>OHAU01000105.1_pt1 | contig 110536 bp, 92 predicted proteins | sample 1577181 | NCBI WGS metagenome assembly OHAU01 (sample SAMEA3541472, study PRJEB24748) | human gut metagenome | biome: human gut; feature: human-associated habitat; material: faeces | place: China | collected 2012
CCCCGCCTATAAGACGGCGCGCCGCCCGGCCGACCCTGACCGAATCGGTTGTTTACGCTGGTTTGAAGATATTGACAAGAGTTCATGTCGCCTCAATCTGTTTTCAGACCGAAGCTCCGTGTTCTCTAACTTGTACTACTTCGTCTATTGCAAGAATTTCAATGTTCTATGTGGCTCCGCTTTGGAGCCGAAAGCGTTTGCAAAGTTACGGCATTTTTTTCGAACCGCCAAAAAGTTTACCGTTGTTTTAACAACTTTTTGCTTTTCGCAGCCCCTCCGGGCCGTCCTTTTCAAAAGCGAGTGCAAAGGTAGAGGTTTTCTGCCAATCTGCCAAATACTACCGCAAGATTTTTGCGTTAAAAAATGTTTCGCCGCTGATTTACAGCGGCGAAACTATCAGAGAACTCAGAGAACTCCGAGAACTCGGAGTCCTCGTATGAACTTTAGCGGACGGCGACTTTCGCGGCTACCGAGCCGGCACGGACGATATATATGCCGGGGGTGAGCGAGATGGTCGCTGTGCCGTCGACTACGCGCGAGGCCATGGTCGCGCCTGCTGCGGTGTATACGGCTACTGGCATCGCGAAGGGCGTCGAGACGCGCACGGCTCCTTCGACGGCGACGATTGTCGGGCGCACTGCTTCGACAATGGTGTCGAGAGCGTCAGAAGAGTTGAGGGTGACAATGTTCGAGGTGTCAGATTCACCGGCGTCCCACATTGCGGTCACGCAGTAGCTGTAGACGCGGTCGGGCTCGACATTTGCGTCATGGTAGGTCGTCACGTCGGGAGCTATGAGCTCGTTGTTGACGCGCTCGCCGTCGCGATAGACGTTGAAGCCTTTGAGAACGATCTTGTTGGTCGTGGCGCCTTCGGGAGCATAGACGATGTCGTCGAGCAGGAGGGCGAACTTGCCGTTTGAGCGGTGGACGATAGCGAAGTAGAGGGCGCCTTTGGGAAGTTTGAACCTGAATTCGGTCCAGTTGTTGGTCACATTTACTTCGAGGCCCTGTTCGAGAAGGATGAAGTCGTCGACATCGTCGGAAGTCGTCGAATAGTAGACGTCGAAGGTTTCAGGCACGCGCTGGCTTGTGGCGGCGTTGGCCATAAACGAGATTGTCTGGGCCTTTCCGCAGAGGCGCGGCGAGATGAGCCAGTCGTTGCTGTCGACATCGGGACTTCCGCCCGAATTGGCCTGGAAGGCAGCGAGCAGCTGTTCGCCCGATACGGCATACCACGAGAATATGTTGGCCTGAGCGGGGTCAATGATCTGCCATGCCATGGGCTGGCCGACGTTCTCGTAGGTGCACGGGCCGAGGAAAGTGGCCGGAATGCTCGTCTTGCAGCCGTCGAGGTCGACGGTTTTCCAATCGCCGATATTGTCGATGATGAACGGCCGGTAGCTGTCGAAGTTTTCGGTGACAGTGTTGGCGGGATTGTCGTCGGGGTCTGGAGCCTTCCATGTAAGAGTGACGCCGTTTCCGCCCGATGCCGAGAGGTTTTCGGGAGCGGGATAAGTGGGCTTGACGATTTCGACTTCGACCTCACCGGAGGAGTTATTCGACTTGTCGAGGTCTTTGTCGAATTCTATGCGGGCGCTGTAGACGCTCTTGACGGGATCGGTCACCTCGGGGATGTCGGCGATATCGATCGGAGCTTCATCGCCCGATTCGAGGGTACAGCCTTTGGTCGTGGCGACATCCTTGCCGTTGCGCATGAGCACAACTGAGAAGTCGCTGCTGCTGACAGGTTTCGATCCGTTGTTGCGGACATTGAGGGTGAAGCGGGCGCGCGAGCCGACATTAGCTTTGGACGGACCCGAGAATCCACGCACTGCGAGGTCGGCTTCTCTGGAATCGATGATCGAGAAGTTGTCAATCACAATCGGGTAGACATATTCGGTTTTTGACGAGCCAAGGAAAGAAATCTGGATATACTTCGAATTCTTGAACTTGTCGAGCGACATCTCATAACGGATCCACTTGTTGCGGCCGGAGGCCGAGAGGTCGAACGTCTTGAGCGTCTCGGGCAGTTTGTCTTCGTCGATAACGTCGAGAGTGAACGAGGCGGCCTCGTCGGTGCAGTAATACCAGAAAGCGAGAGTCGGCTTGTCGGTTCCTTCGAGGGTCACGCGCGGCCCGGTGGCACGCCAGGGGATGTTTGCGGCATACGCCATATAGCCGAAGCTGTAGGCGTCGCCATCGGGAGCGTCGATACCTGTTGCGGGAGTTCCGAAAGCGTCCCAGAGGCCGTCCCAGTTGTCGTTGTCGACGACGCGCTCGGAGCTCCAGAGCTGTTCGTATTTTCCGTTGGCAAACGATTCGTAGACGGGCAGTTTATCGGCGGGGCCGTAGTAGCAGTGGCGGGTAGAGTTGCCCTGATAGCCGGCGGGGCCTTTGGCGTTGCGCGAGGCAACGGTGACCGATATGAGATCCTGCTTCGTATAGAACTGGTCGGGAATCTGGAAATCGCAGCTGAGGCCCGAATAGTTTTCCTTGACCATCGATGCGTCGTTGCTCATAGCGGTGAAGTCGAGGTCGTAGGTGCAGTTTTCGGGGTCGGGGAAACCGCCGTTGACACCCGATGTCGGGGGCTCCCATGTGGCATGGATGAGACCGGGGGTGTTTGCGTCTTCCCACACGCGGAGATTGCGCGGGTATCCGGGGAGATCCAGGCCGCGGTAGCCTTCGACACTGGCGGGTTCGCCCTCGCCGTTGGCATTGACGGCGACAAGAGTGTAGGAGTGCTTTCCTTCGGCAGCTTCAGACTTATCGTCATAGCTGAAATCAGCGCCGTCGGCGATGCCTGTTTTCACGGTTGTCACCATGAGTCCATCGCGATAGACATTGACGGCGGTAAGGTTGGCCTTAGAGCCGTCGAGAGCGAAAGCGGGAAGCTTGCCGGTCAGCCTGACACCATCTTTCAATCCTTCGGCAGTGAGATCGGTCAGAGCTTTGGGAGCGTTAGCGGCGAGGCCGGAGATCTTGACGTCCTTGATCCAGAGTTCACGGCCTGAGTCGCTCGTGACATGGATTCCGAAATAATAGAGACCGTCGGCCGAGGGGGTGAAACGTCCTTCGAGAAGCACGCCGGTGCTCGAGACTGACACTATTGTCTTAGCCACGACAGTTGTCGAGAACGAAGCGGCATTGTCGGGATTTGTTCCGGCGAGAACCTCGACGGTCTCGGGGTTAGAATGGCAGTCGGCCGTTGCCGTGAATGAGTAGGGGGCACCGGCCTTGAGGCTGAAGGGGCCGACGCAGAGATAGTCGTCGGCGGCTTTCGAGCCTGCGGTGTAGGCGGCGCACTGGCGCTGAGGGGTGGTGCGGGTGTCGACCCACCACGTGTTGCCGTCTCTGTTGTTGTCGATGACGGGGTATTCGTTGAAGAGGTCGGCGGCGTCGAACATGTTGAAATGGGGCAGCTCGAAGTAGCGGCCTGCGAAGAACTTGCGCGAGGTCTTGACAGGGCCTGTGATTGCTCCGGCCACGGGTGTAATCTCATACCAGTATTGTGTTTTCTCTTCTTTTGTCAGGTTGTCGACTGCCGAAGTCTCCTGAGTCGTAGCCACGGCCACATTGCCGGGCTGGCGGACAACCTCGTAGGTGACGGCGTCGGTGTTACCGCCGCTTTCACCCGAAGCTGGTTCCCATTCGACGGTCACACTGAGATCGGCGACGTCGGTGTTGATGTCCAACGGAATCACGGGAGTGTCGGGGCCGATGAATGCGCTGACGGTAACGGGGAGCGACTCGGCGTCAGCGACAGCGGCCGAAACGAGCAGATCGGTCATTCCGGCGGCGGGAACCGTCACCTTGACATCCTTCACTTCGGCGCCTGCGGCGGCTGTTCCGCTGGCAAGGGTTGCCGACGAAGTCTTGATGTAATATGTGAGGTCGCCCGAGAGATCGCCGCCCTTGATGTCTTTCGAGGGCATCGTGAAGTTCAGCGAAGCCTGAAGAGCTGTGCCTACAGGAGACATCCTGACATTTGTCGGCGCTTCGGGAGTGCTGGCTGAAATCTGCTTGTCCTGCTTGAAATAGATGGTCGTGAAAGTCACGTATGAATCATCACCGGCGGGCTGGTAGGAGCTGTATCCGGCATTGTAAACCAACGACATTGATCCGTCGGATTTGTTGATTTTAACGATATATCCGGCGCCATAATTGTCGTTGAGCGAGAAATAGATATAATCCGAGCCCCAAACCATGTCGGCCGATTCAGATCCTTTTAAACCGGGATTCGAGAGATAAAGATCTTCTTCGTAATCCGGATCGTAGACAGCCGGGAAAGTCAGGGAAGCTTTCTCCGTCATGGTTCCCGTCGACTTGTCGATAGAATAGAGCTTTCCGTCGTAGCCGATACCGTAGAGTGTTCCGTCGCCGTCGCAGGTCAGCGCACGCAGATTGCGGTCGAGAACAGCGACCTCGGTCGGAACAAACATAACGTTTTCAGTTAGTTCGGCTGCGGTAATATACATCAGCTTTGCCGGTGAGGTCTTCTCTACCCTAACGCTATTTTCGACAAAGCATCCGTAGACGCGGTCGGAAGTCGGGTCGTAGCAGAGGTCGACGGCACGGGTGTAGGGAGACGTAAAGGTGAAGCTCATAGTGTTGCGCACGAGCTCCCATGTGTCGGCATTATAGACCGCGTAAGTAATCTTTGAGCTCTTATCGTCATAGCTCATCGACACAATGTTTCCTTTGAAATAACAACCCGATAAAGCCGCTATCGACACTGTCGACTTTTTCACATGGCTGCCTTTCGAGTCGATGGCGAACGGCCCGGTGTAGGTACTCGTAATACCGTAATCACTCTTATAGGCATTTATGCCGTAGAGCTGGCTGTCGCCCTCCTTGACAGCGACACGCTGCGGAGGCGCATTCCTTTCGACAGCGGGGCGCGCTTTGCGCTGCGCGCGCCGTTGCGGCGCACCGAATTGCGACTCAGCGGCGATGGCCCATGAAGCCACGCCGACAAGAAGAGCCGATGCGATAAGTGTAATCCATTTTTTCATAAGTGATAGAAATTGTGATTAATAAATTGTGTTCCCGCGCTAAGGTATGACAAAAGAGGCGAGTTTTGGTTGATTTAACAAAAATTAACTAAAAACACAAGCCCTAATAGCTACATTTGCCACCGTAAACCAATCAAACACGGGAAACACAAATACACCGCAAATGACACCGAACCACCACTATCTTCCGGCGGCGCTGCTGACAGCGGCACTGCTGACGACAACCACCGCCGCAGGGCGCACAAGCTACATTATGCCCGTCGGGACACAGACCGTCAGCGGCAGCTCGCTTCTCGAGAGACCGCAGAAACGCGCTGTCGGCGCCGGACAACAGCGTCTGGGCGAGAACAGTCCTCTGAAACCTCCCTTCTGCGAGACATTCGACGATTTCTCTCCTAACCAGGACATCCACGACGAATTCGCCCGGCTGTTCCAGATTATCGACAATAACAACGACACGCGCAAGTGGGGTCTCTATAACTATGTCGGCGACCGCTTCTACGGCCGCTGTGCCTATATGCTTTACCCCTTCGAGGGGCAGGCTGACGACTATCTTATTCTGCGCGCCGTCAAACTCGAGAAAGGTAAATACTATCTTGTCAGCGTCTATGCAGGCACTTATTCCGACACCGAGGAAGAACTCGGACAGACCTTCGAGATAAAAATGGGGCGGTATAACGACGTCGAGGGTCTCAATCAGGTCGTGATACCTACGACACGCGTCTATACGTCGCGGCTGGAACGCTTTACCGGCTGGTTCACTCCGCGCTACGACGGCCTATATTATATAGGTGTCCACGGCAATTCCCCCGCCTATCAGGACTACTACAACTACCTCTACGTCGACAACATCGCCATCGAGGCAGCGCGTAGCGGTTCAGAGCCATCGAAGGTGACTGACCTGAAAATGGCCAACGATCCCGACGGAACCAACAAAGTGACCTTCACTTTCATAGCCCCCGCCGGCAACATCGCCGGCAACAAGCTCAGTTCGCTGACAGAGATAACTGTTACGCGCAACGGCGAAGAGCTGACCACACTGACCGAGGACATTGCTCCCGGCAAAGAGCTGACATTCAGCGACACACCGCGCAAAGAGGGAATATACGAATATACCATCACAGCGAAAAACAGCGCCGGAGAAGGCGAACCGCTGACCGTCAACCGCTACGCCGGCATCCAGCGTCCCGAAGTTCCGCGCTTCACCGAGGCCCGCGAGGCCGAAGGCAACAAGGTTTACCTGAAATGGGAACCGGCCGCCACCGACATCAACGGAATGCCCATAAATCCGTCGAAGCTGACCTATAACCTCTTCGACGTCACCAACGGTTTCGAAGACCCGGTTGTCGAATACGACGCCGTCACCGAAGGCACCTTCGACGCATCGATGAAAGGGCAGCAGCAGACATTCTGCCTCTATACCCTCAACGCCGTTCTCGACAGAAAAGAGAGCGCCTTCACCGTCTCACCGATGATCAACGTCGGCACCCCCTTCGAACTGCCCTACCACCACACTTTCACGATGGACGACTACGACCGCTATCCGATGATAACCGACGGCGGAAACGAAGTATTGTGGACTTTCATCGACGACCATGAATCGGACGTCAAATCGCAGGACGGCGACGGCGGCTATCTGGCCATGATGTGTAACACTCCCGGCATTGTATCGAAAATGACCACAGGCAAGATTGACCTCGGACAGGCCGAGCGGCCGCAGTGGAGCATCTGGACCTACGTCTATCCCGACGACGAAAACCGCCTCGAACTCGGCGCCACCGACATCGCCGACGGAAGTACGACCGCCCTGCGCACGCTGGCACTCAGCGAACTCGGCACGGGATGGCAGCGCATAGTGATCGACCTCGACGGTCTCAAGGGAAAAACCGTTCAGCTGACAGCCAAAGTCACCGTTATTTCCCACGGCTACACCCTCTTCGACAATATGGTCGTTGCCGACCAGCCGGCCGTCGACCTGTCGATAGCCTCGGTGAAGAGCCCCGCCGCAGCAGCGTCGGGCGACAGCTTCGACGTTGAAGTGACAATCACCAACAACGGATATGACAGCTCAGGAGATTTCCGCACAACCCTGAGCAACAAAGGTCTTGAGTACGACGCCGCCGACAGCTCGCCGCTGGCTCCTGGCGCTGCGACAACGGTGAAGCTCACCGGCCGCATGACTGCTCAGGCCGACGACGCCGAACAATTCACGATCGATATAACTAACGAAAACGACGGTCTCGAAGATGACAACCACCGCGAAATCACCGTGGTGCGTCTGGTGACGACCCTCCCCGCGCCGCGCTCCCTGACAGCCACTGAAAACGCCGACGGCACGGTTGAGCTGAACTGGACAGCCCCCGACATGAGTCACGTTGCCGGCGCCCCGGTGTCCGATAGCTTCGAAGACTACGACGACTTCACCTCGTCGCCCGGAGACTGGACGACCATCGACGGCGACGGAGGTCTCATCGGCGGCTTCAACAATGCCGATATGCCTGTCGACTTCACGGCGCAGTCATGGTGGGTCATGCCGACGGCCGACTACCGCTTTATGGACGCCTTCGACGGCGAAAAAGTCATGGCGCAGATGTATAACGTCACACCCGACGGACAGGCCGGAGTCGTCAACGACGACTGGCTCATCACCCCCACGCTGTATGGCGGCCCGCAGACAATAAGCTTCCATGCCAAAGCCCTGCTCGAAGATGTCGCCGAGTTATTCGAGATATGGACGTCGGAGACAGGCACCGACCGCAAGGACTTCAGACTGCTCACAGGCCCCGTCGAACACTATTCTGACTGGACGCCGTTCTTCTTCACCGTGCCCGACGGAACGCGCCACGTAGCCGTGCGCTGCACCTCAGACTACGCCTTCATGCTCATGATCGACAACTTCTCCTATACTCCCGCAAGCGATGCGCTCTCGCTCCCGGCCCTGACAGGCTATAATGTATATGTCAACGGCGAACTCGCCTCGACCACAACATCGACATCGGCATCGACCCGCCGATTGCTGCCCACCGACACATATAAGGTGACAGCCGTCTACGCCGACGGACGCGAGAGCCACTACGCCCTGGCGACACTCTCAACCGAAGATTCGATCGACGGCCCTATGGCCGAATCAACCGACAGCCCGGTCTACTACAATCTTCAGGGACGCCGCATAGCCTCGCCCGAGCACGGCGAAGTCTATATCGTAGTCCGCGGCGGCCGCGCCTCGAAAATCCTCTACTGAATCTTATAACTTTTATAAATCATATAATCCCTGCGGGCAGCTCTGCCTGCAGGGATTATTCTACTCATTCAGCAGATAGTCGAAAACCGGCCTCACAGCTATCCTGTGATCCTCGGCTTCTATATCCTCATAGCTATGGTCGGTTAGAAGAATGAGATTCTTGCATCCGGTTTTCTTTGCGGCAAGCAACAGGCCCGATATTTCTCTTTTCCTCGTTTTCTCGTTAGAAATGTCGTATGAAACCTGAATTGCAACAACGGCTTTCCGGCCTTCGCAGATAACGAAATCACATTCGCCTGAACGCTCACTGAAATAGTAAATATCAAATCCCTGACTTTTATATCTTCTCAGAAGTTCGAGATAAACAATTGTTTCGAGGCGCCATCCGAGATTTTCACCTGAAAAGGCGTCAGACCGTCTGTTCATAAGGGAGACGTCAATAGGATAAACTTTCTCGGCTGTCAGCCTTTGCAGACTCTTCGGCGAGTATTTATGCAATCCTACAAGAAGATAAGCCTGCTTCAGATAACCGACATAGTTCTTTGCCGTGTGCTGCGACCCGAAACCGAACGCCTCTTTCAGCTTTTTATCGACTACAATGGCCGGAGCTATGTTCAGCAAATGCTGCGACATCTCTTCGAATGAAGTGACATGTTTAACCTTGAAGCGCTGTTCGATATCGCGCTGAAGAATATTCCTGACAAGTTCATCGATATAATCGCGCTCGTTCCGGACCCGACTGAGCTCTGGAAAACCACCCTTACGCATATAGTCGTCGAAAACGGCCCTGCGCCGGGCAACCGCCATTGTCGACATCGACATGGTGTCGATTCCTTTTGCCTCGCAATATTCCGAAAAAGAAAACGGATAGAGATTTATCGTATGATGGCGTCCGGTCAGGTGAGTTGCCAGCTCTCCGCTGAGCAGTTTGGCATTCGATCCCGTAATGATTACATGAATCTGTCGGCGCAACAGACGGTTTACAAACAGATACCATTCCGGAATATTCTGTATTTCGTCAATGAAAAGATAATTGAAGTCTCCATTTATTTTATATAGAACTTCCAGCACATCATTAAGATCGGTGACCGTCAGATTTATGAGACGCTCGTCATCGAAATTGACATAAGCGAATTTAACTCCTTTTCGAATAAGCGCGTTATAGCATAAGGTTGATTTTCCGCTACGCCTTACACCAATCACAACCTGAGCCTGCGGACTGTCAGGATCTATCAGATCTTCCTCTTTACGCCTGCAGAACTTCTGCTTTTTCTTAAGTTCAAGTTCCTCTGCCTGATCTGAAAGTATAGTCTCAAGTATTCTTTTATCCATTATATTTGATTATTTGCCACAAATATAATGAATTATTTTTTTACAACTGCACTATTTTGCAGCTTTTGAAGTTTATGACTGCACTATTTTACAGTTTTAGGCGTTACGGACTGCACTATTTTGCATCTTTTCAGATGGCGAAGAGGTTGCGCAGCAGCCACCAGAGGGCGAGGGCGCCGGCAACTGTGAGGGCGGCCGTGCGCGACATAAGGCGGCGGCGGAGACCCGGAAAGCGGCGCGGCATAAGCTCTACTGCGCCGTAGAGCAGGGCGAGCAGAATGAATGGAATCAGGGCTGCGTTATAGCGCAGGGCCTCGCCGGGATTGCCTGAAAATAGGGCGTGGAGGGCGCGTTGGGTGCCACAGCCGGGACAGCTCAGCCCTGTCAGCATCTTGAACGGACAGCGCGGATAAAGGCCGCTCGACGGCTCGACAAACATATACAAGGCGGTCAGCGCGACAGCAGTTGCCGCGCCGACCGCTATGATAATGCGTCGACGGCTCAAATATTCTGTAGGAACGCTGTTCCTAAAAACAGGAAGAAATAGAGAATCGAACCGATAACCGAAACGCAGGCACTGGCGATAATCCATCCAAGAGCTGTCTTGCTGGCTTTCTGGGCTCCTGCATAGTCGCCCATGTTGTAGCAGCTCGACACCTTCGAGGAATAGACGATGGCGATGATACCGCCGACAATGCAGCACAGAATCGTAACGATAATGCTCAGAGCCATGTAGGTGTTGGGCATCGGGGGCATCGGATCGCTCTGGCGATAGCTTCCGGGAGCATACTGGGGCTGGTTATATTGCATCTGAGGCTGATTATAGGGCTGATAGCCCTGGTTGGGCTGTTGTTGATATTGCTGCTCCTGATAGGGCTGCTGATACTGCGGCTGGCTGCTGGTGCCGTTATTGATTATTGCGGCAAGCTCCGGCACTGTCGCAGCGGGAGCCCAGTCGGTCATTGTCTCGCACCAGACCGGCGTGTTGGCATTGATCGGGAGCGCTTTGATTTCACTTACCTCAAGCGGGCCGAGCTGGACACCGTTGAGCATTATCCAATATTTCATAGTCTTTGCACTGTTGTGAAGGTATAGAATCAGAAGTATTTCACCTGCTCTCCGACAATGTCGCTCAGAATAGCGTTGGCCAGACGGCTTGCGCCGATGCGGAACAGCTCGTTGCTGTCGGCCCATTTCTCGCCGAGCACGGTCTTGACGATGGTGTAGTATTTCAGAACATCTTCGGTAGTAGAGATTCCGCCGGCGGCCTTGAATCCTACGGCGCGGCCCGTCTTCTCGTAGTATTCGCGGATACACTGACACATGACATAGCAAGCGTCAAGCGATGCGCCGGGATATTCTTTTCCGGTCGATGTCTTCAGGAAGTCGGCACCGCTGTAGAGGGCCAGAACCGAGGCGTCGCGTATGTTGCGGGCCGTCTTGAGGGCGCCGGTCTCGAGTATGACCTTCATCCGGGCCGAGCGGCATGAATGTTTCATCTCGTCGAGATCGTCGCAGACGCTCTCGTAGTCGCCGTCGAAGAAGTCGCCGACATTGAGCACCACATCAATCTCGTCGGCACCGGCCTCGACAGCCAGACCGATTTCAGCCACCTTGACCTCGATAAAGCTCTGTGAGGTCGGGAAAGCTCCGGCCACTGCGGCAACTCCGACCGACGAGACGTCGAGCGTAGTGCGCACGACAGGCACGAAGTTCGGATAGACACAGATTGCAGCCACCGGAGGCAGATCTCCGTAATCTTCTTCGAATGAGTTTACGCGCTCGGTAAACTTCGCCACGCTCTGCTGCGAGTCGGTTGTCTTCAGCGTCGTGAGGTCGATAGAGTTGAAAATTTTCTTGTAGACATCGGCATTGCGGTTTTCCTCAAGATGATCGGCGAGGATGGCGGCAACGGCGTCGGCCACGGCGGCATCGTCGGTTATGACGTTGCTGGCGGCAATCGTATCGGTATATTTATCTGCCATAATTATATGATATTTACTTGTTTAACTTTGGATTAAGGCGATGACGCAAGGCGTCGCGCCGCGATTTTTTCTCAAAATTGGCTCGGACAGCTTCAGTGAGATCTATTCCCTCCTGATTGGCGATGGCCACGACAACCCATAGCAGATCGGCCAGCTCGTCGGCCAGAAGGTCGGCGCTCTCGCCCGGCTTGAAGCTCTGGTCACCATGCTTGCGGGCCATTATGCGCGCGACCTCGCCGGTCTCTTCGGCGAGGATAGCCGTGTTCGTCAGCGGCGAGAAATAGCGAACTCCTGTTGTCGTTATCCAGCCGTCGACAGCTTTCTGGAGCCCTCGGAGCGTTATGTCGGGTTTCACTTCCATTGGTCTGAATCTATAACAATCGTAACAGGGCCGTCGTTTACAAGAGCGACCTTCATGTCGGCTCCGAACCGGCCACGGGCCGTAGGGCGCCCCGTCAGGCGTTCGAGTTCGTCGCAAAAAAGCTCGTAGAGCGGCTCGGCCTCTTCGCGCGGAGCTGCCTCTATGTAACTCGGACGGTTGCCGCGCAGCGTCTGGGCCAGCAGAGTGAACTGACTGACGGCGAGCACAGAACCGCCGACATCGACGAGACTGCGGTTCATGACGCCCGACTCATCTTCGAAAATTCGCAACGACGCTGTTTTCGCCGCCAGACGCCGGGCAGCGTCGGCACTGTCGCCACGGCGCACACCGACGAGCACCATCAGCCCCGGCCCGTCGACACGGCCCACACAATCGCCGCCGACACTGACACTCGCCGCGCTTACCCTCTGAATAACGATACGCATCTTTACGGTCTCTTTTTAACTTTCCGACAAAGTAACGAAAAAAACGCCGTTTCAGCAATATCTGTAAGAATTCTATAGTGTGTTCACGAAAGAAGTCGGGCCGATTTTCCACTCGTCAAGTGGAAAATGTCGGGAAAAAATCCGTAGAAAGGGACAAAACTATAGAGATTGTTTTTTGTATAACATAATTCTTTCTTCAGTCGTTGACTTTCCAATGACCTCCTTTAGTTTTACCGATACGGATAATTTTTTCCTTTGACCTGAGAGAAGAAATGAGTCTGTTGACTTTTCTTATCGAGAACCCTGTCTCTGCCGCTATCTGTGGCTGCGTTATACTTGGGGTTTTCCTGACTATATCAAGAACTCTATTCTCGTCATTATTCTCGCCATTCTCGCCATTATTCTCGCCAACGTTGCGGGAATTCTTAGTCGCTGCCAACGGATAAGTTACAGTCGAGATAAGCATGTCACTATCAAATGTGACGGATTTTCCTGTTAATCTCTCCCATCCTAATATCTTGTCGATTCCATATCCTGCGTTTTCCGACAACTTCGGATGACGGAATAATCTGATTATGCCCGTCGTCAGCGGCAAGAATGAAACGTCCCGGATTCTGCATGACAATTCTGTCATCGAAAACCCTGATAGTAGGATGGGCGGGGGCGAAGTAATCGGAGTGTGCGCAAAAGTTTACCAATCCTTCACGCAGACAAAAGAGTTGGGAATTATCTTCCACCCCGAATATATCCGGGCCTTCTAAATATGGAGCATCTACAAAATTACGTAAACGGTGCATTATCAACTGAAAACTTTCCCAAATATTTTCCTGCTCCGGCATACGGTAAGTTACAGTACCTGACATTTTTTTGCCATTTTGGTGGACGTGTTTGACAATCAGAATTGTGACCGTTCGCCATCTGTATATCTCAAGACCCAGAATAGCAAATCATTAGTGATTCTGTTGTCAAGCGCGGGACGCGTTAAATCTCTACAACCGCCTGCGATAGCTGGCGGCAACCACCGCAACCCCACAAATTCGCGGCAAGCCACGGTAGTGCGCGCCGCCGCGAAACGCGACAGCACAGGTCGCGGGCCTTGGCTATCGCCGTTTGCGTGACTGCGCGCGCTCCGCGGCTTGTCACGCATATATTGTTGGCTCTCAAGCCCACAGCTATCGCAATGGGATGTAGAGATATCGCGCTTCCAGCGCTTGACTGCGAATGATCTTTTTGATGTGGTTATTCTGCAAAAATGTCAGGTACTGTAGAGAGAGGTACATTGAATTTAGTGCGGGAGCGTAATGTTGTGACAATATCCTGCTCAATTTGCTCAGGATTAGTCACACCGTTGACGACAAATTCAGAACCGTTGTCGGTTTTCTTTTCCTTTACACCCAGGATTATCCATCCTCCGGCAGTATTGGAAAACGCACTGACAGTCTCCCACATGGATTTGGGAAGACCTCCGGAAGCCTCCTTAACCTCGAAGTCATCCCACTCAATATCGCTGAGTCTTGTGAGCAATTCCTCTTTTGTCATTTTAAACAATATTAGATTGCAAATCTACTAATTTTTCAAATATTGGAACCTTTGCATCAGATATTTTATCAATATCTGCCGTTGAATCGGCATTGCCATGTGCAGACCATTTATAAATATAAGCTGACTTATAAGTTTTCTCAAATAACGGCAACAACTGACTTTAGTTTTTTCGCTATCTTTGCGGCAAAATTAAGAACCATGATGAACCTCGAAATATCTCACTCTGTCGGCAAGCGCAGCCGCAAACTATGGGTGTCGACGCGCGACTATTTTTTCATTATTCTCGGAACACTGCTCTATTCGGTGTCGTTCTGCGGTTTCATTCTGCCTAACAAGGTGGTTATCGGAGGCGTGACCGGTATGGGCACTCTCGTATATTTCACCACAGGAATTCCTGTGGCCATCTCGCAGTATGCCATAAACCTCGTTCTTCTGGCGGTGGCTTTCAAGGTTGTCGGCAAGCAGTTCGTGTTGCGCACGCTCTTCGGCGCGACCTGCCTTAGTCTGTTCATAGGTATTCTTCAACCGGTAATGATGGCGAGATTTCCCGAAGGATTCGTTCCGGGCCAGCCTTTCATGAGCATCACGATAGCCGGCATAATCTCGGGCTTCTCGCTGGGTATGATTTTCATACATAACGGATCGACCGGAGGCACCGATATCGTGGCAACTATAGTGTCGCGGAAGACGACGTTATCGATTGGGCGCACTATGCTGTATGTCGATTTCTGCATTATCTCGTCGAGCTACCTCATATTCCATTCTATCGACACAGTTGTCTATGGTCTGATAATTCTTTTCCTGACTACATTCACCTGCGACCAGATGATCAATTCCAACCGTCAGGCTGTCCAGTTCTTCATTATCTCGAACCACTGGGTAAGAATCGCCGACGCCATCAATCTCAATGTGCGTCGCGGATGCACCGTTATCGACGGTCAGGGATGGTATAGCAAACATGAGGTCAAAATGCTCGTTGTTGTGGCGCGACGTCTCGAATCGGTGACGATTTTCAGAATCATCAAGAGTATCGACCCACATGCTTTCATAACGCAGAGCCTCGTCACCAGCGCATACGGCCAAGGCTTCGACGAACTCAAGCTGAAGCCCAAGAAACCAGAGAACACCGAAGAACAGCAGGGCTGAATTCCAATTGTCAACAATATGTTGAAAAGTTGTTGATTCCGATTCAATAACTTTCAAAAACTTTATTTGCAAAACTCCGGCAGGGTTTTGTATAATCTGCCTGTATGCCTTTTCCAAAAAAAGTTAGTAAAAGTTTTCAGTGGCTTTTCAACAGGGTTTTCAACCGAATCAGTGTGGCAGTGACGAAAAAAGTTGTTAACTTTGCGCTCTATTAACAGAATGTTGATAACCTGTGCAATCGTCTGAGAGGCAACTTTCAACGATGTTGATAACTTTCGGAAGGCTGTTATCTTCGTTCAATAACTCTGAAAAGCAAGATTTCGGCCGAAAAGTTATCATCGTTATCAACATCCATTATTCTTATTATTGAAAAATTATTTTTTTAAAACTTAATTTAAAAATAGAAATAATGAATGTTGACAAAGGGTATGTCGAAGCCGATGTCGACCCGCGCCTCGACCTTGTCGAAGAGATAAAGCGGCTGAAAGAAGAGAAAGGGGCCGTTGTCATGGCCCATTACTATCAGCCGGCCGAGATTCAGGATCTGGCCGACTATGTCGGCGATTCTCTGGCTCTGGCGCGCATCGCCGAGACAACGACGGCACGGCTGATCGTTCTCTGCGGAGTCCATTTCATGGGGGAGACGGCGAAGATTCTCAATCCCGAAAAAACGGTTGTCGTTCCCGATCTCAATGCCGGATGTTCGCTGGCCGACAGCTGTCCGGCCGACGAGTTTGCCGCTTTTGTGGCTGACCATCCCGGCTACACCGTCATAAGCTATGTCAACACCTCGGCTGCGGTGAAGGCTGTCAGCGATATGGTTGTCACCAGTGGCAACGCCCGCAGGATTGTCGAGAGCTATCCGGCCGACGAAAAGATCATTTTCGGCCCTGACCGAAATCTCGGCAGTTATATAAACGGTGTGACCGGGCGGCAGATGCTGCTATGGGACGGCGCCTGCCATGTTCACGAGCGCTTCTCGGCCGAGAAGATCCTGAAACTTCGCGAAGAGCATCCCGAAGCGAAGATACTCGTCCATCCCGAGTGTCCGAAGCCGTTGCGGCTGATTGCCGATGTAATTGGCTCAACAGCTGTTCTGCTCGACGCTGCCTGCAACAGTTCCGACAGCGAGTTCATCGTTGCCACCGAGCCCGGTATTCTTCACAAGATGCGTCGCGAATGTCCCTCGAAGACATTCTATGCCGCTCCTGGCGACGATGTCACCTGCGCCTGCAACGAATGCGGTTTCATGAAACTGACAACCCTGAAAAAGCTTTATCTGAGTCTGCTCTATGAGCAGCCTGCCATCGAGGTCGACGCTGACATTGCCGAACGTGCGCGCCGCCCGATCGTGGCCATGCTCGAGCGCAGCAAATAATAAACCGAAAAACAGAAAACCCCACATTATAAATATGGATTATAACCACCGCGAGATAGAAAGCCGCTGGCAGCAGCGCTGGCGCGACGACAAGACCTACCACACTGAAATCGATCCGTCGCGTCCGAAATTCTATGTGCTCGATATGTTTCCCTATCCTTCGGGAGCCGGACTCCATGTAGGTCATCCCTTAGGATATATCGCTTCTGACATCTATAGTCGCTATAAGCGTCTGCAAGGTTTCAACGTTCTTCATCCGATGGGCTACGACGCCTATGGTCTTCCCGCCGAACAATATGCCATTCAGACCGGCCAGCATCCCGAGAAGACGACTTCGCAGAACATTGCCCGCTACCGCAGCCAGCTCGACAAGATAGGCTTCAGCTATGACTGGGACCGCGAGGTGCGCACGTGTGATCCCGCTTTCTATAAGTGGACACAGTGGGCCTTCATCGAGATGTTCAACTCTTACTACGACACAGCCGCCGACAAGGCGATGCCCATAAGCCGCCTTATCGAACATCTTGAGAAAAACGGAACTGAAGGACTCACCGCAGCCTGCGGCGACCCTGATCTGAGCTTCACTGCCGCCGAGTGGGCAGCCATGGACGAGAAAGCGAAGAGCGACGCCCTGATGAACTGGCGTATCGCATATCTGGGCGACACGATGGTCAACTGGTGTCCGAAACTCGGAACTGTTCTGGCCAACGACGAAGTTAGCGAGGGTCTGTCGGTTCGCGGCGGCTATCCCGTAGAGCAGAAGAAGATGTATCAGTGGTGTCTGCGCGTGAGCGCTTATGCCGGACGTCTGCTCGACGATCTCGAGACTCTCGACTGGAGCGAATCGCTCAAGGAGACGCAGCGCAACTGGATAGGCCGCAGCGAAGGTGCCGAGATGCGTTTCAGAGTCGCAGGCAGTGATCTCGATCTCGAAATCTTCACCACGCGCGCTGACACAGTGTTCGGCGTGACATTCATGGTGCTTGCTCCCGAGAGCGAATATGTCGGCAAAGTCACTACTGCTGACCGGCGCGAGGCTGTCGACGCCTATCTCGCCGAAGTCAAGAACAAGACCGAGCGTGAGCGCATGATCGATAAGAAGGTTTCGGGCGTCTTCACCGGTTCATACGCTATTAACCCGCTTACCGGCCGAGAGATTCCGATCTGGGTCAGCGACTATGTTCTCGCCGGCTACGGAACAGGCGCCATCATGGCCGTTCCCGCCCACGACAGCCGCGACTATGCCTTTGCCCGCAAGTTCGATCTTCCCGTTATTCCTCTTATTGAAGGGGCCGACGTCAGCGAGCAGAGCTTCGACGCCAAGAGCGGTAAGATGATAAACAGCGCGAGCGACCGCCTCGATCTCAACGGTCTTGAGGTTAAAGATGCCATCGCTGCCGCCAAGAAATTCATCGAGGCCGAGGGGATAGGAAAGGTGAAGGTCAACTACCGCCTTCGCGACGCTATCTTCAGCCGTCAGCGCTACTGGGGCGAGCCTTTCCCCGTTTATTATAAAGACGGTGTGCCCCACACTATGACTCTGGCCGACCTGCCGCTGCTTCTGCCCGAAGTCGATGCATATCTGCCGACAGAGAGCGGCGAGCCTCCCCTGGGCCGTGCCCGCGACTGGAAGACCGCCGAAGGCTGGCCTATCGAGCTTAACACCATGCCCGGCTTCGCCGGTTCGAGCGCCTACTATCTGCGTTATATGGATCCCCATAACAACGACGCTCTGGTTTCGCGCGAAGCCGACGAATACTGGCGCAACGTCGACCTTTATATCGGCGGAACGGAACACGCCACAGGCCATCTCATCTATTCGCGTTTCTGGAACAAGTTCCTCTATGATCTCGGCAAGGTTGTCGAGCCTGAGCCTTTCCGCAAGCTTGTAAACCAGGGCATGATACAGGGGCGCACGAGCTTCGTCTACCGCATAAAAGACACCAACACCTTCGTCAGCGAAGAACTGAAGGGGGACTATGACACAACGCCGATACGTGTCGACATAAGTCTTGTCGACAACGACGTGCTCGACACCGACGGTTTCCGTGCCTGGCGTCCCGACTTCCGCGACGCCGAGTTCATTCTCGGAAAAGACGGCAAATACCGCACCGGATGGGCTGTCGAGAAAATGTCGAAATCGATGTTCAACGTCGTCAATCCCGACGATATCGTCGAGCGCTACGGTGCCGACACCCTGCGCCTCTACGAGATGTTCCTCGGGCCGCTCGAGCAGAGCAAACCGTGGGACACCAACGGAATCGACGGCGTCCACCGCTTCATGCGCAAGCTCTGGAACCTCTTCTATAAGGGGGACACCTGCCTCGTCGACGACTCCGAGCCTACCGCCGATAACCTGCGTTCCATCCATAAGCTTATAAAGAAAGTGACCGCCGACATCGAGGCTTTCAGCTACAACACCTCGGTCAGTGCCTTCATGATATGTGTCAACGAGCTGACGGCCCAGAAATGTAGTTCGCGCAAGGTGCTCGAGCTGCTGCTGATACTGATTGCGCCGTTCGCACCCCACGTTGCCGAAGAGCTGTGGCATTCGGCCATAGGCCACGATTCAACAATCTGCGACGCCCGCTGGCCCGAGCACAACGAGGAATATCTTAAGGAGTCGACAGTGCGCTACGCCGTTTCGTTCAACGGAAAAGCCCGCTTCAACATCGACGTTCCCGCCGACCTCGACGCCAAAGCCGTAGAAACTGCTGCCATGTCTGACCCGGCCGCAGCCAAATGGCTCGAAGGCAAGACAGTGCGCAAAGTCATCGTCGTTCCGCGCAAGATAGTCAACATCGTTGTCGGATAAAAGTTGTAACTTTGCAGCCCGAATCAATTTAGAAAAGAAATGTCTACTTACACAGAAGACCGCCGCAAGGTAACAACCCGACGCCTTGTCGAGATGAAACAGCGCGGCGAAAAGATAGCCTGTCTGACAGCCTACGACTATTCGATGGCGCGCCTCGTTGACGGGGCCGGCGTCGATCTCATCCTCGTCGGCGATTCGGCCTCGAACGTCATGGCCGGTAATGTCACCACACTGCCTATAACTCTCGACCAGATGATTTATCACGCCAAGAGTGTGGTGAAAGGTGTTGAGCGCGCCCTGGTTGTCTGCGATATGCCTTTCGGCTCATATCAGGGCAACTCGAAGGAGGCGCTGGCCAATGCTATACGTATAATGAAAGAGAGCCATGCAGAGGCCGTGAAGCTCGAAGGGGGCAGCGAGATTGCCGAGAGCGTCGAGCGTATTCTATCGGCCGGAATCCCCGTGTGCGGCCACCTCGGACTCACACCCCAGTCGATCAATAAATTCGGCAGCTATAATGTCAGAGCCCGCGAAGAGGCCGAAGCTCAGAAGCTTGTCGACGACGCCAAGCTGCTCGAGAGCCTCGGATGTTTCGCTGTCGTGCTCGAAAAGATTCCCGCCGACCTGGCGGCACGTGTCAGCAGTGAGCTGGTGATTCCCACTATCGGCATCGGTGCCGGTGGCGGCTGCGACGGCCAGATTCTCGTTATGCAGGATATGCTCGGAATCAACAAAGGATTTTCGCCGCGCTTCCTGCGCCGCTATGCCGACCTGTCGACCGTTATCAACGACGCCGTTGCCCATTATGTCGACGATGTCAAGACATCTGATTTTCCCAACGCTTCAGAACAATATTAATTCAGTAACCAACACAGTTATACATTGGAAACAGACCCTCTCCCGACCGACGATCCTCTCAGTTGCATCCTGACAATGGCCCTTGGCGCTGCCATCGATCCGGCGCGCATCGTGGCCCTGCTGCTTGCGCTGACGGCTCTGTTGGTATCGGGATTTATCTCGGGCAGCGAGATAGCTTTTTTCTCACTGCGTCCCGAACAGCTCGACGAGCTTGAAGATGACCGGCGCGGACGACGTGTTGTCAGTCTCGCCACAGCTCCCGAACGGCTTCTGGCAACAATATTGATTGCCAACAATCTCGTCAATGTGTCGATTGTAGTTCTCTGTAATTACGCTTTAGGGCCCGTCTTCGACGGGCTGTCGCCGGTTATGTCGTTTATTGTCCAGTCGGTTATACTTACTTTCCTAATTCTTCTCTTCGGCGAGATTCTGCCCAAGCTCTATGCCAACACCGACGGACTCAAATGGGCTATGGCGGTCGCTCCTGCGCTCTCAGCAGTGACGCGTCTGTTCTATCCGCTGTCGAGTCTGCTCGTCAGCAGTTCGGGCGTCATCGACCGTATGGTTAAGCGGCGCCGCGAAAATCTCACTGCCGATGATCTCAGTCAGGCTCTCGAGCTGACCGATGTCAAGGCAAAAGACGACAAGGAACTGCTCGAAGGGATTCTCGAATTCGGCGATACAACAGCAGCCGAAATCATGACACCGCGTGTCGACCTTATCGACATCGACATCTCGTCGACATTCTCAGAAGTCATGAAAACCGTGGTCGAGACAGGCTACGCCCGCATACCGGTCTACGAGGGGTCGCAGGACAATATCCGGGGAATCCTCTACGCCCGCGACCTTCTCCCCCATATCGGAAATGTCGACGACACTTTCGAATGGCAGAAACTGCTGCGCGCGCCATATTTCGTTCCTGAGTCGCGCATGATCGACGACCTGCTTCAGGATTTCCGTGAGCGTCGCATACATATAGCCGTTGTAGTCGACGAATTCGGCGGTACCAGCGGAGTTGTCACTCTCGAGGATGTTCTCGAAGAGATAGTCGGCGACATCAACGACGAATACGACGAAGAATCGCGTACCTGGCAGCGTCTGGCCGACAATTCATTCATTTTCGAGGGACGCACGCTGCTGACCGACTTTTTCCGGGTCACCGACCTCGACGAAGACGACTACAAGGAGGTGGCCGAAGACTGCGAGACCGTTGCCGGAATGTTGCTTGCCATAAAAGGGGACTTCCCGAAAGAAAAAGAGCCGATGGTCTACGGCCGCTGCCGGTTCCTTGTGCTAGACATTGAGAACCACCGCATAACGAGTGTGCGCGTCAGTGTGATGCCTCCCGAGGAAGTCTCATGAAAGTGTTGTTGCCGCCAGCGTTGGCTCTGGTTGTTCTTCTGAACTCCTGCGATGGAGGCGGACGCGCTGTGCCGCGCCCCGAAGGCTATCCGCGGATAGCTCTATATGAGGCTGTCTACCGCAGCGACAGCATAGGCCCTGTCATCTTCGAGTCGAACGCCGGAACCGCTGTGACCGAACGCCGTCAGGGAGCCGACGGCACGGGATGGCTGACACTCGCCTATCCTCGCTATGGTGCGACTCTCTATCTGACCGCATCGCCCGCGACAGCCTCGACTCTCGGCGGCATCATCGACAACCGTCTCGAAAGAATATCGCTCAATATCGGGGGCGCCACAACCGAACTGACAGAACTGACGGGCAAAGGCGGATGGCACGGTCGTGTCACGCTCACCCCCTCAGGCTCGGCAACCCCCCTTCAGATACTCGCCACTTCGCCGTGCGGCGACTGCGTTGTCAGCGGAGCGCTTTTCCTCGAAAGAGCGGCTACAGCCACTTCTCCCGACTCGCTGGCACCCGCTCTCGAAGCCGTCCGCGATGACCTTATCCACGCTGTAAATGCCCTCAGATGACAATCGACAGCATTGATATAGTTCCGTCCGCCCGCGCCGGAGACCGCCGCCGCGTCGAACGCGAGGCCGTCGGTGAGTTGCTGCGCCGTAACGGCCTCGGGCCGCTGACCCACGACGAACAGGGAGCCCCTCACCTCAACGGAATGTTCATCTCTGTCAGCCATTCGCGTGAAAAAGCTGTCATTGCCTTCAGCTCCGACAGTCCCCTCGGTGTCGACACCGAACCGACGACGCCGCGCATATCGCGCATAATAGAACGGGTTCTGACTGAGCGCGAGAGGCAGATGCCGCTTGATCCCCATGTGCGCTGGATGGCCAAGGAGGCTGTTTTCAAAGCTGCCGCTATCGACGACCTTACGATTGCCGAGATTACTGTAAGTCCCGACGGCATGGCTGAAGCCCGCGGCCGCAACTTCATATGGCGTCTCGCCGCTCCCGACATAGTCGTCGCCTTTCCCGTCCGCAGCCATTAATCGGCGTTGTCCCGATCGCAGAATGGTATCTGATGGCCGTTTTACCACAAAAAAGGAAAACGAAATACCACAAAAAAGGAAAATGAAATTCACAAACGCTGTTTGAGGAACTAACTTTTGAGTCGTTGGGGTTTTTTCGTAACTTTGCGGAATGATTGAAGTCAGAGATATTGTCAAGAGCTACGACAAGCTTCGCGTTCTCGACGGCGTCAGCCTCGACATCGGGCGCGGCGAAATCGTTGCCGTGACCGGGCCCAGCGGCGCCGGAAAGACTACTCTGCTCCAGATCGTGGGGTCGCTCGAGCGCGCCGACAGCGGGTCGGTCAGCTACGAGGGCACCCGTCTCGAAACGCTCGGCGAGAAGGCGCTGGCGCGTTTCCGCAATGTCAATATCGGCTTCATCTTCCAGTTCCATCAGCTGCTGCCGGAATTCACGCTGCTCGAGAATGTCGAGATGCCGGCTCTCATCGGCGGACGCAGCCGTGCAGAGGCGCGGCGCCGTGCCATGGAACTGATAGAATATCTCGGACTTGGCGACCGGACGACCCACAAGCCGTCGCAGCTCAGCGGCGGCGAGCGCCAGCGGGCTGCCGTGGCGCGTGCGCTGGTCAACAATCCGCGTGTAGTGCTCGCCGACGAGCCTACAGGCAGTCTCGACAGCCGCAACCGCGCCGAGCTCCACCGTCTTTTCTTCGATCTGCGCCGCGACATGGGCCACACTTTCGTCATCGTCACCCACGATGAGAATCTCGCCGCTGATGCCGACCGCATCATCCGTCTCACCGACGGACATATCGCTCCGACGCCATGAGACTGACTGCGCTGACATCCCTGCTGCTGCTGTTCGCGGCTACAGCCTGCGACAGTTCCGACGGCACCGACGCCACACTGACGCCGCCGCGGCTCGACATTGTGACCTTCGAGGGGAACACCGACGACGGGCGCGCCCGTCTGGCTCTTGTAGAGCCTGACGACAACGGCACTACGCTGCTGACAGCCTCGCGCGCGATCGACACCGCTGCCGTCGATCGGGGCGACCGTATCCTCGCCTATTATACGCCGGGCAAGCCCGACATCAGGCTGGCCGACTATGCTCCGGTCAATACTTTGAAGTTACGTGCGGCCTCTCGCGAGGTGCTCGACACCCTGAGCAACGCTCCGGTCTACGTTATCGCCGTATGGCGCACCGGAACATGGATAAACCTGCGTTCGCGGCTCCCCTACACTCCGGAAATACGCACCTGGGCGCTCGTCGTCGACGAGCAGACCGTCGAAGGGCCGGTGGCACGGGCGCGCATCGTCCACCGTCTTCCCGACGGAGTTGACCCTGAACGATGTTACGAGTTCAACAACTACACGTCGTTCGACATCTCGGCCCTCTGGAAGCGCACCGGCGTCGAAGAGCTGCGTATCGGGGTCGACAACTCGAACCTCACCTCCGAAACAGAATTCATTTTCAGAAAACAACAATAAAAAACACTATCAAAATGGAAAACAAGCCTAAACAGAATGAGATAAAGATCGAACTCACCCCCGAAGTGGCAAACGGCCACTACAGCAACCTCGCCGTTGTCAGCCACTCGCCCAACGAGTTCTTCATCGACTTCATCGCCGTCGCTCCCAATATGCCTCAGGCCAAGGTTCAGAGCCGCATCATAATGACTCCCGAGAATGTCAAGAATCTCGCCGCAGCTCTGGTCGATAACGTCAAGAAGTATGAAGCCACCTTCGGCCCCATCGAACACAAGCAGCCGCGCAAGGCCACCGGTGAAATCCCCAACCCTTTCATCAACGGCGCCAAAGCCTGACCGCGACATGGCTCTGACGATCTATAACACCCTCAAGCGCTTCAAAGAACCTTTCAAGCCGCTCAATCCCGGAAGAGTGGGGATGTATGTGTGTGGCCCGACCGTCTATGGCGATCCTCATCTGGGCCACACGCGTCCGGCCATAACCTTCGACATCCTCTTCCGCTACCTGACCCATCTGGGCTATAAGGTGCGCTATGTCCGTAACATAACCGACGTCGGACATCTCGAGCACGACGCCGACGAGGGGGAGGACAAGATAGCCAAGAAAGCGCGTCTCGAACAGCTTGAGCCTATGGAGGTTGTGCAGTTCTATCTCAACCGCTACCACCATGCCATGGAGGCGCTGAACGTGCTTCCGCCGTCGATAGAGCCCCACGCTTCGGGCCATATCATCGAGCAGATCGAATATGTGAAGAAGATTCTCGACAGCGGCTATGCCTACGTCAGCAACGGTTCGGTCTATTTCGACGTGCCGAAATATAACGCCGACCATCACTACGGCAAGCTCTCGGGCCGCAACGTCGACGAGCTTCTGGCCACGACACGCGCCCTCGACGGACAGGAAGAGAAGCACAATCCCGCCGACTTCGCCCTCTGGAAGAAAGCCGCTCCCGAGCATATCATGCACTGGCCTTCGCCCTGGAGCGAGGGATTCCCGGGCTGGCATCTCGAATGTTCGACGATGGGCCAGAAATATCTCGGCGAGACCTTCGACATCCACGGCGGCGGAATGGATCTCATGTTCCCCCACCACGAATGCGAGATAGCCCAGTCGGTGGCCCACAACGGCCACGACACCGTGCGCTACTGGATGCACAACAACATGATAACCATCGACGGACGGAAGATGGGCAAGTCGCTTGGCAACTTCATAACCCTCGAACAGTTCTTCAACGGCGATCATCCGCTGCTTGAGCAGCCCTATAGCCCGATGACGATACGCTTCTTCATCCTTCAGGCCCACTACCGCGGCACGCTCGACTTCAGCAACGCCGCCCTTCAGGGCGCCGAGAAGGCCCTGAACCGTATGCTCGAAGGCTACCGCCGCCTCAAGGCTCTCAAGCCCGAGGGGAACGACGATCCGGCCCTGCTCGCCGAGATCGAAGATTTCGAAAGACGCGCCGCCGAGGCGATGGACGACGACCTGAACACTCCGATGGTCATCGCCGTGCTCTTCGACGCCCTCCGTCCCGTGAACCGCGCCGCCGACGGTCAGGCTCCGCTCGGCCCGAAGTCCATCGAGGCTCTGACCCGTCTTTTCGACACCTATCTGGTCGACATCCTCGGAATCCGCGTCGAGACCGCCTCGGGAGACGGACAGAAGAGCCTTGAACCCTTCGAGAAGGCCGTCGACCTGCTGCTCGAGATGCGCGCCAAAGCCAAGGCTGATAAAGACTGGGCCACCAGCGACCTCATCCGCGACCGTCTCGCCGCTCTCGGCTTCGACGTCAAAGACACCAAGAACGGCTTCGAATGGAGCCTTAAATAAACGGGCGCCGGTGATTCTCGACATCGTCAGGCTCATCGGAGGCCTCGCACTGATTCTCTACGGAGCCAACTGGCTCACCGACGGCGCCTCGGCAATAGCGAGGCGCCTCGGCGTCAGTGACCTCGTGATCGGGCTTACAATAGTGGCGCTCGGCACGTCGACTCCCGAGCTTGTCATCTCGGTTCTGGCGGCTGTGGGGGGCAATGCTCCTATGGCTGTCGGTAACGTTGTCGGCAGCAATATCTTCAATGTTTTGGCAATCATCGGAATAGTGGCGATAGTGAAGCCTATTCCGATATGCCGAAGCGTCATGGGCGAGCAGCTGCCCTGGGTGTTGCTGACGGCTGCCATCGTCGTCGCCACAGGTTTATCGCCATGGCTCGACGGCACTCCGGCAGTGGTCAGCCGTGTCGAAGGCATCATACTGCTTCTGCTGCTGATTATGTTCATGCGCCGCACCCTGTTGTCCGCGCGCGAAAATCCCGGTTCGGAGGCAGAAGGGAATGCCCGTCAGCGGAAAGTGTGGCTCGCCTGCCTTATGATCGCCGGCGGCCTCGGAGCGCTGATCTTCGGCGGCGACATATTCGTCGACGGCGCCTCGGCCATCACCTCTCTTATGGGAGTCAGCGACGCCGTCATCGGCCTTACGATAGTAGCGGCCGGAACCTCGCTGCCCGAGCTGGCAACCTCTGTCGTGGCCGCCCGGAAAGGCTCGCCCGACATGGCTGTCGGCAATGTAATAGGCAGCTGCGTGCTCAATATCGTGCTTATCCTCGGCACTGCCGCCACTATAACTCCGTTGAGTTTCGGAGGTGTCGGGTCGCTCGACATGGCTGTCCTCGGATTTTCGGCTCTACTCTTCTGGCTGACGGCCCGCTATGGCGGAACGCGCATAATAACGCGCCTCGAAGGCGCGTTGCTTTTCGCCGTCTATGTCGGCTATATCGCTGTTCTGGTTCTTCAGAACAGCTGATTATCAGACCTTATAGGGCCTATAGGCCTTATAAGGCTTATAAGATTTAGAGAATTTTCGTAACTTTGCGGCAATGCCTGACTCTATCGCTAACGACACAATCGGCCCGCTGCCGTGGGCCCGCCCGTTCTCGACGGCCGACGACGCCCCGACGGGCGTCGATGTTGTCGGTGGTGTGACTCATGGCCCGGTGGCCTACACCCAGGGGTTCGCTCCCGAGGCGCGCCCTGTCATTCCCGGAACCGATTCCGGAGTCATGGCTCTGGTGCTCGCAATCTTTCTTCTGGTCGCGCTCAGCATGAGCCGCTGCCGCGGTCTGCTCCGGAATTTCGTGCGCGACCTGTGGGATATACGCCGCCGACAGAACGCCGAGGCTTCGGGCCACACGATAGTAGAGACGCGCGCTACCGTGGCCCTGCTGCTGCTGACAGCCTTCTGCGAGGCAGCCGTTGTCGTAGTCAGGCTCGGTGCTTCCGATATGGCCGTCAGTATCGGGCGCGAGTTCGCCCTGATGATCGCCTATATGATTTTTCAGCTCACAGCCTGCAACGTTGTCGGCTACGCCTTTACGACCGACAGCGGTCGCCGGCAATGGAACAAGGGATTCATCGCTTCGCAGGCTCTTCTGGGCATCGTACTGACGCCCGTAGCGGCTGCGGCGCTCTTTTTTCCCGAAGATTCGACGATGGTTTTTGTCGTGGCTGCCGCGGCCTATATAGCGGCAAGAGTGACCTTTATCGCAAAAGGTTTTAGACTTTTTTACGATAATTTCCTATCGTTGCTTTATTTTATTTTGTACTTTTGCACCCTCGAAATCGCACCCGTCGCGGCGCTGTATCTCATCAGCATAAACATTATTGCATAAAATACTATTCAACAAGCATAAAACCCTAAAGCAGTGAACGTTAAGAAGATTCTGGTTTCGCAGCCCCAACCCTCGCAGAAGTCGCCATACTTTGATATCGCCGAGAAACACGGAGTGGAAATTGTTTTCCGTCCTTTCATCAAGGTCGAGGGACTGACGGCAAAGGAATTCCGCCAGCAGAAAATCAATATCTCGGATTTTTCGGCTATAATATTCACTGCGCGCACGGCTATCGACCACTTTTTCCGTCTTTGCGAAGAGATGCGCGTGACTATCCCCGAGACTCAGAAATATTTCTGTACGACCGAGGCCATAGCCCTCTATCTTCAGAAATATATCGTTTATCGCAAGCGCAAGATTTTCTTCTCGCCGACCGGGCGTCTGGCCGACCTCATGCCGTCGATCCAGAAACACGCCAAGGAGCGCTATCTCTTCGCCGTCAGCGATGTCCACAAAGATGACACAACCATCCTCGACAAGGCGTCGATCGACTATCGCAAGGCTGTCATGTACCGCACCGTCAGCAACGACTTCGCTCCCGACGAGCCTTTCGACTACGATATGCTGATCTTTTTCAGTCCTGCCGGAATCGACTCGCTCAGAAAAAACTTCCCCGACTTCTCGCAGGGCGACATCCGTCTGGCAGCTTTCGGAGCCACAACGGCCAAAGCCGTCACCGACGCCGGCCTGAAGCTCGACCTTCAGGCTCCCACTCCCGAATTTCCGTCGATGACCGCCGCCCTCGACAGCTATCTCTCGCAGCAGAAATAGCCCCTCAGCGCCTATGAAAGGGCTTCGACTCTACAAGAAAGAGAAACTCTGTTCGCCGACAGCCATCGACGCCCTGTTCGCGCGCAGCGGAGGCGCCTCGGCCGCTCTGAGCTATCCGCTGAGAGCCGTGTGGCGCCGGCGTGAAGAGCGTCGGGCCGAGTGCCCACAGTTTGTTGTAGTTGTGCCTAAGAAGCGTGTGCGCCACGCTGTTGACCGCGTAGCGCTCAGGCGCCGTATCCGCGAATCCTACCGCCTCAACCGCGCTTTGCTCGAAGGAGCGGGGCGCGTCGACATCGCCTTCGTGTGGGTCGGCGGAATAACGGGACGCTACAGCTCGATCGAGCGCGCAATGCAGCGCCTTCTGAGGCGCGTCAATCCGCCGGCCGATGACAGCGCTCAGTAAAATCGTGCGCTCGGCAGCCATTCTGCCAATCCGCTTCTATCAGCTCTGCATATCGCCTCTGACACCGCCGTCGTGCCGCTTCGTGCCGACCTGCAGCCAATATGCCGTCGAAGCTATCCGGCGCCACGGTGTAGTCCGCGGAGGCTGGTTGGCCATTAAGCGCCTTTTGCGCTGCCATCCCTGGGGCGGGAGCGGCTACGATCCCGTGCCATGACACTCATCACCGACATCCACACCCACCGGCCCGCTCCCGCGCCGGGGCGAATCGTCAACATCGACCCCTCCGAACCTTTCGGGCCGCTGCTACCGTGCCAGACCTACAGCGCCGGAATCCATCCCTGGCACGCCGACCGCGCCGACATGTTCGGCGAGGTAGAGCGGCTCGCCGCCTGTCCGGCGGTTGTGGCCATCGGAGAGACCGGGCTCGACAAGCGCCGCGGGCCTTCGCTCGATATTCAGATTCCGCTGTTCCGGCGTCATATAGAGCTGGCCGAGGCTGTCGGAAAACCGCTGATTGTCCACTGTGTCGGCGCCTGGCAGGAGCTTCTCGCCCTTCCGCGGCCGCGAGTGATGACGATTATCCACGGATTCCGCGGAAAACCAGAGCTTGCGCGCCAGCTGACCGCCGCCGGATTCTTTCTTTCGCTCGGCGCCCGCTATAATCCGGTGTCGGAGCAGTTCGCGCTGTTCCGGGAGTCGGACATGTCCGACGCGTCCGACCTGTCTGACTTGTCTGACGAGTCTGATTTCAGTTAAATTGCGTTAAATAGAGCGGCGCCGGGTAATGACCCGCTCGCTTTCGCGTACCTATAAAAGAGGTTTTAGCTTATGGTAGCTGCGATAATGAAAATTTGTTGTTAACTTTGCAGCTTGAAATATATCGCAACAATGACAAATCGACTTCCCCTATATATGCTCGCGACGTTGCTGGCGGCCATGGGCTTCGCCGGATGCAACTCCGAAAAAGAAGACATCGCGACAGTCAGCTACAGTTCGGTGGCTGTAGAGGGCTTTTCGCTCGCGGCCGACGACAGCGTTCTGGCCAATCTCGATTCGGTATTCTTCACTATCGACCTGAACAATGCGCTGATTTTCAATGCCGACTCGCTGCCAGTGGGCACCGACGTGTCGAAGCTTGTCGTCAAGGTCAACACGACTTCGGTCGGGGGTGTCGAGCTGATCGTGCCGCGTCCCGGAATGACCGACTCGGTCTATAATTATCTGGCCAACCAGCACGACAGCATTGACTTCAGCCACGGCCCCGTCACGCTGCGCATAACCAGTCAGGATCGTATGCTGACACGCGACTACCGCGTCAGTGTCAACGTCCATCTCACCCAGCCCGACTCGCTGAGCTGGAATCTCACGCAGCAGTCGCCGCTGCCGACAACGCTGACGGCCCCGACAGTCGCCCGCGCCGTTGAGTTCGGCGGCAAAACTGTCGTCGTCAGCGCCGATGCTGCCGGAAACGCCTGCGTGGCCACAGCCGACAATCCCTCTGACAGATGGACGACCGCCTCCGCCACACTTCCCGCCGGAGCCGACGTCATGAGCCTTGCCGCCGGAGCCGACGCCCTCTATATGACCACAGCTTCGGGTGAGCTCTATACCGCCGCCGATGCCGCCGGCCCGTGGACGCCGACAGGCGCCCTGATGAACACCGTCTATGGCGTTGTAGGTTCGAAAGTGCTCGGCGCGCGTCTCGACGGCTCCGTATGGAAACTCGTCACCTATCCCGCCTCGACCGAAACCGAGGCCCCCGCGGCTTTCCCGGTCGGAGAGACATCGCAGCTTCTCGTCTACACGACCTCGTGGAGCGACCGCCCCACAGCCATCATGGCCGGCGGCCGCACAGCCGACGGCGGAATGACGGGTGACACCTGGGCCTGGGACGGCGAGCGCTGGGCCTGCATCAACAACGCCAAAAACCGTCTTCCGGCCTGTCTCGGCCCCGCCCTGGTTCCTTATTTCGCCTATAAGACCTCGACGAACTGGCAGGTCAGCCGCGAGTCAGTCATACTTGCCATCGGCGGCCAGCTCGGTCTCGGTCTTCAGGCCCGCACGGTCTACATATCGTGGGATCGCGGCATAACCTGGCTCAGAGCGCCGCAATCGATGCAGCTTCCCGCCGACATGTCCATAGGAAGCTCCCAGTCGGCTATCGTGGCTGACACGAAGATCAGCCGCGCCGAGCGCCCTGTGACCCAGTGGGATTGCCCCTATATCTATCTCATCGGCGGATTCACCCACGACGGAAAAGTCTTCCCCGACATCCGGCGCGCCGTTATCAACCGTCTGAGCTTCAAGCCGCTCTATTGAAATGACAATTCTGCAAAAACTCTGCTGCCTCGCTCTGGCCGCGACGATTTCCATCGCCGCCGGGGCTGCTCCGGCTCAGGGCGACGTGGAAAGCTATAAGTTCGACATCGGAGCCTCTCTGGGCATGAGCGGATATCTCGGCGACGCCAATTCGTCGAATATGTTCGCGCAGCCCGGTTTTGCCGGAACAGCATCGTTCCGCTATCTGGCAGGCTCGCGTTTCGCCGTGCGCGCCATGCTGACGGCCGCCTCGCTCTCGGGCAACTCGGCCAAATATTCCAATGTGTTTCCCGACAACGCCGTGTTCGACTTCAATGGAATGGTCTATGATCTCGAGGCACGCGCCGAATTCAACTTCTTCCCCTACGGCATCGGTGAGACCTACAAGCGGCTGCGCCGCTGGACCCCCTACCTCGCCATCGGCCTCGGCGGAGCCGTGACCTCGTGTGGCGGGACGACCGGTTTCGGGCTGACGCTCCCTATGGCTGTCGGTGTCAAATTCAAAGTGAAACCACGGTTCAACCTCTTCGCCGAGTTCGCTATGGTGAAGATGTTCACCGACAAGGCCGACGCCATCGTCGACCCCTACCAGATAAAAAGTTCATTCTTCAAGAATACCGATTGGTATTCGGCGCTGACAGTGGGCTTCTCGTTCGAGTTCGGCCCGCGCTGCACCGTCTGCCACCGTATCGACTAACGCCCATGCCAAAAACCGCCTTAACCCTCGATCCCTGCCGCATTCCCGCCCATATCGCCGTCATCATGGACGGCAACGGACGCTGGGCCAAAGCGCGCGGCCTCGACCGCAGCGAAGGTCACGCCGAAGGTGTCAACACAGTCCACCGCATAACGCAGCGCGCCTCCGACATAGGCGTGAAATGGCTCACGCTCTACACCTTCTCTACCGAGAACTGGCGGCGCCCGCAGGCCGAAGTCGACGCCCTGATGACCCTCATAGGCTATGCCATCGAGCGCGAGACGCCCGGACTGCTTGAAAATAATGTCAGGCTGCGCGTCATAGGTGATTTCGGCCGTATGCCCGAGGCCGCGCGCCGCAGCCTTCAGGGCTGTATGGACGCCACCGCCGGCTGCACGGGCCTGAATCTCGTTCTGGCCATCAGCTATTCGGCCCGGTGGGAGATAGCCGAAGCCGCCCGCACTCTGGCGCGCCGCGCAGCCGAAGGGAAGCTTGATCCCGAGGCAATAACCGAGCAGACCGTGGCCGACGCCCTGACAACGGCCGGAATGCCCGACCCCGACCTGATTATCCGCACCGGCGGCGACCGCCGGCTCAGCAACTACCTGCTCTGGCAGGCAGCATACTCCGAGATTGTCGTCACCGACACATTCTGGCCCGACTTCACCGCCGACGAATTCTGCGACGCCATCGCCGACTTCCAGCAGCGCGAACGCCGCTTCGGAATGACCTCCGAACAAATCGTTTCATCACATTGACCCGACCTCCCTTATGTCCTCAAGAATATTCCGCCTGATAGCCGTTTCGTTCTTCCTCGCTGTAGCCGCGTCCGGCGCGTCGGCACAGACCGCCGCCGATACCCTGACCAACCCCATAGTGAATTTCAGCGGACTGCCGCGTACCTACGAGATCGCCGGAATCAATATCGAAGGCGCTCCGAACTACGACGACTATCTCATTCTGGGCTACTCGGCCCTGAAAGTAGGCGAACGCATCGCAATCCCCGGCCCCGAGATCAACGCTGCCGCACGCCGCCTCTGGCGCCAGGCCCTCTTCTCGAAAGTGTCGATAACCGTTGACAAGACCGCCGGCGACAAGGCATGGCTGACGATTCATCTGCGCCAGCAGCCGCGCATCAGCGAGATAAACTACCATGGCGCCAGAAAAGGGGAGATAAAAGACCTCGACGAGCGCCTCAAGCTCATGAAGGGCAACCACATCACGCCCAACATCGTCGACCGCACGAAGCAGATCATCAAGAAATACTACAATGAGAAAGGCTTCGGCAACGCTACCGTGCAGATTCAGCAGCACGAAGACCTCAGCCATCCCAACGAGATGATCGTCGACATCAACATCAACCGCCACGACAAGGTCAAGGTTCACAAAATCTATATCGAGGGCAACGAGGTCATGAGCGACAACGCCATTCAGCGCGCCATGAAGAAGACCAACGAGAAAGGCAAGCTGCTCAACCTCTTCAAGCAGAAAAAATTCGTCGAGAGCGACTACCGCGACGACCTCAACCGCATCATCGAGAAATATAACGAGAAAGGCTACCGCGACGCCCGCATCGTCAGCGACTCGGTCGTGCCCTACGACGACAAGAATGTCGACGTCCACATCCGTGTCGACGAAGGCAAACGATATTATATCAACAATATAACATGGGTGGGCAATACGCTCTATCCCTCGACGGCCCTCGACGAGATTCTCGGAATAGAAAAGGGGGACGTCTACAACCAGAAGCTGCTTGAAAAGCGCATCAATCAGGACGAAGACGCCATCGCCAACTACTACATGGACCGCGGCTATCTCTTCTATCACCTCCAGCCCGTCGAGCGCAACATCGTCGGCGACTCGATCGACCTCGAGATGAGAATATCGGAAGGCCCGCAGGCACGTATCAACAATGTTGTCATCAACGGTAACGACCGCCTCTACGAGAAGGTCATCCGCCGCGAGCTGCGCGTGCGTCCCGGCGAGCTCTTCTCGAAGAGCGACCTCATGCGCTCCTACCGCGAGATAGCCCAGAGCGGCCACTTCAACCCCGAGACCATCAACCCGCGCCCCGAGCCCAACGAAGAGAACGGTACCGTCGACATCATCTTCGACCTCGAATCGAAGGCCAACGACCAGCTCGAGCTCTCGCTCGGCTGGGGACAGACAGGTATCATCGGTAAGGTCGGAGTCAAGTTCACCAACTTCTCGATAAAGAACCTCTTCTATCCGAGCACCTACAAGGGAATCATACCGCAGGGCGAAGGCCAGACGCTGTCTATTTCGGCCCAGACCAACGCCCGCTACTATCAGGCCTACTCGATATCGTTCGTCGACCCCTGGTTCGGCGGAAAGCGTCCCAACCAGTTCAGCTTCAGCGCCTACTACAGCCGTCAGACCGACGTCAACTCGTCGTTCTACAACAACAACTGGCAGAATCCCTACTACTATTCAGGCTCAGGTCTCGGAATGGTCAACCCCTACACTCAGGACTATTACCAGAACTCCTACGAAAACGCCTACGACCCCAACAAATACCTCCAGATGCTCGCCGTCACCGTCGGTCTCGGAAAGCGTCTCTCGTGGCCCGACGACTGGTTCACCTTCCAGGCCTCGCTGACCTACAACTGGTATAACCTGAAGAACTGGGATCATCTCTACTATATGCAGAACGGAACGTCGAACGCTCTGGTGCTGAACCTCAACCTGTCGCGCAACTCTATCGACAACCCGATGTTCACCCGCAGCGGCTCGCTCTTCTCTGTCGACCTCTCGCTGACCCCTCCGGCAAGCCTCTTCGGCAAGAAAGATTGGGCACGCCTGGCCGCCGAGAACACTACCGAGAGCAAGAAGCAGATGTACCGCTGGATAGAATACTGGAAACTGCGCTTCAAATCGCGTACCTACACCCCGCTTATCAATCCCGACGGACAATATACGCTCGTGCTGATGACCCGCGCCGACTTCGGTCTTCTCGGCAGCTACAACAAACATCTCAAATCGCCCTTCGAGACCTTCTATGTCGGCGGCGACGGAATGTCGGGCTACACCACCTACACCACCGAGAACATCGCTCTGCGCGGATACGACAACGGCGCCCTGACCCCCTACAACGCCGAGGGCTACGCCTACACCCGCCTCGGCGTCGAGCTTCACTTCCCGTTCCTGCTTCAGGGAACGACGACAATCTACGGCATCGCCTTCGCCGAGGGCGGTAACGCATGGACGTCGGTAGGAAAGGTCGATCCATTCTCGCTCAAGCGCAGCGCCGGCTTCGGTGTGCGTGTGATTCTGCCTATGGTCGGAATGATGGGTATCGACTGGGCCTACGGTTTCGACAAAGTGCGCGGCGAGCGCGGCGGAAGCCACTTCCACTTTGTGCTCGGCCAGGAATTTTAAACCTTTGGCGTCCCCGATTGTCATTTATATAGTATAAACAACCAAAACACAACCGACTATGAAAAGAATAATCCTCGCTGTCGTCGTCGCTCTCGGCACTTTCGCCGCCGCTCAGGCCCAGAAGTTCGCCCTCGTCGACATGGAATACATTCTCCAGAACATCCCCTCCTACGAAATGGCCAACGAGCAGCTCAACCAGGCATCGCAGCGCTGGCAGAAAGAGGTCGAGAACATTTCGCGCGAAGCCGAGACAATGTATAAGAACTATCAAGCCGACATGGTTTTCCTCACCGACGAGCAGAAGAAGACCCGCGAGGCCGAGATCGTGGCCAAGGAGAAAGAGGCCGTCGAACTGCGCAACAAATATTTCGGCCAGGACGGCGAACTCGCCAAAAAGCGCGTCAGCCTCATGAAACCTATTCAGGAAGACATCTATAACGCCATAAAGAAACTCGCCGAAGAGCGTGGCTATCAGGCAATATTCGACCGCGCCGGCTCAAGCGACATAATCTTCGCCTCGCCGCGTATCGACGTCAGCAACGAGGTTCTCGAGAAGTTAGGTTATTCAAACTAAAATAACTATCTTTGCGGCATTAATACCACCGAAAATAATAAACCGAAATAAAACGATGATCAAGAAATTATTGCTCGCAATCGCTCTGCTCCTTCCCGTCAGTGCGTTTGCCCAGAAGTTCGGCGTTGTCAACGCCGACGAAGTCATGCAGTCACTTCCCGCCTTCACCGAGATGAAGACCAAGCTCGAAGCCGCCTCGAAGACCTACGAGGATGAATTCGGCAAACTTCAGGCCGAATTCGAGAAGAAATATACCGAGCTTCAGGGAATGGATGACAAGACTCCCGCAGCGATCAAAGACCGCCGCGTTCAGGAACTTCAGGAGCTCGACCAGAAGATCCAGCAGTTCCGTCAGACGGCCCAGCAGGATCTCCAGCGTCAGCAGCAGCAGCTCATGCAGCCTATCGAGGCTCAGGTCATGCAGGCTCTCAAGACCGTAGGTGACGAGGGCGGCTACACCTTCATCTTCGAAGGCAACGTGCCCGTCTATACCGGCACTTCTGTCGAGAACGTCACCGTCAAGGTCAAGACGCTGCTCGGCATCAAGTAAAAAGAACTTTTAATAGTTGTATTCATAAAGATATCATAAGCCCGCATGGGGGCGCCGTGAGGCGCTCCCATGTTATTTACCGGCAGTCTTATAAATCTTATAATAATTCGCTATCTTTGCGACGTGAAAAACCGCCTCGGAATACCGTCCGTTACTGTTGCTGTCATCCTTGCCGTAGTGCTGCTTAACATAGTGGTTTTCTACTATACGCCGCTCTATGGCGACGATCTGACCTATAAGAGCTTTTTCGAGGGCCCGTCGACGCGCTGGACAGGGCCTCTCGGCTGGCTGCGCTGGCTATGGATGCACTGGAACAGCATCAACGGGCGTCTGGGCAATTTCGTCATCATTCCGCTTCTCGCGCTTCCCCAGGGGCTGCGTGCTGTTGTCGCCGCAGGCTTTTTAGGACTGTTTTTCTGGGCTCCCTGCCGTCTGGTGGCACGTTTCACCGGCCGACGCGCTCAGGTGGCCACGATGGCCATGACAGCGCTGCTCGTCGTCGGTATGCCCTGGTATGATTCGATGTGTCTCTTTATCGGTCAGACGAACTATGTCTGGGCAGGTGCTTTCGTCATCATGGCCCTGTTGCTGCTGATGCGCCGCCGGCCGGTGCGCCTCCGCATTCCCGCCGCGATTTTCTGCGCAATGGCGGGCGCTTTCCACGAGGCGGCGGGACTTCCGGTTGCCGTCGGTCTTGTCGTCTACAACATTCTGAACCGCCGTCGGCCGACCGATCGGCTCCTGACAGCCTTTTTCATAGCCGGAGCGCTTTTCGCCACTCTCTCCCCCGGAATCATATCCCGCGCCGGCACTCCGCGCGAGCCCGACGCTTCGCCGCTGATGATAGCGCTGACGTCGGACTGGGCGGTCATTCTGATGCTTGGCGCGGCCGCTCTGACGCGTCAGAGCGGACTGCGCCTGCGCCGCAGTCCGCTGCTTATCCTATTCGTCGCAGCCGCCGTCAGCGGCGTTATAAGCGTTCTGAGCACCTACGAGGGTCGTTCGGGCATGTTTGCCCAGCTGTTCGCCCTGACGTTCCTGACGGCCTTTTACGGGGCCCGTGTGAGGCTGTCGCAGTGGGGCGGGCGCCTTGTCATAGCAGCAGGGATTGTTTGGCCGCTTGTCGTCGAGAGCGTGACAGCTCTGGAGTGCCGGCGCCTGTGGCCCGCCCACCAGCGTCTTCTCGAACTTTATCTGGCCAGTCCCGACGGAAGCTTCGTTTTTGAGGAAGCGACCGAGCCGTCGCCGGTTGCCATGCTGCGCCCCTATCCGGCGCCGCCGCTCTACGACGAGGCTCTCATACCCCCTCTGGAGCATCTCTACGGCAAGCCGCCGCGCATAATCCTGAAACCCTGTCGGTAGCCTCAGCTCTTGTAGCGGTCGAGACCCGAGGCGAGGCGGGCGCGCATCATGGCGCGCAGCTCGGGAGGTGACATGACTTCGATGTCGGGAGTGTGGCTCATCAGTTCGTCGACGAGGTCGCCGGTCAGCTTGAGGCGGTAGGTGAACACCGAGAAACTGTCGTGAACCATCTCCTGCTGGCTCGGATGGAGCGGGAGTGCCCTGAGATATTTGGCTTTGCGCGGTTCGGCGCGCAGGCGCACTTCGGCCGTGCGCCCTTCGTCGAATATGATTCCGAAGGAGTCGCGGGTATAGTCGGCGGGGCTGAAGTCGGCCGGCATCTCGAACGGCTCGGAGTCGACGTTGGCCTCGGTCATGCGGTCGAGGGCGTAGGTCTTTATCTTGCGGTCGGCGACATTTCGGCCTGTGACATACCAGCGCTGACGGAAAATCTTTAGGAAGTAGGGTTCTATGACGATTCCGGGCGTCGGCTTCGAACGGGTGAAGGGATGATAGGTGAAGCGCAGACGCATCGAGCTCCGCATGGCTTCCATGACGGTGTCGAGGAAGTTGCGGGCCGACGGCACATTCTCGACGAAAATGCGGTCGGCGATGTCGCGGGCGCCGTTGAGCACACCGCTCATGGCGGCCGAGTTGAGCAGCCAGTCGGTTATGCTGTCGCTGCGCGGGCCTATAGGCTCTACGGAATATTCGAACGTTACCGGGTTGTAGGCGAGGTTGAGCTGGAAGATTTCCTCGATTGCGTGGCGGTAGTTGTAGAATGTCCGGCGCGACATCGGTTCGCCGTTCGAGAACTGGCTGAGCTGCCATTTCTCGTTGAGCATGGCGCGCGTCATCGAGCCGTGGCGGCGGATTGTGTCGACGATCCAGACGTAGCGTGAGAATATGTCTTTAGGCATTGTCGGTTACAGGTTTCGGGGAGGGTGAGAGATAGAGTCCGCCGACGGTGAAGAGGGCGTTGAAGAGAAGGAGCTCGAAACTCGTCTGGTAGCCCCAGAGGGCTTCGAGGGTGCGGGCGAGGGCCCACGACAGCAGCGGGGCGGCGATAGCTACCAGCGGCACCGCCGAGTCGCGCACGCTGCGGCGCGAGGTCAGGCCGAACACGAACAGTCCGAGAATCGGGCCGTAGGTGTAGGAGGCGAGGGTATAGACGGCGCTGATGGCGTCCTGATCGCTGAGGTGATAGAAAACTATTATGACGAGAGCCATGGCGGCGGCCATGGCGGCGTGGACCCGGCGGCGGCGCGCTGTAGAGCCGAGGATATCGACGCTGAACGATGTCGTCAGCGATGTCAGAGCCGATCCGGCGGCCGACCAGGCCGCGGCGGCGAGGCCGACAATGAAGAGCACACCGACGGGCGCCGGCATCGATTCGTGGCAGGCCACCATCGAGAACAGCTCGTCGCTCTTAGCGGGCATCTCAAGGCCGGGAGTGGCTTCGACGAAGAGCATCATGACTGTTCCGAGAATCAGGAACAGGGCAATGACGAAGAACTGCATTACGCCGCTGACGATCATGTTCTTGCGCGACGAGCGGCTGTCGCGGCAGGCGAGGTTGCGCTGCATCATGTCCTGATCGAGGCCGTTCATGGCGATGGCCATGAAGATTCCGGCCACGAACTGCTTCCAGAAATACTGGCCCGAGCGCGGGTCGTCGAAGAAGAATATGCGCGAGGTAGGGTGGGAGGTCACCCGGTCGGCGAGGTCGGCGGCGCCGAGACCTGTCAGGCGTGCCGTGAAGACTATGCACAGAATTACGCTCAGAATCATGCAAAGGCTTTTGAGAACGTCGGTCCAGATAACCGACTTGACGCCTCCGCGGGCTGTGAACGCCCAGACTATGGCCACGGAAACCGCGACGTTCAGCTCGAACGGCAGTCCCAGCGGAGAGAAGACGAGGGCCTGAAGCACGGCGCAGACAACGAGGAACCTCACCGATGCGCCAAGAATCTTGCTGACGAAGAAGAACCATGCGCCGGTGAGGTGGGTGGCTGTTCCGAATCGCTTTTCGAGCCAGCCGTAGATGCTGACGAGATTCAGACGGTAGAAAACCGGTACGAGCACGAAGGCTATGGCGGCATAGCCGACAATGAAGCCCATGACCATCTGGAGATAGCCGTAGCCTTTGGCGGCGACCATGCCTGGCACTGAGATGAACGTTACGCCCGATATCGAGGCGCCCACGGTGGCGATGGCCACCAGAGGCCAGGGGGCGCGCCGTCCGCCGGTGAAGAATGCGGCGTCGGAGGCGCCCGAACGGCGTGTCGAGAGATATGAGATGCCAAGGAGCAGCGCGAAGTAAGCTGCTACGGCGAGGATAACTGTCAGCGGTGTCATTCGGGATAAAGGAGATAGGGGGCGCGGCGCTTGCGGAAGGCGTCGAGGCCCGGCTGCCATGAGGCGCGGATCTCGTCGGCTCCGAGGCCGCTTTCGATCTGGCGGCGCAGCTCGGGGGTGCCCGCCAGAAGGGTGAAGAACTTGGTGAAGAAAGGCCTGACGGAAGGGGTCGAGCGGTAGGCGTCGATGAGATAGCTAAGGTCGAGGCCGCGGGCTATGACGGTGTCGACGGGCAGGCGCGAGAGGTCACCTCCGTAGCATCGGCGCCCTTTCAGCGGCGGGTTCTTGGCCCCGGGCCGCGGCCGGGGGATGAAAGAGAAACCGCGGTGGCCCGTCATCTGCGGATGGCCGTAGAGGGTGAAGGGATTGTCGGTGCCGCGCCCGACGCTGACAGGCGTTCCCTCGAAGAAGCAGAGCGAAGGATAGAGGTAGATGGCCTGCATCGTCTTCAGGTTGGGCGAGGGAGCCACGGGGAGCTCGTAGCGCGTCTGATGGGTGTAGCCCCCGACGGGGACTACCGTCAGGTCGGCGTTGTCGAGCCTTGCGCCTCCGGGGAGCCATCCCTCGCCGTTGGCCATCAGGGCCAGTTCGCCGAGGGTCATGCCGTGGACGGCCGGAATCGGCAGTCGCCCCACACCACTTGAATATTTCATGTCGAGCACTGGGCCGTCGACAACCATTCCGAGCGGGTTGGGGCGGTCGAGGATGACGACGCTCTTGCCCCGTCGGGCACAGTCGGCCATGAGGTCGAGCATCGAGATATAGTAGGTGTAGAAGCGTGCGCCGACATCCTGAAGGTCGACAACGGCGACGTCGAAGCTGTCGAGGACGCTGTCGGGCAGTCCGCGTCGCCGCCCGTCGAACATCGAGACTACGGGGAGCCCTGTGGCGGCGTCGCGCCCCGAGGCAACGTGCTCTCCGGCGTCGGCTGTGCCGCGGAAGCCGTGTTCGGGCGAGAGCAGCGTAGTGAGGTTTATGCCGCGGGCTATCATGAAGTCGGCGGTGTGGGTCATGGAGTCGACCATACCTGTGTGGTTGCTCAGCAGGGCCACACGCTTGCCGGCGAGCGGCGCCTCGTAGATGTCGGGGCGCGCAGCTCCGACAACAACCCCGGCGCTCCGGGCGGCCGCGACAGCTATCAGGGCTGTCAGAATCAGTAACGCCGTCCGCTTCATGAGTGAATATATTCCGAGGGCGACATGCCCGTTATCAGTTTGAAGTATTTGCCGAAAGCGCTCTGGTTCGAGAAGTTCAGCTCGTAGCTGACCTGCTTGATAGTCTTTCCCGAGAAGCGCAGCAGATTCTTGGCTTCGAGGATGACGAACTCGTCGATCCATTGGGCGGCGCTGCGCCCTGTGGCTTCCTTGACGATGTTCGAGAGATATTTGGTCGTTATGTAGAGCTGCTGGGCGTAGAACGACACCGACCGCTCCTGTTTGTGGAATTTCTTCAGCAGCAGCATGAAGTCCTTGACGTAGGTCGAACGGCGCGACCGCGGCCGGTCAGCCACGATCGGCTCGAGGCCGAGAACCTTTATGTGTTTGACCACGAACTGCACCATCTGGTAGATCATCGCCGACATAAGGTTGCGGGCAATCGATTTGACATACATTCCGTCGGGGTTCGACAGTGTGTTGTGGTGGATAAGCTCGAAATAGCTTTTCATAAGCTCCTGCTCTTTGGCCGACAGAGGCAGAACGGGCTTGTATTCATGGATAGTCGCTGTCGGCAGCGTCATCATGACATTGGGGTCGATGTTGATTGTGCGCATGAATTCGGGCGACAGCATGAGCAGGTAGGCGTCGATGTCGGGCGTCACCTCGCGTTCCGAGATAATGGTGTCGGGCATCAGTATCACAACCGATCCGGCTTCGACAGCCACGGGGTCGAGGTTGAGGTTTATCTGGAAACTGCCTTTGATGGCGAGTATCCACGCCATTCCGCTGATTCTGATCGGCTGAACGGGCTGGTTGATCAGCCGGTCGGTACTTGTCAGATGTGTGAACACATAATCGTCGCCGTGAGACGAAAATTCTGCCACGAGCTTCTGAAGCTGAGCTATGTCGGAAGTGGTGACGGAGGGTTCCATAGGTTTGTCGATTGGTGATTATTGCCACAAAAATAGCCAAAAGTTTTATAATTTCGGTGTATTCGGACATTATTTTTCTTTTTGGCTGGTGAGGAAGGTCTGTCAGCGGTTTAAAACCGCCTTTCCATATTAGAAAAAAATCGTTAACTTTGCGGCCAAAATGAGCGCTTTCACCGAAATAACGGCACGACTCGCGCCGGAAATGGAGAGCCTGAACAAACATATCAGGGCCTCGCTGACGACGTCGAACCCAATGATGACCGACGTCATAACTTCGTATCTGACAACGAAAGGAAAGCAGATACGTCCCCTGCTCGTTGTCATGAGCTCGCGCTTCTTCGCGGGCGTCGGCGAGCCCGACAAGAAGGTGCTCCGCGCGGCCGCCGCCGTAGAGCTTCTCCACAATGCCACTCTTATCCACGATGATGTCGTTGACGACGCCGACACACGTCGCGGATGTCCGACGATCAACGCCGCCTGGGACAACCATGTGGCTGTGCTCGTGGGCGACTTTTTTCTCTCGACAGCCCTGCGCGAGAGCTGCGACACCGGCGACCTGCGCATAATCCGCTCTATTTCGAGTCTGGGACGCGAACTCGCCACGGGCGAGATGGATCAGATCTGCAATGCGCGTTTCCACACCCTCGACGAGCGGGCCTACATGACGACCATCGGCCGCAAGACGGCGTCGCTCTTCGTCAGCTGTGTAGAACTCGGCGCCTATGCTGTCGGTGTCGACAGCGACGATCCGGCGCTCACGGCCCTTCGCCGCTATGCCGAACTGCTCGGGCTATGCTTTCAGATACGCGACGATATTTTCGACTATTATGCCGTCGACGACGCTATCGGGAAGCCCACAGGCAATGATCTGCGCGAGGGGAAGGTTACGCTGCCGCTGCTCTACGCCCTGACGAAGTCGGGCGACCGGCGCAGCTGTGAGATGACCGAACTTGTCGGAAAAGAGGAGCTTTCGGCCGACGAGATAACGGCTCTGATAGAGTTTGCCAAAAACGCCGGAGGCATTGACTATGCTCACGGCGTTATGTCGGATCTCAGACAGCGCGGCCGCGACATCATAGCCCCCTGGGCCGGAAATGCCGCGACAGCCGCTTTCGAGTCAATCTTCGATTTTATTATCGCCCGGGAGAGCTGAGGCTTTAGCAGCCGCAGCAGCCGTAGCAGCCAGCTGAAGCTGACTGCCTGTTCAAAAAAACGAGAGGAACAGGTTCCTCTCGTTAAATTTTAAATTCTAAATTTTCAATTTTATTTGCTGGCTATCGTCGCGCCCGCGCGGGCCTGGCGGTAGGCGTTGCGGAAGATGTCGCCCGACAGCTTGAAACCTTCGGCGCGCGGGCGGTCGTTGTCTTTCAGCGAATGTTTGAAGAGCCATTCGTAGCATTCCGGACGATAGAAGAGGCGGGCCGGCTGGCCGTGGTTCATTCCGGGAATGCGGTCGTAGATGAGGCGCGGGGCATCGCCGCCGGCAGCGGCTTTGATTGAGGCGACGACCTTGTCGCTCTGGCTGACCGATACGGCGCGGTCAGCGGTGCCGTGGACAATCCAGAGAGGCACGTCGGTAAGTCCCGAGAGGTCTTTGACCGATCCGCCGCCGCAGAAAGCCATAGCGGCTGCTATCTGGTCGGGGTAGGTAGCGGCGAGGTCGATGCTGCCGTAGCCGCCGAGGCTCATTCCTATTACATAAACGCGGTCGTAGTCGACGTTATGGTTGTCGGCGACATAGTCGAACACATTCATTATTTTTTCGGGGTTCCAGGCTCCCCCGGGGTTCTGCGGGGCTATGACGTAGGCGTCGGGACGAAGGCCCTTCTCGATGGCGTCGATGGTGCCGTAGCGCTTTACGCGCGAGAGGTTGTTTCCGCAGAGGCTTGCGCCGTGAAGGAAGATGATGACAGGTTTGGCCTCGACTTCATCGTCGGGAGTGGCGTCGGGAGTATAGAGCCAGAAATTGTAGCCGCTTTTGACTTTGCCGATGTTCGAGGTGAGATTTCCGGCTGCGGCGGCGCTGAAGGCCATCGCTACAGTCATTATGCAGGCAAGCAGTTTCTTTATCATGATAATCGATATATTCGGTGTTAAAAAAAATTCCGTCGGACGCTTTTTGCGGCCCAACGGGAGACAAAGTTACGAAAAATGGGGCGCCTGACCAATTGTCTTAAACTGTAGTAAACAATAATTTGCCAAAATTAACAATGTAAGAACGGCTTAATAACTTATTGAAACAGCGCACCATACCGTATGTATGCACCGTTTTTCGCCTGTCGGACGGCCTGCTTTAAACCGCGTTGCTAAATATTCATTAACAATTTGGATTGCACAGTCCCCGCGCGGTTGTGCAGCGGTTTTTTCATAAAAAATGGTAACTTTGCAAAATGATGCGACTGACATTTCTCGGAACCGGAACGTCGACGGGCATTCCCGTGCTGCGCTGCCACTGTGAGGCATGTACGTCGGTCGACCCGCGCGACCGGCGCCGGCGCTGCGCCGCTTTTCTCGAGGCCGACGGGCGCAATATACTTATCGACAGCGGCCCCGACATACGCGCCCAGCTGCTCGGCATCGGCTCGCCCGACATCGACGCCGTTCTGATTACCCACACCCACTATGACCATCTCGGCGGCATCGACGACCTCCGCCCCTACACCTACGGGCGCCCCGGCGACCAGCCACTCCCCGTCTATGCCCGCGCCGACGTCATCGGCGACCTCCGGGCGCGTATTCCGTATGCTTTCGGGCCTCATCCCTATCCGGGCACGCCGCGTCTTGAGCTGCGCGAGGTCAAGGATGACCGCGTATTCAGCGCGGCGGGGCTTGAGACGGTTCCGCTGCCGGTGCTCCACGGCAAGCTCCACATTCTCGGCTACCGTATAGGCCCGCTTGCCTATATCACCGACGCAAGCTCGGTTCCGCAATTGACAATCGAGCGGCTCGAAGGGGTCGACACTCTTGTCATCAACGCTCTCAGGCGCGAGCCCCATTTCGCCCATTTCAGCGTCGACGACGCTTTGGCTCTTGTCGACGCCGTGAAGCCGCGGCGCACCTATCTGACCCATTTCGCCCATCATATCGGGCTCCACGCCGCGCTGGCCGAATCGCTGCCTCCGGGCGTGGTTCCGGCCTACGACGGCCTTTCGATAACAATCTGACCTTAAAACCTCCACCATGAAAAAACTTATCATCACGTTGTTTATGGCCACGGCGCTGACAGCCTCGGCCGACATCGACCTGAGCGCCCTGACCGATACGATCCGCCTGCCGCGCCCCGTCAGCGGCGCCCGTATCGAAAGCCGTCCCGGACCGGCGATAAACCCGACTCCGAAATCGGTGCGTTTCAGCGGCTCCACAGTCGATATCGGACGCGGATTCACCATAGCGAGCTGTCCCGTCGGGATTCCACGCTCAATCCCCGTGGTGACGGAAGGAGGGATGCCGCTTTCTGTGACCGTCACCGGAGAAGGCGCTCCGGGAAGCTACACCCTCAGTGCGACCCCTGAAAGGGTAACAGTCGAGGGAGCCGACGCCGACGGCGCCTTCTACGGTCTTCAGACCCTGCGCCAGCTCATCGACGGCAATCGTCTCGCCCTCGCCGAGATTACCGACGAGCCCGCGTTGGCGCGCCGCGGCGTTGTCGAGGGATTCTACGGCAATCCGTGGAGCCACGCCAAACGCATGTCGCTTATGGAATTCATGGGCGCCAATAAGCTCAATGCCTACCTCTACGGGCCCAAGGACGATCCTTACCACAGCTCACCGAACTGGCGCAAGCCCTATCCCGAGGCTCAGGCCGCCGAACTCCGCGAGCTCGTCGATGCCGCCCGCCGCAACCATGTGCGTTTTATCTGGGCTATCCATCCGGGGCGCGACATCCGCTGGGACAAGGCCGACTACGACAGCCTCGTCGGCAAGTTCTCGATGATGTATGACCTCGGAGTGCGCGACTTCGCCCTCTTTTTCGACGACATCGAGGGAGCCGGAGCCAATCCCGAGCGCCAGTCGGAGCTGCTTAACCGCCTGACGCGTGAATTCGTGGCCCGGAAAGGGGATGTCGGCAGCCTGATAATGTGCCCCACCGACTATTCGGGCCTTTGGGCAAACCCGACCGAACGCGGCTCGCTGGCATATTTCGGCCGCACACTCGACAAGAGCATCGACGTTTTCTGGACCGGCGATTTCGTGTGCAGCGACCTGACGCCCAAGACTCTCGAGTTCGTCGACACGCGCATTCGCCGGCCGGCTCTCTACTGGTGGAACTTCCCGGTGACCGACTATGCGCGCCATATCGTCATGCAGGGGCCCGTCTACGGTCTCGACCCGACTGTTGACGCCACAACGGCCGCAGGAATCGTCAGCAATCCCATGGAGCACGCCGAAGCCTCGAAAGCGGCCATCTATTCTGTGGCCGACTATGCCTGGAATCCGGCAGCCTACAACGCTCTCGACAGCTGGGAGCGTGCTCTGGCCGACATGATGCCCGAATGCGCCGACGCCTACCGCACCTTCGCCATCCACAGCTGCGACACAGAGACGGGTTACCGCCGCGATGAGTCGTGGAACCTGTCGATGCGGTCGGCCGACAGTCTGCGCGCCGAGATGGAGCGTCTGAAGGCGGCTCCGGCCACTATACGCCGTCTCGCCTCGAACCGTGCCCTCGTCGACGAGCTCGACCCCTGGCTGACACAGGCCGAGGCGCTCGCCGCGCGCGTAATCGGCGCTCTCGACCTGCTCGAGAAGGGCAGTTCGATGACTGATGCCGAATATGCCGAAGCCTATGCCGCACTGACGATGACCGAAGCCGAACGCGAGGCCTACGCCGCCCACAAGGTCGGCACGCTACGCCTCCAGCCCTTCTACGAGGCTGCGCTGCGCCATCTTGCCAGTCGGCGGAAAAACTGACGTTTACATCAATCCATAACGTATTATCCCGGCGCCCCCGCGAGGGTGCCGGTTTATTTTTGCGTCGTTAAAACTCAGCGATAATGGAAAACACACCCCGACAGCGGCGCCTCAGGACATGGCATTTTGCAGCAGCCACGGCTCTCCTTGCCGTCGGCGCCGGACTGCTTATAGCCGGATTCTGCGTAGAACCTCCCGGCGAGATCCATTCATCGGTTCTCATAGCCTTCGGCGAGATTCTGACATTTGTAGGCTCGATTTTCGGATTCAGCTATAACTTCCGCCTCCGACAGTAACTCTTAAACCTTTAAATTCAATCGAATATGAGAAAAATCACTGAAATCATCGTCCATTGCACAGCAACTCCCGCCGGATTACCGGTGACCGTAGAACAGATCGACGCCTACCACCGATCGCTCGGCTGGGCCGGAATAGGCTATCATTACCTCATCGACCTCAAGGGGCAGATCCACAAAGGGCGCGATATCCGCCGTCCGGGCGCCCACTGCCGCGGTCATAACGCCCATTCGATCGGAGTGGCCTACGTAGGCGGTCTTTCGCCCGACGGCCTTGCGGCCTGCGACACGCGTACCGATGCCCAGCGCCTGGCGATGGCGGCGCTGCTGAAACGACTTCACAAGGAGTTTCCCGGCTCGACGATCTGCGGCCACCGCGATTTCGCCGCCAAGGCGTGCCCCTGCTTCGACGCACGCGAGGAATACCGCTTTATCGACAACTTCGTAACTCTCGCCGAATGATGCGTTTTGCCGCAGCATTGATTCTACTGCTCGGAGCCGCCGGATGTGCGGCTCCGAGGCAAACGGCCGTAGAGAAGGCCGATTCGGCGGCTACGGAGGTCAGAACCGTCCGCGATTCTGTCAGCCGCTCGGTTGAGCTGCGCTTCGACACGGTTGAAATGACCGTCGTGCGCCGCGACTCGACGATAGTGTGGCTGCGCGGCAGCGGCGCCTCGGTAGGGGCGCGCCGAACCGACGTCAGCGCCGACTCGGCTACGGTATCGGTGGCCCGCAACAGCGAGACTGTCGCTCATGTCGGGTCGCCGAAGCCGCTGATTTCGACCGGAACGGCGGCGCTGATAATAGCGGCGCTCCTTCTCTTTCTGATAGCAAGGCGCAAATAGGCCTTATAGGGCTTATAGAGCCTATAGGGCCGATAAGCGCAGCGTCCCACCCTCACGGGCGGGACGCTTGCGTTATATATGTCGTTTGTCCTTGTATCTCTTTGACGCCACACGGAAGCCCCCGGTTACAACGGATAAAATTTTTTATCTTTATTTAACGAAAATTTCCTACCTTTACGGCCTGATAATTCGCTCGTTTTGTCTGAGGATGATTCGTTTTCTGCTCATATTAGCCACAGCTCTTCTGCTCGCGGGATGTCGGCCTGACGACAGCTTCGATCCGTTGCTGTCGACCTCGACAGCCGAGCTGTCGGCGCGTGCCGACTCACTTCTGCGTTCGGGCAAGTTCTCCGACGCCGATTCAGCCATGCTCTGCAACGGCGTCGTCATAAGCCGCTATGACGAAGGGGCCTATTCGCGCTCTGAGGTGCGCGACATCATCCGCTCGATGATCACGCAGGGTTATCTCTTTATGAATCACTACACCGACTACGGCGGCGCCTTCAATATGTTCAGTCTGGCCGAAAGAGCCATCGACCGCTATCCCGAGAACTCCGATCTGCGCGGATATGTCTATACCAACATGGGGGCGCTGACACAGCTCGGCGATCTGCTCAACAATCCGGCTCTTTCCGGACATGGCTCGCGCTATCTCGACCGCGCTTTCGACTTCTGTCTTGAAGACAGCCTCTGGCGCGTAGGTTCGGTTGTCATGTTCAACCTTTCGGAACTCCATTTCGAGAATGGCGACCCGCAGCGTTTTCTCCCATACGGTAGCAGGTGGTTCGCCGCCAAGCCTCCGTCTGATGCCATGACGCTCAGCGTGGGCCATATAGTCAGGGGTATCGACGCCTATTGCCGTCGCGACTGGCCGGTGGCTCTGAGAGAGTTCAGCTCGATGCGCGATGCCGGCGACGTCGACAGTGTGACAGCTGTCGGAATCCAGTGTAAAGGAGCCTATTATGAGGCGATGACCTATGAGACGATGGGCGACCGTGAGCGCGCTTCGGCTATTCTCGACAGCCTGTGCGACCGAGTCGGGGCTATCGACTATCCTCAGGCCTCGATATGGCTCCACAAGCTTCTCGGACACTTCTACAACCGCCGGGGCATGACCTCGCGCGCCGAACACCATGAGCTGGCCTATTATCGTGCGATTGCCAGCATAAATGCCTCTAAAGATGTCCATTCGATGGACATTATGCGTGTGCGCCTCGGAATACGCGAACTTCACGATAAAAACGCCATTGTCGTGCGCCACGACCGTGTGTGGCGCACGGTGCTCATTGCCGGAGCTGTCATAGCCCTGCTGCTGAGCCTGTTCCTGGCCTACGCTCTGCTTATGTCGCGCCGCAGCAACCGCCGCATAATGTCGCTCTATAAGCGCAACCGCGAGATTCTGGCCGAAATGAAGCGCCGTGAGGCGGAAGAGACCGCCGCAGCCGAGGCCGCCATCGCCGAAACTCCCAGAGCGGAGAAATACGGCGGAAGCGGAATGGACGACGCTACGGCCGATATTCTCGTTCACCGCATACGCCGTGTTTTCGCCGACCCGCAGTATTATCTGTCGTCCGACTTCTCGCTGCGTCAGCTCGCGCAGCTTGTCGGCTCGAACACGGCATATGTCAGCCAGACTATAAACACGACAACCGGCCGCTCGTTCAAGGAGCTGCTCGGCGTTAAGCGTGTGGCCGAGGCATGCCGTCTGCTGACTGAGGGGAACGCCGATATGACAGTCGAGACTGTGGCCAACGCCGTCGGTTTCAAGAGCCGCACAGCCTTCGCCGCTGTCTTCAAACAGATAACCGGACTGACTCCTACCGAGTTCCGCAATGCGGCGCGCAAGGCCGGTCAGGAGTCTGACGGACGTGATTTATAAATTCAGACATCTATCTGAGGTAGACAGACACCATTGTTGACGGATTTCTATATTTTTGTCGTGAAATCATTTTAAGCACGACGTGATTGTAGAAATACTGTGAATATTACTGACACACCGGAAGAGGCAGCGTGGCTGTCTCTTCCGTTTTTTAACGCATTATCCCGCCGCGACGGCGGGGACGCGATATTAGCTTTGCAGTGTCATTTTAAAACTAAAAGCTAATGGAAACAGAAAAGAATGTAACTGATGTGACTGATGTGACTGATGTGGCTGATGTGACTGATGTGATTGATGTGACTGATGTGACTGATGTGGCTGATGTCGCTCGGGTGGAGAGGATCGCCACTGTGGCAGATGCCGAGCTTGAAGAGCGGCTCGCCGCCGCCCGCGAAGAGGGGCGCATAGCCGGCCGCAACGAACTCCTTGCCGAACAACTGCGCGCTCCTTCGCTCTGGGAGATCGCCACCGATGACTCAGCCGGAGCTCCTGCCGACGACGACACTGAAATTCTCAAGACAATCCGCCCCTGCGTATGGGACTGAATGAATTTAAAATTTAGAATGTAAAATTTAAAATTTTTCTTCTCAACTTTCAACTTTCAATTTTCAATTTTCAATTTCTCAATCTTCTATGTCAAACACAACAACCGGCGCCGCCGCAGGCGCCACCCACGTTACCGACGGCCCGCTGACAACCTCTCTGACCGCTAAGAAAGCTCCGGGCCTGCTTCTGAGCGCCATCGACAGCCGTATCGTCAAGATCAGGCCTTCGGCTACCCCACTCGACCAGATTTCGCGCCTCGCCAATGTGCGTCAGGCCAAGTCGATGACGGTGAAATACTATAGTGTCGACACTCGCGACAGCGCTACGACCGTGGTCACCGCTCCCACTACCCGCGACAAGTCGCCCGTAGCTATCACCGTTGCCAAACCGGGCATCTTTGCCGCTTCGGAGACACTGCTGTTCCCCGATATTACCGGCGACGACGGTCAGGCTCTTGTGGCTTACGTCACCTCGGTCGACACCGAAGGCCAGCCGACAATCATGCCTGTCAACGCCGGCGCGCTCGGCGGTCTTTCCGGCACAAGGGTCGTGCGTATGGGACGCGCCGCCGCCGAGCTCGACGTGCAGACTCCGACCTATGAGGCTCTACCCGTCGCCGCCGAAAATTTCTGTCAGATCTTCAAGGCCCAGATCGAGGAATCGACACTCCACCGCATGACCAACAAAGAGGTCGGCTGGACTTTCTCCGACAATGAGGAAGTGGCCATCATGGACATGAGAATGGGCATGGAACGCAGCTTCCTCTTCGGAGTCAAGGGGGTCATCGACGACCCCGTGAAGCATCAGGACGTGCTTCTGACGCGCGGAATCTGGAGCCAGACCGACAATGAGTTCACCTACGATCCTTCGGCTCGCCCCGACGAGGAATTCATCGTGAAGCTCACACGGCAGGCTTTCGGCGGACATGCCGGCTCACGCCGCAAGATTCTGCTGGCCGGCAACGACCTTATCGAGGCGCTGAACCGACTGGAACACACCCGCGTCATCGGCGCTTCGGAGGTTGTGACGCGCTGGGGCATCGATTTCTCGGAGATACGCTCGAAGTTCGGCTCGCTCTACGTGCTCCACGACGAGGTCTTCGACAACTGCGGCATGCCCGGCAACGGCATGGTTGTCGATCCGCAGTATCTGACCAAGTATGCCTTCATTCCGATGGCAGCCGAGCGCCTCGACCTCAAGCGCAGCGGCCAGCGCAACACCGAGGCCGTCGTCGTCACCGAAGCATCGTGTCTGGTGCTGCGCTATCCGAAGACCCACATGCGCGTCGTTGCTTCGACCCCTGAGGGGGACTGATTTCATCGAACCGACCTCCTTTCGCGGGGCGCCCGAACCGACGGGCGTCCCGCGCTGTTTTACCGATAGAACAAAAAATTACGAGATATGAAACTGCACGCTTTCATCGCCGCTGCGGGCGTCGCCATTGTCATGACGGCGTGCGATGGTTTGTGGGTTTCGGCCGGTGGCGATGTCGACCCTTCGGACTATTACAATGGTTATTACAACGGCTATTATCAGAATCCCTATCTGTTCGTTCCGCCGCTGACGGCGGGATGGACCGACACCTGGGGCGGCCCGGGCTGGAATCCGCCCCCCTACGTGAACCATGTGCGTCCCGTCGTGCCCCCCAACGGAGGGGGCGGAGGCTCGGTAGGCTTGCCCAACGGGCCGCAGCACTGGATTCCGCCGATGTCGGGCAATGTCAATGTCTCGGCGCCAAGCGGCCAGCGTCCCGGCGCCGGCCGCCACTGACAGCCCGGGTTATTCGATGATGTCGGTGACTATGGTTGTCGAGGCGCCGCGCCATGGCAGGCTGCCGTGGTAGCGCTTTGTCAGCAGAATGACCGGGCGCCCTGTCGACTGGCGCTGCTGAAGCTCGCGCGCCAGCGAGTCGTCGGGCACCGAGAAGGTCACCGAGCGCTGGTAGATGCGCGTTGTGTCGGTCAGCATATCATTGGTTATCATCTCCCCCTCGAAGGTCTTGAATAGCAGCCCGCGCCGCTCTACGTTGGTGACGAAGCCACGCACGCGCGATTCGGTGGCGTAGGGAACGAAGTAGCGCAGCCCCACGGCTACAGCGAGCGCCAGCGCAAGGAATCCGGCCGAGCCTAAGAGTATGTGGCGACGTCGGCGGCGACGCTGACATGCCGCCTGCGGGTCGGCGACTTCGGTAGGCAGCGGTGCGAACGGGTCGTCGGGGTCGGGGAGGGGATTGGTGAAGTTGTCGGGTTCGAGGTCGTCGTTTTTCATTTGTCAGGCTGTTTTGCGCCGCTTGTCGACGGCGATGCATATAAAGGTGAAGATGCCGAGGGCGATGAGCAGCAGTGTCTGTGTGCCCATAACGAGATTTGCGAACGTCGTGGCGTATTCCTTTGTCAGGCCGGGAATGCTGTAGAGGCTGAGACCGAACACGACGGCCCACTGCCAGGGGCCTATGCCTCCGTTGGAGGGTACGCCCATCGAGATGCTCGACAATACGAAGCAGACGAGCACTGCCGTCCAGCTGTAGGTTCTGACGACCTCAGCCGTCAGCGGGAAGGCGAAGAAGGCGAGATAGAGCTGGATGAAGTAGCAGCCCCAGATGACAGCTGTCAGCATGAGCCAGCGGCCGCGGCCAGGCATTCTGACAACGACGGCGAATCCCTGCCATAGGCCGAGGGCGAAGCTTTTGAGCTTGCCGACGGCGCGTGTGGCGCGGTAGCGGTAAAGCAGGGCGCCCGCTACGGCGCAGACTGCAACGACCGATGCCCAGAGCAGCGGCGAGCGCAGCCATGAGGCCACGGCGGCCATTGCGGCGCCGTTCTGGCTCAGATATTCCATGAGCTGCCGCCCGGCGACGAAGAATGTCAGCAGAATGAGAACGAGAACCGAAAGGCTGTCGGCCAGACGGTCGGCCACCATCGAGCCGAAAACTTCGGTGAAGGGCGCTTTCTGGCGGGCTGAGATATAGCCTGTGCGCCAGAGCTCGCCGAGGCGCGGAAAAACGAGGTTGACGGCGTAGGTGCCGAAGATACTCAGAATGACGGCGAACACCGGGGCTTTGATTCCCAGAGCGCGGAGCTGGATGTTCCATCTGTAGCCGCGAACGACGTGGCTCAGCACACTGACGGCCAGCGCCGCCCCGATCCATCGGAAATTGCAGTCGCGGCGAATGATGGCCATCATCTCGCCGAAGTCGAAATCGCGGAAAAGAAGCCAGCAGAGACCGACGGTGATAACCAGCGGTATGCCGTATTTCATAAGGGCCGAGCCCAGTTTGTTGGCCGTCGGTTTCTGCGGCGGCACGGAAGCGTTTTCTTGCGTCATGGGCCTTGCGGAATTGGTTTTCAGGCCTCAAAGTTAGCTATTTTCCGCCGATTCTCAGCGCCGACTGTTTTTTTGTTGGTAAAATATGGTAGAGAATCATTAATTTTGCACCGTGGTGTCAACAAGTTCCGGCCCCACGGCAATTACTATGCACAACTCCGACAATCTTTCGACTCCCGTCGGGCGCCTGCGCTGCTTCCTGCGCGAGCGCGGCCTGAGTCAGGCCGAGTTCAGCCGGGCCACAGGGCTTGACCCGAGCAATGTCTCGCGCATCCTCTCGGGCCGCATGCCTCTGGGCAACGCTGCCGCCGCGCGCATCGCCGAGACGTTCGGACTGAACCGGACGTGGCTTCTCAGCGGCGAGGGGCCTGTGCGCGCTGTTGCCGAGCCTCAGGGCGCGCCGGTCTACGACATCGACATCACTGCGGGCCCTGTGGGACTTACGCGCGACTTCACCAGCGAGCATATCGTGGGCCATCTGGCGCTTCCCGACATCTCTCCCGACTGTCCGGTCGTCAGAGTGTCGGGCAACAGCATGACCCCCACGATCAACAACGGCGCCCTGCTATCGATTCGCCCCGTGACGGCCACAGGGCCGATATTCTGGGGTCAGATCTATGTTGTCGTTCTCGACGATTACCGCATGGTGAAATATGTTAGGCGCCACCCCGATCCGTCGATGGTGATTCTCCACAGCGCCAACCATGATTATGAAGACATGGAGATACGCCGCAGCGACATCCGCGCTCTCTTTCTCGTCGAAGCCGTGATAAACTACGAGCGGCGCTGCTGACGGCCTTTTAAAGCGAACCATAACCAACCAATCACAATAGAAAACAGAAGATGACACACGAGTATGATTATCTCGTCATCGGCAGCGGCATAGCCGGCATGAGCTTTGCCCTCAAGGTCGCCGCCAAGGGAGGGCGTGTGGCCCTGATCTGCAAGACGACTCTCGAAGAATCGAACACGGCCCTGGCTCAGGGTGGCGTGGCTTCGGTGACAAATCTTGCCGTCGACAACTTCGACAAACATATCCACGACACCATGGTAGCCGGCGACTGGCTCAGCGACCCCGAAGCTGTGGCCAAGGTTGTCAGCAACGCGCCGGCCCAGATAGCCCAGCTGATAGAGTGGGGCGTTGATTTCGACAAGGCCGCCGACGGCTCTTTCGACCTCCACCGCGAGGGCGGACACAGCGAATTCCGCATTCTCCACCATGCCGACAACACCGGCTTCGAGATCCAGCAGAGCCTCATAGCCGCCGTGAAAGCCCATCCGATGATCGACATCTTCGAACACTATTTCGCCATCGAGATCATAACCCAGCACCATCTGGGCAAGATTGTGACGCGGCGCACGCCCGACATAACCTGCTACGGCGCCTATGTGCTGACTCCCGAGGGCGCCGTCGACAAGTTTCTGGCGCGCGTGACTCTCATGGCCACCGGCGGCGTCGGCGCCGTCTATCCGACAACTACAAATCCCATGACAGCTACCGGCGACGGCATAGCGATGGTCTACCGCGCCAAGGGAACGGTGAAAGACATGGAGTTCATCCAGTTCCACCCGACCGCCCTCTACCATCCGGGCGACCGCCCCTCGTTCCTGATAACCGAGGCTATGCGTGGCTACGGTGCCGTTCTGCGCAACCTCGCCGGCGAGGAATTCATGCAGAAATACGATCCGCGGCTGTCGCTCGCTCCGCGCGACATCGTGGCCCGCGCTATCGACTCCGAGATGAAGCTCCACGGCGACGACCACGTCTATCTCGACGTCACTCACAAAGACGCCGACGAGACGCGCCGCCACTTCCCCAATATCTATGCCAAATGCCTCTCGCTCGGCATCGACATAACGAAAGACTTTATCCCCGTGGCTCCAGCGGCCCACTATCTCTGCGGCGGTATTGCCGTAGACCTCAATGGCGAAAGCTCCATAAAGAGGCTCTATGCCGTCGGCGAATGCAGCCGCACGGGTCTCCACGGAGGCAACCGCCTCGCCTCGAACTCGCTGATCGAGGCTGTCGTCTATGCCGACGCAGCGGCGCGCCACGCCCTTGAGAACGTCTCGCACTACGACCTGCGCTCCGATGTGCCCGACTGGAACGACGAAGGCACGCGCCATCCCGAAGAGATGGTGCTCATAACCCAGAGCGCCCGCGAGGTCAACCAGATCATGGGAACCTACGTCGGCATCGTGCGTTCGAACCTGCGCCTCGACCGCGCCTGGAACCGCCTCGACATCCTCTACGAAGAGACCGAGCGACTTTTCAAGGAGTCGAAAGCCTCGCGCGAGATATGCGAGCTGCGCAATATCATCAATGTGGCCTATCTGATAATGCGTCAGGCGAAGGAACGCCACGAGAGCCGCGGCCTCCACTATACCGTCGACTATCCTCCGCGCGACAAATAACAGAGGCTCTGCCATACCAAACGGCGCGCCAGAGCGTTATATCATTGATGAAGTTCTTCAGATCTCTTCTGGCGGCTCTCGCTGTGACAGCCGCCCTCGCCTCTTCGGCCCAGGACGCCCCCGCCACCGGGGCGCCCGACCCGCTCGATGTCGGGACGGGACGGATTCGCCCGACGCAGGGTTATTACCTGACCAATATCGACGGCGAAGAGACGATGATGATAATGCTCTCGCCCGTCACGGTGTTTCCCGAGCTGAAGTTCAAGAACAAGAAGGAAGAGGAATTCTACTGGAAAACCGTGCGCGACGTCAAGAAGGCCCTGCCGTTCGCCAAGGTCATCTGCGAATCGATAATCGAGACCTACGACTATATAGAGACTCTTCCCTCGGAGAAAGAGCGAGAAGCTCATCTGAAGGCTATGGAGGGCGCCATCTTCAAGCAGTATAAGCCAGTGTTGAAGAAGTTCACCAAAAGTCAGGCCCAGATGCTCTGCAAGCTCATCAACCGCGAGACCTCGACGAGCAGCTACAATATCCTGAAAGCTTTCCTCGGAAATTTCCGCGCCGGATTCTGGCAGACCTTCGGCCGTTTCTTCGGTGTGAACCTCAAAACCGGCTACCATCCCCGGACCGACCGCAAAGACGCCATTATAGAGATTGTGGCGACGCGTGTCGAGCAGGGACAGCTCTAATAAACCGTCAAAGCAATGAAAATAGCAATCCTCGGATATGGAAAGATGGGCCATGCCATCGAGCGCATCGCCCTCAGCCGTGGCCATGAGATCGTGGCCGCAATCGATGTCGACAACCGCTCTGAAATCGACAGCCCGGCCTTCGCCTCGGCCGACGTCGCCATTGAGTTCTCTAACCCAACCGCTGCCTTCGACAACTGCTGCGACGCGCTGTGCCGCGGTGTGGCCGTCGTCAGCGGCTCTACAGCCTGGACCGACCGGCTGCCTGAGGTCAGGAAGCTCGTCGAAGAGCGGGGAGGCTCGTTTATCTGGAGCAGCAACTACTCGCTCGGCGTAAACATCTTTTTCGAACTTAACCGCCGGCTCGCTGCAATGATGAACCGATTCCCGCAATATGCGCCTTCAATGCGCGAGATCCATCATATCCACAAGCTCGACCATCCGAGCGGGACGGCCGTCAGTCTCGCCGGCGACATTGTGGAGGCTCTCGACCGAATCGACGGCTGGACTGAGGAAGAGGGTAGGGCAGACCTTCTGCCGATAGCCCACGAGAGAGTGGGCGAGGTTCCCGGCACACATATCATTGAGTGGAAATCGCCCGTCGATGTCATCACCATCGAACATCGCGCGCTCTCGCGCGACGGTTTCGCCCTCGGAGCCGTCATCGCTGCCGAATGGCTTGCCGACAATCCGGGCTACCACACGATGGCCGATCTCATGGCCGCTTTGACGCGCTGAGAATTGAAAAATCCCGACCATCCGGCCGAATCTTTGACGCCGCGCGATTCTCGCGGCGTCAAATTTCTTGTAATACATTGATAATCAATGAGTAATATTTATAAATTTTATAGGATTTATAAGGCTTATAAAACTTATAAGATCATATCTCAGGTGCGGATTCCCGAATTTCGAGGTTTTTTGTTATTTTTGCGCTGATGGAAAAAATTCAATGGCTGACTCGCGGGGGCGTTGAGCTTCCGCCTGTCGACACGTCGCGACTCGAACGATGGATCGATGCCGTGGCGCGCGGTCATGGCCGTGTGCTCGGGCCACTGACCTATATCTTTACCGACGACCCGACGATCCTCGACGTGAATCGTCAGTTTCTGAACCATGACTATTTCACTGACATCATCACGTTCGACGAAACCCGCGGGCGCCGTATCTCGGGTGACATGTTCATCTCGCTCGACACTGTGGCCTCTAATGCCGCCGAAGTGAGCCGCCGCCCCTACGAAGAAGAACTCCACCGTGTTATTATCCACGGCGTTCTTCATCTGTGCGGCATCAATGACAAAGGCCCCGGAGAACGTGAAATAATGGAACAGCACGAAGACGACGCACTACGTCTTCTCGCTACAATCGACTGAGAAATGACTTTCGACTACGACGTTATTGTTGTCGGCGCCGGTCATGCCGGCTGTGAGGCGGCCCATGCAGCGGCCCGTCTGGGAGCGCGCACGCTGCTCATAACCATCGACATGACGAAGATCGCCCAGATGAGCTGTAATCCCGCTATCGGCGGTATCGCCAAGGGGCAGATAGTGCGCGAAATCGACGCTCTCGGAGGTCTCACGGGTATTATAACCGACCGCACGGCTATTCAGTTCCGTATGCTCAACCGCTCGAAAGGCCCGGCAATGTGGAGTCCGCGAAGTCAGAGCGACCTCATGCGCTTCTCGGCCCTGTGGCGCGAGATGCTCGAGCAGACCGACAATCTTGAGATGTGGCAGGATTCCGTAACTTCTCTGATTCTCGACGGGAACAGGGTTTGCGGTGTCAGAACTGCCATGGGGGTTGAGTTTTCGGCCAAGGCAGTTGTGCTGACAGCCGGAACATTCCTTAACGGACTGATGCACATAGGCCGAGTAATGATTGAAGGGGGCCGCGTTGCCGAACCGCCTGCCCGAGGGCTGACAGAACAGCTCCGCGACCTCGGGCTTACCGTGGGCCGCATGAAAACCGGCACGCCGGTGCGTATCGACGGACGCACTATCGACTTCTCGCTCGCTACGCCGCAGCCCGGCGACCACGGTGATTTCCATAAGTTCTCGTTCCTCCCCGATGTGCGCCGCGAGTTGCGCCAGCGCCCGTGCTACACCGTCAGCACCTCTACGGCCACTCACGACATTCTCCGCGCCGGACTGCCCGATTCGCCGCTATACAACGGACAGATTCAGAGCATAGGCCCGCGCTATTGCCCCAGTATCGAGACAAAGATCGTGACTTTCGCCGACAAAGATTCCCATCACCTCTTTCTCGAGCCTCAGGGCGAAACGACTACCGAATATTATCTCAACGGCTTCTCGTCGTCGCTCCCTATAAACATTCAGGTCGAAGCGCTCGCAACTATTCCGGCGCTTGCCAACGCCAACATTTTCCGCCCCGGCTATGCTATCGAATATGACTTTTTCGACCCGACGCAGTTGCGCCATTCTCTCGAAAGCAAGCTCGTCGTCGGTCTCTATCTCGCCGGTCAGGTAAACGGTACTACCGGTTATGAGGAAGCCGCAGGTCAGGGACTCGTTGCCGGAGTCAATGCCGCACGCGCTGTCGACGGTATGCCGCCGTTGGTGCTCGCGCGCGACACGGCCTATATCGGCGTGCTTATCGATGACCTTGTCACAAAGGGGGTCGACGAACCTTACCGCATGTTCACCTCGCGCGCAGAATACCGCATATTGCTTCGCCAGGACAATGCCGACGCGCGTCTGACCCATATCGGCTATGAAGTCGGTCTCGCCACAGAAGAGCGCATGGAACTATGTCGCTCGAAATACCGTCAGGCCGACCTCCTTCGCGAGTACCTCGAGACGGCGCGTCTGACCCCGGACGAGGCCAACCCTATGCTTGAGCGTTGCGGCGAGACTCCGATAAGCCAGTCTCAGCCGATGGTAGCGCTGTTGCGTCGTGTGGGAGTTGCCATCACCTCACTCTGCGAGGCGTCGCCTGTGCTTTCAAGGTTTATCGAAGAGAACGTTGAGGTAGTCCGCCGCGACGAGATAATCGAGAGCGTAGAGGTGGCGGTCAAATACGCCGGATATATTGAGCGTGAGCGTCAGCTTGCCGACAAGCTGTTGCGGCTCGACGATGTCAAGCTTCGCGGCAAGCTCGATTATGCCGCTTTGAAAGCGCTCTCGACCGAGGCTCGCCAGAAGCTTGCCGCCATCGATCCGGAGACCGTCGGACAGGCGTCGCGTATTCCCGGAGTAAGCCCTTCCGACGTCTCGATCCTCCTTCTTCTCCTGGGGCGTTGAACAGAGAATTGTTTCACGTGGAACATTGAAATTCTTAACCTTAAAATAGTAAAAGCCATTACATTATGGACGAAATCAAAAGCAAAATCCGCGACGTTCAGGATTTCCCTAAAAAGGGTATTCTGTTCAGGGATCTGACCACTGCCTTCAAGGACACCGCCGCCCTCCACGCTATCGGCACAGAGCTGAGCCGCATCTACCGCGACCGCGGTGTGACGAAGGTTGTCGGCATCGAAAGCCGTGGTTTCATCGGCGGCTCGATTCTCGCCTACGAACTCGGCGCCGGATTCGTGCCGGCCCGCAAGCCGGGCAAGCTTCCGGCCAACACCGTCAGGAAAACCTACGCCAAAGAGTATGGCACCGACACCATCGAGATCCACGCCGATGCCATCACTCCCGACGATGTTGTCGTTATCCACGACGATCTCCTTGCAACCGGCGGAACGATGCTCGCCGCCTACGAACTCATCAAGAGTCTGAATCCGGCGAAGATCTACATCAGCTTCATTGTCGAGCTGTCGGATCTGGGCGGCCGTAAGGTTATGCCCGCCGATGTCGAGGTCACGTCGCTGATTACCTATTGAACCGATTTTGATTCCCCGGCCTGCGTCGGGGAATTTTTCTTCGGGAGATTGTTATAACGATATGGCGATGCATAAAAAGTCCGAGGCGTTGCGCAACAAGATAGCCGTGTTGCCCGACACCCCCGGCGTCTACACCTACTACGACGCCGAGGGGACGGTCATCTATGTCGGCAAGGCGAAGAATCTCAAGCGCAGGGTGTCGTCGTATTTCAACCGCACCCACGACGTGGTGCGCACGAATCTGCTCGTGCGGGCCATTGCCGATATGTCGTATATCGTTGTGCCGACCGAGCAGGACGCTCTCAACCTCGAGGCGTCGATGATCAAGGAATATAAGCCGCGCTATAATGTGCTGCTCAAAGACGACAAGTCGTATCCCTGGATCGTCGTTACCAACGAATATTTTCCGCGCGTAATGCTGACGCGCGACCGCGAACGCGGCGGTGGCCGCTACTACGGGCCTTATGCCAACACCGCCGTTGCCAAGACCGTGCTCGGCCTTATCGACGATCTCTATCCGCTGCGCACCTGCCGCCTGCCGCTCTCTCCCGACTATGTGGCCGGGGGGCGCGGACGCCTCTGTCTCGAATATCATCTGAAGCGTTGCGGAGGCCCGTGTGTCGGGAAGGTCGACCACGACGAATATATGGGACAGGTCGAGCGCGTAAGGCAGATTCTCAGCGGCGACGTGGCCGGACTGATGGCATTTCTCCGCAGCGAGATGGAGCGTCTTGCCGCCGCCCTCCGCTTCGAGGAAGCCCAGGAGCTTAAGGTCAAATATGATATGCTCGCCCGCTATGAGGCCCACAGCTCGATAGTGAGCCGAACGATCGGCGAGATCGATGTGTTCGGCGTCGACGACGATGGCCGCGACATTTTTGTCAACTACGTGCATGTTCGCCACGGATCGGTTGTGCGCGCCATGACGCTGCAATACAAGCGCCGGCTCGAAGAGCCTGTCGCCGCCGTTCTGTCGCTGGCCATGAACGAGATAAAAAGCCGTCTTGGAGCCGACTATCGCGAAGTTGTCGTGCGTGAGCTCCCCGACGTCGAGCCTGAAGGAGTGACTTTCACTGTCCCTCAGCGCGGCGATAAAGCTAAGTTGTTGACAATCAGCGAGAAAAATGCGCGACAATATAAGGTTGATATGCTCAGGAATCTCGAACGTACTGATCCCGGAAGGCACACCGAGCGCCTGATGGAGCGGATGCGTCTCGACTTCCGTCTTGACAGTCAGCCGCGCCATATAGAGTGCTTCGACAACTCCAACATTCAGGGCACCAACCCAGTAGCGTCGTGTGTGGTGTTCCGCGACGGAAAGCCCTCGAAGCGCGACTACCGCCATTTCAATATCAAGACCGTTGTCGGTGCCGACGACTTCGCCTCGATGAAAGAGATCCTGACACGCCGCTACACACGCCTCATGGAAGAAGGCATCGACCTGCCCCAGCTCATAGTCGTCGACGGCGGCAAAGGGCAGCTCAGCGCCGCCGTCGAGGCACTCGACGAGATCGGCCTCCACGGCACCATCGCCGTTGTCGGCATTGCCAAACGTCTCGAAGAAATCTATTTTCCCGGCGACAGCGTTCCGCTCTATATCGACAAGAATTCCGAGACCCTGCGCGTTATCCAGCATCTGCGCGACGAGGCCCACCGTTTCGGCATAACCCACCACCGCAACCGTCGCTCGAAGGGACAGACCGTCAGCCGCCTCGACTCGATCAAGGGGGTCGGCGAAGCATCGCGCACGGCCCTGCTGCGCCGCTTCAAGAGTCTCAAGCGAATTTCCGAAGCCGATCTCGACGCTCTGGCCGACGTTGTCGGCCCGGCCCGTGCCGCTCTCGTCTTCGAAGCCCTCCACGGAGGCGACAGTTGAAGCGGCTATTGAAATCCCGGGGAAATTCGTTAAATTTGCGCCATTATGAAACGCTTTCTCTTTCTTCCGGCGGTGGCCGCAGCGGCCGCTGTCGCTTTCGCGGCGCCCGGCGCCAGCACTATAGTCGAGACCGATGCCTACCGCTGGCAGGGCGACACGCTCTATCAGGACGAGTTCAAGGCATGGGCCGTCAGTCCCTACGAGATTCGCTCGACATATAAGGGACGCCCCCACTATTTCATGCCTGTCGAACAGACATGGAAGCGCAAGAACGACCTGAGCGCCTATCCGCGTCTGACGACGCCGAACCGTCTCCATCAGGCCGTGTTCAACATGGGCCTCGACGAGATGGTCAATGCCGTCGAGCCCGACACAACGCTGCGCACCGGCAAGGAATGGGCCGGAGTGTGGACACGCGACGTCAGCTATTCGATAATCCTGTCGATGGCGGTGCTCCAGCCCGAGGCCTCGATGATTTCGCTGATGAAGAAGGTCAATCCCTCGGGCCAGATAATCCAGGACACCGGTTCGGGCGGCGCGTGGCCTGTGTCGACCGACAGAATGGTGTGGGTGCTCGCCGCGTGGGAAATCTATAAGGTTACAGGCTCGCGCGAGTGGCTTGAGAAGGTCTATCCCATCGCCGTGCGCTCGATAGCCAAAGATGACGCTACGGTGCGCAGCGAACGCGGCCTCGTCAAGGGAGAAACGTCGTTTATCGACTGGCGCGAGCAGAGCTATCCGCGCTGGATGCAGACCGCCGACATATCGCAGAGCGAGGCTATGGGCACGAACGTCATGTATGCCGCCGCCCTGAAGGCTGTCGGCGAGATGGCCCGCATTCTCGGCCACAAGGCCGAGGCCGAGAGCTACTTCAAGGAGTCGGCGAAGCTTGCCGAGGCTATCGACCGCACGTTCTACGTCGACCGTCTCGGACTGTGGGGCATGTATACCTACGGCCGCGATGCCATGATCGTCAACCCGCGCGCCGAGACTCTCGGGCTCGCTCTGTCCATTCTCTACGACATCGCTCCCGAAAAGCGGCAGAAGCAGTTCTCGGAGAACAATCCGACCACCCCTTACGGCCCGGCGATCTTCTTCCCGCAGATTTCCGACATGCCGAGCTACCACAACAATGCCCTCTGGCCTTTCGTGGCCTCTTACTGGACTCTGGCGCAGGCTAAGGCCGGCAACGAAGACGGCGTGGTCGAGGGCATCGGCTCGGTTGTCCGTCCGGCCGCTCTGTTTGCCACCAACAAAGAGAATTTCAACCTCGACAACGGCGATTATTTCACCGAGCTGAACTCGTCGAACATGCTCTGGTCGCTCTCCGGCAACCTTGCCCTGACAATGAAGATTCTCTTCGGCCTCCATTATGAGGCCGACGGACTGCTGATAAAGCCGTTCGTGCCCGAGGCCTTCCGCGGCGAGCGCTCGCTCGACAACATCAGCTACCGCGGAGCGACGCTGAACATCTCCGTCAGGGGCTACGGCTGCAATGTGGCCTCAATGACCCTCAACGGCAAGCCGCTCGCCCCCGGCGAGCTTATTCCGGCTAAGAAGCTCCGCGGAACCTGCGACATTGTCGTCGAGATGGACAACAAACCTATTCCGGTGATGGGAATCCGCGCCACCGCCAACAAGAAGGCTCCGCTGACTCCTGTGGCATGGCTCGAAGACGGCAATCTCGTCTGGAATCCGATAGAATATATCGCCGAATATGTCGTTCTGCAGGATGGCCACGAAGTCGGCCATACGCGCCGCACTTCCTGGCCCGTTGGCCGTCAGTCGGGAGTCTGGCAGGTTTACGGGGTCTCGGCTGAGGGTATTCCCGGTTTCGCCTCTGAGCCGCGCTCAACGCGCAGGCGTGCCCGTTTCGAATTCTCGGGCGAGGGTGATGCCATGGAATCTCCCGAAATCAGCTATCCGGCCCGCGAGAGCCTCGACGGCAGCCACCGCGGCTTTGTCGAGATCGACCGCACGTCGGCTCCGGCCAAGGCCGTTATCCGCGTCGACGCTCCCGGCGAATATACTCTCGCTTTCCGCTATGCCAACGGCAACGGCCCGGTCAACACCGAGAACAAATGCTGTGTCCGCGCAGTCTTCGTCGACGGCGTCAAGGCCGGCACGGCCGTAATGCCGACGCGCGGAGTGGCCAACTGGCCCGACTGGGGAATGTCGAACACCGTCAGGTTGCCGCTCAGCGCCGGCGAACACACCGTAGAGCTGCGCTATCTCCCCGAAGACGAGAACATGAATATCTCGACAAACCACGCCCTCGTCGACTGCGTTGTTGTTGAACACGCCCTCTGACGTCCGACAATCCTAATTTGACAATGAAAAAAATATTCACGGCGGCCGTCGCCGCCATCCTGACATTTTCAATTTCAATGAACGCTACAACTCCTGAAACACCGTCGATGACCCGTGTGGCCGTCGAGACAACCGCCGGCAACTTCATGATCGGCCTCTATAACGACACTCCGCGCCACCGCGATAACTTCCTGAAGCTCGTCGGCGACGGATTCTACAACGGACTGCTCTTCCACCGTGTCATCAAAGACTTCATGGTTCAGACCGGCGATCCCGAAAGCCGCAACGCTCCCAAGGGAAAAATGCTCGGCGCGGGCGATCCCGGCTACACTGTCGAGGCCGAGATTCTCTGCCCCACCCATGTCAACCGCCGCGGTGCCCTCGCCGCAGCCCGCACCGGTGACAACGTCAATCCCGAGCGCCGTTCGAGCGGTTCGCAGTTCTATGTCGTCACGGGCCGCAAGTTCACAGCCGCCGAGCTCGACCAGATGGAGAAACGTGCCGGCTACGAACGCACCAAAGCCGCTTTCGACCGCCTCGCCCGCGAGAACAACGACTCGATAAAGACTCTCATGCGCAATAAAGACCGCGAAGGCCTCGAAACCCTGCGTCAGGAGCTCATAAAGCGCGCCGAAGCCGAGACCGGGACTTTCGCCTACACTCCGGCCCAGCGCGAGGCATATATCAACGAAGGGGGCGCTCCGCATCTCGACGGCGCCTACACAGTCTTCGGCGAAGTGCTCTCGGGCATGGACACCGTCGAGCGCATCGAGAACGCCGCCACCGATCAGGGCGACCGTCCGGTCGACGACATCCGCATAATCTCAATGAAGATTTTGAAGTGACGACGCGCTTCACCCTCGGCAACGGCCTGCGCGTCGTTGTCGCCCACGATCCCACGACGGCCATGGCTGCCGTCAACATCCTCTACAATGTCGGCGCCCGCGACGAAGATCCTTCGTCGACGGGTCTCGCCCATCTGTTCGAACACCTCATGTTCGGCGGCTCGAGAAACATACCCTCGTTCGACGCCGCCATCGAGCGCGCCGGAGGTGTCAACAACGCCTGGACATCGAACGACTTCACCTGTTTCCACGACATCGCCCCGGCCGTGAATCTCGAGACACTGCTCTGGCTCGAGAGCGACCGTATGCTCGAGCTGGCCTTCAGCGAGAAGAGCCTCGAAGTGCAGCGCAACGTCGTTATCGAGGAATTCAAACAGGTCTGCCTCAACAAGCCCTACGGCGACCTCAGCCATCGCCTGCGCTCGATGCTCTACAGCGTCCACCCCTACCGCTATCCGACAATCGGACGCGCCATCGAAGACATCGAGGGGGTCACTATGGAGCGTGTCAAGGAATTCTTCTTCAGCCATTATGCTCCCAACAACGCCGTGCTCGCCGTGGCCGGCAGTGTCGGGCCTGAGCGCGTCCGCGAGCTCGTCGAGAAATGGTTTTCCGACATTCCGCGCCGCGAGATAGCTCCGCGCCGCTATCCCGCCGAGCCGCCGCGCACCGAAGCCTCATATTCCGAGATGGAGGGGCGCGTGCCTCAGACAGCCCTCTTCGTCGCCTATCCGATGTGCGGTCAGGCCGATCCCGACTTCCCCGCCTTCGACCTGCTGACCGACGTGCTCGCCAACGGCAACGCCAGCCGCATGTACCGCCGGCTCGTGATGCCCGGCGACCTCTTTTCGACGGCCGACGCCAGCGTGGCCGGTAGTGAGGAACCCGGTTACCTGCTTCTGTCGGGACGACTGCTGCAGTCGGGCGCCGACGCCGAAAAGCGCGCGTTCGACGCCCTTGAGCGACAGATAGCCGCAATAGCCGCCGACGGCGTCGGCGAGCGCGAGCTTCAGCGCGCCTTCAACCGTTTCGTCAGCACCGATACTTTCAGCAATATCGATCTGGCCACGCGCGCCTCGACTCTCGCCCTCGACGAGATGCATGGCGAAACCCGCGCCGACGTCATGACCCGCTACCGCGCCGTCACTCCCGACGACATCCGCCGCGTCGCCGCCGCGCTCAGCTTCCCGGCCCGCATCGCCTACCGTCCGCTCTGACGGCGCCTGACAACGATACTTTCATCCACCGTTTCCTCAAGTTAATTAGTTACTTATGAAAAAAATCTTTCTTGTCACATTACTTTCCTTGCTGATTGCTTTTCCCGCCTTCTCCGATGACACGGGAAGGCGTAGATCAAGTGTCAAAACCGCGCGAACAGCCAAAACCTCGTCAGCGAAAAGCCGGGGCGCCGCCGGTGTGGCGAGTTGGGATAAACTAATTCGTGTATTGCTTGAAGTCGAAGAATCTGTTTCGTTGGATGATGTTAAACTCGGCATGGTTAATGCGGTGAAAACAGCCGATAATATCGCCTATAAGCTGGCCCGCACAAAATGCCCGGGCAGCTCTTACGTCGACGCCATAGACTGTCTCGGCGGAAAATTCAACGATTATGTCTCGTCGCGCTATGGAGCGGCAATCGGCCATTTGTCGTCGGAAGCTCCAAATCTGAAATGTCGGTATCAGTATTTTCAGGAGCTTTATTTTCTGGATGTCATCGCGAAGACTGTGTTCGGCGAAGCAAGATCGACATTACCTGATTATGCCTGGCATCTTATAAATTTGCAGAATGTTTTCGCCGAGCTGGTGATTGACTGGACAACACTGATGTCTGGCCCGTCTACATCGCATGTCCATGATGATCCTATGGCTGTATTGGCGATAATCAAAGGAGCCAACCGTATGCTGAAAAGCGATTACTATACAATCAAGGATCCCGACCTCGGAGGGTATTACGGCGACTCTGAAAAAATGATGAAAAATCTCCTGTCGAAATTTGATTATAACAGACTTGACACTTCTAATCCGCTATATCTGACAAGACGTGAATTTAAACAGCGTGTCGATAATTTTAAAGCAGCCTGGAATTCGTATATGTCGGCGCGGCAGGCATGGATAGCCACGCTCCCCTTGGAAAAGACACAGATAGCTCTGAGATCGGGCGAGGCGCTGATGCTGCTTGAGTGGACAGAAAAACTGAAGCTATAGTTTTCTGCATCTGGTATCGCCTGCCGTCCACTCCGCGCCGGATAAACATTTTCGAAATCTGTCTGACTCGCCTGAGCGGTTATGTCGTCATCACTCCTTTGCGCTGCTCGTCGTAGCGGTATTGCTTGGGGCCGACGCCTGTCTGCTGTTTGAAATATTTTCCGAAGGCCGACTGGGTCGGGAATTTGAGGCTGTAGGATATCTCCTGGATTGACTTTCCCGTGTAGCGAAGCAGCATTTTGGCTTCGAGGACAACATATTCGTTAATCCAGTCAAGAACGGCCCTGCCGCTGTATGATTTGATTGCTCCGGCAAAATATTTCGGTGTCAGACACATCTTTCTCGGCATAGAACTGCACGGTGCGTTCGCGGTTGTGATAGACCTGCAGCAGTTTCATGAACCGTTCGAACAGCTGCTGGCTGCGCGGAACCGCGCGCACGGCCTCGAAAGATGAGTCGGAAGACTGTCGGCTGATAAGCGAGATCAGGGTATATGACAGGGCTTCGGTAAGCCCCTTGAGCACGTCGGGATTCCCTTCCTCGATATTTTTCTTGAACAGCTCGAAGTAGGGCTTGAGGCTGGCTATTTCATCGTATGGAATGCTGATGGGGCCGTTGCCGCGTATGCTGATATAGCTGTGGGTACGGAGGCGGAAATCCAGCTGAAGTTTCTGAAGATAGTCTTCAGAAAGGATCAGGGCATAGCCCCTTACATTCTTTGTCGACTGGACATGGATTATGTCGCCTACGAAGTTGACAAGGAGGTAGCTGGCCCTTATGGTGAAATTTTTCAGATTGATGCTGCACGTTATCTCGCCCTCGAGGCAGAGAAAGACTATTGTTGCCTTCAGTCTGACGGGATGGGAGAACAGTTTCATGTCGCCGAGGTTGCCGAGCAGCAGTATATCATTTCCGTAGCTCAAGCCTTCCGACAGATTTTCGGCAAGGAGTCTTTCAATAGATATGTCAGAGGGATTGTTATACATTTCCTGAGGTTTTATGCCGCAAATATAACAACTTTAAGCTTCTTTTTTGCCGAAAAATCGCGCAAAAGCGAAGTTTGCTCCAATATGACCGAAGAATCCGACTTTTGTCATCGGAGAAATGCCCTGAACTTTGCAGCCGGAATAAAACTTCAAATGAAAAATGAACAGACTTCAGTTATTCGTCACAATCTTATCTCTCATCGCACTGTCGCCGGGAGTGAGCGCCGGAGAGCAGTGTCTGACTCTCGACAGTTGCCGCAATCTCGCCATCAGCAATAACAAGGAGCTTCGGTCGGCCGATATGCAGATTAAGGCCGCGCAGTATAACAGTAAGGCTGCTTTCACTGCCTATCTGCCGAAAGTGTCGGCTTCGGGGCTCTATCTTCACACCGGAAAAGAGCTGTCGCTGCTCAGCGACGAGCAGAAAAGCACTCTGTCGCATCTGGGCGACGCGCTGTCGGTGCCTCAGCTCAATCAGGTGGGACAAGGGCTGACCGACGCTCTGCGCACCGACACTCGCAACATTGCCGGCGCCGCGGTCATTCTGACCCAGCCCCTTTATATGGGTGGTAAAATTCGGGCCTATAACAATATAACGCGCTATGCCGAGAAGATTGCCGCCGAACAGCGCGAGCTGAAATATCAGGATCTGATTGTCGAAGTCGACGAAGCCTATTGGAACATAGTTGCCCTGACAGCGCGCAAGCGTCTGGCCGAGAGCTATCTTACACTCGTCAAGACTCTCGACAGCGATATTCAGAAGATGATTGCGGAGGGCTTCGCCACGAAAGCCGACGGCCTGAGCGTAAGAGTGAAGGTCAATGAGGCCAATGTCGCCTTGATTCAGGTCGACAACGGACTGGAAATTCTCAGGATGCATCTTTGTCAGCTCTGCGGAATCCCTCTTGACACACCGGTCGTTCTCGCCGATGAAACCCGTGAAATTCTTCAGGCTCCCCCTTCCGACATGCCTGCCGAAAGCGCGTCGCCGACCGACCGTCCCGAATTGAGGGCTCTCAGTGCTGCGGTGGCCATCAGCGAAGAGAAGGTAAAGGTGGCCAGAGCCGAATTCCTGCCGACAGTGGCATTGACCGGAGGATATTTCGCCAGCTATCCGTCGGTGTTCAACAGTTTCGAGAAGAAGTTCAAAGGCACCTGGAACATAGGCGTCGCCGTCAATGTTCCGATTCTCACCTGGAACGAGCGCAGCTATAAAGTGAAAGCTGCAAAGGCTGAGGCGGAAGCGGCCCGGTTCAACTTCGACGAGACAAAAGAGAAGATTGAGCTTCAGGTGAGTCAGTGCCGCCGCCATATTACCGAGGCCGTCGAGAAATACGCTGCCGCCGAAAGCAGTCAGGCTGCCGCCGACGAAAACCTCAGATATGCCACCACAGGCCTCAAAGAGGGTGTCATCCCGGTCTCGAATGTCATCGAGGCCCAGACGGCATGGCTGTCGGCAAAGACAACCCTGATATCTTCTGATATTGAGCTGCGACTGGCTCGCATCTATCTTGCCAAATCATTAGGAACAATCAAATAATCATAATCTCAGCAATGAAAAATAATAACGTCAAAGTAATAGCTGTAACGACCGCGATAATAATAGTTGTCATATCGATAGTTATAATAGTGGGACTCTCCGTGCCCCGGCCTGAAGAGATCATTCAGGGGCAGGCCGAGACCACCGACTACCGCGTTTCGAGCAAAGTGCCCGGCCGTGTGCTTGAGCTGAGAGTGAAGGAAGGCGATATGGTCAGCAAAGGCGATACTCTCGTAATCCTCGAGGCTCCCGACATACGGGCCAAGCTGAGTCAGGCCGAAGCTGCTTTCGAGGCCGCACAGGCTCTTGAGTCGAAAGCTCGCACGGGTGCCCGCGAAGAACAGATTCAGTCGGCCTACTAGATGTGGCAGAAAGCTATCGCCGGCCGCGAGGTGGCCGAGAAAACCTATAACCGCGTGAACCGCCTCTTCGAGCAGGGCGTCATGGCCGAGCAGAAGCGCGACGAGGCTCTGGCAAACTACCGCGCGATGGTGGCTTCGGAGAAAGCCGCGAAGTCGCAATACGACATGGCCGTTAACGGGACGCGCCGCGAAGACGTCAGCGCTGCCTCCGCCCAGGTCAGCCGCGCCCGCGGAGCTATCAGTGAAGTGGCTTCATATATCGACGAGACCGTTCTGACGGCTTCGGAAGACGGCGTTGTCACCGAGATTTTTCCGGAGGTCGGAGAACTTGTCGGAACCGGCGCTCCGATCATGAACATATCGGCTGTCGACGACTTCTGGTTCACTTTCAACGTCCGAGAGGATCTGCTGCCCGGTCTCACTGTAGGAAATGAGGCGCAGGTCTATGTGCCGGCCTATGACAAGGAGGTGACCGTAAAAATCACCCGTATCAAGGAGGTCGGCACATTTGCCACATGGAAGGCCACAAAGGCCCTCGACAAATATGATCTCAAGACATTCGAAGTGCAGGCCACTCCTGTGAATTCGTCGGAGTTGCTCGGGCTGAGAGGCGGAATGTCGGCCGTCATGAAGAAATGAACCCCGGGCTCCGATGAACAGCATAATAAAACGCATCAGAAAAATCGCGCGTAGAGAACTACGCATCTACGGACGCCGCCCGCTGTTTCTCTTCTGTATGGTTGTCGCTCCGATACTGTGTGCCGTCTTTTTTGTGACACTGATGGACAAGGGGCTGCCGACGCGCCTTCCCGCCGGAATCGTCGATGAGGACAACACTGCCATCTCGCGCACGATAACGAGGACTATCGATGCCCTTGAAGAGACGGAGTTCACCCGCTCGTATTCCTCGTTCAGCGAGGCCCGGAGGGCAATGCAGCGCGGCGAGATATATGCTTTCTTCTATATTCCGGAAGGAACGACCGATAAGGCTCTGGCTCAGCGTCAGCCTACCATATCGTTCTATACGAACGAGGCCTATTTTGTGCCAGGTTCGCTTCTGATGAAAGATTTCCGCACTGCCTCGGAACTGTCGGGCCTCGCGCTCACCCGCGAGACTCTCTATGCCAAAGGCGCTACCGAAGACGGCGCTATGGCTATCATACAGCCCATAACCATAGAAGCGCATCCTCTGAACAATCCCACGCTCGACTATGGCGTCTATCTCAACAATATCCTCGTGCCCGGAATATTGATTCTTCTCATATTGCTCTCGACGGCCTATACCGTCGGGATGGAATGGAAATTCAACACGCAGCGACAGCTCTATGCCCTGTCGGGCAATTCCTCGACGATAGCGCTCGTCGGGAAGCTCCTGCCCCAGACAGCCCTTTTCACCCTCGTCTTCATCTTCTACGACGTATATTTCTATAAGATTATGGGCTATCCGTGTAACGCCGGTCTGGGACGCATGATTCTTCTGGGCTTTGTTACCGTGCTTGCCTCACAGGCCTTCGCAGTGTTTATCTTCGGCCTGTTTCTGGGACAGATGAGGGTTGCCATGTGTCTCTGCTCGCTCTGGGGAATCCTTTCTTTCTCACTGGCGGGATTCACCTACCCCGTCACGGCTATGGATACCGTGCTGAAAGGTCTGTCGTGGCTCTTCCCCCTGCGCCACTACTATCTGATCTATGTCAATCAGGCTCTTAACGGCTACCCGCTGGAATATGTGTGGCCGTCAGTTGCGGCGATGCTCTGTTTCCTGCTGTTGCCGCTGGTTGTGCTGCCGCGCTACCGGGCAGGGTTCCTCAAATATAAATATCAGCTCTGACAAGTTATGAAATCGCTGTTAAACATACTCCAGATATGGTACCGCGAAATCGGTAATATATTCAGAGACAAAGGAATATTGATATTCATATTGTTTGTGCCGCTGGCTTATCCGCTGCTCTATTCCTATGTCTATACCAACGAGGTTGTCCGCGAAGTTCCTGTCGCCGTTGTCGACGAGAGCCACAGTGCGCTCAGCCGTGAAATGCTCAGGAAGATAGATGCCACGCCCGACATTCATATCATTGCCCGGTGTGACGACATGGAAGAAGCCGAAGAGCTCGTCAGGCAGCAGAAGGTTTATGGAATCATCCGTGTGCCGGCCTCTTTTACCAAGGATCTTGCCCACGGCAAGCAGGTTCCGGTCGGAGTCTACTGCGATATGTCGAGTATGCTCTACTATAAGGCCCTGCTGGTGGCTGCCACAAACGTGTCTCTCGAGCTCAACAAGGACATAAAGGTCACTCATTATCTTCACTCATCAACCGACCGCCAGGAAGAGATCAGCCGCACGCCTATCGATTACGACTACGTGCCGCTCTATAATCCGCAGAGCGGTTTCGCCGCTTTCCTGATCCCTCCCGTGCTGATGCTCATAATCCAGCAGACATTGCTGCTCGGCATCGGCATGTCGGCCGGAAACTCGCGTGAGCGCCATCGCGGCAGTCTCATACCTATCCATCCCTGGTATAAGAATCCGGTTCATATCGTGGCTGGCAAAGCTCTTCCTTATTTCTCATTCTACATAGTCTTAGGCATTTATATGTTCACCATCGTAACCGATATGTTCACCTTGCCCAGACTCGGAGAATACGGCACTTTTATCGCGTTTCTGGTGCCCTATCTCCTTGCCTGCATCTTCCTTGCCATGGTTATTTCGTCGTTCATAGGCCGCAGGGAAGACAGTATTCTTCTGCTGGTGTTTCTGTCGGTTCCGATGCTGTTCCTTTCGGGAATCTCGTGGCCGGCTGAATCGATGCCGGCGTTCTGGAAATATGTGTCGTATCTGTTTCCGTCGACTTTCGGAATGAACGGCTATGTCAGAATAACATCGATGGGCGCCTCGCTCAGCGATATCAGTCATGAATATATGGCTTTATGGATTCAGGCCGCAGTCTACTTTCTGCTCGCCTGCAATGTCTACAGGCGCCAGATCAAAGCCCTTGTGAATAGAAGAAAGCCTCAGCGGGCCGATAAAATATCAATTGCCGAATGACCGTCGCCCAACGATTTATAATGTTCTGTTCGGTAGTCTTCTGCTTCAGACTGCCGCTTCATGCCGTCGGCCGGCCGGTGTTGCCCGACAGCGTGGAGAACACTCAGGCTGATTCCGTTGCCCGTGTCAGGTCGATATACGAGCTGCCATATTCGGTCAGGGGAAGATGTCCCGACTGGCACAGGCTCTGGATCAACACCGCCGCGTTGAGCGGTGCTTTCGTAGGAACTCTGCTGGTGCTCGAATGTCTCCCCGAAGACGCCACATCATGGAACCGTGCCGAACTTCAGGATGTGCCGCTTTTCGAGCGATGGCACGACCATGTCATCAGAAAAGGGCCTGAATGGGACCACGACAAGTTCTATTTCAACTATATTCTTCACCCCTACGCCGGCGGCGTCTATTACATGTCGGCAAGAAGCTGCGGCTTCAATGCGTGGCAGTCGCTGCTCTACTGCTCGATAGTCTCGAACGTGGGGTGGGAATTCGGCATTGAGGCGTTCATGGAAAGACCGTCGATTCAGGATCTGTTCATCACGCCTGTTGTCGGCAGTCTCATAGGCGAAGGCTTCTATAAAGCCAAGCGGGCTATTGTCAATAACGGCTATCGGCTCTGCGGGTCGTCAGTGTTGGGGAATATAGTCGCCTTCATTATCGATCCCGTCAACGAGTTTGTCGGTTTTTTCGCCGGCAATCCCTGTCGCGGGCTCGCCCGACGGAAAACTTCACAGATTTCGGCTTCCGGTTCGTTTCTTCTTCCGGCCGGCCGACAGCGATCATACGTAATGTCGTTTAGTTTTGAATTTTAAAGCTGTCTGAATCACAATTAAAAACAGCAGGGTGTCGGCTTGTGAAAGTCGGCACTTTTAACTATCTTTTGATAAGATAGGATGCGGCTCGGCCATGTCAATGAAAAATGAATTTTCATTTGCCATTGCTCTCGCCTTTTGCTATCTTTGCCGAATATGGGATTTCTGACGCGATTACTCCGGGGGCCGCTGACGGCCCGTGCTCGAGAGGCCCGTTCGTGGAAAGGGCGCCTCGAAGAGGTTCAGCGCGCCGAGCTCGCCCGGATGGTGAGGCTCGCCCGACGGACGCTCTGGGGGCGCGACCACGGTTTCGCACGTGTCGAATCATACGAAGATTTCATTCAGGCCGTTCCTCAGCCCGTCAGCTACGAACGGCTGCGTCCGCTGGTCATGCGCATGATCGCCGGTGAGGCCGATGTGCTCTGGCCCGGAGTGACGCGCCGTTTCGCCCAGTCGTCGGGCACTTCCGACGGCAAGAGCAAGTATATCCCGGTGACCGACGAAAGCCTGCGCCGCACTCATTTCCGGGGCACGCGCCACAGCGTGGCCCATTATCTCGAGGCTTACCCCGACAGTTCGCTTCTCGACGGACGCGCTTTCATTCTCGGCGGAAGCTTCGCCAATGAGCTGACGCTTCCGCGCGGTGTCAGAGTCGGCGACCTCAGCGCCAACCTTATAGATTCGATGCCGTCGGGAGCCGGGTTGCTGCGTGTGCCCCGGCGCGACATAGCGCTGATGGCCGACTGGCGCCTGAAGCTTCCGGCTCTGATCGAGGCTTCGGCCCGTCGCCGCGACATAACGAATATTTCGGGTGTGCCGTCGTGGTTCCTGACAGTGTTGAAAGGCGTTCTCGAGCATACCGGCGCCGCGACGATCCACGATGTATGGCCGCGGCTCGAAGTGTTTTTCCACGGCGGAATAGCTTTCGGCCCCTACCGCGAGCAATACCGCCGCATCACCGATCCTTCGCGGATGCGCTATCTCGAGAACTATAACGCTTCGGAGGGATTTTTCGCCGTTCAGGACAATCCGGCCGACCGCGCCATGCTGATGCTGCTCGATGCCGGAACGTTCTACGAGTTTATGCCGCTCGATCAGGTCGGACGGCCTGAACCGCGTCTTCTGCCGTCATGGGAGGTCGAGGCGGGAAAGACCTACGCCCTTGTCATATCTGGGGTCAACGGCCTCTGGCGCTATGAAATCGGCGACACTGTGCGCGTCTGCTCGACCGATCCTCTGAAGATAACCATAGCGGGGCGCACGCGCCATTTCATCAATGCTTTCGGCGAAGAGCTGATGGTCAGCAACGCCGACGGCGCCATTGAGGAAGTGTGCCGCGCCCTCGGCTGCGACGTGGCCAACTATACCGCGGCCCCCGTCTATGCCGGCGACCATAGCCGCGGACGCCATCAGTGGCTCGTCGAATTCAGCCGGGCGCCGCGTTCGCTCGACGAATTCGCCCGGCGTCTCGACACCGCCCTTCAGGCCCGCAACAGCGATTATCAGGCCAAACGCACCGCCGACATATTCCTGGCGCCTCCCGAGGTCGTCGTGGCCCGGAAAGGGCTGTTCGACGCTTGGCTCGCGTCGACGGGCAAGCTCGGCGGACAGCGTAAAGTGCCGCGACTGGCCAATTCGCGCGAATTTATCGACCCGATGCTGAACATTAACAATCAATCCGACATTTTAATATCATGATGAAAAAGCGAATTCTCACATTTCTGTTTGCGCTTACGGCTGTCGTGGCTCTCCACGCCGCCGCGCCCTATTATATTTTCTATTTCATCGGCGACGGAATGGGCCACGGTCAGGTTATGTCGGCCGCGAGCGCCCGTAGCGCCCGGGGCGACAGCGCTCTGACAATGATGACATTCCCCGTAGCATCGCTGGCCACGACCTACAGCGTCTCAAGCCCGGTGACAGACAGCGCCGCAGCCGGAACGGCCCTCGCCAGCGGCCGCAAGACCGCCAACGGAATGCTTGGCGTCACCCCCGACACCGTCGCCGCCGGCTCGCTCGCAGCGCGGCTCCAGCAACTCGGCTACGGTGTGGGGCTGGTCACGTCGGTGGCTATCGACGATGCTACTCCGGGAGCTTTCTACGCCCATGTGCCGCAGCGCGGCCAATACTACGACATCGGTATCCAGGCCGCCCGCAGCGGCTATGAATTTCTTGCCGGCGCCGGGCTGCGCGGTCTGCGTGACAGGTCGGGACGCCCTACCGATCTGCTGCCCGAGCTTGCCCGCAACGGATATGATGTCGTGCGCGGTCTCGATGCTCTCGCAGCCTCGGGTTCGCGCAAGATAATGCTGCTCTCTACCGACACTCTCAGCCCCAACTCGATAGGCTATGCCATAGAGGCTTCCGAAGGCGCCATGCGTCTGCCAGACATGACGGGCGCCGCTCTGGCCCATCTCGGAAAGGTCAGTCCCGACCAGTTCTTCATGATGGTCGAAGGGGGTGCCATCGACCATGCCGGCCACGCCAACGACGCAGCCACGGTTATCGCTGACGTCGAGGAATTCGACAAGGCTCTGCAGCGTGCGGTCGACTTCTACAAGGCCCATCCCGACGAAACGCTCATCGTTGTCACCGCCGACCACGAGACCGGCGGCATGACTGTCGGCAATACTGCCTCGGGCTATATGGCCCGTATGGGATTGCTCTCGGCCCAGAAAATGTCGAAAGATAAGATGGCCGAGATGATCAAGAATATGCTGCGCCAGCGCCGCGTCTACGGTTGGGATGACATCCGCTCCATGCTTGCCGAAAACCTCGGCCTGTGGTCGGCCATTCCCGTCAGCGAAGAGCAGGAGAAAGCTCTTGAGGAAGCTTACCAAAAAGTGTTCGTCGACCGCGACGCAGAAGATACCGAAACCCTCTACGCCCGTTTCGATCCCCTGACAATGAAGGCTTTCGAGATAATCGACGCCACTACCGGAGCCGGTTGGACGTCGGTTCACCACACAGGTAACCCCGTGCCTGTATTCGCCCTCGGTGTCGGCGCTCAGGAATTCTCGGCCATGCGCGACAATACCGACATCCCGAAGACTATTCTCCGCATTGTGGAAACCTACCGCGATCCGTCGCCGATGATGCGCGATCCGAAAATAGGGAATAAGCATTAATTTTAAATCCTAAATCCTCCATTCTAAATTTTAGATGCATACAATGAAACTAAGAATCCTTGCCTCGCTGACAGCCCTGCTCGCCGTAGCCACGGTTTCGGCCAAAGTCGACTACGCCGCCATGAACACTCCCGAAAGAAGTGCTCTGGTTGAGCGTTTCGTGGCCGGCGACACCACGCTGACCCCCGACCAGATCGACATTGTCTACTACGGTGCTGTCTTCGCTCCGGGATATGCCGCTCTGCCGCGTTCCTACGACACCATCAACGCCCTTCGCGCCGAGCGCCGCTTCGACGAGATGATGCCCCTGTGCAGAAAAGCTCTTGCCGACGACCCTACGAATCTGACACTGCTGTTCCGGGCCTTTGCAGGAGCCTACAATACCGGCGACACGGCCATGAAAGATAATGCCTCAGAACGCGTCAACCAGCTCTGCGACGCCATTTTCCGTTCGGGCAAGGGGGTTGACACCTCCGACCCCTTCGAGGTCGTCATCGACAGCGATATCGAGCAGTTCCTGATAAACTATCTTCAGGTCGAGCAGATTCTCGACAGCGCAATGCTCGGCCCGCTGACCGTGGTGAAAGTGAAGCTGCCCGGACGCGACGATCCGGCATATCTCTATTTCCGTGTCTATAAGCCAAAGGGTTGAAACGCTGTCGGCTCATAGTAAATCCCATTTCGGGAACGCGTTCGAAGCAGGGCCTCGGCGAGGCTCTGGCGGTGCGTCTCGGCCCGGACTGGACGGTCGAGACCTGCCCGACCGAATATGCCGGTCACGCCACAACTCTTGCCGCCGAAGCCGCCGCTGACGGCTATGACGCTGTCATAGCCGCCGGAGGCGACGGAACGGTCAACGAAACTGCCCGCGCCCTCTGCGGAACGGCGACTGCCCTCGGAATAATTCCCTGCGGCTCGGGCAACGGCCTGGCGCGCCATCTCAACATTCCCGTCGACAATGTCGCCTCGCTCGACATCATAGCCGGCGGCCGCACGCTCGACGTCGACACCGGCAGCGTCAACGGCCGCCCGTTCTTCTGCACCTTCGGCGTCGGCTTCGACGCCGCGGTCAGCGAGCGCTTTGCCCGGAAAAACCGCCGCGGCCTGTTCTCATATTTCCAGTCGGCCCTCGAGACATTCCGGAACTACCGCCCGCAGACCTACACCATAACCGCCAACGGCTCGGAAGTGACCCACAAGGCTTTGCTCGTAGCCGTCTGCAATGCTTCGCAATACGGCAACAACGCCTATATCGCCCCGGGCGCCTCGATGCTCGACGGCCTTTTCGACGTTCTGATTCTCCATTCCGACAATCCGCTGTCGGCCGTGCGCCTCGGCCTCGACATGATGGCCGGGACTCTCGGCAGCAATGCCGGTGTCGACATGATCCGCACCTCATCGCTGACGATAACCAGTCTTTCCGACGACATATCTCATATCGACGGAGAGCCGGTCGAAAGCCTCGGCGAGCGGTTCGTTCTCGAATGCCGCCCGGCCACGCTGCGCGTGTTCGTCCCTGAAAACATCCCCGCCTTCACCCCCCTGATAACCCCTCTGCAGGCCTTCGGCCGCGACATCCTCCTGACCTTCAGCCATCTCTTCCGCCAGTAAATCTCCATCCTGCTGTCCTCTTGACATATCAGAATCAACATCTCCGACAAAGAGTAGTCGCGTGCCTTTGGCCAACGCCGGTTGTGTGACGGCGCACTCCGTTTGGCATTGAGTATCAGCGGATGCACGAGCGTGCATCTCACGTTAAATAGATAATGGTAGAATAAGCTTGTTTTATAGAAATCTGTGAGCGGCAAAATATGAAGAACAAATATAATCTTTTGTAGCGAGACAACAAAAAAGCGAACTCAGATTGCCGTCTGAATTCGCTGGTTGGTGGAGTATAGCGGACTCGAACCGCTCACCTCGACACTGCCAGTGTCGCGCTCTAGCCAGATGAGCTAATACCCCGTTGCTTTGCGCTGCAAAGGTAAGCGCTTTTTTTCGTCCCTGCAAATTTTTTGGCGTTTTTTTGCAGTGTAGAGTGCGTAAGGGCGGGTTTTCTGAAAAGAATGAGTAAATTTGCAGGTTGTAAAACCCTTTGATTATGAAAAAAATCTTTATAGCCGGCCTTGTCGGCGCTCTGCTGTCGCTGACAGCGGCCTGCGGCAACGGCCATCGTGATTCCGACACCGATGCCGCCGTCGAGAGTTCTTCAGAGGCTCTGACAAGCGCAATGGAGAGCGGCGACATTGCCGCTGTGGCTGCTGCGGCCGATTCCATGGCTCTCTATCTCGACGAGCTGACGCCCGACGAGAATGTAGCGCTGCTGCTGGCGTTCCTCCAGCTCCATAACGACGCCGTCAAGCGCGGCGACCGCAACGGCGACCTCGAGATCATACGCAAGTATGTCGATGTCTATGGCATCGTCGTCGACGAGAATCCCGAGGATATGCGTGCGGCTTTCGCCCGCGCCATGGATGTCAACCCGAAGGTCGACTTCGAGGCTGCTTTTAAGGAGTTCCGTCTGGCTCTGAGCGACTACGACGCCACTCAGATCGTCGCCGAAGATGACGACGAGCCGGCTCCGCGCGCAAAAGCCGACAGCGATTCGACCAAAACCGATAAGAAGCAGGAGGGGTCGGCTACCGAAGCTCCCGCCGCCGTAACTCCTGTCGACTGAGGCTATGAGCAAGGTTCTCGACACTGCCCGCGGGCGCCTGCGCGCTCTGGCGTCGTCGCGCAGCCTGTGGCTGTCGCTGGCGTCGGTGGTCATCATTGCGGTGGTGGCTTTTGTCTATTTCTATCCCGACGCCGCCCAGGGAAATGTGTTGCGGCAGCACGACACCCAGCAGGGTATCGCCATAGGCCAGGAGGCGAAAGCCTATGCCGAGGCTACCGGCGAGAAGCCGCTCTGGACCGGCTCGCTCTTCTCGGGTATGCCAACGTTCCAGATTTCGCCCGACTATCCGTCGGGGCGCCTCTTCGGCTGGATCAACACTGTCATGGGGCTCGGACTCCCTTCTCCGGCCAATCTGCTGGCGATGATGATGATAGGATTCTTCATCCTCGGGCTGGCGCTCAGGATGCGCTGGTGGGTGGCGCTGATCGCCGCCATCGGTTACGGCTTCTCGAGCTATTTCCTCATTATCATCGGTGCCGGTCATATATGGAAGTTCGTCACGCTGGCATATATACCCCCGACGATAGCCGGCATAGTGCTGGCCTACCGCGGCCGCTATCTGGCCGGGTCGGCGCTGGCGGCGCTCTTCGCCATGATGCAGATTTCGTCGAACCACGTTCAGATGACCTATTATTTCCTGCCCGTGGTTCTCGGCTTTGTCATCGTCTATGCCATCCGCGACATCCGCGCCAACCGGACGGCGCGCTGGGCCAAGGCCACCGGCGCTCTTGCCGTTGCCGCCCTGCTGGCTGTCACGGCCAATCTGCCGAGTCTCTATAACACTTACGAATATTCGAAAGAGAGCATGCGCGGCGGCCACAGCGAGCTGACGCGCGCCGTCGACGAGGCTTCGCAGGCCACTGCCGGACTCGACCGCGACTATATCACGCAATACAGCTATCAGCCCTCCGAGACCTTCTCGCTGCTGATTCCCAACATCAAGGGGGGCGCCAGCGTCAAGCCCGAGAAGGGACAGATGACGATGCTGACCCTCGCCGACCTCCCCGAGGCGCGCGAGAAAGCCGCCAAGGGGGAGATAGGGCCTGCCGAGGCGCAGTATCTCAGCTATATGAGCCAGTATTTCGGTGATCCCGAGGGCACCAACGGTCCCGTCTACGTCGGCGCTCTGATCTTCGCCCTGTTCCTGCTGGGTGTCGTTATCGTGCGCGGCCCGATGAAATGGATGCTCGTCGTGCTGACCATTCTGTCGATATTCCTTGCCTGGGGGCGCCACATGATGTGGTTCACCGACCTGTTTATCGACTATATCCCGATGTATAGCCGGTTCCGCACGGTGGAGAGTATCCTCGTTGTCGCCGGCTTCACCATGCCGCTGCTGGCAGCCATGGCCCTTCAGCAGATATTCACCGCCGACGCCGAGAAGCTGAAAACCTACCGCAAGCCGCTGCTCTGGTCGTTCGGCATAACGCTTGCTTTCTGCATGTTGGGCGTCATCTGGCCCGAAATCTACGGCACGCCCATCAGCGACAATGACCGTCTCATCGACAGCATGATCGCCGAACAGCTTGCCGCCGAGGGCTACGACAGCGCTACGGCTCAGGCCTTCTCGCTTCAGTCCCCCTCGATTTACGCGGCCGTCACTTCGCTGCGCAATTCGCTTGTCGAGGCCGACTCGCTGCGTTCGATGCTGATTGTCATTATCGGCCTCTGCGTGATCTTCTTCTATATGCGCCGCAAGCTGTCGGTGGCTGTGGCCGCCGTAGTTATCGGCGTGCTCATCTGCGGCGACCTCTATATGGCCGACAAGCGCTATCTCAACCACGACAGTTTCGTCGCCCGCCGGCTGACCGTCGGCCCTCCGATAGCGATGACCGACGCCGACCGCCAGATTCTGGCCGACACGGCCATGAACTACCGTGTCTTCGACATGGGGCGCTTCGACTCGGCCGATCCGAGCTACTACCACAAGATGATCGGCGGATACCATGCCGCCAAGCTGACGCGCTATCAGGATCTCATCGACGCCCATCTGCGCGCCGTGGCTCAGGGGCAACCCTCCGAGGCCGATCTCAATGTGGTCAATATGCTTAACGCGAAGTATATCGTCACTCCCGACGGGCAGGTGCTCGAGAATCCTGAGGCTCAGGGCAACGCCTGGCTCGTCAGCGACCTAAAGTTTGTCGACAATGCCGACAACGAGATGGCGGCGCTGAGCGCCATCGACCTGCGCACCACCGCCGTCGCCGACAAACGTTTTGCCTCTGTCCTGTCGAAGCCTCAGGCCGCCGCTCCGGGCGACACCATCTTCGAGACCTCCTACGCGCCGAACCGCCTGACCTATAAGGTCGACACACGCAGTGGCGGTGTCGCAGTGTTCTCCGAAGTCTACTTCCCCTGGGGCTGGCACGCCACCATCGACGGCAAGCCGGCCGATATAGCCCGTGTCAACTATGTTCTGCGCGCTATGAACGTGCCCGCAGGCACCCACACCATAGAGATGTGGTTCGATCCCGAATCGGTGCGTGTGACCGACATCTGGGCCCGCGTAGCGATAATCCTCATCTATGTCGGACTGGCCGCTGCTCTCGGCTGCTGGCTGTTCTGCCGCCGGCGCGGCGAAGAAGAGCCGGCCGCGTCGAAATGACAGACTTTCTGCGGCGCTACCGCACGTCGCGCGGCTTCGGCGTTCATTCGCCGCTGGCCTATGAGCTGATCACCGGGCCGCTGCGCGACCGCCGGGTGGCCTACTACTGTTTCGACAGCGTGGTGACGCCGCGTGCGCGGCGCCTCGTCAGACTTGCCGCGCGCCTCGGCGCCGACAGTGTGGCGGCTCTCGGACATATCGATCCCGACATCGCCGGCGCTGCCGCTCAATTTTCCCATGGTGGAAACTCCCGCCTGCTCGTTGTCGGTAGCGGTGCCGATGGCGGCGAGGCATTACGGGCGTCGTCGGAAAGCCTGCTGACAGCTGTCTACGATATGAGCCTCTGGAAAGAGCTCTCAGAACAGCGTGAAGGAACCGAGGCGTTCACCGACGGCCGCGAGGGATTCATCGTGCGCCGGCGCGACCTTCCCGGAACTGTCTACGAAATCAGGTTCAGATGACACGCGAGATCAGCGACGTCGGCCGCATCGTCGACAACTTCGGCGCTTATCTGCGCCTTGAGCGCGGAATGAGCGACAATACCGTCGAAGCCTATACCGACGACGTCGGCAAACTGCTCTCTTATCTCGTCGACAGCGGCATAGCGCTGCGCTCGGTCGACCTCGACACACTGCGTCTCTTCGCCGGCGCGCTCCACGACCTCGGCATCGCCGCACGCTCGCAGAAGCGGATCCTCTCGGGCGTCCGTTCGTTTTTCCATTATCTTGTCATGGAGAACTATCTCGAGCGCGATCCGTCGGTGCTCCTTGAGATGCCGACGTTCGGACGCAAGCTCCCCGAAGTTCTCAGCGTAGCCGAGATCGACGCCATGGAAGCCGCCATCGATCCGGCCTCGGAACAGGCGGCCCGAAACCGCGCCATTATCGAGACTCTCTACAGCTGCGGGCTGCGCGTCAGCGAGCTCGTAGGACTCGAACTGTCGCGCCTCTATCCCGAGAAAGGCTATGTGATAGTCGAGGGCAAGGGGTCGAAAGAGCGGCTTGTGCCGATATCGCCCGTCGCCCTCGACGCCATAAACGATTATCTGAAAGGGGAACGCGCGGCGCTCGCCATTAAGCCGGGGGCCGAGAACACGGTGTTTCTCAACCGGCGAGGCGCGCCGCTGACGCGTGTGATGGTCTTCTATATAATCCGCCGGCTCGCCGAGACCGCCGGCATACGCCGCAAAATCTCGCCCCACACTCTGCGCCACTCGTTCGCCACCCATCTTCTCGAAGGGGGCGCCAATCTGCGCGCCATACAGCAGATGCTCGGCCACGAGTCGATAGCGACAACCGAAATCTATCTCCACGTCGATTCTACAGCCCTGCGTGAGCAGATTCTGCGCTGCCATCCGCGCGCACGTTACCAGTAGGGGAGCCGTAGAGCCGGAGCTGCGGGCGCTTCTGTCGTCGCGGCCATCACCTCGAGAGCTATGGCGCGCGTCATGACAATGTCGTCGTGACAGCCGCGTCGCGCCGCCCATCCGCCGTTGGAAAGCTGTTCGTAGGTCAGCAGCTCGTTGCAGGCTTCGTGGCTGCGCTCTGTGTAGGCGCCGTCGCGCACGGCGGCTATGAGCCGCGTTATGGCCGACGCTTTCGTCTTGACATTGGTGTGGAATCCCGCACGGCGCATCGCTGTCGGCCGTCCCCATTCATCGCTGACGGTGCGCATATAAACATTGGGATAGCTCAGCACGAGTCGGTTGAGCACCACCGAGGGCTCTCCGGCCGGAGAGGCCGATTCGAGGGTGTTGCTCTCGACGACGAGCAGCGCCTCGTTGTAGCGGCGCGCTATCTCTTCGGCGCGCCGCGCCAGCAGGTCGTGGTCGCTGTGGCCGCGCCATTGCGCCACAACCTCGGGCCGTTCGCCGCGACGCATCACGGCGATGACGCTCCAGTCGGCCGTGTCGCAGCGTCCGCCGACATCGACCGTGACGACATATTCCGCTCCGTTTTCGGGAACGGCCCACACCTCCAGGCCGTCGCTGACGCTCCCCTCGCGGCATCCGAGGCGCAGGCGCCCGACGTCGGCGCTGGTGAACACTCCCGTGCCGCTGAAAGCGAACGCTTCGGCCGGAGTCGACGGAAATTCGGCCTTCATGCGCGTGTCGGTCGACATCTCGCGCCGCTTGCCATGGTACCAGGCTATCGCTTCGAGCGTCACCCCCGCCTCCCACAGGCCGCGCTCGTAGTCGTCCATCGCCGCCCATAGACACGCAGGGTCGGCTACCTGCTCGCGGTAGATCTCGATCTCGTGCCACGCCACGAAAACCGGCGTCTTGTCGCTCTTCCCCGCCTCGCTCCGCAACCATTCGCGATGGAAATACGATCCGACACCGTTGGCCGTGCTCTCCATTACTATGAGAGAATCCGCTATGCGCGCCACACCGCTGACGGCCGCCTGCACGAGCTCTTCGGGAGCATGCTGCCGAGAGTCTTTCCAGAACGCCACCTCCGACAGGTGGGCCATCGCTATGTCGCTGCCGCGGCATGAGTCGGGGTTCTCACTGCTGCCGACGGTCACCGTGGCGCCGCGTCCGGCAATCTGACGGCTGTTCTGCGAGCCGGCCACAGCGCTGAACGCCGCCTCTTTTTCCTCGCGCCACAGCCCGTCGGGGTAGCCTTCGAGAAGGCGCGTATATATACGACGTATCGTGATGGCCGTGTCTTTGACGTGGGCGCATATCAGCGAGTTCCAGTTGCGGCGGTGGACAATCTGAATCCAGGCCATGTAGACCTGAACGAACGTCGAGCTGCCCCATTGGCGCGCTTTCAGGATGATGATGCGCATCGGGCGTCCGGCCCGGCGCTGTTTTTCGAGGGCGGCGAGCACCTTGCGCTGGCCGGCGTTGAGGCGCAGCCTGACGTCGGCGCCGCTGAGCTTGTCGCGGATAGTGGCGCAGCGCGCGGCCCAGTATTCGAAATCATGGCGGAAGCGCGTGTCGATCGCTTCGGCGGCGCTCATGCCCGCAGTGTCGGGCATATCCTCGGGAAGCCACGCTTCCGAACCCAGGAAAAGCGCGCGGCGTCGCGGCCCGAGGCATCCTTGGCCGGTCAGAGGGTCGTAGGGGGCGGAGGCGAGAGCCTTGCGGCGTTCGTTTTCGGCTATTATGGCATTGATGTCGGTCATTGCAGCGAGATTTTAGAGATTAGAGTGTCGGGCGAAACTTTGCCGCTGATTTTCAGACGCCAGCGGGCTCGCCGCGGCGTTATCAGCGGCAGTATAAGCGGCGCATTGAGCTCTCCGCTGACGGCGAAGCGGGCCACGGCGCGCGAGCCGACATCTTCATCGCCACCGTCGCCGTAAAGCTCCACCATAAGCTCTGCGGCCGACGACGTCAGCCACAGTTCGAGGCGGCGCGGGCGGCGTCGCAGCCCCGATCCGACAATAGCGTCGTAGACTACTGCCGCAGCCGTCCGGCGCTCGTCGCCTCCGACAATCCACGCCCCTGTCGGCGACGAGGCTACGAATCCCTCGCGGTGGGGCGCCATCGACGAAACCTTCATCGACCGTCGGTAGAGCGGACGGCCGTCGGTGTCGGCCACTGTGACGGCCGCTCCCGTTGTGGCTATCCAGAGCTCGCCGCGGCTGTTGTCGCAGCCTAAAGCCGTTATGGTCGAGGGAAATGACGAAAGATCGGTGACGCCGGCTCCGTTGAGGCGCAGCAGCGAACGGCCCGAGGCTGCCATTATGCCGCGGGCCGACGGTGCCCATGCCGACACCTCGCGGCGGTCGATGACCGACAGGTCGATACGGCTGCGCGCGCTGTTGACGGCGGCCGCATAGATTCCGGCGTCGGTGAACACGTAGAAATGGGCACGTCCGAAATCCCACGACGAACGGCTGCGCGCGGCAGCGGTGATGCCTCTGACGGTGACCCCCTCGGGGAGCGCAGTCTGGCATAACGCTTCCATCGGGCGCGATACGTCGCTGACAATCAGCTCGCCGCGGCAACGCACGCGGCCGGGACGGTTCTCGGCCGGAACGAGAGCTGATGCGCTGTCGGCGAGCGACACCGGCTTCAGCGTAGGGTTGAGGTAGTAGGTCATAGTGCCGTCGGAAGTCGGTGTCAGTTCGACTTCGGCCAGTGTGCTTCCTACGGCGATGCGCAGCGACGCTCCGTCGCCGCCGGGATAGACAAGCAGCGGCGACAGTGACGTCGGACGTGAGCCGTCGCCGCGGAATGTCGCCACTAATGAAGCCTGCTTACCGTTGTCGGCAAGCCGGTTCAGGGTGACTTTCACAGAGCCGCCCCATGCGCTCCCTTCGGTTGTGGCGGCGTAGAGCGAAGGGCTTTCCGGCTCGACGGGCTGCCGCGTGATGTCGCCCGCAACTATGATGTCGCCGTTGATGCCGACGGCGCCCGCCGCGCTGTCGGCTGTTTCGGAGGCACGCTGTCGCCGGCCGGCGTTGCTCAGCGATATGCGCCCCGACGGCCATGTGCCGTCGCTGCGGCGTCTGAGTCGCGCTTCGTAGGCGGGCGCGTTGATTGTCTCGAGCCGGTCGATGATCTGGCGCAATACTCCCGTGGGAGCATCGCCGTCGAGTCCGACCCCCGGAAGCGTTGTGCGCAGAGTGGCCGACGAGGCGTCGCGCCGGGTCATGCGTGTCAGCGAGAGAGCCCCTTTGGCGAGCGGCTCGACAGGCTCGCTGACCTCAACGACAATCTCTTCGACGCGGTTCTCCCAGGCGGCGTCGGTCGCCGAGGGCCAGCTGACCGCTAAAGTGTAGGCAGTTCCCGTCAGTATTCCCTCGCCGAGAGCGCTGAAACTGCCGTCGGCGAAAGTCAGGGTGCGGTCGGCCAATAGCGCCGAAAGCGGCGACGAGGCCGACGGAAGCAGCAACACCGGCGGCGTCAGCGCCACAGTGCGCCCGCGGCTGTCGAGCGAGCGGATGCGCGCCACTACGGGCTGGAAGAATGCTCCCGCGGCAGCGGCCTGAGCACTCATGGCGCGGTAGGCCGCCGAGATGTCGGCGGTCAGTGTGGCCCGGTCGTCGGCGGTCAGCGGAGTCGATACGGTAGGGTAGGAACCTTTGAGCTTGCGCGAGGCCATAACCTGCTGGAGCGAGACCAGCGGCGACGCCGTCACGACGGGGCCACCCAACGTGCCCGCGACATCGCTGCGCCGCCAGGTATAGTCGGCGTAACGCCATACCGAGGTGTCGCCGTCGGCCATTACAGTTACCTCGTCGGCACCACTTTCGATGACGGCCGCCCTCGACGGACACCGGCTGACGATTGTCACGGTTTTCCCTGCCGGAGTTATGGCGGTAAGCCCCGCGGGACCCTGATAGAAACAGGTCAGGCCGTCGGAACTGCTGAAAACATGGATTAGGCGCCCTGTGGCACCGGCGGCAAGCGGCTCCGGCTCTCCGGCCGGAACGAGTCCTGCCGCCGTGGGGCGGAGATCAGTGTGTAGGATCATAGCGTAAAAGAATAGGTTAGATGCGCGCAAAGCTACGCCGCGCGCCCGCCCTCGCCCCCTTCTTAACGCAAAATCCCGCCCAATAGGCCCGCCTTATAGGGCCAATAAGCCCAATAAGGCCTATTAGCCTTATTAATCGTGGCGGGCGAATTTTATTTTTGGTTATTGGGAATTATTAACTACCTTTGCGGCCGACAGTTCTAATTATCATTTACCTTAAACTATTTTCCCCAAATGAAAAAGTTTTTTACTCTCGTTTGCCTAGGTGCTTCGCTCTGCGGCACAGCTATGGCGGCTGAAACAGTCCATCAGGGTCAGGGCATGAGCGGCGAAAACGCCTACTCTGAAGTTACCTTCACCAACGGACAGGACGGTACGACCAAGGCAACAGCAAAAGTAGTCTATACTCTGACAGCCACTGCCGACAACAACATCGCTATCGAAGCCAAGTTCGAAAATCTCGATCCCGCGACTTTCATCGGTCTTGTCGATGCCGGTTATTTCTTCGTTGAGGGCGTTGGCGAAACACCTCTGACTCTTGCCGACGGCGTATATACTGCCACAACAGCCGGTACTTTTACCGAAGGCACAGCCTACAAGGGATTCTTCAAACGTATGTCTGCTGCTGACTGGTATGGAGGCTCTCTCGAATTCCCCTTCGAATTCACTTTCACCAAAGGCGGTGAGGAACCGGGCCCCGGCCCCGAGCCGACCGATCCTACCGACGGACGCACTCCGAAGAATGTCTACAATGCTCCCGAAACCATCCCCGCCGACAATATCTTCTTCGCTCCCGGATGGAATCCCAGCGATCAGTATAGCTACACTCTGACCGCCGACGCCGCTACCTTCGTGCTGACCGCCGCCACTTTCGAACGCTGGCAGGCTCAGTTCAAGATTCCCACCGGGGCCAGCTTCACAGCCGAAGATGTCTATCAGCTCGAGTTCGACTATAAGGCCGACAATGCTTTCACCGGCCACGTGAAACTCTATCAGAACGGCGCTGACGGCACTTTCGCTGTTGATCAGGATCTCGCTATGACTGCTGAAGTCCAGCACTTCAAATCGCCCGTCTACACTAACAAGCCTCTCGAAAACGTTATCCTTCTCTTCGACTGGGGCACCAATCCTGCCAACACTACCATCGAGGTGACCAATATCAAACTGATCAAATATGTGACCGGCGACGAACCCGAGCCCGCCACCACTCCCGAGCAGCTCTATCTCAACGGCGCTATCGTAGGATGGGTTGAGCCTTCAGAAGCAAATGCCGACAAGTTCGCCGACTATATCCTCGCCGAAACCGAAAAGGGTTCGGGCATCTACACCGGCGAATTCGAATTCGAGGCCAAAGAGAACAACTCGTTCCGCTTCTACAGCAAGCTCGACGGCTGGGACAACAGCTCGATCGGCGCTTCGCAGGATGACAAGCAGAATCTCTTCACCTTCACCGACAACGTCTATGAAGGCGAGATCTTCATCGGCGGAAAAGGTAATTGGCAGCTTCCCGACGACTTCGCCGGAAAGGTTAAGATGACCGTCAACCTCAACGAGAAGAATATCAAACTCGAAGCCGAGACCAAGCAGGATTCTATCGAGGCTATCGAAGCTGAGAACGCCGAGGCTGTCTACTACAACCTCCAGGGTGTTCGCGTAGCCAACCCCGAAAACGGCATCTTCATCAAGGTTGCCGGCAATAAGGTAGAGAAAGTAATCCGCTAAATTAACCAATCCAACATATTGGCGGGCGCCCCGGCGGGCGCCCGCTTTGTTTGTACTTAAAAAAGGTGAAAGCGAGGGGTTTTTCATTGTTTTTTGCTTAATTTTGCGGTTAATTTCCCTATGAACCGTCAAATCATGAAATATATCGCAATTCTTGTGGCCGCAATGGCGGTCGCGACGGGCGTCAGCGCCCAGCAGCTCAGTCTCGACGCTGTTTCTCCCGGAACACTCGCAAGCCGCGTAGGCTCGAACGTTTCGGCGACTTCGCTCTCTGTCAGCGGCAGCGTCGACGTTCGTGACCTCGACTTTATCTCGTCGAAAATGACCTCGCTGACAACGCTCGACCTCGGAAATGCCTCGATAGCCGCTTTCGAAGGGGATCGCTCGATGTTTTCGCTCTCAACATGCCGCGCCGACGAACTGCCGCGCATGTCGCTGGCCGGACTGAAAGCTACGACTGTCGTTCTCCCCTCGTCGCTGACGTCTGTCGGCGACGGCGCCCTTGCCGGGTCGGCCCTGACATCGCTGACCATCCCCGCCGGCGTGAAGAATATCGGAGCGGGAGCTTTCGCGTCGTGCACAGGCCTGACAAAGGCAACCATTCCCGCCACTGTCGCTACCGTCGGAGCCGCTGTCTTCGAGGGCTGCGACAAGCTCGCCTCGGTGAACTTTCTCGCGCCCGAGGTGCCGCAGCGCGCTTTTGCCGGATGCACGGCGCTTAAGAACGTCACCCTCGGCAACGGCGTCACCGCCATAGGCGACGGCGCTTTCGCCGGCTGCACAGGCGTCACCGGGCTGACATTCACGCCGACGGCCCTGCGCACCATCGGCGAGCGCGCTTTCGCCGGAAGCGGAATCGAGAGCCTCGACCTCACGGAATGCCCTCTGCGCACTATCGGCGACTGGGCTTTCGCCGGAAGCGCCCTGAAATCTCTGGCGATGCCTGCATGGGTGCCTGCCATAGGCCGCGGCGCTTTCTTCGACGCCTCGTCGCTGACATCGCTCAGCGGTGGCCGCGGTGCCACGGAGGTTGCCGACGCCACCTACAAGGGGCTGACAGCCTACGAGGGCGCTCTCAATCCCGGCGACGACATCGTCGAGATCGGCCGCTACGCCTTTGCCGGCGCCTCTATGTCGGAATTCCATCTCTCCGGCTCGCTCGACTATATCGGCGACCGCGCGTTCAGCGGATGCACCGCTGTCAAGCGCTTCGACGGCCCGACGATCGCCGTCGTCCCCGAACTCGGAGCCGAGGTATGGGAGGGTGTCGATCAGCCTGAGGTTATCCTCTCTGTTCCGGGCGACCTTATCGAGAGCTTCGCCGCCGCCGACCAGTGGAAAGAGTTCCGCATCGTCAATTCGGGGCTCGACGACATCGCCGCCGACACCGATGCCGACAACCGGCTTCTGCTGAAAGGCCATTTCGAGGGCTCGGCCCTGATCGTCGGCGCAAACGTTCCGCTGACCGAGGTGAGAGTATTCGACATAACCGGCCGGCGTCTCGCCGAAGCTAACGCCGGAGGCGCTCTGAATGTTGCCTTGACTGTCGACGTTCCGCGCGGAAATATAATCCTTGTCAGCGCCACTGCCGAAGGCGGCCTCTCCGGCGCTCTGAAGATTTTCAGATAAGGCTATGGGAAAGAATAAGTTGCGCAAATTCAGCGAGATGGAGACGCTCGACTGCGTCTTCCAGTTCCCCTGGCGCACCCTCGAAGAGGCCGGAGGCTGTCCGCTGCGCGGCCGCTGGGGAGCCGAGGTCTTCGGCAATTCCAACCCCATAGTGCTTGAGCTCGGATGCGGCAAAGGGGAATACACCGTCGGCCTCGCCGAACGCTTTCCCGACCGCAACTTCATAGGAATCGACATCAAGGGCGCGCGAATGTGGAGCGGCGCGACAAAGGTGCGCGACCGCGGCATAGCCAACGCCGCTTTCCTGCGCACCTCGATAGAACTGCTCGACCGCTTCTTCGCTCCGGGCGAGGTCGCCGAAATATGGATAACATTCCCCGACCCCCAGATGAAGAAGGCTACCAAGCGGCTGACGGGAACGCGCTTCTGCGGTCTCTACAGCCGGGTGCTCGCTCCCGGCGGTGCCGTCAATCTCAAGACCGACAGCCCTTTTCTCTACACCTATACAAAAGCCATGCTCGCCGAAAACTCCCTGACGGCCGAGGCCGACATCGCCGACCTCCACAATCCCGCATCGGGTGCTCCCGCCGAGCTGACAGAAATAAGAACCTACTACGAGAGCCAGTGGATCGACCGCGGCCTCTCGATAAAATATCTTCGCTGGCGTCTGCCTGCCGACGGCGCTCCGCTGCGCGAGCCCGACGTAGAGATCGAGCCCGACACCTACCGCAGCTTCTCGCGCGGCCATATCCAGATGCCTCAGATTTTCGAATAAACAAACTATCTTCAAGCCATGGCTGAACAACTCTATCCCAAACTTATCCTCGACGCTCTGGCAACAGTGCGCTATCCCGGCAACGGACACAGCGTTATCGAGAACAACATGGTAGCCGACGATCTGCGCATCAACGGGCGCCACGTCAGTTTCTCGCTCGTTTTCGACCGTCCGACCGATCCTTTCCGCAAATCGCTTGCCAAAGCCTGCGAGGCCGCTATCCATGTTGCCTGCGGACGCGATGTTGAGGTTGAGATAAACCTGACCTCGCGCCGTGTCGTAGCCGAGGAACCGGTCAATCCGCTGCCCGGTGTGAAAAATATCATCGGCGTATCGAGCGGCAAGGGAGGCGTCGGGAAATCTACCGTAGCCAGCAACCTCGCCGTTGCTCTCGCCCGCGAAGGCTACCGTGTCGGTCTGCTCGACGCCGACATCTTCGGCCCGTCGGTTCCGAAAATGTTCGGGCTTGAGAAAGCCGAGCTGTTTGTCCACAAGGTCAACGGCCGCGACCTCATAATTCCCGCCGAGAGCCATGGAGTCAAGATTCTGTCGATAGGCTTCGTGGTCGACCCCGACAAGGCCGTGCTCTGGCGCGGCGCCATGGCAAGCAACGCCCTGCGCCAGCTCATCTGCGACGCCGACTGGGGCGAGCTCGACTATTTCCTCATCGATATGCCTCCTGGCACGAGCGACATCCATCTGACGCTCGTGCAGACCCTCGGTATCACCGGCGCGATCATTGTCACCACCCCTCAGGAAGTCGCTCTCGCCGACGCCCGCAAGGGGATAGCGATGTTCACCGGCGACAAGGTCAACGTGCCTGTTCTCGGCGTTGTCGAGAATATGTCGTGGTTCACCCCGGCTCCCCATCCCGACGAACGTTATTATATCTTCGGCCACGACGGCGGCTCGCGTCTGGCCGAAGAGGCCGGTGTGCCCCTGCTGTCGCAGATTCCTCTTGTGGCCGACATCTGCTCGTCGGGCGACAGCGGAAGCCCCATAGCTCTCGAAGACACCATCACCGGCGAAGCATTCGCTCACCTCGCCCACGAGGTCATCGACGCCGTCGACCGCCGAAACGATACTATTCCTCCTACGAAAAAAGTAGAGACTCAGGCATGATGAGAAAACTAATGCTGGCGGCTGCCGCCGGCGCTGTCTCGCTTTTGGCGTTCGCCGAGATTCCTTCGGGCTACTACAAGCCGCTGAACGGAATCTCCGAGCCTGCCGAGCTGAAGACTGCCGTCTTCACCGTCATAAATCCCCACACCGTGCCTCAGGCCGGCGGCTACGACAGCTACTACTATCAGGGGCTGCCCGTCTACTTCCGCCAGACCGACACCTATCCCGAGAGCGACAAATGGTGGGATATGTATGCCAACATCGACCTCTATGCACCTTCGATGGCCGGACTGAACCGCGAACATTCGTTCCCGAAGAGCTGGTGGGGAGGCTCGACGACCATACCTCCTTTCGTCGACCTCAACCATCTCTATCCCGCCGAGCGCGCCGCCAACATGGCCAAGTCGAACTATCCGCTGGGATGTGTCGACATGGGCGAGAAGGTGAAATTCGACAACGGAGTCAGCAAGGTAGGCTATCCCGTTGCGGGTCAGGGCGGAAATTCCAAAAATGTGTTCGAGCCCGCCGACGAATATAAAGGCGACTTCGCCCGCACATACTTCTATATGGTCACCTGCTACCAGGATCTGACCTGGAATCCGAGCTACAGCTGGATGCTCCAGTCGAACGCCTATCCGACGCTCGCTCCATGGGCCCAGACGCTGCTGCTCGAATGGAGCCGCAACGACCCCGTCAGCCAGAAGGAGATCGACCGCAATGAGGCCGTCTACCGCATCCAGAACAACCGCAACCCCTTCATCGACCTGCCCGGGCTCGAAGAATATATCTGGGGTAACAAGAAAAATCAGGAGTTCAAGGTCGACACCGGCGGCTCCAATCCTTCGGGAACGCCTGTGCTCTTCTCTCCCGTCGAGAATATGTCGGTCGACTTCGATCAGGTTGCCGCCGGAGGCTCAACACGCCGCCTGCTGCTCTTCTCGGGAGAGAATCTGAAAGGAAACGTGTCGGTCACCGTGACAGGCCCCGACCGCAAGCTCTTCGCCATCGAACAGCGCACGATAGCCGCTTCGAGTATCAACGCCTCCGGGGGCTTTTATCTCGCCATAGACTACAGGCCGACCGCTGTCGGCAGCCACACAGCCAATCTGACCGTCTACGACGTCGACGGCTGGGACGCCGGACGCTCGCTCAATGTTGCTCTCCGCGGCGAAGCGCTTGAGCGCCCGTCGCTGAGCAAAATCAAGGCTCTTCCGCCCAGCGACGTGACCGCGACCTCGTATGTGGCCAACTGGGAAGTTCCCGCCGGTGAGGTCGTCGACTATTACATTCTGACGCGCACCCACCGCCTGCCCGACGGGCACCAGACGGCAGTCGTGACATATCAGTGTGAGGAAAACTCGCAGCTCATCGAAGACTTCTCGAACGACCTTTTCGACTACTATACCGTCCAGAGCGTGCGCCTCGGCTACCGCTCGCCGATGTCCGACGCCATCCATGTCGGCAACGGCGGACTCCAGACCGTCGGCCAGACCGATGCCCAGCCGCTTCAGGCGATCGTCTACGGCTCGACCGTCAGATTCCTCTGCGGCGAGACAATAACCGGCGCGCGTCTCTACGACATTGCCGGGCGCCTGCTGCGCGAGCTGCCTCCGATCGAGCGTAACACCGAGATGGAATTCCGTCCCGGCGTATATATCATCACCGTCGACGGCTCCACAGCCCCTCTGAAAATTCTTATTCGATAAAAAAGCCAACAATCAGTCATCAAGCATAATGGAAAAGAACTTCAAGCGCACTCTCATAACAACGGCCCTCCCTTACGCCAACGGGCCCGTCCATATAGGCCATCTTGCCGGCGTCTACGTCCCTGCCGACATCTATGCCCGCTATCTCAGGCTTCAGGGACGCGACGTGCTGATGATCGGCGGCAGCGACGAACACGGTGTGCCCATCACCCTGCGCGCCCGCCGCGAAGGGGTGACACCCCAGGACATCGTCGACCGTTATCACGCCATCATCAAGAAGTCGCTGGCCGATCTCGGAATATCGTTCGACGTCTATTCGCGCACAACCTCCGACATCCACACCGCCACAGCCTCGGAGTTCTTCACTCGTCTGCTCGACAAGGGGGAGTTCACCGTCAAGACCTCGCTCCAGCCCTACGACGAGACGGCCGGCGAATTTCTCGCCGACCGCTATGTGACCGGCACCTGTCCGCGCTGCGGCAACGAACACGCCTACGGCGACCAGTGTGAGGCCTGCGGCTCGTCGCTCAACGCCACCGACCTCATCAACCCGCGTTCGGCCCTGACCGACGCTCCCGTGACGATGCGCGAGACCACCCACTGGTATCTGCCGCTCGACCGTTGGCAGGACAAGCTCAGCAAATGGATTCTCGAAGACCATAAAGAGTGGAAGCCGAACGTCTACGGTCAGTGCAAGAGCTGGATCGACGGAGGCCTTCAGCCGCGCGCCGTCAGCCGCGACCTGAACTGGGGTGTCCCGGTGCCTGTCGAAGGCGCCGACGGCAAGGTGCTCTACGTCTGGTTCGACGCCCCGATCGGATACATCTCGAACACCAAGGAGCTGCTGCCCGAGGAATGGGAGAAGTGGTGGAAGAGCGATGACACACGCCTCATCCACTTTATCGGAAAAGACAACATCGTGTTCCACTGTATCGTCTTTCCGGCCATGCTGATGGCCTACGGCGACAATTTCCAGCTCCCCGACAATGTGCCCGCCAACGAGTTCCTGAACCTCGAGGGGGACAAGATCTCGACCTCAAGGAACTGGGCTGTGTGGCTTCACGAATATCTCACCGATTTCCCCGGCAAGCAGGATGTGCTGCGCTACGTTCTGACCGCCAACGCTCCCGAGACCAAAGACAATGACTTCACCTGGGCCGACTTCCAGGCGCGCAACAACAACGAGCTTGTCGCCATTCTCGGCAACTTCGTCAACCGCGCAATGGTTCTGACAGGCAAGTATTTCGACGGCACCGTTCCCGCCGCAGGCGAGCTCAGCGACACCGACCGCGCCATGGAGGCCGAGACGGCCGCTGCCGCCGCACGCCTCACCGAGGCTCTCGAAGGCTTCCATTTCCGAGAAGCCGTGCGCGAGGCTATGGAGATCGCCCGTATCGGAAACCGCTACCTTCAGGAAACAGAGCCCTGGAAGGTGGCCAAGACCGATATGGCCCGAACAGCCACGATTCTGAACCTCGCCCTTCAGCTCTGCGCCAACCTCGCCATCGCTTTCGAGCCGTTCACCCCCTTCATGGCCGAAAAGCTGCGCCGTATGCTTGCTCTCGGCGAACTTCGGTGGAGCAGCCTCGGCAGTTTCGACATCGTCGGCGCCGGCACGCACCTCGCCGCGCCCGAACTGCTTTTCGAGAAGATCGACGACACCGCCATTCAGGCCCAGCTCGACCGCCTCGCCCGCATCAAGGAGGAAAACAAGCAGGCCGCATGGCACGCCGAGCCTCAGGCCGCCGATGTCGACTTTGACACGTTCATGAAATGCGATCTGCGCGTCGGCACAGTCGTTGAATGCGAGAAAGTGCCCAAGGCCGACAAGCTTCTGCGTTTTCTCATCGACGACGGCACAGCCGAAAAGCGCACTATCGTCAGCGGTATCGCAAAGGAGTATCGCCCCGAAGAGCTCGTCGGCAAACAGGTTGTGTTCATCGCTAACCTCCCGCCGCGCAAGCTCCGCGGAATAGTGTCGCAGGGAATGATTCTCTCGGCTGTCGGTGCCGACGGCCGTCCCGTGGTACTCACTGCCGCCTCGACCGTAAGTCCCGGCTCGAAAGTCGGCTGACAAATATAGCTACGCGCCATGAAACCGCATATCCTGATAATCTACACCGGTGGAACCATCGGTATGATCGAAGACCCGCAGGACCGCTCGCTGCGCCCCTTCAACTTCAGCCACCTTATAGAGAATGTGCCGAAGCTCAAGCTTCTCGACTATGAGATCGACAACATTCAGTTCGATCCTCCCATCGATTCGAGCGACATGAACCCCGAGCACTGGCAGCAGATAGCGCGCGCCATCGAGGAAAACTACGACCGCTACGACGGATTCGTCGTTCTCCACGGAACCGACACCATGGCCTACACGGCCTCGGCGCTGTCGTTCATGCTCGTCAACCTCGCCAAACCCGTCATCATAACCGGGTCGCAGCTCCCGATAGGCGAAGTGCGCACCGACGGTGAGGAAAACCTCATCACGGCTATCCAGATCGCCGCTCAGGCTTCGGGTGCCCGGCCGATGGTTCAGGAGGTGGCGATTCTCTTCGAGAACTATCTATGGCGCGGCAACAGGTCGTCGAAGATCAGCGCCGACAACTTCAATGCCTTCAAGAGCAACAACTATCCCCCGCTGGCCCAGATTGGTCTCGGGATCCATTATAATGAAGACGCTCTTTGGCGTGCATGGCGCCGCCGTCCGCTCGAAGTGCGCTACGAACTCGATCCGGGCGTCGTAATCCTGACAATCAATCCCGGAATGACCGCCGACACCCTCAACTATCTTCTGTCGACACCCGGCATAAAGGGAGTTGTGCTGAAGACCTACGGCGCCGGCAACGGCCCGACGGCTCCATGGTTCGCCGAAGCTCTGCGCAACGCTGTCGGCCGCGGACTGGTAATAGTCAACATATCGCAATGTCTCAACGGCGCTGTTCATCTGCGCCGCTATGCCTCGGGCAACTCATTCGCCGACGCCGGCGTAATCTCAGGCCACGACATGACAGCCGAGGCCGCCCTGACAAAACTGATGCACTTGTTCGGAATGGGTCTGACCCCCGATGAGGTAAAACGCGACATCGAGCGCGACCTCTGCGGCGAGGTGACCCTGACCGGCTCCCGTTCGCGCGTATGACACCACTTATCGGAATGACCCTCGCCGAGCTTCAGGGCGTTGTCTCCGCGCTCGGAATGCCGCGTTTCGCGGCCGGACAGATATGCCGCTGGCTCTACGGCAAGCGCGTCGACACTATCGACGCCATGACCGACCTGTCGGTGAAAAACCGCGCCCTGCTGGCCAAAAGCTACTGCGTCGGACGCCATGCGCCGATAGCGCGCGCCGTGTCGGCCGACGGAACGGTGAAATATCTTTTCGAAGGGGTAGGCGGGCGCGACATTGAGGCTGTCTTCATCCCCGACGGCGAGCGCGCTACGCTCTGTGTGTCGTCGCAGGCCGGATGCCGCATGGGATGCCGCTTCTGCATGACCGGCCATGGCGGATTCCAGGGAAACCTGACCACCGCCGGAATCATGAACCAGATTCTGTCGGTTGAAGAGAGCGACAGGCTGACCAACATAGTGTTCATGGGAATGGGGGAACCTCTCGACAACCTCGACGCCGTCATTCCCGCAATAGAGATACTGACAGCCCCGTGGGGTTTCGCCTGGAGTCCGAAGCGAATCACGGTGTCGACCGTAGGGGCGTCCCTGACTGCTCTCGAACGGCTTCTCGACACGACTAAGGTTCACCTCGCCGTCAGCATTCACAATCCCTTTACGGCCGCACGCGCCGCCATAATGCCCGCCGAACGCGCCCTGCCGGCCACACGCCTGCTCGAATCGCTGCGCTCGCGCGACTGGAGCGGCCAGCGCCGGCTGAGTGTCGAATATATAATGTGGAGAGGGGTCAACGACGACCTGCGCCACAGCGAGGCGCTCGCGCGCCTTCTGCGCGGACTCGATGTCCGCGTGAATCTCATCCGCTACCACGCCACGCCGATGTTCGAGGGGCAGCCCCCGACACGCCAGACCATGGAGGCGTTCCGCGACCACCTCAACGCCCGCGGCATAACGGCCACAATCCGCGCCAGCCGTGGCGAAGACATCGCCGCCGCCTGCGGTATGCTCGCCGGTGCCGGAAAAACCGAAAAATCATAGTTTTTGCCGTTTGGGCCAAATGATGTAATTTTGCCGAGATTATATGATTATGAAACGCTACAATATTGTCAACAACAGCCTCGGATGGCTATGCTTCGTCATAGCCGCCGTGACCTATCTGCTCACTCTCGAACCGACGGCAAGCTTCTGGGACTGTCCCGAGTTCATCACACAGGGCTACAAACTCGAAATCGGCCATCCGCCGGGCAACCCTATCTTCATGCTCGCGGCCCGCTTCGCTGTCAACTTCGCTTTCGGCGATGTCACCAAGGTGGCGCTGATGGTCAACGCCATGTCGGCGCTGCTGTCGGCCGGCACCATTCTGCTGCTGTTCTGGACAATAACGCATTTCGTCAAGAAACTCATCGTGGCCGACGACGCTACCGAGGTGTCGCTGCAGAAGATGCTCGTCATCATGGGCTCGGGCCTCTGCGGAGCACTTGTCTACACTTGGAGCGACACTTTCTGGTTCTCGGCTGTCGAGGGTGAGGTCTACGCTTTCTCGTCGTTCTGCACGGCATTGGTAGTCTGGCTTATCCTGAAATGGGAGAACCGCGCCGACGATCCGTCGAGCGACCGCTACCTGATTCTGATAGCCTATATAATCGGCGTCTCTATCGCCGTCCATCTGCTGAACCTGCTCTGCATTCCGGCCATAGTGCTCGTTATCTACTACCGCAAGTGGAAGAATACCACTGCCAAAGGCTCGCTGATAGCGTTAGGTGTGTCGGCTGTCATCGTCGGGCTGATTCTCTACGGCCTCGTGCCCGGATTTATCGAGATTTCGCAGTATTTCGAACTCTTTTTCGTCAACACTCTCGGCTGGAGCTTCAACAGCGGCGTGCTCGTCTATGCCGTAATCCTCGTGGCTGTGTTCGTATGGGCAATCGCCGAGCTGTATAAAGGGCGCAGCCTAAACGGCGTGCGCTGGAGTGTTCTGCTGGCGATGGTGCTGAGCGGAATCTTCTTCATCGGCGACAGCCTCTGGATTCCCGTTCTGCTGACCGCGCTGCTGGCCGTCTACCTCTGGATGGCTCCCCGGCTGCGCACCCGTGTGCTGAGCATCGCCGTGGTCAGTGTACTCGTCATCTTCGTCGGATATTCGAGCTACGCCCTGCTGCTCATCCGCTCGAGCGCCAACCCGCCGATGAACCAGAACACGCCCGATAATGTGTTCGATCTCGCGTCGTATCTAAACCGCGAGCAATACGGCGACCGTCCGCTGCTCTACGGCAACAGCTTTGATGCCGACATAATCTACCGTATGGACAGCAACGGAAACTATCTGCCCGTCTATGAGGAAGGCCCCGCCGAATATTCGAAGGTAGCCAAAGCGAATCCGTCGGAACCTGACAAGTATATCGTGACGGGCCACAAGCGCTCGGCAGTGACCACTCCCGAGCTGAACATGCTCTTCCCGCGTATGTATAGCGGCGCCCATGCTGCCGCCTACCGCGACTGGACAGGCTTGACGGGCACTCCCGTCGACGGCACTCTCATCGTGGCCGACGACGGCACGCCGATACATACCCAGCCGAAGATCAAGCCGACCCAGGCCGAGAACCTCCGTTTCTTCCTGGCCTATCAGCTCAATCATATGTACTGGCGCTACTTTATGTGGAACTTCGCCGGCCGCCAGAACGATATCGCCGGCAACGGCGAGCCGAACCACGGCAACTGGATAAGCGGAATACCCGTAATCGACAATCCGCGCCTCGGTGACCAGAGCTTGCTTCCCTACGAGGAAGGGGAGGGCAACAAGGGCCACAACGTGTTCTATCTGCTTCCGCTGCTGATGGGCATCATCGGCCTCGTATGGCAGGCCTTTCATTCGAAGCGCGGCATAGAGCAGTTCTGGGTTGTCTTCTTCCTGTTCTTCATGACAGGTATAGCCATCGTGCTCTACCTCAACCAGACCCCCTCGCAGCCGCGCGAGCGCGACTATGCTTTCGCCGGCTCGTTCTATTCGTTCGCGATCTGGGTAGGAATGGGCGTCGCCGGACTGACGGCCGCGTTGCGCTATCTGATCAATAGGGCTAATAAGACTAATAAGACCAATAAGGCTAATGAGTCTGATAAGTCGGCTCTGATTCCCGCCGGAATCGCCGCCGTGGTCGGCATCCTCGTTCCGATTCAGATGGTGTCGCAGACCTGGGACGACCACGACCGCTCGGGCCGCTACACGGCGCGCGACTTCGGAATGAACTATCTCAACAGTCTCGACCCGAATGCCATAATCTTCACCAACGGCGACAACGACACCTTCCCGCTCTGGTATGCCCAGGAGGTCGAAGGAGTGCGCACCGACGTCAAGGTTGTCAACCAGAGCTATCTGACAACGCCCTGGTATGTCAACATGATGAAGGAGCCGAGCTATCAGGCCCGCGGCATCGATATGCTCGCCCGTCCGACAGACTATGCCTACGACCGTCTGCAGTTCGCCTATTTCGACAACAAGGGCGACTCTGTGCCTGTCGACGCGCTGACGGCTCTGCGCGCCCTCTACTCCCCGACGTCGGCCAACAATCCGCAGGGTCTGCCGATGATTCCCACTTCGCTCGTGTCGATTCCTGTCGATGTCAACGCCGCCGTCAAGGCCGGCCGCATAACGCCCGCCGAGGCTCAGCGCGCCGAAAACGCCATAGTGACGAATCTCGCCAACGGCCAGTGGAAAGAGGGCATGAGCCTCGGAAACACCATCTCGCTCGATATGCTCGCCACGAGCGTCAGGAACGGATGGAACCGTCCGGTCTACTTCGCTCTGACAGTACCTGACGAATACTATCTCGGAATGTCGCCCTACATGCGGCTGACCGGCATGGCCTACGAGGTCACTCCGCTGTTCAACGAGACTACGCTCGCCACCGGTGCCATCGACGTCGACACCGACCGTGCCTACCGCAATATAACCGAGCGCTACCGCTGGGGCGGTCTCGATGTTCCCGATGCCGACATCTATCTCGACGAGACGGTGCGCCGCATGGTGACATCGACACGCCTGTCGATTCTCAACACAGCCGAAGCTCTCGTGCGCGAAGGACTCGACGCTCAGGACGCCAACGATACCAAGCGTGCCTCGGAACGTTTCACCAAGGCTCTGAATCTGCTGAACCTCATGGAGAAGAAGCTTCCCGTCAGACTGTCGCCTCTGGCTTTCCAGGACGCCCAGACCATAGCGCTTCTCTATAACGAGATAGGCCGTTCGACGGGCAATAAGAAGCTTGTTGAAAAAGGCCTGCAGACGATGCGCGACGAGATCATGCGCTACGCCGGAAACCTGCGCTACTACCAGAGCCTGAACCCGACGCAGTATGCCGCGCTTCAGAACCTCGACAAGTATATCGACCAGACCTACTTCGTCACACTGCTGAGCTACTATCGCGAGATGGGTGGCGATGCCGAGAAACTTCTCGCCGAGCTCCAGAGCTCGGGCGTAGATGTGGGACGTCTGGCACGCAACGTCGACCGCGCCAATGCTGATTGAACAACCGCCGCTGCTCTACCGCCTACTTTTCCCTGAAGCGCTCTGGCGTATAAAGAGGCAGAGTGGGCAGCAGGTTTTCATTACTTTCGACGACGGGCCTATACCGCAGGTGACGCCGTGGGTGCTCGACACACTCGACCGCCACGGCGGCGGCAATGTCAAGGCCACTTTCTTCATGGTCGGGCAGAATGTCGAGCGCTATCCCGAACTGCTGCGCGAGGTGCTCGACCGCGGCCACGCTGTCGGAAACCACTCGATGCACCATCTCCAGGGATTCAAGGTGACGACGAAACGCTATCTGCGCGACATCGCCGAGGCAGCCCGTCTTATTCCATCCGACCTCTACCGCCCTCCCCACGGAATAATGCGGTGGGCGCAGAGCGCGGCGCTGAAGGAGCATTTCAACATTGTCATGTATGACCTCATAACGCGCGACTACAGCCGCAAGGTGCCTCCCGAGGAAGTTCTCGACAATGTCAAGAGCTATGCCCGCAACGGCTCGATAATCGTGTTCCACGACTCTCTGAAGGCCGAGCGCAATCTCCGCTACGCCCTTCCGCGCGCCCTCGACTGGCTCGCCGAACGCGGCTTCACGTTCGCCCGACTGTAATTCATCGCGTCAACATCCGGACTTGTAGGGACGCGATTCATCGCGTCCGCCCGATTCATCGCGTCTGCCCGATTCATCGCGTCCACCCGATTCATCGCGTCCGCAGAGTGTTTGTCAGCAAATCCAGCTCTCCGGCGGGTTAATTAAATACAGTCTGGTTGTAGCTCGTGTGAACGCCGTATAGAGCCAGCGGTATAAGTTTACCATCTCGGCCTCCGGAGCGTCGGAAGGCGTGCTGAGACCGCTCAGATCGACCATGACGTTTTTCCACTGTCCGCCCTGCGCCTTGTGGCATGTCACAGCATAGGCATATTTCACCTGCAGGGCGTTGAGATAGGGGTCGTGGCGCAGCTGCGCGCGCCGTTGTGGCAGCGTGCGCATTGGGTCGGTGGCCTGTTCGAGCCGTGCCATATAAAGGCGCTGGAAGGCGTCGGCGGGAAGTGCCGGAGTGTCGGCCACAAGAGCGTCGAGAATGACTTTACAGTCGATGGTAACGCCTGCATGGGGCAGTGTCAGAGCGACGTCGGCGAAACGGAATCCGTGGAGATTCTCGGTCGAATGGATGGCCTCTATGGTGGCGATGTCGCCATTGGCGATGAAGTCGAGCCCCTCGCGCGGCAGAGTCCAGAGATAATTGTTTTTCGCTATCATCAGCCGCTCTCCGCGGCAGATCTCTTCTTCGCTGTAGAGCACACTGTTGCGTATGGCCATGTTGGCGGCCGTGGCCGAGCGGTTGGAGCGCGTCACCAGCAGGGTGTTTTCAATGCCGTCGTCGCTGTAGGCAGCGGCTACTTCGTCGATTAGGTCGGTGCCTTCGACGATCCTGATGTCGGGAAACCGCCTGACGCTGAAACGCGGAGCGGCGAGCGGACGGCGTCGCAGCGAGCGTCGCAGACGCGTGGCGTTATAGAGGATTCCGCTGTCGAGCTGCTGGCGCACGACCTCGGTCATCACGGCCCGGCTGACGGTCATTCCGCCGCGTTTGAGGCGCGCCACGTCAAGGGCCGGCGATATGTCAAGCCCTACGGGTGGCAGCTGGGCCGGATCGCCAAGGAGAATCATGGAACTGCCAGGCTGGCTGAAGACATATTCGACCAGATCGTCGAGCAGCGAGCCCCGGCGAAGGTCGCCTTCGGTGTCGTCGCCTATCATCGACGCCTCGTCGACGATATAGACGGCCTCCTTGAGGCGGTTGACGTTGACAACCGGGCCCGAGGGCATCCCCATTCCAAGCAGGTCGCCGCGATAGATGCGGCGGTGGATGGTCGAGGCCGGATGGCCCGCCATCTGACCGAACACTTTGGCGGCGCGCCCTGTGGGCGCCAGCAGGACAACAGGCTTCGACATGGAATCGAGCGCCCGGACCAGAGCGCTGACGAGCGATGTCTTGCCGGTGCCGGCATAGCCGTTGAGCACGAACACTCGCTCGCACGCCGGCGCCGGAGCGGCGACGAAGCGCGCCAGAGCGGCTATCAGCATCGTCTGCTGGTTGTTGGGATCGAAGGGGAGGCTGTCGAGAATGCGCTCGGCAAGCTCTGTCACGGCGGCGTCCATCAGCTTTTGCCTGTCAGGATTTCGCGGATGTCGTGGAGCTTGTTGAGGGCCGCCATCGGGGTCAGGTTGTTGATGTCGAGATCGAGGATGCGGTCGCGCAGCTGGCAGAGAACCGGGTCGTCGAGCTGGAAGAAGCTGAGCTGCATTCCGGTGCTCTCGCCGGCTATCTTCGACAGGTCGCGTCCGCCGCTTTCGCCTGCCGAGGCCGCCGACGCTTCAAGCCGTTTCAGAACGGTTCCGGCGCGCTTCACTATCGATGCCGGCATTCCCGCGAGCTTTGCCACATGGATGCCGAACGAGTGTTCCGATCCGCCGCGCTCGAGTTTGCGCAGGAACACAACCTTGCCGTCGATTTCCCTTACCGACACGTTGTAGTTGACGATGCGGTTGAACGATGCCTCCATTTCGTTGAGTTCGTGGTAGTGGGTGGCGAAGAGCGTCTTGGGATGGAGATTTTTGTATTCGTGGATATATTCGACGATTGCCCAGGCTATTGATATGCCGTCGTAGGTCGACGTGCCGCGGCCGAGCTCGTCGAATAGAATCAGCGAGCGCTCGCTCATGTTGTTGAGGATAGAGGCGGCCTCGGTCATCTCGACCATGAATGTCGATTCGCCCTGCGAGATATTGTCGGAGGCGCCGACGCGCGTGAAAATCTTGTCGACAACGCCGATACGGGCGGCTTCGGCGGCCACGAACGAACCTATCTGGGCCAGCAGCACGTTGATGGCCGTCTGACGCAGCAGGGCCGACTTACCGCTCATGTTCGGGCCGGTTATCATCATTATCTGGGTGCCGCGGTTGCTGAGGCTGACGCTGTTAGAGATATAGGGCTCGCCCGGGGGTAGACGCCGTTCGATGACAGGATGGCGCCCTTCGGTTATGTCGATGTCGAGGCTTTCGTCGACAACGGGCCTGACATAGCGGTTGTCGATGGCAACGCGCGTGAAATCGGTCAGCACGTCGAGCTGCGCCGCTATGCGGGCGTTGAGCTGTATGGCCGGAATGTAGCGCGCCAGCGCGGCCGTCAGCTCTGCGTAGAGGCGCGCCTCGAGGGCGTCGATCTTGTCCTGGGCCGTCAGAATCTTCTCTTCATATTCTTTCAGCTCGGGAGTGATATAGCGTTCGGCGTTGACGAGTGTCTGCTTGCGTATCCACTGCTCGGGAACCTTGTCGCGGTGGGTGTTGGTGACTTCGAGATAATATCCGAAAACGTTGTTGTAGGCTATTTTAAGGCTCGGGATGCCGGTCAGCTCTATCTCGCGGCGGCGTATGGCCTCGAGGTAGTCTTTGGCGTTGACGGTGATGTCGCGCAGCTCGTCGAGGGCTTCGCTGACGCCTGCGCGGATAACTCCGCCGCGCGATAGGTTGGCCGGCGGATTGTCGGCGAGCTCGCGGCATATACGGTCGCGGATTTCGGTGCAGAGGTTCAGCTGGTCGGCCAGAGCGTGCAGGGGACCGCAGTCGGCGCCGTTGCCGATGGTCTTGACCGTTTCGAGAGCTTTCAGCGCTGTGGCCGTCTGGCTGACTTCACGCGGCGTAACACGCCCGACGGCGACCTTCGAGATAAGCCGTTCGAGGTCGCCCGTCTGGGCCAGAGCCTCGACAACGGCCTCGCGCTCGTCGGGATGTTTCATGAAATACTCGACAACATCGAGGCGGTCATTGATTTCCGAGGTGCTTTTCAGCGGGAAGAGAATCCAGCGGCGCAGAAGGCGCGCCCCCATCGGCGTCACAGTGTGGTCGATGACGTCGAGAAGGCTCATGCCCTCTTCGGCTGTCGACTGAATCAGCTCGAGATTGCGGACGGTGAAACGATCCATTCTGACGAACGTTCCCTCGTCGACTGTAGCGACGCGGCGTATGTGGCCTATGGCCGTGTGCTTGGTTATGTCGAGATAGTGGAGCACGGCACCGGCGGCGATGACGGCGTCGTGCATGTCGCCGATTCCGAATCCTTTGAGCGTCTGGGTCTCGAATTGCCGGAGAAGACGGTCCATGGCGGCGTCGGAGGTGAAAATCCAGTCGTCGAGTTCGAAAACGGCGTAGGCGTTCTTGAAAGTGTCGTCGAGCCGCCGGCGGTTGCCGCGCATGACAAGCACCTCCTTCGGAGCGAAGTTGGCCAGCAGCTTCTCGATGTCGGCCGCACTTCCCTGGGCCACGAGAAACTCGCCGGTAGATATGTCGAGAAATGAGATGCCGAACGAACGGCGTCCGAAATGGACTGCCGCCAGAAAATTATTCTCGCGGTTGTTGAGAATAGTGTCGCTGACGGCAACGCCGGGGGTTACAAGCTCGGTTATGCCGCGTTTGACGAGCTTCTTCGTTGTTTTCGGATCTTCGAGCTGCTCGCAGATGGCCACGCGCTTGCCGGCGCGCACGAGCTTCGGCAGATATGTGTCGAGGGCATGGTGGGGGAACCCCGCCAGTTCGACATACTGCGCCGCGCCGTTGGCGCGCCGGGTCAGCGTGATGCCCAGAATTTCGCTGGCCGTCACCGCGTCGTCGGAAAAAGTCTCATAGAAATCGCCCACACGAAAGAGCAACACCGCGTCGGGGTGTTGCTTCTTAGCCTCGATATACTGCTTCATCAGCGGCGTCTCTGCTATCTTTGCCATGGCAACAAAGATAGCAAATCCCGCCCGACCCGCCAAAATTATTTGGCCGCAGGCGCCCTTAGGGCGGCATGGCGCCGGCGTGGTTTATTGCACAAAAAGTCGAAAAATGTTTCATGATTTCTTAATAATCCCTAACTTTGCGACTGCGAAATAATTTCCGGGAATTTCCCCGCCAACTACGCGCGCATGAACTATAGTTTTCTCGATTTCTTAGGGCTTCTCGGTGCTGTCGGCCTGTTCCTCTACGGAATGAAGGTCATGAGCGAAGGCCTCCAAAAAGCCGCAGGCGACCGCCTGCGCAACATCCTGTCGGCGATGACCCGCAACCGTTTCACCGGAACTGCGACAGGCTTCCTGATAACCGCTCTGATACAGAGCTCGAGTGCGTCTACCGTGATGGTAGTGTCGTTTGTCAACGCCGGCCTGATGACTCTTTCCCAGTCGATGGCCGTCATCATGGGTGCCAATGTCGGAACAACATTCACGGCGTGGGTTATCGCTCTGTTCGGATTCTCGGTCAATATATCGTCGTTCGTGCTGCCGATGCTCGGAATTGCTGTGCCGCTGCTGTTCGCCAACCGCAGCCGCACGAAGTCAATAGGTGAATTCCTCGTCGGTTTCGCCTTCCTTTTCATGGGCCTCGATCTTATCAGCAAGTATGTTCCCGATCTGCAGACGAATCCCGAGATGTTCGAATTCCTGACGCGCTACACTTCCATGGGCTACGGCTCAGTCTGGATTTTCATGCTCGTCGGCGTCGTGCTGACGATGATAATCCAGTCGTCGGCCGCCACTTTCGCCATAACGCTGATAATGTGTTCGAAAGGATGGATAGGTTTTGACCTGAGCTGTGCCATAGTGCTCGGCTCGAATATCGGAACGACGATAACGCCGATTCTCGCCTCGCTGAGCGGAAACACAGCGGCGAAACGCACGGCAATGGGCCATCTGCTGTTCAATCTGCTCGGAACGGTATGGTGTATGACGCTCTTCTATCCTTTCGTGAATCTCACGACATGGCTTACCGAAGTTTTCGGCTTCGGCAACCCTACGGAACTCGTCGGCTTCGTCAAGCATATCGAGCTTACGCAGCCCGAACTCTACAACCATCTTTTTGACAACTCGTTGCCCGCGGGCCACGACGTCATGATGAAGATAGCTATGATGCAGACCTCGGTCAGCTACGGCCTTTCGATGTTCCACACGGCTTTCAACATTGTCAACCTCTCCGTGATGATATGGCTGACGAATGTCTATGTGAAGATCGTGGTGGCGCTCGTGCCCGGCAAGAGCGAAGACGAGGAATTTCAGCTCAAATTTATCTCGGGTGGTCTTCTCAATGCCTCGGAGCTTAACCTCACCCAGGCCGAGAAGGAGCTTGTCGTTTATTCTCAGCGTGTCCAGAGGATGATAGGGATGGTTCAGAACCTCATACACACCCGCGACGGTTCGAGCGACTTCACCCATCTGTTCACCCGCATTGAGAAGTATGAGGAAATTTCCGACCGCATGGAGATCGAGATTGCCTCCTATCTGAACCGCTGTAGCGAAGGACGCCTCTCGAACGAGGGTAAACACCGCATAGCCTCTATGCTGACGATCGTCAGCGAGATAGAGAGCATCGCCGACTCATGTTATTCGATATCGAAGACTCTGATAAGAAAGCGCGAGTCGAAGGTCGAGTTCAACGACGAGATCTACGGCAATATCGACGCCATGTTCACCGAGGTAGAGGCCGCTATGACAAATATGCTCTATCTGCTGAGCAATCTCGAGCATGAGCGCGAGCAGGACATCATTGTCTCCTACAACCGCGAGCGCGAGATCAACAATCTGCGCAACCAGCTCCGCACGGCCAACATCGCCAATATCAACGACCACCACTACGAGTATCAGGCCGGCATCTATTACATGGACATCATCGGCGACCTTGAGAAGACGGGCGACTATATAATCAACGTCGTCGACACCATCAAGGAGCAGATGAGGACACGCGCCTGAGAACCTCGATAAAATCAAGAACGGCAACAAACATGTAACAATGAGGTTACATATTTGCTCCCGCTGCCGACTTTTTATATTTTTGTTTGACGGAAAAAGGACAAATATCCTCCGGCGTCAGGCCGGGAGGCCCCCATTCATCAAAACATAACATAAAATTCAAGCGTTTCCGATTTCTGAATAAGTCATGTCTGAGTCTGTGACATCAAAGTCAAAACCCGGCGCCTCGCCAACCCCGGCCAATGAGAGAATTCTCGTTGTCGACTCTGACGACAATATACGTGATTTCGTCGTCTGTAACCTGTCGGCTGACTATGTTGTCAGTTCCGCCGCCACGGCCGACGACGCTCTCGATCTCGACCTCGGCGGATTCGGCTTAATTGTAAAAAAGTAGGCTGAAAATGGAGGCAACCTCCGTATCTATAGAG
>OHAU01000106.1_pt1 | contig 110472 bp, 137 predicted proteins | sample 1577181 | NCBI WGS metagenome assembly OHAU01 (sample SAMEA3541472, study PRJEB24748) | human gut metagenome | biome: human gut; feature: human-associated habitat; material: faeces | place: China | collected 2012
ACCCTATTCCTCATATCTTTTTACTCTTTTGTCCAATATGTATTGTAGTGCTACATGAGCTATCAGGGGGTATAGGGCTTGACAATTTACTTTTCTTATGTTATGATGTATGATGTATTAGTGTACGCTCTTGTTACAACGCTAAAAGAAAATAAAAGTCAAGCATGGTGCGGATGGTGGGAGTCGAACCCACAGAACACAGGGTTTGAGCCTGTTGTATATGCCAATTCTACTACATCCACAGAAATTCCGTCAGGGCTATTTACAAAGCAGAAAGGATAGCACAAGGAGTGTCTGATAAAGGGAATTTAGAATGGAGATGCTGCCCTGACGGTTGGTGCAAGAGAAGGGACTCGAACCCATACGCTAACGCAGCAGCTTCTAAGACTGCCATGTCTGCCTATTCCATCACTCTTGCATGATTCATTTTTAACACCGCAAAACGATCCAAATTAACAGTTTGATGTTTTGTAATATTGCTGTGAGCGGTGTGATTGGTGGGAGCGGTACGGATTGAACGTACAACGCACAGATTTGGATTATAATATTTGAACACTTTGCTGTAAGAGAGGTTATACCTCTCTTTTTTTTGTCTGTTGCTCTACCAGTTGAGCTACACTCCCAAATTGAGGACTGGGTAGTTTAGTGGAGATTACTACCCTTTTGGGTCGCACATCTTTATCATGTACAGAGCCAATGTCCATTTGCCTTGCGGCTGGTACGGAAGATGGGATTTGAACCCATAGAATACGGATTTTAAGTCCGTTGTATATGCCAATTCTACTACTTCCGCATATTCCCAGCGCAGCAACAGAAACCATTCCACTGTTCTTACTTGACTTGCATTTTGCTGGGAGATTTGAGGCGGTGAACTGAATCGCCATCGGGCAGCTATGGCTCCCCTACATCCATACGGATGACCTCATTGGTGGGACTTGAAGGATTTGAACCCTCGACACTTCGGTTATGAGCCGGATGTTCTAACCAGCTGAACTAAAGCCCCAGATGCGTCTGTTTGTACAGCCCCGACGCTGGGCTTTTTGCTGGCTGATGAAACATGCTAAAAACACCAGACAGACACTAACAATGAACCCCACTGACTAGCCTGTTTTCATCGGTTCTTTTAAGGATGCCAAGTATAGATTTGTCATCTCTCGACTTTCAAGAACGAGGGTGTCGAGTGACGACCTATCTACATTCGGCAGTAAACAGGTTATTGTAATGCCAGCCTTTATTGGAGCCGGAAGTCGGGATTGAACCGACACACTCAGTTTGGAAAACTGATGTCCTACCATTAGACGATTCCGGCAGATACGGCTGTTTCCAGCCGCACCCGAAAAAGAGGTGATACATGACGCATACATTGAGGATATTGGCGGCTGCGGTAGGATTCGAACCCACGGAGCTTTCGCTCACTGATTTTCAAGACCAGCACCTTAAACCGCTCGGTCACACAGCCATGTGGCTGACCGTGGTGGATTTGAACCACCGGATGCAGGAGTCAAAGTCCTGTGCCTTTACCAACTTGGCTAACGGTCAATGATTCCTCGGATTGTGTTCCCGCAAGCTCATTTAGTGTTATTGGGAACATTTATATATTAACACAACCTCATTTAATTGTCAACCCCTTTTCTGAAATTAAATTTAAAATATTTTATTTATCCGAGTAATATCCTTTAATGATTATGTTGCACATATTCTGCGTCTGCATATCCGTTAAAGGTAGTTGATTTGTACAATCTACGCATCGGATGTTCCTCTTTTACCTCACGATATGCCCGTCCATCCAACATCCTCTTTTTGTGTTCATTATATGCTTTCTGCAATGATTTGAGTGTTGGAAAACTTTGTAGGAATTGATAGGTGCATTCCTCTTTCCAGTACAACATCCCATTAAAAATGCCTAACTGTGCCCACAAGACCTTTCCATCACACTCTCTCGGCTCATACTCTACTGTAATTCTGTCCTCTAAGTCGTGTGGTACAATCGTTTCGTATTTCTCCCTTTCCATCAGTGCCTGTTTCTGAGCTTCGATAGGAGAAAGCAAACCTTCCTTATATGAGTAGCATCCACCATCTGTTCTATAGAATGGATAGTCTGGCAGTCCCTCCACCTTTGTTACCCTACTGATTCTGCATTCTCCCAGGACAACTCTGGCTACCAGATCACCAACCTGACGAATGCTTCCTGGTGCTGGAGTAATTCTTTCTGGATTTGCATAGATTGTATTTTGTTCTAGCATATTGATTCCTCCTTGAAATAATAATGGGAGGGCAAATTGCCCTCCCCGTGTTCTTCCCTATATAATTTCTACATCGAGCTTTTTAGCTGCCCTATAAGCAACGCTTTCAAAAGTTTCACCGTCTGCGGCATACCATTCATCCAACATTCCTGCCGCTTCACAAAGCTCCTTCAGCAGTTCCATGTCCCAGGTATCCATTGCTCTGATTTCTTTTGCGATGTCGTTAGCAGTTCTCATGTTCACGTCTCCTTTGTCTACTATTATTTTTTAAGCAGATGACTGTTCTTTGCTACAAATTCGCTTCTTCTAACAGCTCCATTCGCTTCTGCATTCATTGCTTTCAAAAACAACCAAGCTACGCAAGCAATTACAATAATAACACCCATAGTCACATTTCCTTTCTTGTAGATGCACCCACTGTGTAAAACAGTGGGGTGCATTGTATTAGTTTTCTTCTGGTTCTTCTGCTGTTTCTTTTGGGAAGAAAGTTCTTTCCCATGCAGCATAGTCTTTGATAAAATTTCTTCGCCTTGATTCAGACACCTCGTTGCACTTTGTCCTGCGGTATCTGTCGTACTCACCAGAACGATAGATGTCACGCATGGTGTAGTAATCTATATTTTTCGCAGTGGAGTAATCTTTGAGGATTGATGTCATTAACGTTGGGGACATTGCCTTATGGCTCTTAATCAGTAATGGACTCTGTTGCAGTGTTTCTGCCTCAGATGTTTTAATCATGTAGTAACATCCGGTTTCATTCCACTGATTGATGATAGCCATACAGTCGTCAGTGAGTTCAATCTTTTTGTGCCTGTATGTCAGAATATTACCTGACAAATCTGAACTACGGACTTGTAAAATCTCTTCTGGCATTACACCGAGGTAAGACAGCAAAGCAGCTAAATAGCACCTGTTTGTGTGCATATTCTGACCAATCGCAGGAAAGATTGTGTTGAGATAATCTCTAAGATGGTCGATGTCCTTGAAGTCTTTTGCTGTCAGAACGCTGGTAAAATCAATATCTCTGATTTTATTGTCTATCAACAGCGGATTGATGGTGTCAGCAAGATTCAGACCTATCTCCTCCTTCATGTAGCTGATGATAGGATTCAGAAAGTTCTGTTTGAAACTGGCTGATGTTCTAAGTTCAAATTTTTGAGCCAGTTCTATAATCTCCGTTTCGTCCATATCGCAAAGCAGTTTCTTCTTCTGCCGCTCAAAATCATGAATCGTATCTATGTTTCTGTTGGACACATTGATTCTTATCTTTTGGGCAACAGAGAACCGTTGTTCAAAACGATGCACATCTTCTTCCGTCAGAGTGCTGTGATGCTGCATACAGAGACTTGCTAAAGTAGAGTCTACACTGGCAAGTTTGTCTACAATCGACTGAAATACCTCTGGGTGTTCTTCTGTCATGTAATACCTCAGCTCTGCATGGTTCTGTTGTAGCAGAATAAAACCAAGCATTTCCTCATACGAAAAAAGTGTAACGGTGCTATAAATCTTTTTGAGATTTTCGACATTCCGTACAAATTCCGACAAGATTGAAAGTGTAATATTACGATAAATCATAAGATGCGCCTCCATTCTGTCCTCATTGTAGCATCAATCCGAGAAAAAATCAAGGCTTCTACAACGAAAATTTAATTACAATATATTACCGAGGAATAACGAACTGAAAAAGTCTGCCACTAGCTACAACATCGTACTCATTTGGGGAGATCTTTTTGACGGATTCAATGTTTTTAGTGTACAAGCGGAACATATTGCTTTCGTACTCTCTTTCAGCGTAAGAAGCATCGAGAATTGTCTCATCATCTTCGTTGCGTTCCACCTTGTTGACATTACAGCTCAATTCACAGACACCACCAGCTGCGAAACACCAGAACCCGTCACAGTTTAATAGCAGGTCGATAAACTCTTGCTTACTCATAGCATCTTCTCTCCTTTTTTTTGCATGAATGATTTGCTTTATTTGATTATATCTCTCTTTTACCCAATATTAGCACACAAAACATATAATGTCAACCGTTTATTTTGCACTGTGCAAAATCTCTTGGCATTATTATAATTCTCTCGACAGGAAATGTCAAGTGAATTTTGCTTCCATTGTTTTCCAGTTATGCTAACTGAGCCATTGCCCATTCTAACGTACTCATTGGCTCGCTATGTACTGGGTGGGACAGCTGAGATTTGCTGTTATTATAATTTACCTGCTGAGTAACCTGATTGTTTGCTGTAACAAACGATTGGTACAGGCAGGTCAACAGATAGGCATGGACATTCGATACTTGCCGATGGTTGTTAGCCAAGTTGAGAAGCACTTGCTCGATGTGCTGATATCGAAGATTCAAGAATCTTGCTTTCACCAGAGAGGTAGGCAGCAGTTTACCGCCCACTTGTGTTTTACTAGATGAGTCTGTTACCAGAATGTCTATCATCAGGTCAACCAATTCGTCAAGCTCTTCTCTTTGCGATTCAAAAACATCACACAGAACTGGATAGTCAATATTCTCTTTGATTCGACTTTGATACTGAGCTTTCAAGATGACCGCATCTTGTTCTAACTCGTTCACTCGCGCACGCGTATCAATCAATCCTTTATCATAGTTTAGTTTATTATATATATTATTTATTGCGCTCGATTTTCCATCTGTGGATTTTGCAGCCGTGGTTTGCTCCATACTGGGGTTCCTTAATTCTGGTGATTTTCTCATAGAGGGTTCATTATTTTCCACCGTTTCAACACTCTTTCCACAGTCGTTTTCACATTGACTTTCTTTCTCTGGAGTGTCAACTGTTTCATTTTTATCCTCCTGTCTGTCTGGATTCGGATGAATGTGGTACTGAAGTTCCCCAAGTGTACCATCCTTTTCTCTAACTCTTTCCCTCGTCAGATAACCTAAATCAAGCAGCTCCTTGATGGTACTTCTAACAGATCTATCACCGTCCTTGTCTGAAATCAGAATCAGTCCCTTTTGTGTTAAATGCCAGTCATACGGCAGATTCAAAATCACCGAAAACAGACCTCTTGCCTTATACGAAAGTCTGCTGTCTCTCAGGTGATAGTTTGGCATTTTTACATAGCTCTCATAGTTTTCTGTCACTATCATGTTGCTCATCCTTTCTATGTAGTGGTTCCATATCGTAGTACATGAATCTCACATTGCCGCAGTCTTTATCCCTGTGCCAGTGTCCACAGTACCATCTGCCATAGGTGATTTGTTCCCTTACCCAATCCATCCATTCTTCTGTACTGGTATCAGAGTCAGGATACAGACGGTCTACGATTGCATTATCAAGGACAAAAGAAAGAGGACAAGTGTGAGTGAGGATAAAATCAAAACGCTTTCTGTGTGTCACCAGACACTCCACAGACAATTTGATTTCTGGTGTTGGCTGTTCGTCTGGAAACCATCGCCAGCCATTTACTAGGCGATAGTCCTTGTCAATGCTGTAAGCACCTCCAATCACCAAAGCACTCTTTCCATTGAGGTCATACACTTCCCCATCCTTTGCGAAGATGAGGTTTGGAAACTCAGTTTCTACATACGCCTGTCCTCCACAGAATGTAGTGGATTGGTATTGAGGCAACTTCTCTGGTCGAAGGTCATGGTTGCCCTTGATTAAAAACAGAGTGATTGGTAACTGCGACAGACTTTGTTTGAACCAAGTGTCAATATCATTTCCGTAGTAGTTGATTCCATTGTCACCCAAGACAACCATAATGTCATCCTGGGTGGTGTTGTGTTCCTTGCAGAACAGTTTAATTCCATTGAAATCCCTATGTTTATCTCCTGTAATGTATATCATTCTCATCCTCCTATTCCTGTGTCAGTTCAAAAATCGCTGCTCTCTTTGCAACAACTCTGTCAATCATTTCATCGTCATGGTTGATTTTTGCCATGTAGACTTGTCTCTTTTCTTCTTCTGTCAGTTCCTTAAAGGCTACGCTGACTACTCCATCAACTGTTGTCAGTGTTTCTTTATCGTAGTCCTCACAGAATCTGTCGTATGGATATTGTTCCAGTTCAACAAAATCTCCGGTGGTATATTTATCTGAGCTTTCTTGTGCAACGTCAGACGCTTCTGTATCGATGTCCACAATCTCATTCTCCTGTGTTTCACATGGGTTGGTATCATCTACAACCTCCGCATCGACCAGTTCAATCTCATCTTCCTGCTGGGATTCTGTCTGTACTGGTTCTTCTTCAAGGCTCCATGCTTTACTGGTATCAATGTCTTTGAGTTTTTCTCTTGTTTCCTGTAACAATCCCTCCAGGAACACCAGTCGATTGCTCATATTTCTTTCATCGCTTGCATTCCTTGCTGTTGTTGCAGAATATTCTTTGATGGCTTTTGTTCCCTCAAAGATATGCAAAATCATCTCCTGCAACTCTCTCTGCGTCATCTCTGGGTGTTTCATTAAGATGCGGAAAACAGCAGATACAAAGTTTGTATTCAGTCCTTTTACAGACAGGTGATCCGCTGTATCCTGTACATCTCTCTCCATGTAATGCTTGTCATCCTTCAGGAATCTTGGCATATCCACAAAGGCATTGATTACAAAATCAATCATCTTTTCTGCGATATGCTGGTTTTGCAGAACCAAGTCCTCCCCTGCTTTCATTCTCTTGCAAAGCTCAGAGGCTGTATTCTTACCGCCAAACAGTTTTGCAGCAGTCAGAAGAGAGTGCATTGCAATCAATTCATTATGTGCTCCTGTGGTAAAGGTACGATTTGTTTTCAGAGTTCTATACGCCTCTTTACCTGCAAGACCCACAACCAAATCAAAGAGTGACGATGGAAGTCCAGCACGATGTTTTGTAGCAGAGGACATCTTCACACCCATGTTGCAACGCTGGATAAAGGCGTTCATATCATCCATATCCATTCCTCTAATGGTCTCCACTACAATTCGATATTCCAGAATTGCATTCTTCTGTTCTTTGGTTAAATCAGTCCTATTGAGTGATGCAACGATTGAAGTCAGCCTCTGCAATCCATCCAGGAGGTACTTCTTCCCATCACAATCGCCCAGCATCAGAATACCAATAGGAAAATTATGATTGATGGAATCCAGCAGCAGGTCAACATCACTTTGTTTCCATACATAAAGTCTCTGACAAGCTGGAATCGTAATGTTACCTTTCTTGTACCGGTTGACAATCGTTTTCACAGATACAGTCTCTGTAGACCTTTCAAATTGTTTTTCATCAGCAACTTCAATCAGTTCATCTGGGATTAAACCTACTGCCTGAGCAAATGCTTCATCCACTGTCTGTTCACTTTCTACGTTCTGCAAGGTTTCTTTAGACTCCATATTAGTCATGCTGTTCTCTGTCATGGTTTCTTCCTCCTGTCCTAACTCAATACATTTTACATCATTAAAGATTGGTGTTGGCTCTAAGGTTATTTCTCTTGATTTTCTTTTCTTCTTTGTCACTACATACACCTCTTTATTTTAATGGAGGCAGAGTGAAAATCACTCTGCCTCTTACATCTCGCCTACTCTATGAAACGATTTCTTAGCTTTCCAATGATTTTCTCATCTGGGATGCTTCCGGCTTCATAGATTCTTCTTCTTGCTTCGTTTTCGATGGCTTCCCTGTATGACTTGATACTGTCGATTGGCAAATCAGGAATCTTATCATACAAGGCATCCTTGTAAGTTTCTTCAACAATTCTCTTTTGCATGAGAGTATCTTCAACAGCCGCATCCATCACTGCCCTATATGCTTTTGCTTCCTCTGTTTTCTTGTTGATAAGCCATTCCCAGTATTTGTACAAGCCATACAAGATGCCAGCAGCTGCTGCTAAATACGATGCTACTTCCACTAATAAAATAAATTCTTCCATTATAATACCTCTTTTCTCTTATTTGTGTTAATGTTCTTTGATGTACTGATGTACAAAGTCCTCACATTCTGCCTGAGTGCCTTGCATTTTATGGGGCAACCACACCACTCTGCTTTCAAACAGACATTCTGCAATGATTTGATTAGCAGAGTCACCGTAGATTTCCTTCACCTCCTGAATATCCCTGTAGCCATAGCCTTTCACCACCTCCTGAATACTATCATCGTCAAAATCATCAATGTCGATGGTCTCAACGTAAATGGCTGATTCATCGTTGTATCCCAAAACTGATACCTCTATCAGTTTGAATACCGTCTTGTCCAGCTGCTTCACATACTGGCAGCAATCATCATCTGTTAAAATCCATTCGTTCATGACTAGTCCTCCCTCGGTTCGAAGTAGCTGCAATATTCGTCAGGCTTATGTAGTGTTTTAACTTCCCATTTAGTACAAATATATGGTTCTTTACAAATTATAAAAATTTCAGTTTCTTCCCAATGAAAATCATGTTGACTATCATTTTCAGAAAACTTTCTTCCATATTTGCACTCCCCACACCTTCCAATCGGAGGTGCAGGACGGTCATTAACTACTTCGATGGCATCTTTTTTGCTATCAAACAGAAAGTTAAATGTAAATTTGCATCCATTGCAGTATGGATAAAACATATCCCAATCACACTGCTTTATTTTTATCTCACCTCCGCATATGGGACACGGCAACACAATTCCTTTTTCGGTACATTCCTTCTGCGCCTGTTTGTCGCCAAGCAGAGCTTTTCTGATTAGTTCTTTGTTATACATATATATATATCCTTTCTCATTCGCACCAGACTTCATGACAATATGGGCAAAGTTCTTTGATATTTGTTTCTGGATTTACCAGAAGATGATGATACTCAAACAAAACTCCGCATGACTCACAAATTGTTGTAATACCATTATCAAGATTGTATACATGACACAATTCGCATTCATGCTTCTCATCATCAAATCCTAAATTGACAACCGCATTATATTCGTTATAGGAATCAATATCTTCTTTACAATAAGCACATTTATCCATACATACCCTCCTTATCCTGCAATCACCTTTGCCAATGTCTCCATCACTACTGGGAAACCATGTTCATCTACCAGTTTTCGCATGGTGTCCATCAAAGAAGATTCTTCCACACCATTTGTGGTGTCTACCTCAACCTCTGTATTAGGTTTCAGTTTAAAAAGCGGACGAACCTCATAATCAGTGTAGGTCACATAGTAGCCGGTCAGCGTACCAAGAGTGTTGACACAGCGCACAGTGCCGGAGCAGCCATTTGATTTTACAGAATAAGGCGTTGCCGCCCATTCCCAATTATCACAATTTGGAATCAATTTTCTATACTTTCTATGCTGGTCGCAAGTTCTGGGAGCAAGATAGCATTTACAGTTACCATAGTCGTCCAATCCATCATCGGCGGTTAAGTCGACTTCCATTGCTACAAAATCATCAATGTTTGCTCCTTCATCAATCCATTGCTCAAGATAGGAAGTGTTGAGTTTTGTTTTTAATGTTGATGATGCAAAATCATTGTTATTATCTTTATCAAACTCACATTGATAAATTTCATCCACCACCATGCAAAGGATTCCATCATCCATCTTGTCCAACACGATAGCCGATTTCATTCCATATCCAAATCTATCACCTGGGTTAAGATTTTTGATTGCACATTTTGTCATATCGAACCATCCTTTCTTACCTCAAATACACAAAAACACACCGGTATCATCTGTGGGAAATACTGGAGGGATTTTGTACATCTTCATATATTTCTTAATCAGCTGATCAGGAACAGATGTGAAATCTTCCTTCCCATATCCACAAATAAATGCTGTGCCACGCACGACATTATAAACATAACCATCGTCATGCTGCAAAGGTCGGTTCATCGGTAAATGCAACCGCTTTCCCTCCGCATTGCACACCAATGCTACTGGTTCGTAAAAAGGATAAGTTACTTTGATCAGTCCACCAACTACACTCTGCATCGTCTCCAGTGTCAAATCAATCTCAGTAAGTCGTGCCGGTTTGTTGGGTTCTAACAAAATCACTTTGCTCATATTATACACCTCTTACATTCCTGCTGGCAAGCACAGGTTTGATGGTACAATTTTGATGATTGCTTTGACCTGCTTATCTTCCTTATATCCAGTGATAACAAACTCTCTGTGATTGCCCACGACCAACGCCATATCAAAGTCCTTCTGGAGCTGACGAACAACATCATCCTTCAAGCTATCTACCTTCTTAATAGCATCGTTCATATCTGCGTAGTTGCAGATGCTCAATTTTCCATCCAGTCTCTGATACATTACTGTCCAAACACTCAACTTGTTTCTATTCATAGATATTCTCCTTTACTCATTGCATTTTATTGTCCTCAGTATACCATAATCCGAGTAATAATGCAATAATTATTTTATAAATTTATTTATCCGAGAATAGTGCCGTAGAATATAAGCTCTACCCTACAGTTCTGACCTCTTAGCTCTGATCTGTCTGATTCTGAGAGCATTCTCAGTTGGCTCATCACAGGCATAAGAGCCTTTTGTATGAGGCAAATGTGCTCTCACTGTTTTCACAGATACATTCATAATCTCTGCTATCTCTGATTCAAACACTCCATATCGTTTCAACCTATTGATTGATTTTGTTTTAGCAGAGGGATATATCCCACTATCTACCAACACCTGACGGATTGTACTGTGTGATAATCCAGTTTCTTTTGCAACAGCTTTCAGACTCTCTAATTTATCATATAATGCAATGATTTCATCTCTTGTATAAGCCATATCCTCACCTCTTTCTGTATAGATTGTACCACTAATGTTCTCGTAACACAATAGCCTCTCCTTCTTTTAACTCCCAGCAGCCTACTCCTTGACAGATACAGTCATAGCAATGACCTCCGCAGACTTTTGCATTGGTTGGAGCTGTTGTCGTACCATCCTTATACAGGACATGCGCTTCTGGTAAATGGTAAGGGTTGTCCAGTTTAAAACCACGCCATCCTGAAAAGATGATTTGCAGATTCTCTGGGATCACCCCTCCATCCGCTATGTATTGATTGACCAGCTCAAACTTCTTAGTAAATGCTAAGAAGTTGGTTTCTTTACAGGTTTGTGCAACTTCAACTATCATCTCTAAATATTCCGTATTCAGTATATCTCCAGACACATGCCATCTAAAGTATCTTGTTGTGAATGCTGCTCCTATTGCTTGCATCTTAAACGATTCAGGGTTGTCCATGAACAAATCCATATTGTTCTGATAAGCATTCCTTACATTCTTACATCGTTTTTCCATCCGGCAAGCATAACACTCTTTTGTACATGGAGCATCTTCCCTACAAGTTTTAATTGCAGGCAAAGAAATAGATGGGATTGCTCCCATCTTAATGTTTCCATTTGATACTGATAGTTTTGTTGTCATAATCTTAAATCCTTTCTTCAAATCTGAAAAACATATCGCCTCTGCTGTCATTTACTTTCGTAATCAAAAACTTCATATCATACAACTGACCAAGCAACTTCTGTCTGCTCAATTTCTTTGCTGTCTCAACTTCCTCCTTTACATAGTCACAAAGCGAACCCAATTCATCCAACGGTTCTTGAATATAGTACAGTTCGTTTTGAACCTCATCTCTGACAGAATTGATTAAATTATGCAGCATCTCCACAACCTCATCACCAAGCTGTTCCTGAAGAACTTCCTCTAAATTCTGTAGTAGATGTTCATCGTCTGTATTGCACAGGTCTTTGTATCCACCGTTTTTAAAATATAGTCGCATCTTTATCCCCTATATGTGACAATATCGTACAGGATTGTCAGACCATGCGTTAGACAACCTTCATCAATCACAGCAACCTCACCACCCTGTTCCACATAATTTCCAATGAAATCATCAACCGATTTAGGACTGTACAGTTTCATTTCATATCCTCCTTTGAATTTATAGACTCAATTCAGCCCTCCATAAAGAAGGGCTGTACTCAGCCTACATACTCTATGCAATAATGTGTTTTAGCTTTTCAAGCTCACCCTGGCAAGCATCAATGTGCTCTTTCAAACTGATAATCTTTGCACTTGCTTCCTCTCTCACCGGCTTATACACATCCTGCAATTTATCAGTCAGTCTACTAAAGCCAACCTCTCCACTCAAAAACGCCTGTTCCTGATACTGCTCAAACTTTCTCACCAAGCCACGCATAGAGAAGTCTGGATGTGTATCAGGACTGTACAGGATAACGGTGTTTTTATTCCCATCGTCCCTCCATGAGTTATCACCCTTTACAAAATACTTGCACTCAACCATACAGTTGTACAGGTCGCCGTATACGCAAGCATCGAATTTGTCTCTGAGTCTCCACATAGAAGTTGCTGTTCTTGTTCCTTTGAGTTTCATAATAATTTCCTCCTGTAATGTCTGTGATTAGGTTTATTCCTTCTCAATATTATTCTTGTGTATATATTCATCATAGCAAGTTCGACTACGTTGACAGTATTCTGAATCAGTATCTTCTGCAATTTTTGAACTGCATTCAAGGTTTAACATTCTGATTTCTCTGTCGGTCAAATGAATGATGTTATGTACCATGTGTTTCAATATGCTGCGCTTTTTATCGACAGTCAGAGCATCATCCTGAATGATGTCCAGGACATTCTTTACCATTTGCATTGTCTGAGTATCTATATCAAATGTAGCATCCAGATAATCTATGAACTGCTTTCTGTTCAAGCATCCATCAAACATCATTGGACAGGTATCTGTATCCCTATCGTATCCGCAGGTATCTGCTCTGGGACACAGGTTACAGAGCATCAGTCTGCTTCCACAGTGTGGGCAAAATGCTTTGTACCCATCGGTTTCAGTGCGCCAGCGGAATTCTACTTCTGTTTCACATTCTGAGCAGTATTCTGTAACTGCTCCACTTGTAATTCTTTTTACCATAGTAACCCCTCTTTTGTTTAAAACCTTTTTTGTTATGCTATACCATATTTGTATACTTTAAATGTAAAAAATTAAGCCATCTCAACGGCTCTGTTTTTCCATTGCTCCTGCACTCTTATAGGACATAGCACTCCAACACCAAGCTCACTGATTAGGTATGCCACCTTAACCTGACCTGGGACAATGATTTTGCTATCACCAAGCACACTAATCACCTGTTTAAGCAGATAGGTATTGAAGTATGCCTCACCTATTTTGCACAGTGGAGCACATTTCTTGTCATTAGCTATCAGCTTCGCTGCTTTATGTACCGTCTCAACTCCCTTTTCTTTTAAGAAGAATGTTGGCGTAGTGGCTTCCATATTCATCAGATTCTCTGGAATAATCACATTCAGCGGTGGTTTGTTGCCCTCTTTACTATAAGGCAGATCATACTCATGCTTTTCATATAGACATGCGGCATAATAGCCCTTACTGTGTACAAAGCACTGACACTCTTTATCCACAGCTTTAATATGCTGCATAGTATAGGTCGTCTTGTTGTTTTTATCCCAGCAATGAGCAGCCAAGCTCTTGATTGCTCTCTCATGCTTCTTTGTATTGGTGTTCATTTTAAAACTTCCTTCCTATTATATATAGATGATTTCTTATCTTGAAATCCATGTTGATGTACTTGCTTGATTCTCCCAATCCACCTCCCACAATCCAGACAGGCACTGATAGTCTGTCATATTCTCTGCTACCTTGCGTTCTGCTGCTTCATAGGTTTCAGCCTGTACCACACCAACGATACAGTCAACCCTTGTCATCCTTCTGTTATAACAATCCAGTCTGTACATCCAAATCTTCATGGCTTGCCTCCTTAAAACATAACCCTATTAAACAATGCAACCTGGATAATTTCATCTGCCACAAGAGGACTAAAGTCAAACCCTCCGGCGCCAGATTCAATTTCTATCAGCTGATCTGCCAGCCAGATATGATTCTCTGGGTCATTCAACCATGTGTTCAGCCCACGGCGCAACATGTCAATATCCAGCACATAGCTTTCATCCTCGATATTGTCATACAGTTTTAGTGGTGCTCCATCGACAAACCCCAGATGCGAATCATTGTCATACAGTCTACTGACCTTCAACTGATTGCTCCAGTAGTAGCCTCCGCTGCCAAACGCCACTTCCAGCAGTTTTTCAATATCATCATCTGTGAACTCTATGTTCATCTTTACTTCAAAAGTCATCATTATTCCTCCACTTCATAGCCATATTCTTTGCAAACTGCTGCAATCAATTCAGCCTTGCGTTCCTGTGCAAGCTGGATTGCAGTATCCTCTGCTTTCTTTGACCGTCGTGCTACCTGTTTAAGCAGGATTTTCAAACCTTTACCCAATACCTGTGATACCGTTTGGTATCCACCTCTATCTTCTAATGTGCATGGCGTTACATACAGGTAATAACCACGACGAACCTCTTGATAATTGAAGTAATTCATTCCACCTAAATCATAGTCCATGCTTACACACAGATGGGTTTCTTTGTCGCCGTTCTCTTTCAGCTTGATGTATTCTTTCTTTAACATAATGATTCCTCCTAATCCTCTGCTTCTTCCATAATTCGTTTTCCATAGTCTTTCAGGGCTGCTCTGGGGTCATCAAAATAGTGACCCCAGTAATAATCCTCACCGTTTCTACAACGCCATGTTACATATTTTCCTCTTCTTTCACCAAGAACGACTTCAAGTTCATCATCAATCGCACATGATTCAACGATTGTGTAACCTGCGTTAATTCTTGTATCCCTCTCAATCTCATTTTGTACTTCACACATGGCAATCGCCAGTTCCTGAAGCATCTTATCTATTGCATCGGCATCTTCTACCAATTCTCTGATACTGGGAATATCCTTTCCACCGTTGTGCTTTGCCATAACCCACATTTCAATATGTTCATCTGGGTCAAAGTTAGCAGCATATTCTTTGATGTCATCTACAAAGTTGTCTGGCGACACACTGAATATGAAGTCCTCACCGGCTGGAGAATACTTCTCCAGCTCTATCCATGATTCACTTTCATTGACAACCCAATCAAGCTGCTCTAGCTTGTCTAAATATTTCTGATTCATGCCTGTACCTCCCATTCATATCTTGCGTCAAATAAAGGACGGCGGCTTTTACGCTCAACTACTGTGAGATAATCGCCGTCATCCTCTACATCCACCGCACCTTTATTAAAAGTAATTCCCTTCTCTTTCAAGAACTGGATCAATGCTCTTCTGGGGTTTCCCTTTGTCGAGAAATACCCTAGAACATTGACATCATTTGTAACCCAGCCGTCTCCATCTGCCCAGGCATCCACCTGCAACACCTCAAAGCTCTGATTCATTCTAATCTCTCCACTTCACTTTGAAAAATCTTTCTATCCAAACACTATTTGGAGATTCAAAATCTCCAATAGCTCTGCCAGTTTCATCATAGATATTTCCACGATACACACAATCTGCATCGGAAAAGAACACATCAACATGATGTTTCTCTGGGTCAAATGTATCTTCATACCACATATCAATCCATGTTTTCATTGTCTGATTTCTCCTTCCCTATTTAACTTCCTCATCTGACATTGGAAACACCACTATCTGTTGACCTATACGCAAAAACATTTCAGGTTGGTGGAATCGTTTCTCATACCGCTCAATTTGTTCATCTGTCAGTGAGCAGAAATTGTCAATTCCGGCTCCGACCACAAGGAAGTTACCGGCAATCACATCATAGATCCCACCATCATCATCAGACAAGGGGCAAGACAAGGCACGATTCATCTGAAGATTCAGCAACTTGCCTTCATCATTACAAATCAGACAAACCTCATCTTCAAATGGATAGACAGCCTGAATTAGCCCTCCAACGATTTTCTGTAACACCTCCAATTCATTCTCAATCTCAACTAACTGTGGGTGCATCTCAGGTTTTACCAGTAATACTTTCATCATGTTCTTCTTTTTCATTTCAAAAACCCCTTAATTTAAAGTATACTTATAATAATTGACAGCAATAATGCAAGTTTCGCTCTTAAACTTACATTTTACGCAAATACATTATTCAATTCTTCTGTCGGGTCTGCTCTGAACAAGAACCCTTTCTTAAATCTACTATAATAGCCGCCCAGCTCTTTCATCTTTCCTCTAAGCACATTAAAGGCTTCTTTATCCAGTGTCTCTACAATTTTGACAACCCAGATTTTGCTCTGGTCTCTGGTGTCTACATCCTCATTGACGGTATACTTGCCAATCTCAGCAGCAGCTTCCACCGACACATCAGGTTTTACTGGACGTTTGACGGTTTTCTCTACCTCATAGGTTTCTACTTCATCCACGATATTGACAAATTCAATCGACCCATCGTTTGCCCACTGATTCAGCTTGTCTATCGAACAAAGGAATCCATTTCCTCTGCTCTTAATAGAGGTTACTGTTTTATCCAGTTTGCGACCCATTTTCATACAGGTAACTTTATCGCTGCTGATTTGGTTCCCAATCTTTGTAATCTCATAGACAAAGCCTTTGCTGCATCCGTAGTTGAAATATGCTTTCAACCTGATATGTTGTCCTACTTTGATTTCTGCCGGTTTTTCAATCGGCTGCGCCTTTTTGACCTTTCTGGTTTTGGCTTCCTTTACAACCACTGTTTCATAAACTCTACCGTCCGGTTTCTTTGGCTCTCTGTAAACCACTTTAAAAGGCTTGTCCCATTTACCAACAGAAACATCATAATAGAAATTGGTGCTGAAATAATCAATCATTCCATCACTATCATCGTACCGGTAGGAGTTGATGAAGTCGATGACATTCTGAATCATTGTATGAGCCTTTGAAACATACTTATCATCCCTATCAAAGTGATATTCATTTACATCAGCGTGTTTCTCAACTCCATCAACAAAGACATTGTAAGGTGCTTCCATCAGTGCTACATAGATAGTGGAACCACCAGAATACGATGAATACCGTACACTCCATTTACAATCAGAATAGGCTTCCTTCAAATAAGAGCGGATGATTTCTGTGATTTCCTTTGTACTTCTGCCGCACTTGTAATTCTTGCCAGCCCAGCCGTTCTGTGTGTAGAACCATCTTCTATCACCGTCTGCTGTTTCTTCTGTATGTACGCCGGTTTCAACTTCTTTTCTGTTCTTCCATACCGCAAACAGAACATCGTACTCATTATTGAGCACCTGCATCTCTGCATCACTTCCACCCATATCAGGATGTAGCTTCATTGCCCACTCTCTGTACAGCTTTTTCAGTCCATCAAACGATGTGATATTTACCAAGTATTTCATCATTCAAACCTCCAGTTTAATCCTTCAAAATGATTGTTCCATACTCTGTGACTTCGCCCTCGACCTGCATCATGTAGTCGCTGGCATAGGATTCATAATCGATGTAATCAATCAGTTCACATGGAATCTCACACAATTCACTGACCAACACACCGCCCAAATCATCAAGCTCATTTGCTGGGCAAAAAGTGAAATCTGACTCACAATGTTCTATAAGCCGTTCAGCTCCAAAATACGTCAAACCAGCATCCAACGCTTTTTGATTTGTCCAGTTTGTCAGCAGATCATACATATCGTTCAATTCTTCAGCGGTTACAGGAATCACACTGTCAACATCCTGATCGATGTAATCAATCGAGATTTCATCAGGATAGAATGGAATTTCAAGTGGTGATTCATAATCATCTGGATCAATGTCATCCAATTTGTCAGCAGCCTCCAGGAAATCCAAAACTTCCTCTTCACTGGCTGGAATCTCTAATTTAGCGTCACGAATCGTTACGGTAAAAGGTAACATCAACATTTCTATTTCCTCCTTTAATCGATTGCCCCACATGCCATTAAGCGTTGTGTCTCTTCGTCTGCATTATGGAATCTTTGCCACCAATCATTTAATCTGCGTTGTTCTTCCTTTTCAGCAGTTTTCCATCCATCATAATCTTCTTTGGTCATGACATACACACGACCCTCAAAGACACCTCCTGCGCTACAATGCCAAAGCTCAACATGAATTTCCTTTCTTCTCATCAGTGTGTTATAAATGAAATCATATTCGCTCCAGCTCTCACAAGAAATAGCAGCTCTTTTATAGCCAAATTTGAGCATCTGCCACTCATATTCTACATTGTTATCTCTTGCAAACTTCCTGATATAACCTTCAAAGTTCTTCATGGCTATTCTCCTTTCACATCTGCAAACAGACAATCGTGATACAGTGCGGCTAAGTTGGGACACAAGCCCAGCCCGCCATCAATTCTAGGTACTCTGCGATATGTATCACGATGAATGCAGCTTGTTTTCTCACACTGGGTACAATCGCAAGCCTGATATTCCTCATAGCTCATCTTCCAATTTGTGTTGTTAATAAATTCTTCTCTTGTCATATTGATTCCTCCTATTAAAAGAGCCGCCATGATTGGCGGCTTTGTCTTTACTCCTCAAATGCACTGTACAGATTCTGTGCGATTTCGTCATACTCACAATCCAATGTGTTCATGATGGTTTCAATCAGATTTCCCATGACTATCCTCCTTTTCTTTTTGATAGCTCTACCGCCAGATGGCGGTTTCGTCTTAATTTTCAAAGACTCATCAGGAGCTTTATTTCAGGTTCCAAATATCCAACCATCTGGAAACATACAGATAATCTTCTCCCTCTGCATCCCACCATTCATCATCATTCAGCATTTGATTGATTTTGTCGATAGTGGTTTTATCCTCTACGCTTTCCAGCATCTCCAATGTAAGCGGATCACCTCTTGTCTGCAACAACCAACCTCCATTTAATTCTGGAATACCTCTGTACAGTTTGTGTTGCTCAGTGCATCCTTTATCATCCATGTCATCACAGTATGTATACTGTAAAGGCTCTTTTACTGGTGCGATTATAACAAGCCTATCTTCTGGGTCAACCTCTGCTTCGTCTATGTAATCGCCTCGATTGTATTTCCAATCCATTGCCTGTTCAATGCAGTAATAGACATCTTCTACAATGGAAGCACCGGTTTCATCATTAGCCAGCTTTCCGGCAGCGAAGAAGTCCATGCTCCAATCTGGGTTCCACCGGTTGCCGTTCCACTCCATCATAATGATTTCTACGGTTCTTTTTCCATCTGCCAGTTTCATGATATAATTCCTCCTGTTTTGATTATAGGTGGATTCCTCCAACTATTTTCCATCCATACACCTTTGCCGCATAATCTCCAATGCGTCTTGTAACCTTTGCAATATCGTCCCAGCAGACGGTTCCGTTGTAGATCTTATCTTTCAAGTTTTTAATCTGCCTGTCAGTGACATTTCGTCGGTACATCCTAAACACATAATGACTTATACCATCATGCCCTACACCCCTACAGCAAATGTCACCAAACTCATTTACATAATACTGTTGAAGTTTGTCTAAACAAACAGACAGGCAATCAGAAAGATTATAACCCAGCTCTCTGTATCCACAACGATTACCATACCAAAATCCCAAATCAGCAATAGCGATAATGCTTTGTGGCAGGTCTATATTGAGATTTATTTTCTCATCTTCAAAGTAACACTCTGTTAAAAAGTACATTTTATCTCTTAATTCATCCTCTGATAAATTAGGATATTCCTCTTCTAAACCCTCTCTCCAGTCCTCAAAATCAGGATTGCTGTCCCAGATGATATGTTTTATCATTTCAATTCTCCTTTCACTTTGCCAGCCTATACAAACCAGCCCATGCAAATATTACCAAAGCGATTAAAGTCAGATTCATGACCCACCTCATGCTGATTTCTTTAATGGATTCTTTGATTTTGGATTCTTGCCCTGTGGGTGTTTATGACCATGACCACCCCTACTTTCAATTTTACAGCTCACTTCCACAAGCCAGCTTGCGATTCCTGTAAGAATCAGACCTACAAACAGACAGACCAATACAATCATTTTGATTCCTCCCATACCAAACCTATCTCTAAAGTATATTTTAGGGTAAAAGAAAAGAGCTGCTTTTCAGCAACTCTTTCATTTTTTACTCAACCCAGTTTTCAATTTTTAGGTCTATCACTCGCTCAAATTCACGAACATTATTTGTTACCAGAATCAAGTCCTCAGACTTAGCATGAGCTGCGATTAGCATATCCATTGTACCAATAGGCGCTCCCTTTTTATGAAGTTCTGCACAGATTTTTCCGTATTCAAGCGCAGCGTCATCATCAAAAGGAATAATATCCAGTAAGGATACAAACTGCAACAATGCCGCCATATTCTTTTCAGGATTTGAGCTTTTTTCTACGCCATATTCTAATTCTGCCAAGGTGATGACAGAGATACACAAACCCTCTTGCAGATTTTCCTTGAATTTCTCAAGAACCTTTTCAGGTTTGTTTTTGATTGCGTAGATACAAATGTTAGTATCTAACATATACTTCATGACCAAAAATCCCTTTCTGTCGGCACTTCTGCCATACGACCTTCATCAAAAAAGTCATCCGTAAAATTATCCAGGCTGTTCAGAAAAGTTTGCCATGCAGCTTCTTTTGGAACCAATAACACAGCCCCACCGAGTTTCTGCACAAAAACTTCCTCACCAGAAAAACGAAACTTTTTGGGTAGTCGGACGGCTTGACTTCTGCCATTTTCAAAAACTTTAGCTACTTCCATAGTAACACCTCCTATATAATATATATCACGATATATATTATTTGTCAACACCTCCTTTTTAATCTTGATTTTAGAGCTATCGCTCATGGGCAAGGGCTTTAAGGATAAACCCCATAGAACCTAGAATACATGGATTTCATTTTCTGTGATAACACCTTTGATTTCATCATCAAATTCATCATCAGTGCCTTTGTCATCCAGCAACAGAATACACCTGTCGCCTATTTCTACTTCGGTTTCATTCCATGCCCAACCGTTTCCAGCTTCATCTACTCCAATACAATATTCACCTGTGGTTTCAACCGTAACTGGCTTTATTGCGTTTACATGGCAACCCATTGACAGCATGGTTGCCAGAATTAGGCTACATAATTTCATCCTAAACCCTCCAATTTCTAAAGAAAAAGAGCTGCTTTTCAGCAGCTCTTTCATTTTAATATCGCTTTTGTTTTTAACAGTATTTTTACAGATTATCCCAGTCAATTTCATCTTCTGAATTTTCACGAATTTGAGTGCTACACTCATATAATTCATGTGGGGCAATATCCTGTCCATTTCCCCATTCAATTCCGGTTCCTCCTGGTAGGAGGTGGACTGTACAAAAGTAATCTTTGTCATTCAGTTCACCAAACCAAGAGCCTTTTATATAGGGAGTTACATCAAACAGCTTTATCTCACCTGTTTCATAAGTGAGTTTTAACCGATGACTTTCTAATGGAATAACCTCAGTTAATTTAGGCTGCAACATAATGACACCTCTTATCTTAAAGGATCAATGCGGAAAAATGGTTCACCATGGCTTAATAAATTCCAGTTTGCCTCCAAATCTTCACGATGTATTTCTATCCATGCTTCCAGTAGTTTCAATTTGCTTTTAGGGAAGCTGCCCTCGATGATTGTTCCATCTAAAGCAATTACCACCTCTTCACCTGAATATTCAGCATGGATATGCGGTGCATTATGTTTCCCACTTGGTTCACTGTACATTCTGACAATAATGCCATAAAAGATACTTAATACAGGCATAGAATCACCCTTTCCTTTTCTTTATTATAGCACACTTCATGCTATAATTCAATTTAGTTTAGAGCTTTCGCTCATGGGCAAGGGCTTTAAGGAAAGCCCTTGAGAACCGTTTAGCCTATTTGGATTTCTTTTCCTTATTCTGGGAGGAATTGCTTTCAAATGTGATTGGCATATATCCCAATTTATCAGCGAGAACGTCAACAATCAGATGCTCAAGTCTCATATCTTTAGCACCCTTTACTTTGCCATCTTTAGCTTCTACAAAGCCAATCAGAACATAATTCAGATGACGCTTTTCAAGTGTGATTGCATCGTGGTTCTCTGGCAGCATATGCGCTACAATAGTGTTCAACTGAATTAACAGTTTGGATTTGGAAAGTTTTGAAACTTGAAAATCAGGATATTTTTTGTCCACAGCACAGACAATGGATGCAGTTTCTGCGTTGATAGATGGTGCTTCAACTCCAATGCCAGCACGATTTCCCACATCGCTAGTAAACCATACGTTCAAATTACGGATGAAAGTCTGAACAAATTCGTTGTATACGATATAGGACACGCCCTTTGTGTTTTCATTCAGTGTTGCAAATCTCAAACGTTTTAGTTTGGAATCAACACTATAATGCGCATCGGTTTTAGATGGTTTTTTGAGTGTATAGGATGCACAGCCGCCACGCTGGGAAACCCATCTATCATAGGCTTCAGATGCACTGATAGCGCACAATTCGCCAACCCAGTCCGCAGTAATAGCGTTATTCAGCTCGGTGAAAGTTGCATTTGCGGTTTCAACAGCGGTGTTGATTTCGCTGGCTTTAGCATCATTGTCAATCATTTCATTCAAGACGATAACATTGTTATACGCCTTCATAGCAAGGTCGGAGGTTTTGTCAGATGGATTTGCAATGTAAAGAGAAGATGCGAAAACGTCGTTAATAGATTTGACAGTTTCGTCGTTCATCTGTTTCATAGCGATAAAGTTGGAATTGATAATGGATTTTGTCATAGTAATTACTTCCTTTCGTAGGCGCACTTATAGTGCGAATTTGTGAATATTTTGATGGTTACGACTTTAGAGCCGTACTAAAGCACACGATATTCATGCACTTTAGTACAGCCCTAAATAGGACTGTACTTGATAGAGCTTGCATCTGAACAAATAACCTTTACAGATAATCGTCACTTCAAATCGTAACGAACCTAGTTTTGCCCATCGTATCAACCACAGCATTTTTGCAATGCTTCCACTATTTTCAAGTGTTATCTCGCTCGATTACCAATTCTGTATACGGTTTTCCCTTCAGATATGGCGTTACCCACACCCTTTTTCGTGACTGATACTAATCCACATGATTTCATCAATAATCACAGATATTAGACTTTAGGTGTCTAACGTCTTGCAATTATTTCCATCATGCAAAGGTTTCGCAATCCATTTCATCGGCAAATAACCTAGTTGACGTAAAAACAAAACTGATAGCTTTTTATAGTGCTTTTGGGTTTACACTAATGGCTTACTATCTCGGGATTTTCACCCTACGCCCTATTGACTGTGAGGGATACAGCGACGTCACACTTTACCTAAAAAAGTGCGCAATAGTCCCGCATCCGTTTTTGTCCCAAAACTAACTATGTCAGAAGTGCATATTTGCTCGGTGGTGCATTACTAACCTAACGGAAAGCTACACCGTTACACAATACCGTTAGAACAGTTTAACCTAACGGAAAAGCCGTTCAAGTATCATGTATTTTTCGCAAAATTTGCTATTGATTGCACAGTATGGACAAAAGAGGGATTTTTGTCTTTATTGTGGTACACCATAAACAAAAGAGAAAGAAGATTTTTCAATCTTCTTTTTGTTTGTAAAGATAATCCTCTAACGCTTCTATAACGATTGAACCTCTTGTGCGGTTTTCCATTTCTGCCCTTGCGACTAACTGTTCCATTAAGAAATTATCTAATCTCACAGTAAAAGCGCATGAGTTTTTGTGCCTATCCGCTTTATAACGTTTTTCTTCTGTCATGCTTTACACCACCTTTTAAAAGATGGTATAATTATAGCATAGTCAAGGAAATCTTTCCAGCCTTTACAATCAATCAATCTTCTATTTTCAAGGTACGGTAACACCACCGTATAGCGTTACTGTGAGATTTTTTCAGTAGTCCCACAACTACCGCAAAACGTGTTACTTGATACAGTGCCTACCGCATACCCTTCTTTCGCCTTGCGGGTACTTGATACAGTGCCTACGGCATACCCTTCTTTCGCTCACCCTATCGGGCTTTCGTTTCGCTTGCTGTGCCTATACAATACCATGTGGAACCCACAAAGTCAATGAATAAACTGTAAATAATATATTAACAAATTATGAACGCAAGAAACAAAAAAATCCTTTCCCGCGTATATAATGTAGACAAGTCAAAAATACCGGAAAAATCTGTCCAGATATTCCTAAAATTTTACAATGATAAAAAACAGAAGATCGCAAAATCTGGACAGAATCAGTACGCAAGAAAATACAAAAAGTATAAAAATAAAGCGGTAAAAATGCAGGTATTACAAAATGTAATGATACAGTCGTTACATCATACAAGGATCAGAAATACAGTAAGTATAAAAATATTTATCAATAATACAAATAGCAATATAGATAGGCAAAAACAGTATGGATATACAATGTAAGTGCATAATATACAGCAATAAGTGAATAATATACATGATATGATGAATATATGCAGGGAATAATGAATAATAATAAGAAAAATGTATAAAGATAAGGAAAAATGAACGATGATAGATAAGATAAAGTTATCAAAAATAAGTAGCAATAATTTTTACTTATGATTGACCGATGAAACAGCTACAAATATAGAAAGAAGAGCCGCCTACTGTTCTGCTATGGTAGTACAATCGTGACAAGGGTAGGAAGAAGAGGGGGGACAGCACCGGACAACGGCACGATAGACCGCCAAAAATATCAAAAAACGGCGGTAGGGGTGGTTAACATTTTCGACTATCAGCCCCGCCAGAGAATCACCCTTACGTCATCAATTTAAGTTTGCGCTATCTCCCCTGTCATCGTCTCTATATTCTCCCTATCCTCTTATCGGCAAAATCTTCGGCTACCTCCCCTATCCCCTACTCTAAACCTCGATTTTCCCTCTAATTTAATAAATCTCTGTAAAAATACCCCTAAAACACCCCAATATCAGCTCATTTTCACTCATTTTTGTATGATAATCAATGAAAATTGATGGATTTTGTACTGGTTTTGCCCTCATATCATCGTATTTTACTCCCAAATCTTATAAAGTATCGAAATTGCAGCCTCTGGTATCCATGTTGGGTACTGGGGGCTACTTTACATTATAGGAGAGTTTGCGGCTTGCTGATCTCCAGTACGCCCCCATAGGCTTACCCTCTATCTCCCTATATGTCTAATCTTTTATCACTATTTAATTCTGATTATTCCTCGGATAATTGAAAAATTCCCGTGAAAGTGTTGTAATCAAGCATTTTCTGTGTTATACTGGTGGCATCAACACTAAATGAGGAATAATAGGAGGTACAACTATGAGTAATGCAGTATATCTGACACATGGTACTGGAGCAGTAGCATACAGACAGGTTGATTCCATGAAGAGAGCTAATCGTGGTGCAGGGATTCCCCTGAGAGCACACCATACAGCAAAGCAACCAATAAAAACCAAAGCTGAATATGATGCCTTTATCAACTATTTTTATGGTAAAGGTCAGTTCAGAAATCTTCTTCTCTTTGTACTGGGTATTGAATTTGGTATGCTGAGAAGCTGCGACCTTCTGAAACTGAAAATAGCTGATGTGTTTACTGGTAGTCGCTGCCGGTCTATTATCTATGGTGTGATTGAGCAGAAAACTGGTAAGCGTCAAAACATCTATGTAACTGATGTAGCAAGAGAAGCTATTGAATGGTATCTTACAGAACATCGCCAATACAAGTCTCTGAATGAACCTCTGTTCATCTCTCGTAAAGGCAATCAGCTTTCTACCAGACAAGCAAGAGATATTCTGCATAAGGCTGGTGAAGCTGTAAACTCTGAGTGTCCAGTAGCTATGCACACTCTGCGTAAAACATGGGGTTATCATACTTTGAAGAACCATAAGAATGATAACATGGCACTGATTGATGTAATGAGATGTTACAATCACTCTAATCCAGAGGTTACACTGAGATATATTGGCTGCTCTGAGGAACATAAGAGAGATATCTGTATGAGCTTCCACATCACTGATGATGTAAAGGCAGCAGAAAAGAATGAGATTGTAGTGGTTGATGAAGCTAAGAAGTTTGCTGATACCACCAAGAGAGATGATAGAAGTAAGCACCAGCACACCTCTCCCCTCTCCAGTAACATGATGGATGTATTGGCTGGGGCTATGAAACAAGGTCTGCCATTTAATGTAATGAATATGAGGATATAAAGGCTTCTCAGTGAACTGGGAGCGAACCATCAGTTGATATTGTGTATAGGAGAATCAAAGATGGTGAGCGACCTTTGTTTTGTTATGCTGGTTGCGATTACTCGGATAAATAATTTAATTAAATATTAGTGTTATACCAGCAATCCGCAACAATATATACTGTATTTAATTGGATGCCACCCCCCTTTTGGTTTCCCCCCTCCATTGAAATGAAACGGAGGTGGGAAAATATGTATATATAAGAGAAGAGTGGGAAACATTGTCAAAAACAGCCCTGTAGCCCCCATTACATATAGGGAAAATAACTTGTAAAAGTAGTAAAGTTTAGGGATCACGGTTTTTTGATAAAAACACCCTTTAAACCCTTATGTTATGCGGCTTAGGCTGTGATTATATTCCTGATTTGACGAGTAAAGTCTGTGGATCAGGGTAACAAAACTACCGTATAGAAGGGAGAAAAAGCGATGAAGATTACGGATGATTTACTAAAGGAATTGAGTAGAGAAAAATACTCAATGTACAATTCTGATACAGGGGAGGTGATAGAAGATGTGTATAGAATACACGACAATTTTGTCATGGGAAAAGATGAGGCACACAAGGCGGCTGCCAGAAACAGGATTATCGCTGCACGACAGCATCAAGTAGAGTTGGTAACAGCTGCAAGAGCGGATGATGAGCACAAATTTGTCTTTCATATCTATCAGGCTTGCGTCGACACATTTCCTGATATGCCACCTGCTCACCTTACACGATTGATGTACTTGGCAACATTCTCTGGGTACAACGGTAATTTAATTGGTGACAATCACAAAGCACTTACTAAGTCAATCATCCAAAAGAAAATGGGGTTATCAAAACCAGTATTTTATAAGTTCTGGGATGATATGGTTAGCCGTGGGATTCTTGTGGATGAGGGTGTTTCAGTTTACCTGAATAAAGATATTTTCTTTAAGGGTCAGATGACGAATCAGATGATTGCTAGCTATCAGAAATCCAATTCAACTGTTACAAGAATCTACATTAAGGGAATCAGAGAGCTGTATGAAAAAGCCACTGTATCGTCTCATGCCACACTGAGTTATTTATTTAGAGTTCTGCCGTTTGTCAATCACCAGCATAACATCGTATGCACAAACCCATTTGAAACAGATGTGCAGGAGATCAGAGCGATGACGCTGGGAGAATTTGCGGATATTATTGGATATGATCGACGGCATATTCGTAGACTAATGAGGCAATTATTTGATACTACTTTCATGGTAGGAGATAAAGAAACCAGAGCTATCAACTTTACTTTTGGTAAGGACATGAGCAGTGAAGAAATGAAACTATACATCAATCCGTCAGTATATTATGCTGGCGATTATGATGAGAAGGTTGAGATTTTAAAAGCATTTTTTAAATAAAGCATTGTTATCTGGAGGTTTGAAATAGAGTGGAAATATTGAATTATCCAATGATGTTTCAATATGTTGTAGATGGCAAATCAACTTCATTAAGTCGTCTACCTTGCGATGATTTACAAAGGGTAATTAGACTGGTTACATACCTACAAAATGACGGTAGCTTTAAGTTACACAATATGAATATTGGGGTAAATCCTGATACTGCTAATCTTCTATCTATGGAAGAACACGAATTGTATGGATGGTTTAACAGGATGTTTCGTCGGAGAGTTTTACAGAAAATGGGCGATGATATAGGTCTGTATCGTGAGGTAATGAACCTAGATAATACTACAGAAGAAAACCCAGACGCTCATTATTTTTACCTCAGAAGGAATCTGTTGGCAGATATGTGTAAGATGACATTTGATAGTGGGGTTAGCCTAAAAATATTTTTTAATATACTCCCTTGTATTCACTGTGACACTCAAATTCTTTACAAAGTAGATCAGTATGGACATCAAACCAATCAGGTTTTAACGATTGAGGATTTGTTAAAGGTTGTTCATTTTAAACATGATCTTTATGGAATGTCAGAGCTGTTTCGTATTGTAGCAATGACCACCGCCGCTTGCAAAAATGGTACTGCGGATTTTTTATTTAATTTTGAAAGCAAGACTTTAAACAATAATGTGCGATGGAATCTTCTCGATGTCAATTCCAGCAAACTTCAGAAAAAGGATTTAGATTTTCGTACACATTATTGGGGATCGTGGGAACGAGGGTTAATTGATTCTAGGGAAATCATAAGGTTGTGTCGCTCCCCTATTGCTGTTAATCCAAAGGTGTATAGCGTCAAGGAGGGATAAGATGGCATATATGGCGACAGCAATAGCTCAGATGTTAGTTGCCTTATCCTATGCGGTAAGTGCTGCTGTTGTACTGGCTGTTGTACTGGCTGTTGGGTATCAAATTGTAATTAAAGTCTGGAGGAAAAATGACTATGGGAAATATTAAATACAAAGTGGCTGTGTTACTTAGTGTAGCGTTGGTGTTATCTGCGGTGATTGTGCCGCAGATGATACCTACAGATGATGTATATGGGGATGCTGATATTGGTATCAGCATCAGTCTGTGAGGTTGCTATGGAAATCAATAAATTCAAAACCTGTCAGAACTGTCCTGATAGGTCGATCCATCCAAACTGTCATAACACCTGTGAAGGATATTTAGCAAGACAGCGGCAAATCAAGAAAATCAAAGCTGCCAGGAAAGAAGATATTATCCTTGAAAAGTTGTCGTGCAATCCATATTACTATGCACCAGGGCAGGAATTAAGTGAAAGGTCTTACAGGGCTTACCATACGAAAGAGAGTATTGAAAGGAGTCAACAGTGGTGAAAAAGTTTTTATTAAAAGTAATCTGTGTGATGCTGTTAGGAGCTATGAGCTTGCCAGCAAGTGCAGACAAAGAAGATTTGACACAGTATAGGTATATTCCAGTAGAAGCGATGGAAGATGCTCTGCTGTATGAGCTAAAACCATTTGCTGCTACTTATATCGAGGCTGGCAAGCAATATGGTGTCGATCCAGTGTTCTTAGCTGCCAAGGATGCGGAGGAATCTGGATGGGGTCGTTATCAGTCAGCGCCTAATAATCTGGGAGGATGGACAGGCTCTGATGGTGGGTTCATGTCATTCCAGAGTGTTGAGGATTATATTTATCATGCTGCCAGCAGTATTTCAGAAATGTATTTGGATGAGGATGGCTGCTATCATCATGGCACTTCCCTCTCTGATGTAAACAAGAGGTATAACGGCAGGCAGACATGGGTGGATCATGTTGGTGGCATTATGGATGACATCAACGAAAAAATCAATGAGTATACCGGTGCAAATTATGGCGGATAAGGAGATTGTTGCAATGATAAATAAATCTGGATGTCTGATGTGTGTATTACTTGTCATATTGGTATTAGTTGTGGACTGGATTGTTAGTCTTGGTCTTGTTTGGCTAATTTCATGGTGTTTTGGTTGGTCATTTTCTTGGAAAGTTGCAACTGGAGTATGGATGGTAGTTTTGCTCCTTCATGGCGTTTTTAAAATAAAGATAGAAAAATAAGTGTGAGGGGTCTCCCCTCACCTGCTGATTAGGAGGAATAAATGTTTTTGGAAGTAAAAGCCATAGACGGTTATAGATGTTTAATCAATACAGACCAAATTACCAGTGTTCTTGAAGCAGATAATAATACAACTTTAATCACTCTTACTTATTGTGATTCTGTGGTTACATCCACGCCATACGATAAAATTATTTACGCAATAAGTCGTTATGATTATATAAAGGCGTAGCAATTTCGAGAAAGGTAAGATAAGTATGGAAAGAATTACAACCGATAGAGGAAGAATAATGAGTAATAGGCTTAGATTGCATGATGAGGCTCTAATGCTGCGTGGGGCTAGGTTATTAGCTGAGGCGGTATCTGCTGGTGTAAGGACTCCAAAGGATAGAGAACTTGCAATGATGGAACTGGATTGCTGCGTAAGAGATAGAGAAAGTCTGTTTAATTTGGTATTTCTAGGTAATAGTGAAACGCTAAAGTTTGAGTGGGAATACATCACTGTGAAAGGCAAAAAGAATCCTGTACGGAGAATTAAGCGTATCTATTGTGATGGCGGCAGACCGATGGAGCAGATCATCCCTGGGTATAATGAGCTGATAGATGGAGGTAAAAAGAATGGTTAAAGTGGTGTTTGTTTTGCTGCTGATTGTTGTAATGGCGATAACCTTCTACTGCGGCATGATTTTTGGAATGACTATCAAAACATCAAAGATATTGGATATGTTGGAGCGACATGGATGGACATTTGCGCCGCCGGAGGATAATGCAGAGGATGGGCAGCGTGGACAAGATTAAGAAGCTAAGTAATAGGTATTGCTCTTACGGTGTACTGCTGGAAATAGTTAATGCTATCTATGTGGTAATCATTATTCCATGTACAATATTACTATCATCAACACTAACGAAAATGTTAGTCATAGGGATAACGGTAGTGATAGGGATATTTGGCTTTATATTAGGATATTTGCTGGATATGTATGGGGATTACCTGTCGAGCATTACTAATTGTAACTTTCTATATACAAAAAATAAATCCATCGTAAAAATGAAGTCATCCGCATTTTGGGCAATATATGATATCAGTCCTAAAAATTGGGCATTTAAGAATAATATACCATACTATTGTGAGCTTATATCTGATGGCTTGTGCAAACGCTATGATGTCTTGGTCGTGTATTTTGGATTCATGGACTATATTCGCTATGCCAAAATCTTTAAAATCCGAAAGAAACACCAAGTAGATCAGATAAATACAAAGAATGCTTTGAAAATGTTGCATACCATCCAGAGAGACATTCAGGCTGCACAACGTCAAGCCCATAAAGATATTCAAAGTGCCTGTAATGACATAAATGATCTACTCGAACGAATGAAATGATTAAGGAGATTTATATGAAAAGATTGACGAGTAAAAAAACATGGGATAAGGCAAAACAAGACCTTGTACATGAGCTGGGGTATCAGTACATCTGGGAACGGCTCAACGAGATTGAGAACATCCTCGGTGATGAGTACAGCCTCGAACACCTGAAAGAACTGGTAGAAAAAGATAAAAGCCAAAAGTCGTCCAGCGTTTACAACCATTTGCCAGAGGAAGGGCAAGAAGTTTGGTACTGGGATTCTTATGGGATTTCGAGGGGGATTGTTGAATTTACCAATGATACTTTAAATGAATTTACTGTAGATTTTCCAGATGAAGACGACGTAGATATATTCTATGGGTGCGCTTGGGGAGATTGCATTGTAGCCTCAAAAGAAGAAGCACTGGAAAAGATGAAAGAGGGGGAAAAATAATGCGACAAACATGGCAGTGCGATTATTGCGGAGAGGTATTTTTGACAAAAGAAGAAGCCGCAGAGCACGAGAAAAACTGTGGCAGAAACCCAGAAAACAAAATCACAGACCCAACGATATTCCGACTGGCTATGATTTTGGACGAACTGCCATCGATTATAGCCGCAGCTCTTTATGAGTTGCGAGATGATTTGTCCCATCTTATCTGCGAAGCTGAAAGAGCCGGAACAAATAACTGCCCATACATGATATATGAGCAAAGATACCGGATAATAGAGTGCCTGCAAAAGGCACAGGGAATTGCAAGCAGAAGAAAAACACTCAAAACCACAAAGCTTCAGGACATAGAAAAGCACTACCCTGAACTTCTCACTGCAATCCTTGATACACTAAAGCGTCCGGCGTTTAACGAGTGAAAAAAAGAAAGCGATGGACAAAACGTGATAAAGCGATTGGGGGTAACGAGTAATGAGCGAATACATCAAACGCGAACAGGTGCTTAAACTGCTAGAAAGCGCACAGGCATGGAATTGGAGCATGGACACGCTGCATGGTGAAATACAAGCGTTGCCTGCGGAGGATGTTGCGCCGATTGTCCATGCAAAGTGGATAGACCTATACATGACCGAAACCGATAACTGCGGTGAAGTGGTAAGAGAAGAAAAGGACATTTATTTTATGTGTAGCAACTGTGAATGTATATACAGCAAAAGACATTCTTGCCAAGGAGAATTTTGCGCTCGTTGTGGTGCAAAGATGGATTTGGAGGATGACTGATTATGTACTACGACCTTGAAAAACAATACTTAAAGATACTGGAATCAATCAAGAAATATGGTGGATTCCCTAGTTGTTATTCAAAACTAGACTTTGACCTTGCGCTTGAATACGCTATCGAATCTGTTAAATTAAGGATTCCGGTTAATGTGACATCAAAACTTTGGAAACCAACCGTCTGTCCAAATTGCTCAAACATATTAGGAGAGGTGTGTCCCGGTGGATATTGGGAAAATCCACACTATGATAAATGTCCTGTGTGTGGACAGCTTTTGGAATGGGAGGAATGATTATGGAACTTTACCCTGAAATGAACGAAAAAATCAAAGACATTCTAAGGGTTGGTGGCGAGCCTTATCTCCTGTATGCTGCGGAATATATTGAGAGGTTGGAGAAAGAAAGAGACCTTGCTATCGCTGGATTAAAGCAAGCAGCTGATGATAATGGGGGTTGCTGGGGGTGCAAATGGCTGGACGAAGAAACCGATGAATGTACAAGCCCAGAGGGACGGTTAATGTGCGATACAAAAACAAATAATATGTGGGAATGGAAAGGATTGGAGGACTAATAATGAAACTCACAGGCACATACAACGGCAAGCCGATTGAGTTTGAACTCACCGAGGAACAAGTAAAATTGCTCATACTAAATTGGAAGAAAACCGGATGGAAAAGAGTTAAAGAGGGAGAAACATTCTGGTGCGCAGGTACAACCGACACGGCTTTTGAATTTCAAGAAGTTTCGAGTTGCCGGGATGACAAGCTGTTTAGTGACGCCAATTATTTTTCTGACGCAACCCTCGCCCAGAACATAATCAGAGCGCAGGAGCTTCAACGCAAGCTGTGGCGTAGGAGTGCAGAATTGTGTAAGAGGTCGAATTTGAACGGTGCAAGATGGTTTGTATTTTATAACCCTAAAACAAAAGAACTTGACACATCGTGGAGTATAGATGGGGTGTATTATGGAACAGTATTTTTCGATACCAAAGAACACACTGAACAAGCCATCAAAGAATTTCATGACGAACTCATCTGGTACTTCACTAAATTCAAGAGCAGAATGGATTAAGGGGGATAACTATGAGCCATTGGACTTATGTATCAGGTTTAATTAGAGTTTCGCCTGCTGGAAGAACTCAACCCGAAAAGCGATATGCTTTAGAAACTGTATTAGAACACTTGCCTGCTGTAAGTAGTTCTGAGGGTTATATGGATACATATATTATTCAGAGAAAAGGTTGGAATATAGGATTTTCTCACAATGAATTTGACGAATGTTTGTCATATCGTGAAAACAGACACAAACCAGATACAATGCAAAGTGAGTATTTTGTTATTGTAGATGGAAGTCTGCGTGATAGATTTTTTGAACAAACATTCATGGAGTTTAATAAATGGTTGAATCGACTTGCTAAAAGAGTGAGTGTAGAGGAAATTCTTGTTCAGGTGTCGGATTTAAACAAAAGATATCTTTACACAAATTCTGCTCCGTATGAAGATATGTATGAACATAATCCTGGCTGGACTGATTATCTTTTATGGAATTATGAAGAAGATAGGGTGAACCATGAGTAAGATGAAATACAGGAAACCTCCAACAATGCCGAAATGGTTCTGGTGGGGACAAGACGGTTGTTGGTTTTGCAAAAATAAAAATAATTGTTCTAATTGCAGTACAGTCAAGCAGTACAGGAAAGTATGTTTCGGAAAGAAATACAAAGGGAGAAATTCAAACAATCATAAGGAGGAAGACAGATGGGCAACTTGGTCAGAAAAGCTCTAATGGGTAACAAACAGGCTCAGGAAGAATGTACCGCAGAGGGAATTGTGCTGCCGTGTCCGTTTTGCGGAGGAAACAAAATTAAAACACCCTATGTCTGTGGAGATCATTTCATAGAATGTAGCTCTTGCCATTCAGCATCGAACATAGTGAGTTCGCGTAAACAAGCATTAAAACTTTGGAACACCCGCCCAGCTCCGTCAATTGGAAGATGTGAGGAGTGCGAGTTTTATACAGTTCTGAGACATTGTAAAGTACATTCGCAAGAACCAGACCAATATGGTTCAGGTACGTATGTGGAAATGCTGCCGGATGATTTTTGCAGCTACTTTGAGCCGAGGGAGGAATAGTCGATGGATAATAAAGAACTAATCAGAAAATCTCTGATGGGAGACAGGGAAGCGCAGGAGGAATGTGCAGAAAAGGGGATTGCACTCCCTTGCCCGCTGTGCGGAGACGATGTAACCATTACCGAAATCCCTGCACATAAGCACTGCATCGTAAATTTACCGGAGTACGGAGGTGGCTGCTTTATCGAGTGCGATAATTGCACTTACGCAATCAGCGGAGATGATGTGATGGACGCACTGAGAACACACAACGCCCGCCCTGCTCCGCCGATTGGAAGATGTGGGGAGTGCAAGTGTTGGCAGAGAAATGGTTCCGATTGGGGAAGTTGCTCTAAATGGTACACAGAAGATAAAGTACAGGCTTTTATGCTGGAAGATGATTTTTGCAGCTACTTTGAACCAAAGGAGGAGTAATAGTGCTATTCAAAGTCATTCGTCCCAAAGATACTGTATATGTCGGTTTATATAGACGCAAAGATACAAATGAGTGTAGTTTTGTGAATCTTACAAAAGGACATATTTGCCCTTGTAAGTTTAGCTCTGTTGAAGAAGCAATCGCTGATATGGAGAAACAGAAAAAGCGTGGTTCAATTTTAAGTTATGTGGAAATTAAACAAATGTGGATTAAGGTGGAATAATATGTTGTTATCTATACTTGAAATACTTATAAGCACATCGCTTATTTTGCTTCTTGGTGCTGTTATTTGTGTGTTTGCGTTCTTTATTTTTGAAATAATTCAGGACATAAAGGATGAAATTTCAAGAAAAAGAAAGTAAGTATGGAGTTTGAAAGAGGAAGAACAATGAATCAGAAACCAGATTGTTATAAATGTCGATATAGAGGAACTGTACCTGGTGATGCACACAGCTGTTGCAAATATCCAGGGAATAAAACAGGACTGTTAGATTTCTTTGCACCTGAAAATAGGGCAAATATAACCAAACTCAATATCAAGGCTAATCCGCATGGAGTAATGAACGGATGGTTCTTCTACCCTGTCAATTTCGACCCTGTGTGGCTGATAAATTGTGATGGATTTACACCAAAAGATGGTACAGAGAAGTAAAAATTGGGAATTATAGAAAGGATGGTGATGCCTATGCTTGCCTCTGCCCTACCCCTATACCAGCCAGCTAAATACAGATAGCAACGGCGTTTATGTGTCAGATCGAAAGGAGCACCAGACTTATACGAAGCAAAAAGGGTCAGCGCTTTGTGCTGAAGCTGCATAGCAGCAGATTGAAAAAAGCAAAATGGAATCTCACTTTAAGCCTTGAAGAAGCAAGGAGAAATGATGAGCTTATTGCTCTATCAGACAGTAATACCCTGCGGTTTATTGATGATATCAACGACCTGTATGGAGCTGATGAAACCGCAGCTGAGATACAAAGAGAAATCAAAAGATTGAGAAAACTGGAAACCTCCAGAGCCAACCGCAAAGCCATACGACAACTATATAACGAACTGGATGAGGTACAGTATAAACCAGATTATATGTGCCTTATCGTGGACAAGCTGGAGCATTATGACAAGGCTTGCAGGGATGGATTCTACATCAATGGGGTGCATTATGAGCGATTATTAGGTACAAATGGCGGCGTAAAAAACAGTACGATTGTGTTTGTCAGCTCCAGAGTGGCACCTGAATTAAAACGCCGGTTAGACAACGGAAGGGATTTAGAGAAGCCCCTTGTACCAGCAAAGTTTGAATCATATAAGGCATTGTCATGCAGTGGATCAGAACCTGTATCGCTTCCCCACGGTATCTGTGTTGTAAATGACTGCGTTACACATTTCAAATCCAATGTTATTACGATTGATGATGCTGAGTCAGATGAACCTGTAATGGAATACAAAGAAAATGAAGAAATTGAACTGATTGACAGCGATGGATATGGGCTGATGCTCCCTTCCCTAGCGGAGCGATGGAGCAAAGAATTGGGATTGGATTATGTTGTATCAGGTGTGAATACAAGGTTCTCATGGGAAAAAGGAATGGTATTCACATTCGACTTTTTAGAGTTTGCTGATACGGTTGCTGGTACAAGAATCATCAAAGATGCGTGGGGTAATGAAGTTGATTTGAGCAATGCTGAGCTGATTTTAACTACCTCTCAATTAAAGTTATGGGATAGTTATAAGAGCTGTGATGACTATTTAGAAAACTGCTTACAGAATGGATATACATTTGGTATTCCGAAGGTTTGTCCCAAAGAGCTGGAGAACGAAAGGAATCTCAACTATCAGTTTATTCAGAGTTATCACCTGACAGATGAGCAGATTGAGGAACTAATTCAACCGACCATTACAGAGATTAAAGAGATTCTGGGGCTTGATTATCAAAAAAGCATTCTCTTTTTAAAGGGTATGTTTCTCAATGAAGATAATGTCGATGACATTGAAAATGACTTTGCAAAAGCCCTGATGATTGAACCAGAAATGATAAACGACCCTTATGTAAGAAGCCGCATTTATCAGATGATTCGCAAAAGAATCAAGGACGCAAAGGTCGGTGTAATAAAGGTTCAGGGCAACTACTCTATCATTTCAGGAGACCCCTATTCCCTATGCCAGAGTATATTTGGGCTGGAAGTTACTGGATTATTAAAGGCTGGGGAACTATATAACAAATATTGGATTGATAAAGGTTCAGAGTATGTATCATGTTTTCGTGCCCCAATGTCGTGTCACAACAACGTGGCTCGACTAAAGGTTGTCAATACACCAGAGATGCAGCACTGGTATCAATACATGACAACGGTGACAATTCTGAACTCATGGGACACCACTACACACGCCACAAACGGCGCAGACAAAGATGGAGATATGTATCTTCTGACAGATAACAAAGTGCTGGTAGAGAATACATTGAATCTCCCTGCCCTGATGTGCGCCCAGAGAAAAGCTCCTAAAAAGAAGATTGAAGAAGCTGACCTAATACTGGCGAATAAGAACAGTTTTGGTGATGAAATTGGTAAGACTACCAACCGCATTACTACTATGTTTGACATCCAGGCACAGTATGAACCTGATAGTAAAGAATATCAGGTATTGGAATATAGAATCCAGTGTGGGCAACTCTTCCAGCAGAATGCTATAAGATATTTGTAGCTCTATATGGCAACATATAGATGAAAACACGGTGAACCTTTACTTGAAGGGTGTGTACGCTACAATGGGAAACGTAGGAAATGACGTTTTGAGTGTATGCTGACTGGGGAATCTAAGTGTATAAATTAGTCCTAATAAGAGGGGCTGATTAAATATGGTAAAAGAGATCTATCGCACTATTGGAATCTATCGTATCACAAATCTTGTAACTGGTAAAAGCTATATTGGACAAACTAGAATGGATTTTGGAGATAGGAGAGATTCACATTTCTCACTATTAAATACTGGAAAACATTACAATAAGAATATGCAAGCTGATTGGGACATATATGGAGCTGAAAATTTTGAATTTGCTGTTATTGAGTTTGTTGATAATCCAAGTCTCTTAAACGATTTGGAAATTCAATACATTGATATCTATACCGCTAAGGGTCTATGTTACAATCAGAATCCAGGCGGGACAGGGAAAGGAAAACACTTAACAGAAGAAGCAAAACGCAAGATAGGAGATAAAAATAAAGTAAATATGACCGGACGTAAACCTTCTGAAGAGACACGTTGTAAAATGTCAGACTCACAAAAAAAGCGAGTGTTTACTGATGAAGAAAAGCAGCAGATTGCAGAAAGAATGCGAACAGTTAATATAGGAAAACACCGAAGCGATGAAACAAAAGAGCTGTTACGAAAAATCAACCAAGAAAATCCACCATCAGCTAAATTAACACCAGATGACGTGAGAGAGATTAGGCGTAAAAGTAGCGAAGGAATTTCTACTAAAGATTTATCAATAGAATATAAGGTGTCCTATGTTTGCATCTGTAATATTATTCACAGACGTAGATGGAAACATATAGATTAACATAATGGCTGAATTTATATATACGATAATCCAGTGCCAAGCCGGTGTGGTGACACGCCGGAAGGTCAAACGACTAAGACATACCGTCTCAATGAGATGATGAAGTCTGTACTAAACAGGTGAAATTCCTGTTTGGGAAGCGCCGTGGGACTGCGGAAGCAGTTCATGATATAGTCTACTCCCCTACGAAATATCGGGAAACCGAGGGTACAAGGAGATAAAACCAAGGGCATCATAGCAAAACCCATGCCAAAAACATGGTACAGCAGAGAAGCAAACTTAGTTGAGGAAAACGATGATGATCTCACTGCTGCTAAAAAAGAGTTCAACCGCAGAATTGCGGCTGACAAAAAACCATACTTCATGCGGTACATATACCCCGACCTGATGAAGAAATATAACACCTACTTGACCAATGCCAATAAGAAAGCATTGCGTAAATTCGGGGTTACGATAGATGGATTATTAAGGGAAGAATCGCTGACAGACGAACAAGTAGACTTCTTAGATTACTTCTATAAAAAATTGCCAGTCAGCGACCACGATTGCATTCAGAACAAGATATGCAAACGATTTGAACAGGCGTTTGATGGGTACGTCAGACGAAACCCACCACCGGTTGAGTTTGATTATACGATTTTGAAATCGAATACGGAATACACTCGCAGCCAGTATGGTCAAATCCAGAGCCTGTATCATGAATATATGCAAAAAGTTCAGGATTTCATGACGGATGCTTACTATAAAAGAGTTGACCAGGATGATGTGGTAGTGGGTAAAGCACTGTTGCTGAGGGATTTTAGAGCCGAGTGTGAAAAGATATGTAATAATTCTGAGCAACTGTGTGACATTGTATTGGACTTGTGTTACCACAGCAATAAATCAAAACAGTTTGCTTGGGATATGTGTGGTGAGCAGATCATTGAGAATCTGCTGAAACGAAATGGAAGAACCCTCTCCTTCCCTGTTGAGGATGAAGATGGTGAAATCCGCTTTTGCGGAAAATATTTTAAAATGACTGACAAAATTGCTTAGGAGGAAAATTTTATGGAAAACATTAAAATGTACACTGAAGGAACAAAACTGGAGACTTTGAACATCGACGGCATTGAGTGCTATGAGCTGGATGGAGTTGCTTATTTGAAACTGGAGGCTGTAGCAAGAGGGCTTGGTTTTACTCGTGTAGCTAACAGTGGAAATGAAGTTGTTAGATGGGAAAGAGTCAACAAATACTTAGCTGAATTTGGCGTGCCCACTTGTGGGCACGATGATTTCATCCCTGAAAACATCTTTTACAGACTGGCGATGAAAGCTAATAATGCAGCAGCCGAGGCATTCCAGAAGAAAATCGCTGATGAGGTTATTCCATCTATTCGTAAGCATGGTGCGTACCTCACTCCAGAGAAGGTTGAGGAAGTGCTTCTGAATCCAGACACCATCATCTTGCTTGCAACAAGACTGAAAAATGAGCAGGAAGAACGGATGAGATTGGAGGCTCAGATTGAAGCTGACGCTCCAAAGGTAGAGCTTGCAGAGCAGTGCTTAATGGCAAGTAACTCTATTTCTTTGAATGAATTTTGCAAGGTATTGTACCGAGAGAACGATCTGGAGATTGGCAGTCATCGCCTCTTTAGATTTTTAAGAGAGCACAAAGTCCTGCAAGCAAACAATCTCCCATATCAGTCTTATATGCAGCGTGGATGGTTCGACAATATTCAGGAACAAGATTGTGTTGACAGCAACATTATCACATATCCAACGGCAAGAATTACCCCAAAGGGTCAGATGGGTGTGCTGAGATTGTTGAAGAAATACTATAATCCAGCAATGTAAGGGGTGGTTGAATGGAGATTGTGCTAGATGAAAGAAAAAAGGCAGAGGATGTTCTATCCTCTGCCGATTCTCCTGCCAACCCAATACAAAATGTATTCCTGCTGGCAAAGTATTATTATTCTCTTGGTCAAACCAGAGCCGAGGTATTAGCTCATGTAGAAGAATACCTCCAGCGGTTTCCTTATGTGGTACTTCCAAAGTGGCAGACCACCGTAGAGCGGATGGTGACAAAAGCCAAAAAACACAAGCTGGTGGAGATACAGGGTATCCCTATTACCAAAACAGAACTGGAAGCAGTGGCTCAACTCCAGAAAGAAAGTTTACAAAAACTTGCCTTTACCCTGCTCTGCATTACAAAGTTCTACAACGCCATCAATCCAAATAACCAAAATTGGTGCAACACCTCTGACAAGGATTTATTTAGGATGGCAAATATAGGGTCTCTGGATAGCCGGAGACAACAGAAGCTCATTAGCGAGCTGCATGAACTGGGTATGGTTGGATATTCCAATGTTATAGATAACATCAATTTGAGAGTGATGTTTATCGATCAGTATGAAGAAGTAGGTATGGTTATCACCAACTATGAGGATTTGGGACTGCAATATCTTGAATACATAGGAGATAAAACGGTAGTAAGATGTAAAGATTGCGGCAAGCTGGTTAAGAAGCGGTCAAAGCGGTTAGATTATTGTCCTGAGTGCAGTCAAGAACATCGTAAAGAAAGCCTCAGAAAAGCAGCTCAAAAATGTAGAAATCGAGACATGTAATACTTTATTATTTTGAAATAGCCCTCGATTTTCCGCATAACTAAGCCATTATTTGAGGGTCAGAAAAAAGTTGTCTAAATTCCTATAATGTATAGAAAGAGAGTGGGGTTGCCTCACTCTCTTTTCAATTTATCGCAAAGGAAAGATTAAAAATGGTTCAAATCAACCAGTTAGAGGCGAAATACATTCGTTCTCTAAGGAACTGTCCTGATACCGTCATCTATCGAACAGTTCATAAGTATCTCATGTCGGAAGAAGAGAGTGCAATGAGAGCACTAGCATACTTCCGAACCCTATCTGTGGTAGAACAGAAATCATTGTTGAAAGGAAACCAAGTAAATGGCATCTAAGTATTCTAAAACACTGAGGGTAAGCATTTCAGGCATCCTGAATTTTGAGGATGGGAAGCCCATGACAGTCGATGTAGAGGATGTTGGCGAAGTAGACCTTGCAACTCAGCTTGCCCCATTTGCCGGACAGGTTGTGACCATCTCCATCTCACAGAAAGATGAGTTTTAGGGGGTCTATACCATAGAACAGCAAGAATTTTTGCAAAGGCAGCTAGAGCTGTTAAAAGCCAGATTGACAGACCCTGATGTAGAATGGCAGGATATCAATGACCTGAGAGCCAGCTTCTACAAAGAGGCTGAGAGCAGAGACACCACACGCAAAGGCTCCAAACTTCTCTATGAATACATGGAAGCTGGCTGGGTATCACCGCCTATTACTCTCCCATCTGCTGAGAAAGAGTCTGTCGCTATCAATAAAGATGGGTCTATGACACTGGAAAAAGAATTCGTAGATATCGACCCAGATACCTTAAAAGACCCTCGTGCCTTAATGGTAGCACATGGATATGATCCAGACAAGTTCAAGCTGCTGTCATCAAAGAATAGCTCATGGACGGTGGGTGGCAGAACCCAGACATCATCCAAAATCGTGGTGTCTCCATTAGAACAGACAGCTCCATCTAAGGAGGAACTGGAGCAGTGGTTTTCGGAACTTGCAAGAAACTATGCTCCTGTGCCGGTGGAACATAAACATGATGACACCAGTGAGGATATTTTGGTTATCCCCTTTTCAGACCTTCATTTTGGATTAAGGGCTTCAAAGTATCGTACTGGCAATGAGTATAGTATGGGTACAGCCAGAAAAGTGCTGTGGGATGCTGTGAATAACATCCTGTCCAGTACAAACTACCGCAAATTCAAGCAGATTGTATTGACTATTGGCGGCGACATGATCAACGCCGATAACATTGCTGGCACAACTACCAGAGGTACAGCGCAGGATAATGATGGTGACTACTTCTCTATCTGCAAAGAACTGTACAACACAATGGTGGGAGTCACCGAAGAACTGCTGATGTATGCACCACTACACATCATTTACATTCCAGGCAACCATGACAAGACGGTATCTTACCAGCTTGCCCAGTACCTGAAAGCATGGCACAGAAACAACTCTAAGGTTACGATTGACGACTCACCATTCCCTCGTAAGTATTTCATGTATGGCAAAACACTGATGATGTTCTCCCATGATGGTGATTTAAAACGACTGCCGCAATTAGTCGCAGATGAAGCAAGACAGATGTGGAGTCAGATCAACTTCACTGAGGTATTCCTTCAGCATTTACATTCTGAACAGGTGTTGTTGGAAAGTAATCATATGAGAATCCAACGCCTCCCTACCCTATCAGGCAGCAGTGCGTGGTCGGTAGATCAGGGCTATCGTTCTCAGAGACAACACAAGTCTTTTGTGTATGACAAAGATGGTCTGAAAACAGTGTTGTATACAAGAGCGTAACAGATAAAAGTGACAGCGAACAGCGACAAGTGAGAGGCTGGACAGCGATTAGGGATAGTGAGAGCCTAAAACAGAGATTGGTGTATTGTGAGAAACCAAAACAGCGACGGTGGTAGAGTGAGAACCTCCAAAAATTATTTAATTTAAGGAGTTTTTATTTTTATGATCTATATTTTACATCATTTCTCTAACAAAGAATTTGGTACAGTGCGTATGATTGGAGATTTCCAAAATGTTCAAGTTTGCATGAGCGATTTGATAAATTGCTTAGAGGATTGTATGCCTGAGAGATGTTGGGCAGAATGTAATTTTGAAACAACGATCAATATGGACACAATGGATATAAAAGCATGTTTGTTTTTGCCATTGTACCTCATTCATCATATTTATATGAATTGTCGCAGCGACAAAATACTGAGGTTGGAACATTTCATATCTCAAAGTATACCGTCTCTTCCTGTAAATACAGAGCACTCTGTATTTTGCTATACCGAATTATCTAAACAACAGCGCCTAGCTTACTTAGGAGCTGTTACGTCAAAACTTTTGGATTTATGGGATGGACATAATGAATCTGAGGCATGGAAAACATTTAAAACCCTTCATGATTTATATTATATTCCTGGCGATGGTGCTATTAGTGATATATTTACAGCTACTAGCATTAGATTGCATCGTATGTATAAGAAGAATGAATTTTATTACCAAGATTCATTCTGTAAATCTGTACCAAAGTTATTGCCGACTATGAAGGTGGTAACAGTAAAAGTAGATGGTAAAAATATACCAGATGCGTGGCTTCAAGACGAATATGGAAATGTTATTCCGGTAGAAGTCAAACTGCATGATTTCAATAGTGCCGCTAAAAAGCAATTAGAGCGGTACATACAAATCTACCATACCAATTACGGTATCGCTGTAGGAGAAAAATTAACAACATCATTACCTGACAATATGTTCTTTATTTCATTATCTGACATTATGTCAGCAGCATAACACAAAACAAATATCAACTACAAGCGCATCAGCGCAAATTATAATCAAAGGAGTATTTTTACTATGAACAAAACTGAATTCATTAAAGCAGTATCCGAACAGAATCTTCACTTCAATGTAAAAGGTGAAGTAGAAGAAAAACGAATCACCAGAAGTCAGGCAAGTGAAATCTATGACTTGGTATTTGGTGAGGAAGGTGCAATCCAGCAGGGTCTGAGAATGGACGGAGAGGTTAAACTCCCTGGCTTTGGCAGACTGTATCTGGCAGATGTAGCAGAGCGTGAGTGCCGCAATCCAAGCACCGGTGAAAGCATGGTTGTTCCTGCTCATAAAGCAGTTCGCTTCAAAGCAGCTTCTGCTCTGAAAGACGCAGCAAACTAATGCAAATCCTTATTACATTTGATAGTCATTCTGACGCTGCCCTCTGTTCGAGGGCTATGCGTCAGGAGGGCATCTCTTGTTATACCATGCCAATCCCAAGGATGCTTAGTGCATCCTGTGGGGTATGTCTGGTAACAGAGGATGATAGAGGCTATGAGGTTATCAAAGGACATTCTGAACTTGTACACAGAGCTGTGTATAAGGTACTGGATGGTGAGTATCAGCCTCTAAAGTAGCACCAATTAGAAATAATGCGTAGAGAGAGATTGCACAGGTGCTATGTATTTTTATTGTTTCGTTTAGAGCTGCGTAATGAAATTCGTCTATGGCAGCATGAATAACTTTTTAGGGCTGTCTTTGCAGCCGTTATTCTCTTTTAATTTTACAATCAAAGGAGATTATATCTTGAAACAGCTAATTCCAATGGATAAGTATGGAGTATTTGTAAATTCACATGATACCGTTCTGGTAAATAGCAGGTATGTGGCTGATTATTTTTGAGAAACGCCACGACCATGTACTGCGTGATATTGAGAAAATCACTGCCCCCAATTCTGGGTTGAGTGAAGAATTCATCAAATCAAATTTTTTCAAAGACAATTATAAAGATACCACAGGTAGAAAGTTAAAATGCTATCAATTAACTCGTGATGGATTTTCAATTTTGGCAATGGGTTATACTGGTGCAAAAGCCATGAAGTTCAAGGAAGCGTATATTCGTAGATTTGATGAGATGGAGGAATTTATTCAGACTCTAATCGAAGCTAGAGCCGAATTTCCGCTACTAACTGAAAACATCAAGATGATTCATGAGAATCCAAAACCATATCATTTCAGCAATGAATGCGATATGTTGAACCGTATCGTATTAGGTAAAACTGCAAAGCAGTTTAGGCTAGAAAATGGTATTGAAAATAAACAAAGCATTCGCCCATATCTTACCCATGAAGAATTATCGTACCTCGATACTCTGCAAAAAGTTGACATTGGTTTATTGGTGGCGATTCCAGACTATAACCAACGAAAGAGACATTTAGAGTGGTATTATGGAAAGCTGCTTGAAAATGATCAAAAGAAAATTGCTTAATGACCTCTAGGTTTGTGACCTAGGGGCTTTTATTTTTGTCGTATTTTGCTTAGAGCGGCAATATGCCGCTCTCTTTTATATCACAGGCTAGTGTAAAGGTAGCATATCAGGTTCATGCCCTGATGATTCTGGTTCGATCCCAGAGCCTGTTTCCAAAAGGCGAAATGTCTTTTATCTGAAACAAGTATGTATGGTGGGGTATGTTCCCACCCTTGTTTCCTTTGCTGGTGTAGCACAATGGTAGTGCATCTGCCTTGTAAGCAGAGGGTTGTAGGTTCAAATCCTATCGCCAGCTCCATAGAGTTATATTTTCTGTTTTGAACTCTTTTAAAAAAAACAAAACACACATGGGTAGGTGACAGAGTTGGAAATTGTGCCTGACTGTAAATCAGGTGTCGCAAGGCTACACTGGTTCAAATCCAGTCCTACCCACCAATATGGACATAAAGCTCAAATGGTTGTAGCAACGGACTGTTAATCCGTGGGTTGTGAGTTCGAGTCTCACTATGTCCTCCAAACAGGACTCTGCACACCTCTTCATAAAGTGCAACAGGCAGAGACTTTCAAAAGAATTTAGTACATCCATTGGGTGTATTAAATTGAAATCCGGTGCTGGAAGGTTTGGATACCCCTTTCTCAGGAACCAGTCAATGTGTTATTGCAGCATATTATCGTCTCCTATGTTAACGCACAAAAGACGACTAAGCAAAAACAAGCATATTTGCTTGATGCTATGACTGGTGTCTTGACCTTACCACCCACCAACGGAATATCCTTAACATATTTCTAGGTGGGTGGTAAAAGGGAGTCCAAAGCAGACACACCCGTAAAAATATATAGTATAAGGAGAATGCTAATGGCTGTTAAGAAAACTACCTCAGATACTATTCCGTATCGTTGTATGTGCTGCGGAAAACTTGGCAAAGAAAGTGATTTTCATAGCAGTCCCTACTCCCCTCTTTGGAGGGCAACCGGTCAAAAGGTGCTGGTCTGCAAAACCTGTATTGAGAGGATGTACAAGGCAGAATCAGAGCGATACGGTACTGAGACAGCAATGATGATTACTCTTGCAAGATTAGACCTTCCGTATGTAAAATCCCTGTATGTTTCACTGGTTGACAAATATGGGGCTTGCAATTTAGGTACATACATCCGCAGTCTGAACGGATTGCAGTACAAGGATAAAACTTGGTCTACCAGCCTTATAGATGGCGAATTGGAACGCAGTGAAAATGAGATTCGTGAGCGTAATGAAAGTCGCTGGAAAAAGGCTGACAGGAACAATATGTATTCCGTTATTTCTATGGTCGGCTATGACCCATTTGCTGACCTGGGGCTAAATGAAAACGAACGAAAATACTGCTTTAATGTAATGGCTGGATATTGTGCTATCCCTGGCATTGAAGAAGATGGTCATAAACTGGAAAGTGCGATCCAGATTACCCTCTCTCGTCTGCAATGTCAGCAGTTGGATAACATGATTTTCAAGGAAAGCAGTATGAAGAATCCAAACATTAAAACGCTGGATACTCTCAGTACCACAAAGAAAGGTCTGCTTGCTACCATTAACAGTATTGCAAAGGACAACAACCTTTCTTCTGCATATAGCGGCGGCTCTACTGCCGGTCAGAACACACTGACAAGAAAGATGAAAGAGATGGCAGCAGATGACTTTAAAGAGATTCAGGTTAATGTATTCGACATAAAGACCTGTGGTGCAATGAAGCAGATTGCTGACCTGAGTAATCAGAGTATTCTGGAACAGCTAAAGCTGGAAAGCAACGACTATATTGAGATGCTGAAAGATCAGCGAGAACTGTTAGAAAAGACCATAAAAGAAAGAGACGAATTACAAGAAGAAAATCGAAATCTCAAAAATCGAATGGCAGATAAGGATGGTAAGTAATGGAAATCTATATCCCTACCCCTGCCAAAGTACTATCCCAGAGAAAGCTGGAGGCATACCATACTTATTCAAGAATTATCAATGAGGGTCGTAGAAACCCTATTTGGTTTGACGAGGAAATGCTTGGTATCAAACTGATGGATTACCAGAAGTGGAGCTTCATGGAAAGCTGGATACGACCATATGTGCTGTGGCTCATGTGTCGTGGTGCTGGCAAAACAATGGAAGCTGCGGTGTACCTTGGTACAAGGATGATCCTAATACCAAACTATCGTGTCTACATCTCTACCCTGAGCGCTGCTCAGTCTATCGAGGTGTTTAAAAAGATAGAGGATATTGCAAAGCAGAGAATCCCTTCCCTACAGACCATTACTGACATTCTAAGAATGGAGGTAGAATCTACATCAGGCAAAACAGATGGCTTTGTACATGACCCCGGCGGTCATCATTTCAGAATGTATAACGATTCTGAGCTGGTAACACTGTCCTCCAATATAGATGCAACTCGTGGTAAGCGTGGATGCGTATTCTATGACGAGTGTGCATGGCAGTCAGCAATTCAGCTGAGCACCACAGAAAACTTTACCAACGTTGACTCTGAGTTTAAGCTGGGTGTTGGTAAAAAGAGATGGATAGACCCTATCAATATGCCGCTACAGCTTATGTATGCGTCATCTGCTGGCGACGCCAGCTATCCATTCTATGACAAGTATCGTACATTTTCTAAGAAGATGATGCTGGGAGACCCAAATTATTTTGTCTGTGACCTCAATGCCAATACCATCATCAACTTTTCGTCTGTTGATGGCGAGCCTATCAAATCACACTTAAAGCAATCCAACGTGGATAAACAGATGGAGGAAGATCCAGATGCAGCAAGACGAGAGCTGTTCAATCAGTTTACGACTGGTGGCGGCGAAGATGCTGTTGTAAAAATGGACACCCTCATCCGCAACTCTGTTGTCAGACCTCCTATTTACACAAATAACACTGGCAAAAGAAAGTTTATTCTGTGTTATGACCCTGCCAGAGCATTCGACGGTTCTATTTTGGGTATCTTTGAATTGAGAGAAGATAAAGAAAAAGGCTTGGTGCTTGACCTGGTTAATATGATAAGCATGGTAGACCCCAGCACAAAGAATAAAACACCGTTGCCAATGCCGGAACAGGTAGAGCGCATTAAGAAGGTTATGGTGGATTATAACGGTGATGGCTGTGTAGACTGGGAAAACATCGAACTTTATATTGATGCTGGTCCTGGTGGCGGTGGATTGAGTGCTGTTGCAGACTCATTGCTGGCTGACTGGGTAGACTCTTATAGCAAGAAACACAGAGGCGTTATAGATGCCACCCATAAACAGTATGAGACATCGAAAAGAAAATACCCTCATGCTGTGCCGATTGTACATCTGGTGGAGCCTGTATCGCATAAAAGACTGATTTATGACGCTTTTGAGAAGATGGTCAAGTCAGATTTAATTTCCTTCCCTGAGTATGATGGGAGGGATTTTTTGTTACTACAGGATGATAAAAGTTCTGAACCCTATGAATACAAATTATCCAATGAGGAAGTATTGTCTCTGACACAATGCAGTCTTGCTAAGAAAGAACTGCTGTATATGTGTCGCTCAGTGACTGGTAATGGAAATGTTACCTATGAGCTGGCAAGGGATAAACGAAATACCATGCACGACGACAGAGCTTATGTGTGTGCTCTGGCAGCTTATGCGTTAGCGACAAAGCGCAGAACTAAACTAATAACGCCTGTCATGGAGAAGAAAAATCTATCTGCGGCATTTAAGATTCGCAAACCTAAAATCTATTAACGAAAGGGGTGACATCCGATGGTTGATGATAAAGAACCTTTAACAAAAGAACAAATCTATGAGCGTAATCGACTTGCCTTTGCAAAACTGGCAAATATTACGCTGAGTGACATGAAAAAGAATGAAACCAGAACGTATCAGCAGTATACAAAGGAAGATTATCGCTCCTATATTCAGAACCCTAAATCCAACGAAAAGAACCTGAGAAATATGTCAAGGTTCTTCTATATCGTGAGTAGTGTTTATCGCAGATTGTGTAAATATTATGCAGAAATTCCCCTTTTAAATTGGGTGCTTACTCCACAGATAGATATGCTTGATCCACAAGACCCAGAGAAGGTCAAGAAAGCATACCAAAAAGCCTTGAAACTGCTAACCAACATGAATATGAAGCATGAGTTTCGTAAGATTATGACAACGGTTTGGCGTGAGGATGTGTACTACGGCTACATTTATAGTACCACAGATTCATGGTTCATTGATACCCTTGACCCTGACTACTGCAAGATTGTACAGGTAGAGGACGGATGCTATAACTTCGCTTTTGATTTCTCATATTATGACAAATTCCAGTACAAGCTGGAAACCGCAGATACTGAGTTGCAGAGTATGTATCAGGCTTATAAGAAAGATACTCAGAATATGAAGTGGCAGATTCTTAATTCTAAGAAAACAATCTGTATTAAAGCTGGAGAGGATTCGATTGGTGAAGTCATTCCCCCACTGGTGGGCATATTTGAGGATTTGATTGACCTGATTGACTATCGCTCTCTGATTCGTAACAGAGAGGAAATTCAGAACTATGTGCTGCTGGTTCAGAAAGTTCCTGTCTACGACAAAACAGAGGGTGTCGATAACTTCCTGTTGGATATGGATACGATATTGGATTTCGATGCTAGAATGGCAGAGAACACACCAGACCAAGTTGGTGTTATCACCTCCCCTATGGACATCACGCCGCTACAATTTAAGAATGATGCGCCGGAGTCTGATGTGTTGTCCAAAGCAACCAGAATGGTATTCGACAACGCCGGTACATCTCAGATGTTGTTTAATTCTGATAAGTCAGGCAGTCTGGGATTGGATGCCTCTATTAAGACGGATGAAATCATGTCATTTTCGATCGTTAGACAACTGGAACGCTGGGTGCGGAGATATATCAAGCAAAACACTTCCAGTATCAAGTTTAACTTTGAATTTCTCAATGTATCTGCTTTTAACCAGAACTCATTTGTAGATCAGCAGCTAAAATTGGCTACTGCTGGTGTGCCAAATAAACTGACCTTATGTGCTTCGATTGGTGCTGACCCATTACAAACACTTTCTGCGGCTTATGTGGAAAACACCATTTTAGGATTGCAGGAACAGTTTGTACCTTTACAGACATCCTATACACAATCGAATACCGCAAATGAAGGTGGCAGACCTGAAAAAGATGTATCTGATTTGGGAGATGCCGGAATGCAGACCAGAGATGGCAACCAGAATGCAGATACCATAGAAACATAGGTGATGATATGAGATTCATTTATACGACTGACCCAGAAACAAAGAAAATTCTGGAACAAACCCTGCCCCTCTTTCAGACCAAAGAGTTTGAGCATAGTACCTTCTGGTGTTTTATCAATGAGGGGGATTTACAATTCAATAAGCAAAGCGATGACCTCAAATTCACTATGAGTGATACGCTTTTGTTTTAAACCTCGGCTATTTTAGTCGAGTTATTTTTAATGTGGAGGTGAATTATGCAAGAGAAACAAATGAAAATTCCGTTCGCTTCCTCCCTATTTAATCTGACTGAAATTAACCCATCGTTTGATCGAGGTGTCATTCGAGTGGCATATACCGGCAAGAATCGCAATAACACTTTTCTTTCCAAAGATACCTTTGAGCAGTGCATGGATAGTATCTACAACATTCCAGTTGTAGCTTACTATTCCAGAGAAGATGACAGCATCACTGGACATGAATTTGATATGGTGAAAAAAGATGGAGAATATCAGCTTGTACCTGTTACCCAGCCAGTTGGCGTTGTACCAAAAGATGCAAACTATTACTGGGAAGTTGTAGAGGATAAGACTGGTATCCATGAATACCTCAATGTTGAGGTATTGATTTGGAAAAGACAAGAGTGTTACGACAAAATCAGACGTGACGGATGTGAGGGACAATCTATGGAAATCACTGTAAAAAGCGGTGAGATGCAGGACGGTTGCTACCACATCAATGATTTCTACTATACAGCACTGTGTCTGTTAGGAGAAGGACATGAGCCATGCTTTGAGTCTGCTGGTTTGACCTTGTATCAGAAAAACCATTACAACGAGGAATGGGAGAAATTAAAGGAAGATTTCAAAAAGGAATTTTCAAATCTGAATACAAAGGAGGATCAACCAATGGATGACAATGGTATCAGAACAAATGAAAATCCAGAAGTAATGGAACCAGAAACTACCCCAGAATCTGCTCCGGCTGAACCAAACGCTGAGTTTGCACTGAATCTGAATGAGTTCATGAGTGAGATTCACAACACTCTGGCTGAAATCAAGTATACCGACCGCTGGGGTGAAACCTGTAATCGTTATTGGTTTGTGGATATGCAGGGACAGGAAGTTATTGTGTGCGACTGTCAGGAGCATTATCACAACTATGGCGTTCCGGTTGTACAGAACGGCGATAAGGTCACTCTGGATTTTGCTAACTGCAAACGTAAGAAGATTCGTTATGAGGATTATGTAGACGGCGAAGAAATCCCTGAAACAAATGTATTTGAAACCATCATGACTGAATCTATGGAGACTATGTACAATGCTAAAACCGAAGCTGAGGCAAAGGTCGGTAAGCTGACAGAAGATTATGAAGCTCTGAAAGCGCAGGCTGATGAAACTCAGACAAAATATCAAGCACTGTACACCGCAGAGCAGGAGCGTATTGCTGCTGAGGTAAAAGCTCAGAAAGAAGCTGCTTTTGAACAGTTTGAGAATGAGCTAAAGGGTGAGGCTGAATATGAAGCATTGAAAGCTGACATGGACAACATGGAGGTTCAGGATATTGAAACTCAGTGCTATGCTCTGTTTGGCAAAAAGAAAGCTGCTGCCCTATTTACTGCAAAACAGAATAAGAAATCTACAATCAATGTAGGAGAGCCGGAAGGCAACGAACCACCAAAGCAGGGAGCTTATGGTGGTCTTTTTAATTTCATGAAGAAATAAGGAGGAATTTTAAAATGGCAAATGTTAAACACGCTGTATTTGTATCCAGCGACATTCGTGCTACCAGAGCTGGTCATATGCTAAACCTGGTACATACCGAGGATTGCGACAATGGTACTATCTGGGCGAAAGGTGAACCATCAAAAGATAAAAACAGCAGAGAGGTATACAAGGCTGCTGCTGCAAAAGCAACTGACAAAGTATATGTTATTGGTTCTGTTCCGCTGTTGCCAAGAGCTAGAAACAAAGTAGAGGCTGCTGAAACCAACTTCTATAACGAAGCAGGTAGTATCATGAGAGCTTACGCTCTTGAACCGGACGACAGATTTGAAGTTTCCATATCTCTGGTAAAAGCTGCTGACAGCGAAGTAAAAGTAGGTCAGTTCGTTGTTGCTGATACCGCTAATGCTGGTAAATATGAGGAAAAGGCTACCGATGAAGGTACTGCTGCATTTACCGCTGTTATCCGTGAGATTAAGACCTACGGCTATGGTGCTGGCGCAGACAAACGCATGCTGATCGAAGTCGTTCGCAACGGCTTTTGCAAATAATTGAGAAGGAGGAACGACAATAATGGATATGACTTTTACTAAACTGATGGTTGACACCGCTCATGGAGTCAATGCAGAAAACTATAGTGCAGCAGATTCTACCGAAGCAATCCGCAATCGCTTTAGAGAAGTTCTGGGTGTAGCTGCTGACTGCTCCAGAAAAGAGATGCACAGAGCAATTCGCAGACATAAACAGGACATTTATGAGGTAATCGAGGACACCATTGAAGATTTGAGAGTTAGTGGTTGGAATGACAACCCATTCTTCAACGAATATGTTGAGCAGAAAAACATTGCTCTTGGCGATGTAAACGACTTCTATGTAGAAGATGATTCCCTGCTGACCATCTCTAAATTCTCTGGTAACCATCATGATCTGATCCGTCAGAAGCTGGGTGCTGGTGAATCCTTCACCGTTAAGACCAGCTGGTACGGTGTTAAAATCTACACTGACTTTGAGCTGATGATGCTGGGTAAGATTGACTGGGCTTCATTCATTCAGAAAATCTACAAATCTTGGGATAACTTTGTCAACGGTATGATCTATGAGGCATTCATGGATGTTGAGAAGGTTCTTCCTCCAGAGTTTGTAAAGACCGGCACTATTACTGCTGAGAATGTTGAGGCACTGGCTTCTCTGGTTAGTGAACAGGCTGGCAGTGAATGTGTCATCATGGGTACTAAGACTGCACTGAGCAAGCTGTACAAGGTTTGCGATGTAGACTGGATTTCTGAGGATATGAAGAAAGAGCGCAATACCACTGGTCTGATTGGTCATGTCAACGGTGTCCGTCTGGTAGCAATTCCACAGGTTTATGAGGCTGGCACTCGCAAAGCTCTCATCGACAACAAGAAGCTGCTCTTTATGCCAGTTCGTCCTGACTTCAAGCCAATCAAGTTCATCAACGAGGGAGATGCTTACTTTAACGAGGTAGCTGACAGAGAAACCAACGTTGATATGACCATCGAGGCTGAATACATGGCTAAGATTGGTGTCGGCGTTGTTATGAACCTGAACTTTGGTATGTACAAAGAGATTGCTTAATCTCTCAAAATAAGCGAACTACTATCCTGCGGCTCTTAACTGGGTCGCAGGAAATATTATTTTTAAGGAAGTGAAACTCTTGGCTATTACCAAGAAAGCTGCGGAAACAGCCGCAAAAGCAACAGAAACTACTACTGAGGTTGAAACTCCAGTAAAAGAAACGAAACCAGCAAAAAAGAAAAGCTATGAGCTGCATGATATGATTGACTGCCGCAGCGTCACTGTTGGCGAACTCATCTGTGCATCTAAGAAAACTAAGGATATGTATTACAACTGGGCTGATTATGGTGATGTTACTCCTGTTGAGTATCAAGACCTGTTGGCGATGAAATCCAGCCGTTCCGGTTTTGTAATGAATCCTCAGTTTATCATTGAGGATGAAGAACTGGCACAGGAATGGGGATTGACTGCCCTGTACAACTCTTTCTTTGGACTGGATGATCCTGATGAGATGTTTGCATTAGGTGAAGATGAACTTAGACAGAGATTGCGCCATGCTCCTGAAGGTTTTAAAACAGCTATCATCGACATCGCTGGAAAATATGTGAAGAATGGTCAGCTGGATAGTGTGAGAGTCATCAAACTGCTGGACGCTGAACTGGGTACAAACCTCAAAGCTCTGCTGTAAGAGGTGATGAACATGGGTACACCGTTTTCTGATGTGTACAAACGGTTCCTGCAAAAAATCAGTGACTTCAAATTCCTCTCATTGCCAGAAGAAGATGTAGAGGAAATGCTGTATGGTTATCTTATCAGTGCAATCGTAAAGACAAAGCCCTGTAAATCTGATCTGAGCAAAAGAGATGAAGCAGAAAAATGCTTTACAGATACTTTGCTGGATATTGAGATTGAAATACTGGCTTTGCAGATGGTATGTGAGTGGATAGAACCACAGCTGAACAGCGTCATGTATACCAGACAGTTTATTGGAACCAGAGAGGAAAAATTCTTTGCACAGGCAAACCAGATGGAAAAACTAAAGTCTTTGAGAGACAGTGCAGAACTCAGAAGCAGACAGCTTCGTAGAGACTATAGTTATCGCAATTCCTCATATTTTCAGTCTTAGGCGGTGAACTCATGCTAGAGAATTACCGCAAAAGAATGAGCCTGTATGGGGGCAACATCAATGAAGCGATGATGAATATGAGCAATGACATCAAGGATATGGTGTTTGACGGTACGACTACATACAAAAGGGTTCGTATTGGAAAACGCTATTATGATGCGAGGGTGATGAGAGATATTGATGCCTCCGTCAACAACCCAAGCCCTAACTTTGTTATCCAGTTTCGTGGGGATAAGACTGTTCCTATCGGCACTTATATTTATATTCCAAACGATGAAGGTGTAGAAGAACCTTGGATGATGGTGTCAGACAAAGCAGATGCAATGTTCCCTAAGAACTGTATTCTGCAATGCACCTATCGTCTGCGCTGGTTGTACAAATATAAACTCATTGAGTATCCGGTTGCCCTGCGTACCAAGAACAGTTACACAGATGGTGTCCGTCAGACAGAAGATTTTAACCTGCTGGATAACCAGTCTGCTTTCTGGATTCCCTTTAATGAGGATAGTTCTGAGATTACCTATAATATGAGATTCTTAATCTCCAGAAACCCCAAACACCCACAGGCATACACTGTATCAAAAATCAACGATGTACTGCGCCCTGGTATTGTGGAAGTTATGCTGATACAAGACCAGCTTGGTGAGTATGACAATGGTGAGATGATGTGTGCTGACTATGATGTGGCACGATGGAATTGCAATATCAATGTTGTCAATACTGGCAAGACATTGTACTTACATCCAGATGCTACCTACCCATTAAAAGTATCCGGCTCTATCAACGATATGCCGGTTGACATCAGCTATTTTACCTTTGCCTCAAGTAACCCAGATGCGGTGATGGTGGACAAGTATGGTGTTTTAACTGCGGTCGCTCCTGGTCAAACAGAGATTGCGATTCAGTTAGGCAATACTCTGTATAAAATACAAGTCACAGTATCAAAAGAACAACAAGAGCAGAGCAATATGGAGCTGATTGACCCCGATGGAGACTATGTACTGAGACTGCGGTTTGAAAAAGAGCTGCTGGTTGCTGTATACCAGAATGGTGTTAAGGTTGAACATCCAACCTTCCAGTGTGAACTGCTGGAAGGAGCTGACTTTGCTTCTTTCGTCATTGAGGGTAACAAGATTATTCTTTCTGCCTCCTCTGCCCTATCTAATATTGGCAAGACCATTCGGATAAAGGTATCTGTACCAGAGAGTCAGTTAGAGGTTATACAGGATATTACAGTGAAAGGGGTGATCTGATAGTGTATGGCGTACAGGATAGTCATGTTGTTTTAGGGAATGTGATTTCTGAACTAAAGGCAAAGGTAATGTATCGACTGTTAGAAGATAAAGAGATTGCAAAGCTGCTCTACTACGATACCCCAGATGCTTTAAAACAGGAAATTACCTCAAAACAAATGCAGGAGTTATTCTTATCTCATCCTGGTAATGAAAAACAGAGAATCTTTTTGAAGCCGTATCCCAATCAGGTGACTTACCTAAAGGACTGTGAAATCAGAATCCATGTAACAAGGATTGCTGTACAGGCTACACCGTATGTATATCAGCCGACCTTTGAGGTGGATATTTTCTGCCACAATGACTTGACAGATTTAGATGACGGTCTGAGTCAACGACAGGATGTGCTGATGCAGAAGGTTAATGACCTGTTGGCTGGCTATCACCTCGATGTGGTAGGTAACATGAAACTACTGAGTATTGAGGATTGGTCTATGGCAAACTCTGCATATCTGGGATATTCTCTGTTCTTTAGCACCGGAACCATTAACATGTAACATGATAGATGTAGAAAAAACATATCATAATAATTTGCTTTGGAACTCCCCCATTAACTTTGAGGGAGTTTTTTTATACCCTGTAACGGTTTCTCAAATCAACCTCTTTAAGCAATGCAGCGCTGTATTACAGATAGACCCTTTAGAGTTACCTGACATCAAGTTTCAGGCAATGTCACGACTGCGGTTTATTCTGGAAACCTTTCGTATGCTGGAGGAAGAAGATACGCCACCAGCATATCAGGCTATTCCACAGTTGTTTGTTATGCTGATGCGGATGATATTGGGAGACGAACAGGAAATTAGTTTACAACATCCAACTGACCATAGGTTAGATGGAAAAATATTGCATATCACTCGTCGTCCATCTCAGACAGATCAGGGAGCTAGTTTGGTACTCACTCCAAAACTGTTTGACGATTTTCGCAGGGTGGTACTCATTCAGAATGGTATTGACATTAGCGAAGAAGAAGTTGACCCTGTCATGCGCCATGTCTACAACGAAGATATGGTGAGACTGCAAAGAGCAGGACAAACGCAAAACGGCATTACAGAGGAAGATCGACTGGATTTAATGTCATTGCATAATCGTTGTTTACGCTCTGAGCTGGGAGAAATGCCGCTGAGAGAGTACATTTTAAAAACCGATAGACTTCTAACAAAGGAAATCTATCAAGCGCAGTTGAATGGTCAGATGACAGGATTTGTCAAGTTTAAGAAAGAGCCTCGTCACTGGTTAATTCGACAAACAAACAAAGAGAAAATCCTTTCACATTTCCGTACAGAGAACGATGTAAAAGGATTACTAAACGAAAAGAGCTAGTCGTTGACTGGTTCTAATTTTATTAGGAGGGAAAACAATGCCAAATACAAATGCTGAACTGCTTGCAGGTAAGGCAGGTCATGACTATTGTTCTTCTGTATTTGATGGTTACTTCTACGATCCTGCTGGCAACCTTGTATTTAAAGCACTTGCCAACACTGACGCATCAGTAGAAGTTACCACCAACAAAACAGAGAAAAAGGGCGGCGATGGTGGTGCTACACTGTGGACTGTTATATTTGACCGTAGTGTAACCGCTTCGATGTCTGCACTGGATATTCAGACTGAGTACATCGCTGCTAACCTTGGTTCTACCATTCAGATTACCAAATCTGTATTCCTGACCAACAAAGAATTTAGAGCTGTTTCTGGTAGAATCACTCTGCCGGTGGCTCCAGTTGACAAGAAAGTCAATGTTACCATCAACGGTAATGATGTCGTTATCAACAATGTAACTGACACTACTCTTGACCTGACCTCTTATGGTATCACCAATGAGTGTATCAATGTTACCTATCTGTATGAAGCAGACGGTGAAATTGTTCCAATTCCCGTCAGCTCCAGCCCTATGGTCGGCAAGCTGATTCTGAAAACCAAGCTGTATCGCTCTGGTGTAGGTGAGATTGGTGAAAACGGTTGGGTACTGCCACAGTTCCAGCTGGATGGTAACTTTACTCACTCTACCAACACCTCTGATGGTGGTTCTTTTGAAATCACTGGTTCTGCACTGAAGGACAACTCTGGTTCTGCTTGTGATGGTTCTGGTGACAGCTACGGCTACTACTTCAAACACTACCACGACTCTGAGATGCTGTACAAGTTCTCATCTATTCTTGCTACTCCATCTGAATCCGTACTGTCTGCTGGCGGTTCTGAAACTGAGCAGATTAAAGTATATGGTGTTCGTGGCAGCAGCGTATCTCAGGTTGAGCTGACAGAAGGTGTGACCTACAAATCTGACCATGAGGAATACGCAAAAGTATCTGAATCTGGTCTGATTACCGCAGTTGCCGAAGGTAATGCAAAGATTACCTGCACTTACAAGAACCTGCAAGCAACCGTTGATGTCACCGTAACAACCTAATGGTTGTCTGCAAATATCAGCGGTATCGTCCAAGAGAGCAGTTTTTAAATCACGACAAAGACTATGAAAGAGTTATGGTCTCCTGTTCTTTGACACAGGAGCTATGCCCTTGTCAGGTCGAATGTCCTGATACAGAACAGTTTGTTCTAGGGGCTGAACAGGTACGATATTGCAAAAATTATTGTTCGTTGGTGTAGGGTGCAAATCGCACCCTACCCTTTTTCTTTTGGAGGAATTATGCAAGAACTAAAACTCACCTCCCCTATGCCTGTATCGGTTAATCATTATATAAAACCAAGGGCTTTTATTGTACATGGTAAGCCGCAAATTTCGCTGTATGAAACAGCGGAAGCAAAAGAATTTAAGAACGAATTTATTCGTTATGTTAAGGAACAAGTAAAGGTACAGGATTTTCACCCCTCTACCAATAAGTTCCAACACTATTATGTTGAATGCAATTTTTATTTCCCTCGGACTCACATGGATGCCAATAACCACTGGAAGATTTTGTTGGATGCCATTACTGAGTCAGAAGCTGTGTGGTTGGATGATTCACAGGTATGTGAGAGGGTTAATAAAATTTTATATGACGCAAAAAATCCACGGATTGAAATGCGTATTTTTCCAGTAACCTATGTTGGCATCTTCCCTGACCAAGAATCCGCAGACCAGTTTCGGCAGCGCTGTACTGGGTGCAATCGGTATCGCAATGGAAGATGTAGCATCTTGCTTAAAGCCTTTGAGTGCAGAGTGCAAGAGGAAATTACAGGTCTTACCTGTACAAAATATAAAATAAAGGAGTAGGTAATCCTATGAAAAAAATCAGCAAATCCCAGATGAATGCTTTGTACAAAGCAGATGTAGCAAAGACAAAAACCCGGACAGTGACTTGCGGAGATAAAACTATCACTGTGGAACTCAGTATTCCATCGCTAAAGACCGTAGATGCTGTTGTAGATACTGTTTTGTCATCCTGCTTTGTAGACAACGAATACTATCCCCAGTATTACGATGTCGTTGTATTCGCCATGATGCTTCAGCACATTACCAATATTGATATGCCGGTTGATGCAGATGGTAACATCGACCTTGAAACAGTGTATCAGTGGATGACTGTCTCTGATTTACATAATGCCGTATATTATTCCGCTGCTGGTTCCTGCATTGCAGAGGCTTGCTATGCAGCTGTTGAATGGAAAAAGCAGCAAGTCCTTAATCGCAATAAGCTGGATGAGCTGATTGAGAAGTTTGGTGAAATCAGTGAGGCTTTCGAGAATGAGGATTTTCAGAGCGCAATGACAGCACTGGCAGAAGCTCAGAAAGCGGAGGCGTAGTATGAATCAGAAAAGTATGGATGATGACCTGCTGGATGTGCTTGGACTGGGTGACGATGAAGATGAAGTATTTGTAGATGCTGACAATCGCCGCATCCTGATCGAGGGAGAAATCACTCAAAAGATTGTACAACAGGCAGTCATGCCTCTCATCTCAATGGATAGCGATGGAACTGGAGAACCTATTGAGATTTTCATTCATTCTCTTGGTGGTTCTGCTTTGGATGGACTGGTGCTGTGTGATGTGATTGACCGACTGAAAACTCATACCACAATTATTGTCCTTGGTTATGCTTTCAGTATGGGATGTATTATCCTTTCTGCCGGTAAACATAACCCTAATGTACACAAAGTCTGCTATCCATTTTCTGTTGGTTTGCTGCATGATGGAAGCAGTAACTTCGCTGGTAGTGTGGGCGATGTAAAGGATACCTACAAATTCTATAACAAGATTGACACCAAAATCAAAAAGTACATCCTTCACAACACCAATATCACTGAGAAAGAATACAGCGCTATGGAGCGAAAACAGTGGTATATGGATGCCAACACCATGCTCAAATATGGATTGGTAGATGAGATTTTGTAGGAGGATTTTGTATGAAATTTTATGACACTTGCGCTCTGCTCAATATGCAGGAAGCAGCTTTTCAAGAGCCGTTTGTAATATCCTCTGTTACCCTGCGAGAGATTGAAAATATCAAAACAGCACAAAACAAAGATGAAGATGTAAAGTGGAGAGCAAGAAATATCACCAGACTGCTCAGAGAGAACCCAGATAAATTTACTGTAAAGGTTCTGTATGGGGAACAAGCTATGGAATTGGAAAACTATTTGCTCCCCAATTCTCCTGACAACCTCATTGTGCTGTCTGCTCATCTATACAATCTCAATACACCAATCACCTTTGTGACAGATGATTTGCTTTGTGCTCACATTGCAAAACACATCTTTAAATTACCAGTAGAAAGTTCTCATCCTGAACAGGATGATGAATATACCGGTTACAAAGAGATTGTATTGGATGACGATGGTTTAGCGACTCTCTATGAGTCACCAGAAGAATATACAAAAGACCTGCTGGAGAATGAATATCTTGCCATCTACAATGTTGAGAATGAACTCGTCTCTCTTTATCGCTGGAATGGTACAGAACTTGTAAAGGCTTATGCGCCAAAAGTAGAGTCAAGAGAGTTTGGTAAGATTAAACCTTTGGAGAAGGATGTTTACCAAACTATGGCACTGGATAGCTTTGCCAACAACAAAATCACGATGATTCGTGGTGCTGCTGGTACAGGCAAAACTTATCTTGCTTTGGGTTATCTATTCTCTCTGTTAGAGAAAGGCAAGATTGACAAAATCATTGTGTTCTGCAATACAGTACCAACACTGCATAGTGCTAAGATTGGTTTCCTGCCAGGCACAAGAGATGAAAAGCTGCTGGAGAGTTCGACCGGCAATATGCTGAGTGCAAAGCTGGGTGACTCCTATCGTGTGCAGCAGCTTATCAGCTCCAACAAACTCCTACTACTTCCCTTCTGTGATATTCGAGGGTATGACACCAATGGTAAGAATGCTGGTATCCTAATCAGTGAAGCTCAAAATGCTGATGTTGAGCTGTTGAAACTGGGACTACAGCGCATTGGTGATGACTGCATCTGTATTGTAGATGGAGATTACAATGCACAGGTGGATGACATGAGCTTTGCAGGAGCTAAAAACGGCATGAGAAGAATGTCTGAGGTATTCAGAGGTTATGGTGTCTATGGAGAGGTCAAACTCCAAAACATTTATCGCAGTGAGATTGCTAGAATTGCGGAGATGATGTAGATGTCTAATTTAGAGGCACAACTAAAACAACTCATTGCTAAGGGTGCTCTTAAAGGTCAAGTTAAAACCGTCAGTGGTGAATCTGTAGATAGCATTATTAAAAAAGAAGGTAAACGATTTCAAAGCATTTTAAAGAAGCATATTCAGGCTTACTATGACAGCTACTACCCTACTGTATACCATCGAACAGGTGCAATGGGAGAGTCTGTGCAGCTCGAAACAAAAGTAGAAAATATGAGTATATCGGTTTACTTTGACGACAGAGCATGGCATATGCCAACCGCCGGTAAAAGTCCCTATCTCAGATTTGTTCCTACCTTGATGGATGTTGGCTGGGAATGGAAGAATGCCCCCCATCCTATCTATCGTTTTACATGGTGGGATGGAGCTGAGTTTATCAAAGCAGCAATAGCTGAGTTTAACCAACATAATCCATACAACCTGAACATTCGTGTAGAGTCAACATTCTATCCTGAATATTATCGTAAATTGTAAAGGGGCTAACTGCCTCTTTTTTCTTTTATAAAGGAAGTGAAAAGATGGCAGCAGCCGATTTAAAAATTGTTGTTGGGGCGCAAATAGATAAATCTGCGTCCCAAATCAGAGAAGATTTAAAAGGCGTACAGGAAAAATTTGATAAACGTCCTTTAAAAATAAGAATTGGAGCTAATGTTACAGACTCCAAACAACAAATTTCAGAGGACTTAAAATCCGTTAAAGAAAAGTATGACAAAAATCCTCTGAAAATTAAGATTGGCATTGACGGCAGCTCTGTCAGTAAGTCAATAAAATCTGCTCTTCCTCAGATTAAAAAAGAGCTGAATCAGGCATTATCAAATGCTGTTCCTGTTCAGGTGAATATTAAACCACAGCAGAACAATAGTCAGGGTCAAAACAAAAATGCTCTTGATGACAAAAGGCAGGGACTTAATGATTCTGTTGATGGACTAGAGAGATATTTACAGAAGTTTCCTAAATTAAGACAGCAGTTCCAGCAGAGTATTGCAGATATCCGTAGTGAGATTGCCTCATTGAGTAGTGTAAATGCTGCGAAGTACATCACAAAAGACATCAATAGAATTGAAACTGAGGTCAACAGACTTAATAAAGTTAAAGATGAATTAACCTTTAATCTGGATACCTTTAAGGCAGAATTTAATTCTTTAAATGGAAAATCCTCTGGTGCATCTAAGAATCAGATAACTACGCAGATTCAGGATATGGAGACTGCGATCAACAATCTGACAAATACAAATCAGATACCGGCGTTGAAAAAGCAGTTTGCCGACCTCAATAAAGAGCTTAAAGATATCGACACCTCAAAGCTCAATGAGATGGATAAGGATATCAAGGCTTTACAGAACAGGAAGGAACAATTTGGTCTTACTACTGAGGATTTAACGAATCTCAATGAAGCCGGTAAAATGCTAGCAAAGATTCAATCCGCTGACTTTAAGAAGCTGTCTTATAGTGACCAAACCGCAGAAGTGGACAAGTTGTATGCTGCCCTTGACAAGGTACAGGGAAAGCTAAAAGATGTTTCTTCTTTTGAAACACTCCAGAGGTCTACTGCTTCTGTCGAGAGTTCTATTGCCAAACTAACCAGACGATTGACTGACTTCGCAGAGAAATACAAGAAGTTAGAAAACTTCCCTGAACTGCAACATCAGTATGACAATATCATGAAGTCATTGACGGCTCCAGGTCAAAAAACTCAAAGCGACTTTATCAATCTGAAGCGTGACGTTGATGAGTTTGAAGCCGCTGCCAGACGTGCCGGTGTTACCACTAAATCATTGGGTGAATGGTTAGGAGAAGCATACCAGAAGTTTGGTGGTTGGGCGCTTGTTACCAGCTCTATGATGAATGCTGTTCATGTGCTGGAGCAGATGGTTGTATCGGTTCGTAACCTTGACACCGCGATGACTGAATTAAAGAAGGTTACAAATGAAACAGACAGCGCTTACAGTCAGTTCTTCCAGAGAGCATCTGCTCAATCGAAAGAGATTGGCGCAACGATGAGCAACTATATCAACTCGACTGCGGATTTCGCAAGATTGGGTTATAGTCTTGCTGATGCGGAGGAACTGGCAAAAACGACCGCTGTATACTACAACGTTGCGGATGGTATGGAGAGTATCGATGAGGCAACTCAATCTGTTATCTCCACCATGAAAGCGTTTGGTATGGACGTAAAAGACAGCATTGACATTGTTGACCTGTTCAACCATACCTCAAATAACTTTGCTATCAGCTCTGCTGGTATTGGTGAAGCAATGCAGCGTTCTGCATCAGCACTGAGAGAAGCTGGCAGCACCATCGAGGAAGCAGTTGCCCTGATTACTGCTGCTAACTCAGTTATTCAAGACCCGATGAAGGTCGGTAACTCTCTAAAGACACTGAGCTTGCGTATGCGTGGTGCAAAGGTTGACTTAGAGGAAGCTGGACTTGCTACTGATGGAATGGCTGAAAGCACCTCTAAACTGAGAAAAGAGATTCTTGCATTGACTGGACAAAAGGTTGACATCATGGTAGATGAAGATACCTTTAAATCTCCATTCAAGATGCTGGAAGAGCTATCTAAAGTCTGGGGTAGCATGACCGACATTAACAAGGCTGCTGCGCTGGAGCTGTTAGGTGGTAAACAACAGGCTAACATCCTTGCATCCCTGATTACCAACTTCCAGACTGCAAAAGATGTCATGGAAGAAGCTGGTAATGCAGCTGGTTCTGCAATACAGGAGAATGAGCGATATCTTGACTCCATCAATGGTAAGATTGCTCAGTTCCAGACCAGCTTTGAATCTTTATCAGCCACTGTCATGGATAGTGAACTGATAAAAGGTACGATAGATTTTGGAAGTGGATTTTTGCATGGGCTTGATACACTCATGCAGAATTTAGGAACCCTCCCTACCCTGCTGAGTGCAGTAGCTGGTGGGTTTGCAGGTATCAAAGCGATTGGTAAAATAAACTGCCCTCTTACACCAAGGAAACAAGGTGTAGGATGTCTATTGAACGGAATAGAGATCGAAACTATCAAATTGCTGGGAATGGCTAAAACCCTATCGCCCTTTGGGAGTCGAAAGACGGAAACAAGGATAGGGATGGTATATGCTGAGATAAAAGCCGCATAAGCGGTGCTAAGTACCGAAATCTCAAAGTAGGGGTATTTTGAGTAATGTCAGGTCAGCAGCCAAGCTCTGAAAAGAGAAGGTTCAACGACTGTAAGGTAGTTGGAGTCTGTAAAGGCTTTTAAGAGACAGTCTGGACTATGGGTAATGCCATAGAGTGTGCTCAGGTGTAAAGACACCTTTGGAAGTAGTACACCGCCATAATATTGTAGAAAAACAAATCTAATGGTATAATATCACTGGAGGTGGTATTGTGCCAAGAAAAATTAAGGTCGTATTAAAGGACAAGAAACTTTATCGAGGGGCAAATGAGGTTAAACATTCTGTTGTGATTCCAAGAAAATCTGCCAAACACTCATTACCAACGTCCAAAGATACACCTGTGAAGAATCCATTAAAGGGAGGCAGAAGATGACAATTAACCTATCTGAATTATTGCAAATTCTTCCAGACGTTATGCTATTGCTGATTCCTGGATATTTTTACTGGTACTGCTACAATCGAATGAACGCAACGTATTACAACGCCTATCATGAAACGAAAGTGCTGTCTATTCGCAATGTAGTTACCAGCTTTGTCATACAGACAGTTCTTCATTTGTTCCCATTTATGAATAACATAGAACTTATTACAGCCAGTTTGTTAATGGGTGCTGGAACTGGTTTGTTGTTTGGTTGGATATCACAGACAGAACCTGTTCACCAGTTCTTTATTAAAACGCTGCATACCAGCAATGATGAGACATTATGGGATTGTCTTTCTGAGATTAAGAATGGTTCATTCATTTCGGTGGTTGTGGACGGCAAAAGATATGATGGGACTTTACTCGCCTTTTACCAGGAGGGTAACTCCCAGTGGGTGGTATTACGAAATTGTGAAGTAGATGGAGAAGAGGACACAATTAAGGGATTAAGAACAGCACTGAGATTGGATAATTGCAGCGTTATCACTGCTGCTTTCCCAGAAGGGTCTGAGAAAAATGGATAAAGAAAGAGCCAGTCTGATGACTGGCTCTAATTGTATATTCTAAAATCTTATTGTCCGTCAACTAATTTCTGTGCAGCTTTTTTAATGTACCACTCAGCCGCATCATTATAGTGCTTTGTGCAATAATAATCCTCGTCTATTCTTTTAGTTGCTTGTTTGCCGCAGATACAACATGTTGAATTTGATACAGCCTCATCCATCATTTTGTCAAGCGATTCCTGTAACATTTTACTGCTATCCTCTTTCGATTTCTTTTCATCATCAAGGTCGATATTTTTGCAAGAAACCCATTCGCCATTATATTCGATTTTGGTATCATGGTTTGTAGCAATAATCTTATTATAGCTTTTTAAAATACGATAATTAAATGTGTCTGTGATATAAAGAGTATTAAGGTCTTTTAATGTATCTGTGATATTTCGATCCATAGTCATTAACATATCCCATGGAACTTCTTTGAAGTTCTCACATCGTATCCGAATATCATATTCGTCAACATTGACCGATACATTTGTTAATCCGGCATTTTTGGCATAATTTTCGATTTTATTTATCTTGTAGTAATGTAGCCCAACTTTTACAGAAAAGACAAGAATGATGATACCTATAGCAATGAGTGCCACGATAGCTACGGTGTTTTTAGATATTTTCTTTTTTCGTTGGCGTTCATTAAAATCGGTAGACATTTTTACATCTCCTTTATTAGTATATGTTGGTAAATCTATTATAACCTAGCTCCTATAGTAATTCAACTAATAAAATGCTACATCTCACAAGGTTTTCACTTTTGCTGTAATTACCCCTCTAAAGAATATTCTTTTTTAGTGTTATAGCACAAGTAAAATATTATGGTCGTAACAAAACGATGTTTGATAAAGAAGATGCAAATTATCTTCAAAACTTTAAAAATACACTTGAACGTCTGAAGGTAATCATTTCTGACGTTAATGGATCACAGAGAACGGCGGCAGCAAAAAAAATACTGGACATTGATGTTGCTGAACTCAATAATGCTGTAAAAGCATTTGAGTCGATAAAAGCTGCTAATGCCAATATGACGGATAGCGATGCTAAGACAGACGCTATAGCAAAATCCTTTAAGAATGCCTCTAGTGCAGCGAAACAGTACGCACAAGCCACTGAATTAACTACTGAAAATGTAGCTAAGTTTAAATCCCAACAAGAAGCTGCCATTCTAGCAATTCAAAAGGGATCTCTTGCATCAAAAGCAGCTAGTTTAGCAACTGGGTTATTTGCCGGTGCTGTAGTATCACTGACTTCGGCAGCAATCTCATTTGGATTGCAGAAATTATGGGAAACATGGGATAATTGGACGCATAGACAAGAGATTGCTGCCCAAAATACAGAAAAATTTAGAGATGAATTGAAAGCTCTACAGGATGAGTTACAATCTCTGGAATCTGAATTAGAAAAGACTCAAAAAAGAATCACCGAGTTGGAGGCTTTAGATGCGCCCACAGTAGCTGAAACTGATGAACTTAATAAATTGAGAGAGCAAAATGCCGAGCTAGAAAAAACCATTGAGTTAAAAAGAACTTTAGAAACATTCACCTCTCAGAAAGCTGCCAATGAAGCATCAAAATATTTTGGCAGTGAGTCAACATATGAGAAACATGGTGCAAATGGTGTATGGTGGACGGATAATCCATATTCTGGAACTCCTATAGAGGAAGCTCAATATTATATCTCCCAGATAGAGAGTCTAAATGTAGAATTAGAAAAGGCAAAACAACGTCAGTTAGAATATTCTAAATCACTGGGCGCATCATCTGTAGAATATCAATCTGTTTCTGGACGAATTAGAGATATCGAAGCAGATATTGGCGAATATGGTGAGGAACTAAGCACACTTGTAACACAGATAGATGAACAATCCAGAAGCCTTGATTTATCGACAGAGTCTGGTGCTAAATATAAGGCAATGGTTGATCAGTTGTTAGTATCTGTGACAAAGTTGGCTGGCAATGATAACTATATTGGCACTTTTATGTCGAGCAATGGATTTGCTGACCTTGATAAGTCTTTTACACAGATGGCGGCAAACAATGAGCTTACAAGGGAAGCGATTCAAAATAACCATGAATTAGTCTGGATGATGACCCAGGCTGGAATTAAGATTGATGATGTAATTCCCTATTATGAAAAGTTGGGACAAGCTCAAAGGGATGCCAGCAATCCCCCACCGATTGACCTTACTTCTATGGAAGGTTTAAAAACCAAACTTTCAGAGATTATTGACAAGGCAAATATCCTCTCTGAGATGGATTTAAACCAAGCTGCATTAAGTGGCGGTACAGATAAGCAAAAAGAAGCGTGGGCTGAACTACAATCTTTAATGGCTACATACGGCATATCACTAGAAGATGTTCAGGAAAAGATCGTGGAATTTGGGCTTGTTGGTGCTGATGGTGCATCAAAAATCACTCAGGCGTTTATTGATGCTAACCAAAACTCTGCTGTGTTTGCAAGTAATCTGTCCCAAATCACCAATCGTACCGATACTCTGGTAAACGCCTATAAAGAGCTTGCAAAGGGTCAACGTCTCTCCAGCGATGTCATCATGAATCTGATACAGGCATATCCAAAGCTGGAGACAGAGCTGACGGAATATCTTGCTGGTTTAAGAAGTCAAGAACAAATTATGCTTGACCTTGAAGCTGTATATCAGGCAGATTCTGAAAACTGGAAAGCTCTTATGCTGGCAAAGCTGGCAAACAGTGAAACCTTCTTCCAGAGTATTATTTTAGGGAATCAGACATGGGTTCAGGAGTTTTTCAGACAATATGGTGTTGACTTAGGAAAGTGTACAACATACGCTCAAGCGAAACTGAAAATCTTCCAAGCCATTACGAATGCTGCGTATGAGGCAGCAAGAGCCACCAGCAGTATGGGTAGTATGCAGGGTCCATTAACATGGGAAGATGCAGGTGGTCATCTATTAGCAGCATCGAACAAAATACAAGATGCTATTGATAGCCTTGATAATATCAGCATGGGCGGTTTAGAAGGTCAATTCCAGTCCTTAAACTCTGCGATTGACAGTACCACCAGCAAAGCAAATGAAGCCGCCAGTGCTCTACGTTCGATCGCATCTACTTCCCTATCTGCAATCAATGGTCTGCTGGATATGACCATGAGTATGCTCAAACAAGACCTAACGACTCAAAAAGACCAGATTGAGGTTGAGCTGGATGGTTTAAAGGCTGACTACGATGCTACGAAAAATCAGCTAGAGGCAGACAAGAAAGCTGCTCTTAATGACATTGAAGCACAGCGCAAGGCATTACAGGCGAAAAAGAAAGCACAGGACAAAGCCTATGATGACCAGATAAAACATCTGCAAAAGGTCAAAGATGCTCAGAATGACATTTACGATGACCAAATCAAAGCAGCGGAAGATGAGCTGGATGCCTATAATAAAATCATAGATGCTCAGTTAAAACTCCTTCGTTTAAAGGAAGAACAGCATGACTATGAAAGAGAACTGGCTGACAAACAGAAAGATGTTGCTGACCTTGAAGCAAAGCTGGCTGAGTTAGGTCTGGATGACAGTATTGAGGCTCAAAAGAAACGTCTGGAGTTAGAGGAAGAACTTGCCGCTAAGAAAGATGAACTGGATGAATTTCAGCATGACAAGAACATCTCTGACCAAGAACAGGCGTTAGAGGACGAAAAGGAAGCCTTTGAAGAAAAGCAACAGGCAATCATTGATGGTATCCAAGCTCAGAAGGATGCCTACAATGAGATGATAGATGCTCAGATTGAAGGTATTCGTGATGCAAAAGAAGCCTTTGACGAATCCATCCAGGCACAGTTGGATGCACTGGCAGACCAGAAAGACCAGACACAGGCTTATTATGATGCGCAGCTTGCATCGTTACAGCGTAACTATGAGGCTGATAGGGCTTCCAGAGAGCAGCGCAAGGCTGAGTTGGATAAGCAGATCAATGACACTGCTGCTTTGCGTAAACAGGCAATCGAGTTGATTCAAGGCAAATCAGATGAGTTCTATCAGAGATTGCTGGAATGGAACCGTAAATATGGAACCGGTGTCGATGCTGATGTTATTATGAAATGGAACAACGCTTATAAAGCGTTGGAGACATTTGGCGGCAAGCAGTTTGATGTGTTGCAGGTTATGAATCAGTTGACTATCGCTGGAGATGGCTTTACCTCATCGCTAGAAGAAGCTGTGAAAAAAGCTGGTGATTTGGAGATTGCATTGAGAAATGCTGTCAATGCACAGGCTGGTTTGCAGTTCCCCAAAACCTATGATGAGCACAGAGTTAGTGGTGGTCAGCTATCTACCTTTAAACCTGGCAAGAAAGGTGCAAAATACCACAATGGTGGCGAGGTTGGCAAAGACAATGTTTACTCTGCAAAAGAGTTTACAAGGTTTATGGACAACCTCAAAACAGATGAAGTTCCTGCTGTATTGAAGCAGAAAGAATGGGTACTGACTGAGGAACAGCAGGGTAATATTCTGAATCTGACCAATACACAAAAGGAAATCATCGGAGCATTTGAACGGATGTACAAGGCTGTATCCAGCGGTATTAGTAATATGCCGACAACAGGCTCTACTTCCCTACTTGACCTACCATCTATTCCTGAGCTTGCTACTGCCGGTGGTGACAACACTGCGGTATTCAACTTCAACACCACCATTACAGGTAATGCTGATGATGATGTTATGGATAACTGGTTTAGCAAGAATGTGTCTGCTTTCGAGGATAGATTTGCAAGGTATACGCTGGGTCAGGTAAACTTTAAACGCAATATTCGAACGAAGAGATAGTCAACAGGGCGGTGCAACAACCGCCCTTTATTCAAGCAATGAAAGGCGGTGATGACGATGAGCTTTCAGGGAATGAATTTTATTTACGATGGTACACCATCAGAGGTATATGGATTGGTCATTACCAAAATGGGTGATGGTGAGGAAGGTGTATCCGGCGGTTCCAGTACAGAGCCAGTAACCGATAAAACATTCCGCAGTCCTGTATTCCAGTGCTTTGGTGTTGAGCAAAAGAAGCCACTGAGTTTTGACATCGAGTTTTTCTCTCAAAGAGAGATTGACCGATTTGACCTGTCTGCTATCCTGCTCTGGCTGTGTGGACACAACACCTATAAAGAGCTACAAATCTGCCAAAATGACCTGAGAAACTTTTACTATCGCTGTCTATTATTAGACCCAGAGGTGCTATACTACGACAACAAAGCAAGAGGGATTCGGTGCAAGGCAGAATGTGATGCTCCGTGGGCGTGGGAATATCCCAGAACAGAATCTTATGCTTTTCCTGCTAATGTTGGAGTAAAGAACAACTCGATTCACTTCCTCAATCTTTCCAATGACCATAATGACACCATGCCGATTGTGAAGTTTAAGCTCTCCCCTAACCAAACTGATTTCCATATCATCAACCACACCTACAACGGTTTGGATTTTGGATGGAAAGATTTACAAGGTGGCGAAACGATTGAATGTGACTGCCAGACCGGTATCATCACTTCTTCTACAGGAATGCGGCGACTAAAGAACTTCAATAAGAAATTCCTGAGACTTGTCGCCGGTATGAATGAATTGGAGTGTATTGGTTTTGTAGACAGTTTGGACATTACCTATACACCGGTCAGAAGGGTTGGTGGATAATGTTTTCATTTAATTTTAAAGGTGAATATGAAACTCCGCTGCTGACTCTCTGCACCCCTATTCGTGAGGAACTATTCATTGTATCAGAGTGCAAGGGTCTTACTTATACCCCTATCTTTGATGGGCTGGCAGAGCTGGAGTTTGAGGTATCTTCTATCTTCTCTAATGGCGAGGATACACCCTACTACTCTCTAATCAAGAAGCGCAAACTGATTCATGCCGAGGGTATTGGATGGTTTGTAATTGTACAGGCAGATGAAAACATTGACGGCAGCAGACCAATCAAAAAGGTTCACTGCGTATCTGCGGAAAAGACCTTAGACCAATACAGCATCAATCTGATGGACGGAACACACAAATTTTACGATGCCTTGCAGCCTGAGAAATCTCTTTTGGGAGCTTTTATTGGTCAGACCGATTGGAAGATCGGACACATTGATGTTGAGCTTTGGAACAAGTATAGAACCTTCGAGTTCCCTGACGATGAGGGTTTATATAGTTTCTTACATGGAGATGTAGAGGAAGCATACGGCTGTGTCTTTGAATTTGACACTGAGAAAAAACTTGTTAATGCGTATGTAAAAGGTACTCTGATTGACAAGACAGACATTGTGCTAACCTTTGACAATCTGATAAAAAAGATTGACATTCAAGAATCAGATGATGACCTTGTAACAGCATTGAGTGTCAGCGGAGACAATGACCTCAACATTCGTACTGTGAATCCGCTTGGAACCAATACCATCTATCAGTTTGATTATTTCAAGACTGAGGAATGGATGAGTAAAGGTCTGATTGATGCGTTGACTGCATGGGAGAAAAAGGTTGAAGCGCAGAAAAAGCCCTACTCTTCCCTACTTACTTCTTTAAAAACAGAGAACTCAAAGCTGATTACTTTGCAAGGGCAGTTGACAGATTTAAAGGCTGAGTTAGATGCACTGGAACAGGTCAGAACTGCTAGAATCAAAGGCGGCAAAGACCTTGCTGATATCACCAATAAAATCAATGCCAAGCAAGCAGAGATCAATGCAAAACAGGCAGAGGTTGATAACCAAAAGACTGTGGTCGATAACATCCGCAATCAGCAGTTAGAGATTAACAAGTCCCTGCGTTTTGAGGAAAACTTCACAGCGGAACAATTAGTTGAGCTACAGTGCTACACCAATGCTGCAACCTATACAAACGACAACTACACCATTACAGATAACATGAGCTATGCTCAGATACAGGAACAATCAGAGGCTTTGTATCAGGACGGTTTAAAGAAGCTAGGTGAAATCTCTGTACCAAACTACAGTTTTGACATGGATGTGGTCAACTTCTTATTCCTCATCCAATACAAGCCATTCATTGAACAAATCCGTCTGGGTGCTACTGTCAATGCAGAGGTCAAAAAGGGATTCTGGGTTGAGCCAATGCTTGTCAAGATTGTGGTGGATTATGACCAACCTGACAACTGCAAGCTGGTATTTTCTGATTCTTTCCGCTTAGTGGATGAGTATTGTGTATTCGATGATTATGATAAAGAGTATGCGAAGTCAGCAAAGACTATCCATGAAAGCAAGGCTGCATGGGACAAAGCGACCTCCAGTGGTGCGGTGGATTTTGTCAATGACATGAGAAAAGATGGACTTAACCTTGCATTGACCAGTGTACTCAATGCAGATAACCAAAGTCTTGTGATTGACAAGCATGGTCTTACTGGCAGAGTACAGCGTGAGGATGGCAGCTTTGACCCTGAACAGGTTAAGCTGGTCAACAATCTGCTGGTATTTACAGACGATAACTGGCAAAGTGCTAAAGCTGCGCTGGGTAAAGTCAAAATGCCAAATAGTGAAAACTATGGTTATGGACTCATTGCCGATGTCATTATTGGTCAACTGGTAGCATCCAGTGAGCTTGTTATCAGCAATGAGTCCAATACATTCAAGGTAGATGCCAACGGTGCAGAACTTATCAATGCGTACTTTAAATTAAAGACCAGTAATGGCAGAAGCCAAATCACCCTTGACCCAAGAGATAGTTCTGCGATTCGATTACAGACCGATACAGGTTCTGGATTAAAGGATAAATTCTATGTTGACCTGACAGGTAAAATCGTTGCAGATGATATTGTTACCAAATCCGGTACAATCGGTGGTTGGAATATCAAAGAGAATGGTCTGTTCTCTAACTGGGGTGACTATATCAGGTCTGATGGTTACGGAAAACTGAGTCTGATGACCTATACCCCATCGAGTGCAAGATTTGACGGAACGATATATGCGAAGAATCTGGGCGACCAGGTGCAGCATAATAACATGGGCAATAACTCTGTTGATACAGAACAACTATTTAATGGAGCTGTGACAAACCCTATTTTGCAGAATGGTGCTGTTAGCGAAAACAAACTTGACTGGAATGTTCGGCATTTAATTGCAGAAAAAGCTACGATTGCACAGCTTGAAGCAGCAGAAGCTAGAATCGAAAGATTAGTAGCAAACGAAATCAGTGCAGTTAATGCCGACATTAGAGAACTAAATGCTGATGTTGCAGATGTAGAGAAATTGGTTGCTAAAAAAGCCGATATTACACAGCTTAATTCTGCCATTGCCAATGTAAAGAAATTGATTGCTGATGATGCAAAGATTAGGAATTTGGCAGCTGGAGTTGTGAGTAGTGCAACCATTAAAACTTCCCAGCTTAGTATGAATGGACATTCATGTATCCCTATTACTGTTTTAACCGGCGGTAACATCAGTACATCAAAGACTAAAGTAGTTTATGAGGTTGATTTTGTCAAGAAAAGAGCTTATAAAACAGAGGTTCTAACAGCTGCCGCTCTTACAAATATGGACTCAGCGGTCTGTGTCGGACATAATTAAGGAGTATTTTATGGAACTAACACAACAGGTCGTGCAACTTACCGCAGTTGTAGAGGCGATGGAAACATTGACTCTGACAGGCTCACATAACTGCGGTACATATTATAACTGCATGAAGATGCTGGCTCAAACAATTCAAGAACTAAAGCAAATTCAGGCAGAACAGGATGAGCCTGTAGAAGATGATACTGAAGATACACAAGCAGAGGTTACTGAATAACCCCTGCTTTTTTCATGCCCTGAAAGGAGTGATTGCCATGATTGGCAACAGCATATTAGCCCAGCACTTAGATGACTGTGAGTGCATTCAGGGCGACACTATGACGCTAACATATGAATTTTATGACGGTGAGGGTAATCCCTTAGACCTACGCCGTTCTAAAGCGTATGTTGCATTTTGCCCTTACGGTCAGTACAAAAGTCCTGTACTCATCAAGGAGGGCATTGTATCATCCGGTTCACCGCATATTGTGGTTGTTAACCTTAGTAAAGAGGACACGATTGCACTAAAGGATATTAAGTACAATCAACAACCTGTTATCGTGGTGAACCCTGACGAACCAGAAGAAAGAGAATATCGCAGAGCACAGGGAGATATCATCATGTATCCTGCGATTTACTCTGAATCCATACACGCTATGTATAAGAGACAAAGACAAATTTAAGGAGGAATTTCAATGATTTCGATTGAAGAAGCTAATAAAATTCTGGGTTTGAGACTTGGAAATCGTTCTGCTGATTCTGTAAATACTTGGTATGTTGGTGTATCCACCACCTCTATCAGTGAGGACGGTAGTGGTATCTCTGAACCATCTGATAGCAATGGATACAAGAGAGTTGCAATTCAGAACAATAGCTCTAACTTTACTGCTCCGGCAAACATGACAGTAAAGAACACCAACCCTATCGTCTTTGATGAGGTCACTGCTGACTGCGGTACTGTTACTGACATTTTTCTGTCTGATGCAGCTACCGGTGGTAAAGCTGCTTACTACGGTAAGTTTACCGTACCTCGTCCGATGCCAGCACAGTCTAACCTGACTATCAACGCCGGAGACGCAAGTTTCAAGATTGTAAATATGAAGTAGGTGATCCTTCATGGCGACAAACCACTGGAAGATTATCATAGACAACTTTCCAAAATACTTCTCTGAGAAAGTAACCTTCCTGTATGGTTTTGAAACTACTTATCGTGCTATCGCCCACATGCGAGGTGTGTGGGCGCATGAGCATGGTGTGAAGGTTACTGCTGCTTCTGCCCTACATTTGCATGGGGATGTAGAATCTCAAATCAAAGTCCCTGTGGAGGTTGCATCTGCAACGCTGACAACCTATGCGAAATTTCCAAATGAATACGCTGTAGAGTTTGACACTATCCCACGGCTGCACTGTTATGGGAAGTTCCCCACAGAATACAAAGTGCCAATGGAGGTTGTAGCCAGCACAAAGGTCAACTGCCGATATGAGAGTGAGATGAAGGTGCAGGTCGATGTTGTACCACGACTGAAGCTCAAAGGCAAAGCGAACCTGGAATCCGCTGTGCAGATGAATGTACTGGCTCCGGTGACGAATCTGCATGGTCGTTTTGAAATCCAGTGCAAAGTGCCTGTCAGTGCAGAAGGATATTTAGAGACAAGGGGCAGAGTTACATCAGAGTATGCTGTTCAGATGAGAGCTGTAGCGATGGTCGCTATCTTTTACAAACTCTTTGAACGCAATGACGAAACACTTGAAACAGTCAATGAACTTACATTAAACGATTTCTGCATTAAGACCATCAGTTAGGAGGGAAATTATGTCAGAAATATTGTCACAAAAATTAAAGCTCCTTGATGTGATTGGTGCAGATAAAAACATGAAGGTGCATGAAGCGCTGAGTGTTATTCTTGGTACTGGCACACAGAGCAACACCTACATCATCAACAAGGCGCTGGAGGACATCAATACTCAAATTACAGAGCTGGAAAGCAGAAATGCTCTGGTGGATGTTACTGGGATCTATCAGTCTGCATCTGGCAACAAAGAGAGTTTTACCGGTGTTGCTTCCAACATCAATGAGTACACCAATGGAATGGTTTTAATTTTTACCATTCCACAAAATAACAAAGGTGCTGTCTCTATCAATCTAAATAGCCTTGGTGCAAAGGATATTAAAAAGTACAGTGCAAAAGGCGCATTGATAGATTTAGAGGCTGACGACTTTGTACGCAATCACAAGTATTTTCTGGAGTACGATGGTACGCAGTTTGTTACCCTGTGTGAGAACAGCGTACAGGAACTCAAAGCACTGGCAGCACAAATTGGCAACCATGAGAAGGATACTGTAAAGCACATTACTGCTGAGGAAAGAACTGCATGGAACGGCAAGAGTGTTGTCACAAAGTCTGAGACAAATGGATCAGTCAATGTGGATGGCAAACCTATGGTGGTGTACACACACCCATCCGGTACAAACCCACATAACACAACAAAGGAAGATGTAGGGTTATCCAATGTTGCAAATGAACGCCAGTACAGCGCACAGAACCCACCTCCCTACCCTGTTGTATCCGTTAACGGCAAGACTGGTGCGGTGGTTCTTAAAATCAGTCAGATTGAGAATGATTTAAAGTTCCAGACTGATGGCGATGTAAACAGCAGTATTACCAATGCGATCAATGCGTTAAAGAATGGCGTTACAGTTAATCTTGACACTCTGAAAAAGATTGCTGCTGCCATCAACAATGACCCTAATTACCACCAGACAGTCAGTGATGAACTGGCGACAAAGGCTAACAAGAATCTGGATAATCTGGATGTCGGTGTACTGTTAGAGCAAGGGAAAACTGCTGGATTGCTGGACAAGGATACTGCTGGAAAAACATACGAAACACAGGCTCACGCCAGTGAAACCTATGAAACAAAAGAAAATGCTGCCAATGTGTATGAAACCAAAGAGGCGGTCAAAACAGCGTTGGCTGATAAAGCTGATAAGACAGAGCTTCCAAACAAAATCGTCACTGTATCGTTGGATGCAGAGGGCTGGAACACAGACAGTGACGATGTATTTTCTCATGCAGTCAGCCATGAAGCGATTGTAGAAAACACAAAGCTAAATGTTGCACCAACGACTGATACACAGCTTAAAGAGCTGATGGATTTGGGTGTATCTAGCATGGTAGCAAAGAATGAAAATGGCACAGCAACTATCATCTTTTATGGTGCAAAGCCTAAAGCAACTATATCACTACAGATTGAGATTGTGCCTACAACACAAATTTAAGGGGTGAAATTATGGCAATTTACGGAACGCCACTTACGATGGGCGGTGGAGGTGGAGGTCAAAACGAAACACTTCCTCCACTACTTGATAACTTTAAAGCGACAAGGTTGGAAGGTGGACTTGTGCCACCGACTGCAAATACTTTAGCTTTTAAAGATATTCCAGATGGTTCAAAAATCAAACTGGTAAAAGGCAACAATATCAGCGGCACTGTAACCTATGGTACAACAACTGACTTAAACCACAGAATCGTGTTCGATTCAAATGACTGGGCAAGGAAACGGTTTCGGTTAGAGAATGATATAGACTACAGCAATATATCTGGCAGTGATATAGACCAGTGGTTAAATTCTACAAAAGCTAGTGGTTGGTGGACAAAAAAGGGAACTAATTTAACCTCACCCGATTACTCCAACGAACAAGGCTTTTTGTACCAGCTTGGTATCACAGACGAGCTTTTAGCGCAGAACTTCAACGACATTAACATCAATGCAACAGCAAAGGCAAAAGTAGGATTACCGTGGAGGGTAAGCTTTTCCGAAGATATTCCATATACATTCTTTAAAGATGTAACATTTTTCGATGTTGCGGATTATGTTTCTTTGCATGGTAATTCGGGAAACGATGTTTTGCCATACAATAAGCCACAAACAAAAGCACCCCCCCAGCTAACTTTATATAATGTAACTGCAAAAATCCACCCTATGATGGAACCAAAGCCAGAAACCAAAGTGGCTTTAGATGTTGATGGAAGTTACTTTATGTTTGAGAAGCAGACAAGTATAATCCTCTCTGCTGACAAGATGCCTGTTTCTCGTGCAAACGCTTTAGCTGGTGCTGTGTGGGTGTATGGCGAGCATGAACCGAAGAATGTGAATGACGGAACGAAGATTAATCTAACAAGGGAAGAAATTGTATTGCCAGAAGAAGGGGATACGGACATTCCACCTATTTCGTATACAGAGCTTGAAAGACCAACAGCAAACAAAACATGGACTGCACCAGAAGATGGATATTACAAATTTGTCGGCGTTGCGATGGGTGGATATAGTGGAACAGCAAGAAGAAATGTCGGTGCAAGCTATAATGTTAGTGGTGGTTCGGGAGGTTCTGGCGGAATTGTTGCAAGCGTTTTCAAACTTAAAAGAGGTGAAAGCGTATCTCTTGCAGTTGCGAGTGGTGATGTTACAATTTCTTACGGCTCTGAAACTGCAAACGCAACACATGGGCAAGATGGTGGCTCTTCTTCGTCAGAGCCTGACAATAAAGTAAAGCTTGGGAGTCCAGGAAAAGCAGGCAGAGCAACAGGTGGCAATCTTATAAACATGGACGGCAAATACGGTGACCTAGGCGAAAGATTGGAAGGAAACAAGGCTACAATAGTGCGTGGTGGAGAAACTGTTTACGAAAGGCATATATCAAGAGGTGGATACGCTCAAAGCACAAGGCAAGAAGGAGAGACTGTTCCAGTAGGCAGAGGAACAACGGCATACATAGCAGTTCTCAAAGGAGATAGTTCATCAAACAAGCCTTTAAATTTTACAGCAAAAGCTAGTAAAACCATCGCAGACCTTCCATCAAAGTCAAAGGTGAAACTGGGTCGATATGGTGATGCAGATTTACAATGGCTGGTCAGCCGCAACGCTGAAAACAAGCTGATTTTGGTGCTGGATTCCAACAGTATGTCTGCGTTGGGAAACAAAATACTCGATGCCGCAGAGCCAAGCAACTCTGACAGTGACCGTAGAAATTATGGCAACAACCGATACATTTACACCAACCTTCACCAATGGCTGAATGCCGAAAAGGGTGCAAATCAGTGGTTTGTAAAAGCTCACAACGCAGATACACCGCCAAACTATCAGAATCAGGCAGGATTCTTAAACGGCTGGAAAAAGGAAGAACTAGACCTGTTAGAGCTTGCCGAATGGACGGTTACAAAATCCGGTACCGATGGTAGTGGAAAAGAGACTTTTAGAAGCAGGGTTGTGTTGCCATCTACAACCGAAATGGGATTTTCAACTGAGGGCGGCGGCAGTAAGCTGGACATTTTTAACAGTGATTCCGATAGAAGCGCAAGCGCAACTTACTGGACAAGAACTCCTTACCCCACTTCTCCTTGCATCAACTATCAAGTAAAGTCTAATGGAACACTGTATACTGGCGGTTACAACAACTACGATGGAGCAATTCGCCCTATCTGTGCGATTCCAGCAAGTACCCTTATATCTGACACAACCGATTCTGACGGGTGCTATACCATCCAGTTCATTCCACCAGCGCAGAAAACCTTTACATGGTACATTAACAAAGATTTGTACGCAAGACAGTTCACTTATAACTCCAAGAAACAGTATCAAACCATGTTGGAGGGTGCTACAACATATCTTCCAATCATGCCTGACGGTCAGGAACTTTCCAAACTTCCGTCAAAATCTAAAATCAAATTAGGAAAAGTAAACAATACCGTTTTAAAATGGATTGTTTGCAGGGATACTTCGGACAATCAAGTTCGTTTGATTTTAGACGGTTCAAGCTATAATGTTTTGGGGGAAAAACAATTTGACGCACCAGAGCCATCGAACAGCGATAGTGGTAGACGCTCATTCGGCAACAATCGATATATTTGGTCAAACCTCCACCAGTGGTTAAATTCCAACAAACCTGCAAACCAGTGGTATACCTCACAACATGGAGCGGACGCACCGCCGAACTACGCTAACCAAAACGGTTTTCTTAACCAGTGGACTGAAAAAGAAATTAAATCTTTGGAGTTTGCAAACTGGACTGTTACTAAATCAAGCGTGGACGGTTCTGGTTCAGAAACTTTCCGAAGCAGAGTAACTTTAGCAAGCACTACTGAACTTGGCTTAGAGAGCGGCACAGGCGGCGGCAGTTTGGATATTATGAACAGTAATGCTGACCGAGATTTGGGAACATTTTACTGGTGTCGCACACCATATCCGTCCAGCGCCTTCAGTGTGCGTGGTGTCGGCGGCGGCGGTGCGCTTGGCAGTCTCAATGCTTACTTTGCGTCTGGCGTTCGCCCGCTTTGTAAACCTTTATCTAATACGCTAGTATCAATAGAAACCGATAGCGAAGGATGCTATACCCTCGTTTAAGAAAGAAGGGAACAAATGACAATTCCAAATAACTGGTATATCTCTGACTGTACATCGGAGGTCTACCCTACTTCTAAAATGGATGCTGGAACATTTTATCTACCGACCAACATCCAGTACAACGAAGAAGATAAAATCTATTATTACCAAGAATACCGCTTTACTATGCCAATCAATTATGATGTACCGGCAGAAGTATCCGATGCTCTGGCTGAACAACTTGACATTTACAGCAAGCAGTTTGGAAAGCGCATTTATGAGCTGGAAAACAGTCAGGTAGAACAAGACAAGAAAGCCAGTGAAACTGATATGGCAATTCTTGGTTTGATGGACACTATTCTGACTATGCAAACACAGCCGTAAACTGGTAATTCACCAGTTTAAATAACACTTTATGTTTCTAAAGGAGGAAACAAGTATGTACAACTTTATTCTTTCCATGTGGGTAGCAGGAACTATTGATGAGCGTAGAGTAAGAAGTTATTGCCCTCTGTTTATCACTACCGACCAAAGAGATATTATTCTGGCTACTCCGCAGCTTTAAATATCTGCAACAAACCATTTGAGTGGAGGTGATAACGATGATTAAATTGAGAGTCACCCAATCTGAAATGCACTTGATTCGCAATGAAGTAGTAGCAAGTGGCGCTGTAAAGGCGTATCAGGTTTACTTTGCTTTTGATGATACCTGGGCAGATTTAAAGCGAATTGCTCTATTTAAAGCCGGAGATGTCAGTGTAGAAACCCCATTAGACGAAAACGATATGTGTCAGATTCCGTGGGAGGTTTTAAAGGAAGCTGGGGTTGAGTTATTGATCGGCGCAGTGGGCGTAGACCACAATGTAAGGGTTCTACCAACTGTGTGGGTGAATGTAGGAATGATACAGGTTGGTGTAGGCAACACCAATCTTTCTGCTCCCTCCCCTTCCCTTTACCAGCAACTGCTCAGTATGATTGGTGATTTAAAAACTCTGAACACTACCGCAAAGGACAACCTTGTAGCAGCCATCAATGAAGTGTACCTCAAAGGCGATCATGATATTGCTATAGACCAAGAGGTTGGCACAATGCTGGAGGAAATCTTCGGCAAGTTTACAGGGGTTCCTGTGCCAGATGACCAGCTTGCTACTAATCAAGATGTAGACACCATGCTGGACGGTGTGTTTGGTGATGCACCTCCGGTAGTCGGAGAAGTTGCTACCGACCAAGACATTCTGTCTATGTTGGATGGAGTGTTTGGAAATAAAGAAACTATGTAGAAAGGAGGAATCCCAAATGCCAACAGCACAGCAAAAACTTGTAACGCTTGCACAGTTACAGATGCAGGCTGAGAGAATCAAATTGGAGCTGGCAAAGTATCCACAGACTGAGGTGATGAATCAGGCAATCACAGACAAGATTACTTCGGAGAATTTGTCAAGTCTACAGACATCTGATACTATTCCAACTCCAGAAACAGCAAAGGAAAATTCGCTGTACCTTTACAAGAACCCTAAGACTCAGAAGTTTGAAATCTATGCCCTGATCGGAGGCAAGATTGAGAGACTTGATGATGACGAGGGTGCTGGAAGCATCCCACAAGACCAAATTGCTACTGATGGTGAAGTGGAAGAAATGCTAAATGAGGTATTCCCACAAACACTGTAGTATAAGAAAATAAGCCAAAACAGACAAACAAAACAAAGGAGAAATGAACTATGGCTTACGATGTAAACAAACTTCTGCAACTTTCCCACCTGAAATCTCTGGCTGAAAAAGTAGCTGCTGACTGTGCAAAGCAGACTGACCTTACCAAGCTCTCTGAGAAGGTAGAAGGTATTATTGCAACCGGCGGCGAAGCAAACAAACTGGAAGGTGTAAAGGTCAACGGTGTTGCGCTGGAAATCGCTGAGAAGATGGTAAACCTTTTGGTTGCTACCGGTACTGAAAATGGTACTCTGAAAGTCAACAACGTTGATATTGCTGTTGCTGGTCTAAAGGCTCTGGCATACAAGGCACAGGTATCTGAGGCTGACTTTGATGCTGCTCTGAAAGCTGCATTTAAGGCAAAAGCAGAACAGTCTGCACTGAATGCTGTCAAGAGCGATGTAGATACCCTGAAAGGTTCTGGTGCTGGTTCTGTAGATCAGAAAGTCACCGATGCTCTGAATGAGTTTGCAACCAAAGTATCTGACGACAAGGTTGTTAATACCTATAAAGAGTTGGTTGACTGGGCTGCTAAACATGGTGGCGAAGCTGCTACTATGGCTGGCAATATCACCAAGAACACTCAGGCTATCGAGGCTGTTAAGACTCTGATTGGTACTCTGCCGGAGGAAGCATCTTCCGCAACTGTCGTTGAGTACATCGCAGAGGCGATTGCTGCAATCGGTATTGGCGATTACGCTAAGACTGCTGATATGCAAGCTGCTCTTGCTAAGAAAGTTGATGTTGTCGCTGGCTCTCGTCTGATGACTGACGCAGAGGGTACTAAACTGAATGGTATTACTGCAAATGCTACCAAGGTTGAGAAATCTAACACCAACGGCAATGTAAAAATCAACGGCACTGAAACTGTCGTCTATACTCTGCCACAGGATGTTGTGAAGGGTCAGATTGCAACTAGCCAAGAAGTAACTGAAATGCTCAATGAGGTCTTTTCTTCCCCAGCTGCTTAATCGTTAAGACGGTGTGTATGGGGTAGCAAAGCACTGCCCCATACTTACCATTTGAAAGGAGATTAAGCGAAATGAATACTGAAAAACTAAGCCCTTTTGAGGGTCTGCGGTTAGTTGCAAATGCCGCAAAAGGTTATATTGCACAGCAGATTGCGACTATTGCCGGTACAGTAGAAGGAATTGTAAATGATTTAAATGCTTCCATCACAAAGCTGGAGGAAGATGTTCCAAAGAAACTGGACAAGGTGACTGTCAATAAGACGGATGAGTTAATCACAGCGCAAGCAGATGGAAGTGTGACTGCCAGCGGAAAGAAAATAGGTGGAGCTACTTTAGCATCGACACCAAACCAAAATACCGTGGCAACAGAACAGGCTGTAAAGGCGTATGTTGATGCAAACAACGGTCTGCATGATATGTTTTCCAAAACCCTGAAAGCTGCTGATTGGGCAGAACAGTCTGACGGCACTTATACAATATCCTTTACTCATCCGCTGGTCAAAGATTCTCTAAAACTGGATATATCGTGTGATACAGCAACATTCCAGCAGTTTGTTGCAGATGGAGTGACTTGTATCAGAATCGACAACAACAATGGTACTGCTGTCGCTGTCTGTATTGGCTCAAAGCCTACTGTCGATGTAACAGTACAAATCACCGTTGTAAAACTTCAAGCAAATATATAAGCAAAGGAGGCTGACAAATGGAGGCTTTAAGTGAGATTTCCAATCTAGTAAGGGAATACATATCACCAGAAGTCATCTGGCTTGTCCCCTGCTTGTATGCTCTTGGCTCGATTGTAAAGAAATCAAAGAGAATTGATGATACTCTAATCCCTACCATCCTTTGTGTGGTGGGGATTTTTCTATCTGCTCTTGTTAGCTTTGCCTCTCGTGAGCCACAAGGCTGGATACAATGGGTCATACTTGCCGCAGTAAGTTTAGGACAGGGTTATGTTATAGCAGCTGCGGCGATCTGTTTGAATCAGTTGATAAAACAGCATATTAGAGCTGGAGAATTAAAATTTGGATTTGATGGAAAGGAGGACAATACCGATGAACAGACAAGGAATTGATGTATCCAAATGGCAGCCCAAGGTGGATTGGCAGAAGGTAAAAGCGGATGGTATCGACTTTGCCATCATTCGTATCGGCTACTGCTACAACAACGGCGTATTGAAGCTGGACAGTGCCTTTACGCAGCACATCAAAGGTGCGCTGGCGGCAGGATTGGATGTTGGTATCTATCTATACAGCTATGCCACCACCGTACAGGCGGCAAAGAGAGCGGCGCAGGAGGTTATCAAGGCGGTCAAGTCGTACAAGCTGACCTACCCCATTGCCTTCGACATCGAGTATGAAAGCATTTACACCGGCGGCAATAAGCAGACCAACACCGACATCTGCAAAGCATTTTTGGATGAGATTGAGGCTGCTGGCTACTATGCTATGCTGTACTGCTCTAAAGACTTTTTGGATAGCTACCTCTACCCTGTGCAGCTGACCGCCTACGACAAATGGATTGCACAGTATGCAAGCAAATGCACCTGCAAACATCCATACGGAATCTGGCAGTATACTGGTACTGGCAGAGTCAACGGCATTGTTGGAGACGTAGACAGAGACATTGCATATAAGGACTACCCTTCTATCATTGCAAAGATGAATAAGCAGCAAAATCCTCAGAAATTCAAATTACCCTATACTGTCATTGTATCTAATGGAAATGTACAAGAGTTGTCCAAACGAGGATACTTTGCATTTACCAGTGAAAACAAATGCTGTGTGGGTAAATTTGCTACTCAGCAGGAAGCTGAGATCACCCAGAAAGACCTAGTTGCCAAAGGATACTCATGTAATGTGGGTAGATGGTAAAGGAGAATATTTATGGAAATTGATGTTACACAGATCGCCGTATCTGTGATTGGTTTAATGAGCGTCATCATTACCAGTGTGATTGTACCGCTGATTCGCAGCAAGGTATCGAACGACCAGTGGGAAGCCATTAAGAACTACGCTCTAGCTGGTGTACAAGCCGCAGAGATATTGCTTGGAGCTGGTAAGGGCGAAGAGAAATTGCAGTGGGCATCTGACTATATTGCAGCGCAATGCAAGCAGCATGGTATCAAGGTTGATATGGATACTATTCGTGTTGCTGTAGAAAACGCATGGAATCAGCTTGGGTTTAACCATGCTGTTATCCGAGAGGAATACAAATCTATTACAGAAACAAAATAGGAGGTATTGTTATGGCAAACATTTATTGGAGCAAAAAGAAAATCGTCATCGTCAACATCAACGACAATCCGGTTGCCAAAAATGTCATCGAAACTATGAAAAAAGAGGGTTTCCAGAACGTTGTAGAGTACAAGGCAATGGATGATTATGCAGCTTATTACAAGATTGCACAGGAGAAACCAGCATACACCATGCTGATTGCAGAGGGCAACAACTGCAAGATTCAGCCATGCAAAGTCGAGGGTATCTCTCGTAATCAGCTTGGCAAGGTACTGAGCCGTGATCGCAGCGAGAGCCACAAGGCGATTGAGCCGTTTGTACATCATCTGCGTATGATTGGCGTTAAATCTGAAACTCTGGGTGCAGAGATTCTTCCGTGGGAGGAACTACGCTCTGAGCGTCTAATTTGGTTTGTAGAGGATAAAACTCCGCTAATCTCTATGAAGTTGCCAAACAAAGACGGCGTTGCAGAAGCGGTGTGTGAATCGGTAAAAGAGTATTTTGCGGAATAATGAGAAACCCCTCAGTGTGTACTGAGGGGTTCTTTTTTAGCTTACCTGTTTACACCTCAATCAAGACTTTTAAAACATCTCGGAGGTGTGAGATATGGATGAAACAGATATTTTAGCAAGACTGCTTGCTCTGGAAGCTAAGTATGACACACACATGGCTCAGTTTGAAGAATTTAAAGCCTGTAACGTAGCATTCAGAGAAGAAACAAAGCAGGATATTAAGGACATCAAGGAAGAACAGGCAACGCTCAATAAGATAGCAAACTCGATTGAGATGATTGCCTACAAAACGGATGAGACATCAAAGATGGTAGAAGCCATCAGTGCTGCACAAGGCAGATTGGAAGATGGACTCAAACAGAATCAGGAAGATATGGACAAGAAGTTTAGTTCACAGATCAATACCTTTGACAACAGATTGGTGAAGGTTGAGCTGTCGGATACCAATAAAAAGGCAGCATTGGTGGATACAGTGCTAAAGGCTGGCGGCGGTATGCTGCTGGGAGCTGTATTGCTATTACTATTTAAACTGATGTTTCCAGCATTACCGTTTTAAAGGCGAAAGGGCAGACGTAATAACGTCTGCCCTTTTCTTTTTCCCTGTTCCCCTTTTTTGAAAAGACGATGGTTGATGGTGAATCAATATGAACACATTATATCAACAACTGTTTTGTATGTCAAGAATTATTCTGGCATGAGAAATAAACATGTAATAGTTCAAATACTTTGTGTTACACTCCTTTTTGTATTTCAAATATCGTATCGTAATTGGTCTTTGCAGCATAGCTATATGCAAATTTCAAATCATCCTGCCATTTGTCACACGCATCGTCAAATCTGTAATTATCTCTATGAGAATGAATCAGCCATTCCAGATGATTGATAATGCTGGATTGAGACATTAGCTTTCCATCAATCAACTGCCCTATTAGTTCCTGTCGCTCTTTTTGAGAAAGCCCATCTATCTTATTCACAGTGTACCCATAAAGACGCAAATCAGATTTTTCCTTCATATTAAACGGTGTTTCTGTTGTGCTATAGTATGCAAGATGAAAATACGGCAAACCATATTTTCGTTTATACAAATCATAGCTTTCTTGGTTAAGAAAATATTTTCTTTCCGATTTTGAGTAATATACTGTGATTGGAACAACATCTTCCATATTCGCACATCGAACTAAAATATTAACCATCTCATAATCATCTCTGTTACTTAACAAGTTTTTCTGTGAATACAGATAAACGGTATGCAGTTGATCTGGGTTGAATGGAATTTGGCGAATTGTAGTTTTGTTATCTATCACTGGAGCTGTATTTTGCTCAATAGGGATGACAGTTTTGAATTGTGTATTACAACTCTGTATCTTCTTCTGATTAGACAAATGTTGTGAAATACACTTGCTGTATGACTGATATATAAGAGTATCTTTCATTTTTTCTAAAACGAATTGTATGTTTTCATGTTTGGTTGTGTGCATTTGGTATAAAGCATTCAGCATTTCATCAGGCGATAATACACGAAGCTCCAGAAGATTTTGAATCAATGTTTGTTGTTGAGGTTTAGATAATTCATCGTATCCTGTTTTACAAAGCAACTCCCTTTTATCAAAACCCTTACCATATGGCTGAAATCTAATCATCACTGTCCGATGGAAATTTAGATATTTATTATAAAGCTGTGTAGAGATAAAATACTTTTTCTTTTTGATGTGAAACATCAGCTTCATCGGAATAGGGGTCAAATCTCCGGTTAAAGCAGTTGTTCCTATAAACTGTATTGATGAGTAATCTATTCTCCACCTATCCAAATCAATAATATATACGACATCCTCAATAGCTGAAAATATTCCTTTATTGGTTCTTTTTTTTATCTCTGCTACAATATCCGATTGCGTAATTTTATTGGATTCCTGTTTATGATACATCATATCTTTTAACTCATCCAGATAAAAATCAGATACTTGCAACTGGCTCGTATCTATTGCGTAGGGTTGTTTTAAAGATTCTTCCAGAAAATTATCCTGCTTTTTGGCATCAGCTATGCGACTATCCTGTTTTTTATTTTTAGTCGAAAGAGATGGTTCATGCAGTAATTTGAATAATGTACTATCGTAATATTGGTGTGTTTGGAATTTCTTTAATACATCATTAGATAGTGTTTGTATATACGCCATGTCATTCATGACAATTTTAGAGTATGATTGATTTTTATTTTTCTTTAAACAGGAAATTATGGTCTCTCGATCTGTCAAATTAAATTGCAATAAATCATATAAAAACTGTTTTCTACTCACTCTTGGGTACAAAATATTGTTGTAATAACCACATCTCAACATCATTAAGGTTGCTTCTTTTTGACTATTTGCATCGTACAATTTTACAAAAATTGTACTTTTACTAAGTAAATCTTTCTGCATAACGATAAAATGGTTCTTGACCGAGTCATGATATACAGGGATAGAAATTACAGTATGGGGATTTGATAGAACCCTCATTGTATACTGCTTATATGTTTTGATTTTCTTTTTAGAGACCCCGAATACAATGGTGTGTTTAGATGGGGAGTAATCAAAAACTCCATTTTCATCCACAGCAAAATCAAACGATACAGCTTGTTTTGCTTCTTTTATTTCATTCAGTTCTCGGAATAAATCATCTATTTTAGGTTTAGGTATACTAGAAACATATTTTTTATCCTCTAAAATATAAGATAGCATATACGAATTGTTTAAAAATTTTTCATTGTAGCTAGAGAAAATCTTATCCAGCTCATCTTTAGAGTAGATACGATAGGCTAATAAATTCTGAAGGTATTCCTTTCGTGCTTTTCCTCGATGTGCTGGACGATATATACCATATTGAATTGCCTTATCCACCCATATATTGTCGTTATTGGCATTTAGTATTTCTACAGGTAATAATCGACCCAATAGATATGTGGTTTTGGGTAAATTTCCGCAATATGTTGCATAAAAATGATGTCCCTCGATATTTAAAACATCAAGGGTTAATTGATAAGGCTTCCCCTCTGTCGTGCGCAAGCTTACCGTATTTGTTGTTTCCACATTCTCCACTCTATGAAAGCCATGATAGACAAAGATAGTGTGATCGGCTGGACAGAAAGACAATCCCTGTTTTCTATCATTGATTTCCTTTTGAATTTTCGACTGCACATCTCTATACTCAGCAAGGTATGGATGATTTTGTAAGTATTCCAAATCTTCCATACTTAAATCATGAATTGACAAATTTACATCCATATTTTCTACCTCATATTTTAATTAGAGCCTATCATCTTCGGTTGTATATTACCGTAATCTATCTGTTTCATATTCCGTATATTCTATTCTCACCATATCATTTTGCATTAGAAAAGTCAAGTTCAAAATAGATATATGCAGTAAAATGTGGTATACTATTCTTATTGGCGGTGATATCGTTGCAAACAAAAGCATACCTCTCAATAGACCTAAAATCCTTTTTCGCATCTGTTGAATGTGTGGAGCGTGGACTTGACCCATTGAATACCAATCTGGTAGTGGCAGATGCAAGCAGAACAGACAAAACCATCTGTCTGGCAGTAACTCCATCTCTGAAATCCTTCGGTATCTCCGGCAGAGCAAGGCTGTTTGAGGTAAAGCAGAAGGTTCAGGAGGTAAACTTCTCTCGTCAGTACAAAGCACCTCACAAAGAGCTGACAGGCAGCTCCTACTTGCACTCTGAGCTGATGCAATCGCCGGAGCTGGCAGTAGACTTCATCATTGCACCGCCTCGAATGGCATACTACATTGATTACAGCACCAGAATCTACGATGTATATCTGAAATATGTCGCACCGGAGGATATTGTTGCCTACTCGATTGACGAGGTGTTTATTGATGCTACCGGCTATTTAAAGACCAGTGGCTTGACAGCACACGATTTTGCCATGCGGATGATTCTGGATATTCTGCACACCACCGGTATCACGGCAACGGCTGGGATTGGAAGCAACCTGTATCTCTGCAAGGTCGCAATGGATGTGGTAGCAAAGAAGATACCGCCGGATGAACATGGTGTGCGGATTGCAGAGCTGGACGAGATGAGCTATCGAAAGACCCTCTGGGAACACCGTCCGATTACCGACTTCTGGAGGGTTGGAAAAGGCTACGCAAAGCGGCTGGCAGATCGCGGATTGTTTACGATGGGTGATGTGGCAAGATGCTCTGTATACAATGAAGATGTGCTGTACAAGATGCTGGGTGTCAATGCAGAGCTGTTGATTGACCATGCGTGGGGATGGGAACCCTGCACCATTGCAGATATTAAATCCTATAAGCCCTCCAGCAGCAGTATCTGTTCCGGTCAAGTATTGGAATCCCCCTACCCCGCTGAAAAAGCCCGACTGGTGGTCAGGGAGATGGTGGATTCCTGCGCATTGGATTTGGTGGATAAAAAATTGATGACCAATCAGATTACACTGACCATCGGCTATGACATCGAAAATCTGACCGACCCAAACAGACGCAACCGCTACCGTGGGGATGTTGTCAAGGACACCTACGGACGGCTGATACCCAAACATTCTCATGGGACAGCAAACCTAGCCTATACATCCTCCAGCAGAAAGATGACAGAGGCAGTGACAGAATTGTATGACCGGATTGTCAATCCTGACCTGCTGATACGCCGCCTGACACTTTCCATCAACCATCTATTGGATGAAGATGCGGCGGTACAGACGGAAAACAAATATGAACAGCTCAACCTGTTTGACAATTTAGAACAGGTCATCGAGCAGGAGCAGGCAGACAGGGCAGCATTGGAGAAAGAGAAAAAGATGCAGAAAGCAATGCTGGCAATCAAAAAGAAGTTTGGTAAGAACGCCATCCTCAAAGGAATGAATCTGGAGGAAGGTGCAACTGCCAAAAACAGAAATAACAAGATTGGTGGACACAAGGCATAAATGGGGTAGCAAACTGCTACCCCATTCTTTTTCGCTATTTGATTGGTAAAAGGTCGCTGGAGATTTCCAGAATATCTTCAAAGGCAATCGAGGAACCGTTGGTCATCACAATACAGTGATTCCATTCGTCCACCTTTTTCAGCTCCCCTTGCATGACCTGATAGATGCCTCCTGCCTTTCTTGGGTCTTGTACAAAGTAGGTCACGGCTATCTGCGGATGTTGAGCAAGAGAGGATTTGAGCAGCTGCAAATATTTATCAATCGCTGCCTTGTCATCCTCTGTCAGCTCTATCTTAGCGTCCACATATCGGCAGACCTCACGGATTGCTTCCCCATGTCCTCTCAGAGCTGCAAAGGGAGCAAACTGTGCTGCTCTATCCTGCATCGACATTCTGGGATGCTTGCTGGATACATGGTGCGGCAGGTTGATAATGTCATCATATCGTCCAGTCATGGTATCACCTCTGGGTTAGTATAGCATGAGAAGGAAAGAAAAAGCAACCGCTGGTGAAACGGTTGCTTTATTCCTATCGTTTTGTATTGTATCAGGGTTCTCTTTTGAATTGGTGTCAAAGTGGTGTAAAATCTCTTTCTTGGTGTTATTGCGTTACTTAAAAATCGCACAACCAAGCCGTTTTTCGACCCTTAAAACCTAGTCCTTCATAAAGTCCTTGAGCTTATCGAAGAAACCTTTGCGCTTGTGGTAGTTTTTATCGCCGGTCAGCGAATCAAAATCCTTGAGCGCCTCCTTCTGCTTGGAGGAAAGGTTGGTCGGTACCTCGAGGTTGACCCGGACATACTGGTCGCCGCGACCTCTGCCGTTGACATACGGGATGCCCTTGTTGCGCAGACGGAAGACGGTTGACGGCTGGGTGCCCTCCGGGATGTTGTACTTGACCTTGCCGTCGATGGTCGGAACGACCACCTCGTCGCCGAGCACTGCCTGCGGGAAGGTGATGGGGATTTCGCACCATACGTCAAAGCCGTCACGCTCGAACAGCGGGTCGGGACGGACGCTCACCGTCACATTGACATCGCCGGCAGGACCGCCGTTGACGCCGTGGTCGCCCTGACCGCGCAGGACAAAGGTCTGTCCGTTGTCGATGCCTGCCGGAACGTCCACCTCCAGGCGGGTGGATTTGCGCACCCTGCCCATTCCCTTACACTTTTCGCACGGGGTCTTGATGATTTTACCGGTACCGGAGCATCGGCTGCACGCCTTGGTGCTCTGCACCACGCCAAACGGAGTACGCTGCTGCACCCGAACCTGACCGCTGCCGTGGCAGTCCGGGCAGGTTTCCGGTGTGGTTCCCTTTGCTGCACCGGTGCCGGAACATTCCTCGCACTGAATCAGGCGGCTGAAGCTGATTTCCTTTTTGCAGCCCTTTGCCGCCTCCATGAAGGAAAGGGCGATGTCGATGTTGATGTTGTTGCCTCGAATCGGCGCGTTGGGGTTGCGGGTCCGGCTCGAACCGCCGAAGCCGCCGCCAAAGCCGCCTCCGCCGCCGAAGAAGCTGTCAAAGATGTCGCCGATGTCGCCAAAGTCAAAGCCGCCAAAACCGGCTCCTCCTGCTCCGCCGCCATAGTTCGGGTCTACCCCTGCATGACCAAACTGGTCGTAACGGGCACGTTTTTCCGAATCGGACAAAACGGCATAAGCCTCGTTGACCTCTTTGAATTTTGCTTCTGCATCTTTATCGCCCGGATTGAGGTCAGGATGGTATTTTTTTGCCAGCTGACGGTAGGCTTTTTTCAGCTCATCGTCGGTGCAGCCCTTCTGAACGCCCAACACCTCATAATAATCTCTTTTTTCTTCTGCCAATTTGTTCACCCTCTCCTGCCTCTATGTAGAAGCTGTCGGTCTGATTCTGTCTTTATACATACCATGAGGATTGGAGCGCAGACCCCAATCCTCACCGGTCTATTTCGGATTATACCTCTTTAAAGTCAGCGTCTACAAAGCCGTCCTTGTTCTGGTCGTCGTTGTTTGGCTGTGCGCCTGCGTCTGCGCCCGGCTGACCTGCCTGTGGGTTGACGTTCTGGTACAGTTTAGCCGACACGTCGTAGAACTTCTTCTGCAGGTCCTCCTGTTTTGCTTTGATGTCGTCCAGGTTGGAGCCTTTTACTGCTTCCTTCAAGGCGTTGAGTTTGGTTTCCAGCTCGCCTTTGTCCGCTGCGTCGATCTTGCCGTCCAGCTCTTTCAGGGTCTTTTCGGTCTGGAAGATCATCTGGTCTGCGCCGTTGCGGATGTCTACCTCTTCACGCTGCTTTTTGTCTGCTTCTGCAAACTGCTCTGCATCCTTTACAGCCTTTTCAATATCCTCTTTGGACATCGAGGTGGAGGAGGTGATGGTGATGTGCTGCTCCTTGCCGGTGCCCAGATCCTTTGCGGAAACGTGAACGATGCCGTTGGCGTCGATGTCGAAGGTTACCTCGATTTGTGGGGTGCCTCTCATAGCCGGAGCGATGCCGTCCAGACGGAACATACCCAGGGTCTTGTTGTCCTTTGCCATTTCACGCTCGCCCTGCAGGACATGGATGTCAACCGAGGTCTGGTTGTCGGCAGCGGTGGTGAAAATCTGGGATTTCTTGGTCGGGATGGTGGTGTTTCTTTCGATAATCTTGGTAGAAACGCCGCCCAGTGTTTCCAGACCCAGAGACAGTGGGGTAACGTCCAGCAGCAGCAGACCTTTTACCTCGCCTGCCAGTACGCCGCCCTGGATAGCAGCGCCGATTGCTACGCACTCATCCGGGTTGATTCCCTTGAATGGGTCTTTGCCGGTGATTCTCTTAACAGCTTCCTGAACAGCCGGGATACGGGTGGAACCGCCGACCAGCAGGACCTTGTTCAAATCGGATGGGGACAGACCTGCGTCGGACAGAGCCTGGTTTACAGGACCCATGGTTTTTTCTACCAAGTCTGCGGTCAGCTCGTTGAATTTTGCACGGGTGATGTTCATGTCAAAGTGCTTTGGACCGGTTGCATCTGCGGTGATGAACGGCAGGTTTACGTTTGCCTGGGTCATGCCGGACAGCTCGATCTTTGCTTTTTCAGCAGCCTCTTTCAGTCTCTGCATTGCCATCTTGTCGCCGGACAGGTCGATGCCGTTTTCTTTTTTGAATTCAGCAACAAAGTAGTCCATCAGTCTCTGGTCGAAGTCGTCGCCGCCCAGACGGTTGTTACCTGCGGTTGCCAGAACTTCCTGTACGCCGTCGCCCATCTCGATGATGGATACATCGAAGGTACCGCCGCCCAGGTCGTATACCATGATTTTCTGGTCGTTTTCTTTATCGACACCGTAAGCCAGAGCTGCTGCGGTAGGCTCGTTGATGATACGTTTTACATCCAGACCGGCAATCTTGCCTGCGTCCTTGGTAGCCTGACGCTGTGCGTCGGTGAAGTAAGCCGGAACGGTGATGACAGCCTCGGAAACGGTCTCGCCCAGATAGGCCTCTGCGTCTGCTTTGAGCTTCTGCAGAATCATAGCGGAAATTTCCTGTGGGGTGTAGGATTTGTCGTCGATGGTTACCTTGTAGTTGCTGCCCATCTCTCTCTTGATGGAGCTGATGGTGCGGTCGGTGTTGGTAACAGCCTGACGTTTTGCAACCTGACCAACCATTCTTTCACCTGTTTTAGAGAATGCAACCACCGATGGAGTGGTGCGTGCGCCTTCCGGGTTTGCAATCACGACCGGCTCGTTGCCTTCCATAACGGCTACGCAGGAGTTTGTTGTACCTAAGTCAATACCAATAATTTTTCCCATGATAGATAACCTCCATTTTTATTTCGTATGATAAAGTGAATTGTTAACGTTTTGGTTTTTTGTTAGTTGGCTACCTGCACCATTGCGTAACGGACCACCCGTTCGCCGATGCGGTATCCTTTTTGCAGCACCTGTGCCACCACATTTTCTCCTAAGGTTTCGTCCTCGATGTGCATGACGGCGTTGTGCAAATCCGGGTTAAACTGTTCGCCCACCTTGCCGATTTCCTCCACCGACAGGTCGGTCATCGTCTTCATAAACGACTGGAAAATCATTTCCATGCCCTTTTTAAAGGCTTCGTCGGCACACTCTGCCTGCATGGCGCGTTCAAAGTTGTCGATGATCGGCAGGAACTTTTCCACCGTATCCGCCTTTGCCTGCGGGTAGATGGCATCCTTTTCCTTGATGGAACGTTTGCGGTAGTTGTCATACTCTGCCATCGTCCGCAGCAGACGGTCGTTTAGCTCGTCAAGCTGCGTTTGCAGCTGCTGCTCCTTGCTTTCCTGCGGCTGACCCTCCTGCTGCTGTGTCTGATTTTCCTGCTCGGATGCAGACGGACCAGCAGAAGTCTGTTCCTTCTCCTGTTCCTGCTCTGCCTGAGCCTGCTGTTTTTTCTTTTCCGGCACGACCCATTCTCCTTTTCTTATCATTTCTATCTGTGATTGATTTGGTTGTGTTACTCGTTTGGCTGCTCGTTCATCGCCTCGCTGAGCAGTTCGCTGAGCATCTTGGCAAAGAACTGCATATGCGGGATCAGCTTTGGATATTCCATCCGCACCGGTCCAATCAATGCCAATGTTCCGCATCGGGAGGCACCGATGTTGTACCGCACCGCTACCACCGTCGAGTTGGAAAGCTCCATGCTGCTGTTTTCCTTCCCCACCGACACCGTCAGATCGAAGTTGCCCTGTGGGATCAGCTCGATGGCTCTCTGCTTCTCGCCCAGCATCACGAGCAGGTCGCGGGAGTAGTCCCTGAGCTCCTCGTAACCCAGCAGATTGGTCACTCCCTTGGCGCAGAACTGTCCGTCGTTGATCTCCTTGCACAGGGAATAAATGGCGGAAAGCAGCGTTGTGAAAACCTCCGAATAATCGCCGAAGGAATATGCCACCGAATTGATGTAGGAGGAGGAAATCTCGTTTAGGCTCCTCTGTGCCAGCCGCGCGTTGGCAAAGCTGGTGAAGAATTTGCAGATTTCCTGGTTGACGCTGAAGTTGACCCGACACACCTTGCTTTTGACCGCTCCGTTGGAGGCAATCACCATGATGATGACCGTCCGCTCACCGGCGGGAATCAGCTCGATGCGTCTGACACAGACCTGCGGCGGCGTGCTGGTCGATGAGATGGCGGCACAGTGGGTGTAATCCGCCAACGCCTGTGCAGCGTCCGCCAGCAGCTTGTCGGGATCCGGGTCCCATACGTTGAACATCGCCTGCATCGCAGCGATTTCATTGGGAGAAATGGGACTGGGCTGCATCAGATGGTCGATGTAGTACCGGTAGCCCACGTGCGAGGGCACCCTGCCCGCCGAGGTGTGCGGCTGCTCGAGCAATCCCATCTCGAACAAAATCGCCATGTCGTTGCGTATCGTCGCAGGCGATGCGACGATGTCCAGCAGCGCTGAGATTCGTTTCGAGCCGACCGGCTCTCCCGTGCGGGTGTATTCCTCAATGATAGCTTTGAGGATCTTCTGCTTGCGGCTGTCCAATTCCAAAGCCATCACCTCTTTTCTTTGTTAGCACTCTTGTTTCTTAAGTGCTAAACATAATTTACCACTAATTTTCTCATCTGTCAAGGGTCTTTTGCCGCTTTCATAATTTTTTAACAGCTTTTTCATAAAAGGACGTTTTTCCCATAAAAGCGCGGCATTTTTTCCCTTCCTGTACAAACTGCCGCCGGTTGGGTGCTTTTCAAAGGCAGGATTGTGTGTTACACTTTTTCCAGAAACTTTTACAGAGGACCGGTGATCTGCATTGAAACAACAGGACCACACACAGCAAAACGATACCCAACCAATCCAGCTGGAAATGATTCGGATGCCTGAGCCGAATCCCCCTGCAACAGAACAGCGCCCCACCAAACGCCGGCTGCTGTTCTATCTTATTGTGCTCGCCTGCTCGGCGCTTTATTTATGGGCAGGCTATCAAATCTGCGTGGACAAGGCGCAGCTGTTCCGCAACGAGATGGGACTGACCGAAACGGTCGCGCGGGTGGAAACGATTGTAAGCGACCGCAACGACATGGGACAGATTGGCGGAACGGTCTATTACGAGCGGGTCATCACCTTTTGGGCGTGCATCCTGTCGGGCGAGCGCAAGGGCGAGCAGGTCAAGGTGGTGCAGACCATCGACAACCTCACCGGCAACGGGCAGCTGCCGGTCAGCGAGGGGGACAAGCTGTTCATCTTCCAGACCGGCTCGCCGCAGGAGGAAAGCTGGGAAGCCGGTGAGTTCTACCGCTCGGACGCCATCCTGCTGCTGGCAGGGCTTTTCCTGCTGGGACTGCTGCTGTTCGGCAGGCGCAAGGGTCTGATGACCATCCTCTCGCTGGTGCTGACCTGTCTGGCAGTTTTTGTCGTCTTTGTCCCTGCCATTTTGGCAGGCTACAACGCCTATGCCGTTTCGGTCATCACCTGCCTGTTCATCATCGCCATGACCCTTTCGCTGGTCAGCGGACCGAGCAAAAAAAGCCTGGCAGCGGCGCTGGGCTGTGCCGGAGGGGTCGCCGTCGCCGGCATCCTGTCGGTCGTCATGGACAAGCTGATGAAGCTGACCGGCTACCTCAACGACGAAACGATGTATGTTTCTCTGCTCAACGAAGCCAATCCCATCGACCTGAAGGGCATCGTCTTTGCCGCCATCGTCATCGGCGCGATGGGCGCCACCATGGATGTGGCAATGGACATCAGCTCCTCGCTGTTTGAAATCCACCGCAAGGTGCCGGAGATTTCCTATTCCCATCTGGTGCAGTCGGGCTTCACCATCGGTCGGGACATCATGGGCACCATGGCAAACACCCTGATTTTAGCCTACATCGGCAGCTCGCTGACCACCGTGCTGCTGTATGCCAGCTATCAGGCATCGCTGAGCCAGCTGCTTAACCGGGAGCTGATTATCGTCGAGCTGTTGCAGGCGCTCCCCGGCAGCATCGGCATCTTATGCACCATCCCCATCTCCGCCTTCATCGCCTCCGCCCTGTGCTGCCTGCACAAGTGCAACTCGCACAAGTGCGAGTCGTAAGGCAAACAATCCACAAAGCAAAAGCACCGACCGAACGGGTTCGTTTAAAATCCGTTCGGTCGGTGCTTTTTTCAGCTCCTCTTAAAATTTTGCGCGGTAGGTGATGATGTCCACATCCAGCTGGGTGGTCAGCTGCCCTAAGCTGTGCAGCCGACGGACCGATTCCACCGAGGACTTATAATAGTAAGGTGTCATGGTGAACAGGTCGTCGATGTCCTGCTGACACAGAAGGTCGATGGTGGTGTGGACCTTCTGTTTGTCCACCATTTCAAATCCTTCGTACTCGTGGTCAAACTTTTCGTTCTCATACGGCTGGTCGTAGATGCTCTCCTTGAGTTCCCACAGGTGGCGGGTGGAGGTCACTGCAAAGATCAGGATGCCGCCTCGGCGCAGCACCCGATGGTACTCCTCGATGCACACCGGTGCGAAGAGGTTGGTGACCACATGGCAGCTGTGGTCCTTCACCGGCAGCTCAAAGACGCTGGCTACCCCATACTGCACCCGGTCCGCGGGCGCCTGCCCGCTGCGGCAGAGGGCAGCGTAGCCTTTGGCTGCGGCATCCACCGCAAATTTGGAGATGTCCACCCCGGTGATGGAAAAGTCCGGCTGCTCCTTCCCCAAAAACTGCGCCAGACGGTTGGTGTAGTAACCTTCGCCGCAGCCTGCATCCAAAATTTGCAGCGGCACGTTCTTTTTGCAATGCTCCAGCAGCTGGCGGTTGAGCGCGTCGCTGATGGGCTGGTAGTACCCCTTTTGCAGAAAGTTTCGGCGCGCCTGCACCATCTGGCGGTTGTCGCCCGGCACCTTCGAGCGCATCTGGCTGGAGGGCAGCAGGTGCAGATAGCCCGAAGCGGACAGGTCGAAGCTGTGCCCGCGGCTGCACACAAAGCTTTTATCCTTTCTTTCCAGCCTTGCCCGACACACCGGACAGGTCAAAATTCCCATCTTACAAATCCCCTCTCGATTGGTTGTTCTGGCATGGGGCGGTTCAGACTTTGCGCACCGTGTCCCCTTTGAGTATCTGCATGGTCAGGGTCCTGGTCCCATTCTTTCCAAAAAAGACGGTGAAGGTCCCGCGCTCCCGGTCGACACCGACCACCTGTCCCCTGCCAAAGTTTTTGTGTTCAATGTTAAGCCCCGGGTACAGACGCAGTCCGCCCGAATGCAGTTCGGCTGTGTCCGGCTCCCTGGGTTGGGTCAGCCGTGCGACAAAGCGCGAGGGCACCGCCGGTGTGTTGGCAGAAAAGTTGGCAGTCGGAATCACCAGCCTGCGCCGCGCACGGGTCGCCGCTACATAAAAGAGTCTGGCTTCCTCCTCCATCTCATCGTCCATCCCTACGCGGGATTTTTCCACCGCCGAATGGGCAGGAAAAACGTCGTCCATGCAGTCGAGCAGCACCACCGTATCAAACTCCAGTCCCTTTGCCGAGTGAGCGGTGGTCAGGGTCAGTCTCGCAGCGGGCAGGTCTTCCTTGCCGGCTTCCCCGCGCTGGGCGTGCTGGGCAACGATTTCGTCCAGCTCGTCGATGCGGTCCAAAAACGCCTCCACCGTCTGCACCCGCGCGGCAAGGCTGCACAGGATGTTGAGCTTCTGCGCCTGCATCGAGTAGCCGGTGCCGCTGGTAAATTCCAGATAGCTCAGGTAGCCGATTTGATACAGGATGCACTCCATCGCCTTGAGCGGCTGCATCGAGCGCAGCTTTTCGATCATCATGGCGATATATCGGATCCTGCCGGTATTCTGGTTTTCGTCGCACAGCTGCACCATCCTGTCAAAGTAGCTTTCCCCCTGCATCAGCGGGGAGGTGGGGATGCGGCTGAGCATATTGCGCTTTAAGCAGCTGGCGGTCTTATAAAAGATGCGGGAAAAGGCGCTAAAATCGCTGCTGTCAAAGCTCAGCGAAAAGAACGCCAGCACATCGGTCACCACATAGTTGCTCTTTAAGCGGGTTTTATGTTCTTTTATGTAAAAATCCACATCGTTGCGGTCGAGGATGTCCGCCATCGGCACCGCCGACAGGTTGTTGCGGTAGATAAAGGCGGTGGTCCCCTCCTCGGCAAGATAGGCGTCGATGGCTGCGTGGTACTGGTCGGAAAAATCGTGCAGAGGTTTCACCTCCACCGGCTCTCCCTGCGCATTGTTGGTGAACATCTTCTTCTGGTAGCGCTGGCGGTTGCCCTCGATAAAGCGCTGGGCGCAGCTGACGATTTCGACGGTGCTGCGAAAGTTTTCCTCCATCTTCAGCACCTTTGCCTGCGGGTACAGCGAAGGAAATGCCAGCAGATTTTCCGGGCAGGCTCCGCGAAAGCGGTAGATGCTCTGGTCCTCGTCCCCGACCAAAAACAGGTTCTGCTCCTGCTGCACCAGCAGCCCGATCACCGCATATTGCAGCCTGGAGGTGTCCTGCGCCTCGTCGACGCACAGGTAGCGGTAGCGCTGGCGGTACTGCTGCAAAATCGGCGGATAGCGCTTTAAAACGGTCAGTGCATAGCCGAGCATATCGTCAAAGTCCATCCGCTTGTGCTCCTTTTTCAAGGCAGAATAGCCTTGATAGAGCTTCCACAGATTTTTGATCTGGGTCTGGATGGTCTTGCCGTCCTCCACCTGCTGCTGGCGCAGCATGGCGTTTTTGATGAGGCTCAGGTTGGAGATCAGCTCCTCCTCCAAATCCTCCGAGAGGAACTCGCCGTTGACCTGCTGGTAGATTTCCCGCAGCATCCCGCTGCGCTCCCTCGGCTCAATCAGCGCCGGAGCCACTCCGCCGGTCAGACGGCAGTAACTGCCCAGCACCTGGTAGCAGAAGGAGTGGATGGTGCAAAACTGCGGCAGCGCCTTTCCCTGCTGGTGGCTGGGCGCTGCAAACAACCCTTCATACCGCCGGCGCATATCCTGCGCGCCCGCTTTGGAAAAGGTGATGGTCAAAATGGCGGACGGGTCGATGCCGTGGCAGAAAATCATGTTGGCAATCCTTGCCACCATCACCGTCGTCTTGCCCGCTCCCGGCACCGCCAGCAGCAGCACCGGACCGTCGATGGTCTGCACCGCCGCCTGCTGCTGTTCGGTAAAACGGATGCCAGACTTCTGTTGCAGATAGTCAAAGATCTGCTGCTCGCTGTGCATCCTACTCTTCCTTTGGTGCAGCGTCCGCACCCTTTTCATCGCACGCCGCGGTATAGGCGGTCATCTGCTCGATGGTTTCCGGCTGCTGCCCGTCCAGATCGAACACCTCTACGCCGGTGTGCGGCGCCTGCTCACTGCGGTGGTAGCGCACCTTCTGGAAGATGGGGTTTTCCTGCGAAGCAAAGTCCGGCGTCTGGGTCTTCAGTCCCTTTTTGCCGAGCTTAAATTCTGCAAAGTTGCGCACCAGCGCATAGATGACCGCAAAGGTCGGCACACCGATGAGCATTCCCACAAAGCCGAACAAGCCGCCGAAGAAGGTGACGGCAAAGATGACCCAAAAGGCGGACAGACCGGTGGAATCGCCCAAAATCTTTGGACCGATGATGTTGCCGTCCAGCTGCTGCAAAATCAAAACGAACACCGCAAAGACCAGCGACTTGAGCGGGTCGGCAATCATAATGATAAAGATGCTGGGGATGGCGCCGATAAAAGGACCAAAGTACGGGATGACGTTGGTCACACCGACGATGAAGCTGACCAGCACGGTATAAGGCATCTGCAAAACGCTACATCCGATAAAGCACAGCACGCCGATGATGGCAGAATCCAGAATCTTGCCGGAGATAAAGCCGCAGAAGATGGCGTTGCTGTCGTGGGTCAGGTTGAGGGTCGCCTGTGCCACCCGGCGCGGGAAAAAGGCAAACAGCAGCTTTTTGACCTGTGCGTAAAAGATCTCCTTGGAAAGCAGCAGGTAGATGGCGATGATGATGCCCACCACCACATCCAGCAGACCGCTGGTAAAGCGCATAACGCCGCCGAAGAGGTTGGGAAGCACCTGGGTCAAAAAGGTGTAGCTGCGGGTGGCAAGGCGCTGCAATGCCATCGACGGGTCGGAGATGTCCACACCCAGCATCGACAGAACGTCCACCAGCATCTCATTGGTGCCGTACTGGGCAATCAGGTCGTTTAAGAAGTTCTGCGCCTGCGGCAAAAAGGCGTAGATCGACTGCGCCAGGTTGTCGATGCTCTCGACAATCTGTGGAATCAGCACTGCCAAAAACAAGGCGACCACCGCACAGCCAAACAGAAAGGTCAGCAGCACGCCCAGCCCTCTGCGCGAGCGCTTGGACACCCGGTCGCCGAATACCTTGGGGAACACCTTCTTTTCCAGCCAGTTGAGCACCGGATTGAGCACATACGCCAGCGCCGCACCGTAGATGAACGGGGTCATCAGTCCAAAAAAGGTGCCTGCCATCCTGCCCACCACGCTGTGCTCGCTGATGACAAAGAAGAAGGTGATGGCAGCTGCAATCACCAGAAAGGCATACACCGCAATGGTCGTGTACTTTTTGTTCATGTTCAGTTTCATTGGTTTTCCATCCTTTCCCTTCCAAAACATCGGTCCAAAGACCTGCAATCCCTTTATTCTTCCTCCAGCAGCTCCAGCCATTCCTCGCCAAAGCTTTCGTTTTGGTTTTTCAGCTGTTCGATCTGTCCGCAGATTTCCTCCACCTTCTGATAGTCGGCAGCAATCTGCGGGTCGCTCATCTGCTCGGTCAGCTGTTCGATAAGCTGCTCGTTGGATTCAATGGTTTTTTCCAGAAAGGCGATGCGCTTTTTAGCAGCCGCCTGGCGCGCGCGGTCCGCCTTGGTGCGGTAGAATTTCTGCGCAGCCTGCTTTTTCTCCTCGCTCACCTGCTCCTTGACCGGCTGCGGCTCCACCTTGTGCTCCACATAGTAGTCGTATCTGCCGTTGTAAATCTCATACCCGTTGGCAGTCATCTCGATGATGCGGTTCGGGATGCGGTTGAGCAGGTAGCGGTCGTGGGACACCATGATGATGGTGCCGTCAAACGCTTCCAGCGCATCCTCCAGCATCTCCTTGCTGCCGATGTCCAGGTGGTTGGTCGGCTCGTCGAGGATGAGCACATTGCCGCGCTCAAGCATCATCACCGCAAACGCCACCTTTGCCCGCTCGCCGCCGGACAGGCTGCCCACCAGCTTGTACACGTCGTCGCCGGACAGCAGCACCTGTCCCAAAATGCTGCGCACCTGCACCTCATACAGATTGGGGAAGCGGTCCCATATCTCGTTGATGGCGGTCTTTTCCGGGTGCAGCTGGCGGTTCTCCTGCTCGTAGTAGGTGGTCTTGACCTTCTGTCCCCACTCAAAATGTCCTTCCTCCAGCGGAATCAGCTCCTGGATGGCTTTGAGCAGCGAGGATTTTCCCACCCCGTTGGGTCCGATGATGGCGATTTTCTCCCCGCGCATCACATCCAGCCGCATCCCGCGGCAAAGCACCTTGCGACCTTCCCCTTCTCCGACGGCGATGCTCATATTTTCTCCGTGGAAAACATCCTTGACCGGCGGCTCGTCGTACTCAAAGCGGAAGGCAGCCTTCTTCTCCCAGATGACCGGCTTTTCGATGCGGTCCATCCGCTCCAGCGCCGCCAGACGGGATTTTGCGCTTTTGGAGGTGGAGGCGCGGGCGATATTTTTTGCCACATACTCCTCCATCGACTTGATCTGCTCCTGCTGCATCTCATATTCCTTGAGCTGCCGCTCCACCCGCTCCTTCTTCTGCACCACATAGGAGGAGTAGTTGCCGCGGTAGGTGGTCAGCACGGTGCGCTCCAGCTCCCAGATGTGGTCCACCAGCCGATTGAGGAAGTACCGGTCGTGCGAAACCACCAGCAGCGCGCCCTTGTAGGAGGAAAGGTAGTCCTCCAACCAGCTTAACGTCTTAAAATCCAGATGGTTGGTCGGCTCGTCGAGGATGAGCAGGTCCGGCTCCAGCAGCAGCAGACGGGCGGTGGCAAGGCGGGTCTTTTCTCCGCCCGAAAGGTTGTCGGTGATAATGTTGCGGTCATAGGAGGCAAAGCCCATGCCGCCCAGGACGGTGTTGATCTTCACCTGGACCTGATAGCCGTCGGCAGCTTCAAACCGTGCCAGCTTCTTCTGGTATTCTGCCGACACCTTTTCATACTCGGTCGGGTCGTCGTGGACCTGTGCCATCTGCCTTTGCAGGGCGTCCACCTCCTCGCCCAGCGCCAGCAGGTCGGCAAACACCGCCTCCATCTCCTGCTGGATGGTCTTGCCGTTGGAAAGCCCGCTGTTCTGGTGCAGGTAGCCGATGACCTTGCCGTTGGTCAGGCTAACCGTTCCCTCCTCATAGTCCAGCTCGCCGGTCAGGACGTTAAGCAGGGTGGTCTTTCCTTCCCCGTTGGCTCCCACCAGACCGATGCGGTCCTTGTCATTGATGCTCGCACAGACGTTGCGCAAAATGCAGTCCGCTCCGTAATATTTGAATACGTTTTCCAGTGATATAATCATCTTTGATTCCTCTGCTTTATAATATGATAAAAAGTTCTATCTTATATCTTATCATATTGTCGAAATTCTCTCAATATCCCCTCTCCTATTTTATGCGTTTTATCGGGCAAAAATTTTTGCTTTCGACCCTTTTCCCCTCCTTTCTAAAAAAGCTATTTTCAAAACTCAAATTTTGTAGTATAATAAAAGCAACTATTTTATGTAAACTTTTGGGAGGTCACCCCATGCTTTTCATTCATGCCAATCTTGTCACGATGGAGCCTGCACCGCAGGGCTTTTTGTCCATCCCCGACGGCTTTCTGCTCACCGAGGGCAGCCGCATTGCCGCACTCGGTCCGATGTCCGACTGCCCGGACACCTCCGCCTTTTCGTCGGAGGAGGTCTTTGACCTAAAGGGAAACACCCTGCTGCCCGGCTTTATCGACGCCCACTGCCACATGGGTCTTGCCGAAGAGGGACTCAACTTTGAGGGCGACGACCTCAACGAGATTACCGACCCGGTCACCCCGCAGCTGCGCGGCATCGACGCCATCAACCCGCTCAACAAAAGCTTTGAGGAGGCAGTCAGCGCCGCTGTCACCACCGTTGTCACCGGACCGGGCAGTGCCAACGCCATCGGCGGGCAGTTCTGTGCTGTCAAAACCTACGGCAAAAACATCGACCGCATGGTGCTGCAAAACCCGGTCGCGATGAAGTTTGCTCTGGGCGAAAATCCAAAGAACTGCTACAACGACAAATCGGAAACGCCGATGACCCGCATGGCGACTGCCGCGCTCATCCGCGAAAGCCTGCGCAAGGCACAGCGCTACTATGAGGACTGCTGCAAGGCGCAGGAGGACGAAGACACCGACCCGCCGGATTTTGATGCCAAGTGCGATGCGCTCGTGCCGGTCATCAAAGGCGAGCTGAAGGCACATTTCCACTGCCACCGCGCCGACGACATCTTCACCGCCATCCGTCTGGCAAAGGAATTCCATCTGGACTATGTCCTGGTACACTGCACCGAGGGTCACCTGATTGCGCAGGAGCTGGCAGAGGAAGGAGCCTGTGCCATCACCGGTCCTCTGATGACCACCCGCAGCAAGCCGGAGCTTGCCAATGCCACCGACCGCAATCCGGCTGTTCTTTCGCAGCATGGGGTCAAAACCGCCATCTGCACCGACTACAACGTCATGCCCATCGGGCTGCTGCCCATCTGTGCGGGCATGGCGGTGCGCGAAGGGATGGACTACCAGCAGGCGCTGGCTGCCATCACCATCTACCCTGCCCAAATCGTCGGCATCGACCATCGGGTCGGCTCGCTGAAGGTGGGCAAGGACGCCGACTTCGCTGTTTTTTCACAGGACCCGCTGACCATCGCCGCCAGACCGCAGCTGGTTGTGATTGGCGGAAAGATCGTAAGGAGGTAACACCATGAGAATCATCACATCCGAAACCATCGTGCGCACCGTCAAAAACCTGTGCCTGCGCGCCAACAAATTCCTTCCGTCGGACATCAAGCTGACGCTGGACACCGCTTATGACTATGAAATCTCGCCAAACGGCAAACGCGCCATCGGAAATATCATCGACAACTACAAGGTTTCCCAGCAGACCAGCCTGCCCATCTGCCAGGACACCGGCATGGTGGTCGTCTTTGCCGAAATCGGGCAGGATGTACACATCGTGGGCGAGCTGTTTGAGGACGCCATCAACGAGGGCGTGCGCCAGGCATACCAGCAGGGCAACCTGCGGATGTCGGTGGTAAACGACCCGCTCAACCGCGTCAATTCGCAGGACAACACCCCTGCCATCGTCCACATCCGTCTGGTGCCGGGCAACAGCATCACCATGACGGTCATCCCGCAGGGCGCAGGCAGCGAGAACGCCAGCTCTTTGAAGATGTTCCACCCCAGCGCCACCCGCGAGGACATCATCCGCTATGTGGTCAGCTGCGTCCAGGAAAACCGCGGACGCTCCTGCACCCCGCTGATTATCGGCGTGGGCATCGGCGGCAACACCGAGATGTGTACCCTGCTTGCCAAAAAGGCGCTCTGCCGCGACCTGTTCACCTATAACAAGAAGCTGTTCTACACCGATATGGAAAGCGAAATCCTCGACCGGGTCAACCGCCTTGGCATCGGTCCCGAGGATATGGGCGGCAGCGTCACCGCGCTGGCGGTCAACATCATCTCCTACCCTACCCACGTTGCCAGCCTGCCGGTAGCGGTCAACCTGGGCTGCCACGTCACCCGCCACGCCACCGAGGTCATCTAACCGACTTAAAAATGGATAATAAAAAGGAGCCTTCCTGCGAAGGCTCCTTTTTTGTTGGGTTTTATGCAGATTTATTCCCTATAGGAGTGATTCGATTTCATCCACTGTAGTCAAAGCGAAAATTCCATTCTCCTAAAACAAGTATGTGTGGTGGGTATGTTCTCACCCTTAATTTCGATGGCGAATCGAAAATATCCATAAAAGAATCAGCTTTATCTATTAAAATATAGCGACTAACATTACAAACACAATGGCACAAATAGCCGAAGCAGAAAAACATTTACAAACTTCTTTATGTGTTGGTGTAAGTAAAATTAACAAAGATGGATCTTCTTTCTTTGCTTTAACACACTGTAGATACCTCATTCGATATGGTTGATAGTTAACACAAAATGCCACCCCAGTAAGCAATAAGAGAAACCAAAATACCCATGCTTCACTAATAAATAAACCACTCAATCCTCCAATAAAACTTGCAATTACCATTAGCGATAATGATAATCCGAAAAAGAAACACGAAATATAGGGGAATGGCAGTAGGAGTATATCGTTTTGTATCTGGGATTTACTAGTTTGTACGGGTTCATCTTGAGATTGAGGCGTTTTCTTTGTGCTGACAACATCGTTTGTTTCTACTGTTGCACCCATCATTCTAGCAGCGGTGCTGCGTAACACTCTTAAAATCTCATCCACAGTGCAACTATATTGGTTTGCAAGAATTTGAATCTTATCTGATAGTTGTTCTTCAGGGAATCTTTTACAGATTTTTAAAAGACAGTCTATTTCAAGAACTTCTGATACACGATCATCTATATGGAGAGTTTTCGCTGTCTCCATTACATTCTGGTCGAACATATCATATACTAATAAATTGTCGTAAATTCTGATATTGAAAGGGTCGTAAGCAAATGCTTCTTGTAAAACTCTTACTTTGTTTTCCATAACAGCAAGGTTTCCGAGAATGTTAATCGACTTTTGCTGGTCATAGTAGGATGCCTTTTCTATTGGGAAAATATGATTTTCATTTAAAATTGTAAGGTATTTTTCTAATGTGCGCTTAATGAAAGAATCTATATCTTGTCTAAAGATGTTGATGTAGTTTTTTGTTTCTTCATTTGATTGAGATACGATATGTCGTTCACAAATTTTTCTAAGTTCTTCTGCTTCACATTGGTATTGTCTATCAGCTTCTCTGACTTGCTTTTTGACTGTACTTGTGCCCATGGCGCTGTATGTTAATGCTCCGATTAAGTTTGTGCATACAGGCGTAAAACCCATACCAGTGATATTGCTGTCAGCTCTTTCTCTTGCTCTACTCAATGCAGCATTTCTTTCTGCATAAGAGTAGGACAAGATTTCTCCGATTCTTTTATGAAATTCAGCGTAATGTTGCCTAATATCAGGATCCTGTTCATCTTCATCTAAAAAGTCTTGCATAGTTACATTGTATATTTCATGGCGTTCTAGTTGTTTAAGCAGATCTTTAATTATATTACTTACTGGTTCCTTTAATATATTATCATAAAATTGTGAGTTTTCTTTCTTTTCTTCATCGGATAAGGCGTTCAAAAGTTTGGTGCGATAATTATAAAACTGCTCTAAGTATAAAGAAAGCTGTTGAATACTATCGTCGAACTCAAAGTCTTTTCCTAAAAATGTAATTGTCATTTATATCCCTCCGTTGGTATCCATGTATTCTTTCTATATAGTTATATACTATCACATAAGACATAAAAGTCAATATGATATGTATGCAAAACTCAAATGCTTACAGAAACGGACTGTTAATCCCTAGGTGCAGCAATAAAAAAAGGCACGGAAAACTTTTTCCGTGCCTTTTTGTTGTTCTGTTTTAGTCTGCCAAAGTGATCTTGTGGAAGACCTTCTTGCCTTTTTTGAGGATGACATGACCCTGTGCAAAGGCGTCCTTGGTTACGACTGCGTCAAATGCAGTCACCTTCTGGTCGTCCAGCGAGATGCCGCCCTGTTTAATCAGTCTCTTTGCCTCTGCCTTGGAAGGAGCCAGACCGGTCTTGACCAGCAGGTCTGCCACAGCGACCGCACCGTTTTCGTCCAGGTCTGCTGCACTCAGCTCGGTGGTCGGCATATTCTCACTGTTGCCGCCGGAAACGAACAGCGCTTTGGAAGCGTCCAGCGCCTTCTGTGCTTCCTCGGTTCCGTGTACCATCTCGGTCAGCGCGAATGCCAGCTTTTCTTTTGCCACGTTCAGCTGTGCGCCTTCCCAGCTTTCCATCGCCTCAATCTCCTCGATTGGAATGAAGGTCAGCATCTTCAGGCATTTGATGACGTCGGCATCATCGACGTTTCTCCAGTACTGGAAGAAATCGTACGGAGAGGTCTTTGCTGCATCCAGCCATACTGCGTTGCCTGCGGTCTTGCCCATCTTTTTGCCCTGCGAGTCGGTCAGCAGGGTGATGGTCATGGCGTAAGCGTCCTTGCCCAGCTTGCGGCGAATCAGCTCGGTACCGCCGAGCATATTGCTCCACTGGTCGTCGCCGCCAAACTGCATATTGCAGCCGTAGTGCTGGAACATGTAGTAGAAGTCGTAGCTCTGCATAATCATGTAGTTGAATTCCAAAAAGCTCAGACCCTTTTCCATGCGCTGCTTGTAGCACTCGGCGGTCAGCATACGGTTGACGCTGAAGCTTGCGCCCACCTCACGCAGCAGCTCGATGTAGTTGAGGTTGAGCAGCCAGTCGGCGTTGTTGAGCATCATCGCTTTGCCTTCGCCAAATTCAATGAAGCGCTCCATCTGACGTTTGAAGCACTCGGCGTTGTGGGCGATGTCCTCTTTGGTCAGCATCTTTCTCATGTCGGTTCTGCCGGATGGGTCGCCGATCATGGTGGTGCCGCCGCCAATCAGCGCGATTGGGCGGTTGCCTGCCATCTGCAAACGCTTCATCAGGGTCAGCGCCATAAAGTGTCCGGCGGTCAGGCTGTCGGCGGTGCAGTCAAAGCCGATGTAAAAGGTTGCTTTTCCTGTGTTAATCAGTTCCTTGATTTCTTCTTCGTCGGTGACCTGAGCGATCAGACCGCGGCGAACCAGTTCTTCATACAATGTCATCTTTATTTCCTCCATATTCTGCTGCGGAGTTTGCTTTTGAAGATACAAAAAGCCCTCCGCTTTTTTCTCCGGCTGTACACCGGTCCCAAAGCAGAGGGCGAATCAAACGCGTTACCACCTCTATTTTACTGCCTCCTCGCGGAAAGCAGCCTCAGCAGGTACACAGCCGTATTCTATCGAATCCAAAGCCGGATACCCTAATCTGTTAACGCAGATCAAACGGCTGCGCCTACTCAGAAAAAACTTTCCGTTCGGGCAGCAGCTCGGGGAGGTATTCACAACCTTTGGTCTCACCTCCTTTCACCAACCGGAGGCTCTCTGAGAGACTGTGCAAGACTGCTACTTTTTCCCGTCAAAGCTATTATTGAGCATTATAATACAGGTGTGGGTATTTTGTCAAGGGGATTTTTCCCTTTTTTCTTTCTTCTGTGTAGCACTACAATACATATTGGACAAAAGAGTAAAAAGATATGAGGAATAGGGT
>OHAU01000107.1_pt1 | contig 110373 bp, 97 predicted proteins | sample 1577181 | NCBI WGS metagenome assembly OHAU01 (sample SAMEA3541472, study PRJEB24748) | human gut metagenome | biome: human gut; feature: human-associated habitat; material: faeces | place: China | collected 2012
TAAAAATTCCGTTTATCGACAAAATTTCAAAGAAAGTTTCACTAAAAGAGCAAGTAATCGACTTCCCTCCACAACCCGTGATCACAAGAGATAACGTTACGATGCAGATTGACACGGTTGTGTATTTTGAAATTACCGATCCAAAGCTTTATACTTACGGTGTAGAAAGACCGCTCAGCGCTATTGAAAATCTTACTGCAACAACATTGCGTAATATCATCGGTGATCTTGAGCTTGATAACACACTCACATCTCGTGATACAATCAACGGTAAAATCAGAGTGATTCTTGACGAGGCAACCGACGCATGGGGCATTAAGGTAATCCGTGTCGAGCTTAAAAACATTCTTCCGCCCCGTGAAATTCAGGATGCGATGGAAAAGCAGATGAAGGCAGAGCGTGAGCGCCGTGCAAGAATTCTTGATGCTGAGGGTGAAAAACGCAGTCAGATTCTTGTTGCAGAAGGTATGAAAGAATCTGCAATTCTTAAAGCCGATGCTGTTAAGGAGCAGAAAATCCGTGAGGCACAGGGTGAAGCTGAGGCTATTCTCACAGTTCAGAAAGCTAATGCCGACGCACTTAAAATGCTCAATGAGGCTGCTCCTACCGATAGAATTATTCAGCTTAAATCACTTGAGGCATTCGGTAAAGCCGCTGACGGCAAGGCTACAAAGATTATCATTCCTTCAGATATTCAGGGACTTGCGGGTAATGTTACTGCAATTAAAGAACTCTGGAAAGATGATGTGCCAAAGGCATAAAGAATGTGAAATTTACGGCAATTTTTCGGGCACAGAATTCTGTGTCCGATTTGTTACATAAATTGTGGGGGATAGGAAATGCAATTTTTACTCGACCTGTTGTGGTACTTCGTAATTTTCTCGTTTTTTGGCTGGGTGGCGAGCAGTTTTCGTTCGCTTCTTCTTGAGAAAAAATTCAGTAACAACGGTTTTTTGACATCACCGTTTTGCCCTATGTACGGATTTTCGGCGGTTATTTGTTATACGGCACTAAAACCGTTTGAAAACAGCAAGCTGATTTTATTCATCGGTTCAACTCTGATATTATCTGCACTTATGGTTGTGGTCGGTGTGCTTGTAGAAAAAACTCTCAAATTCAAGCCATGGAATTTTTCTTCCTCGAAATTCAGCATAGGCAATTATATAACTTTTCCTTATGCACTTTTTCTCGGATTGCTCGGTATGCTGCTTGTCGGATTGATAATTCCGGTGCTTCGCACAGCCGTTGAAGCAATTCCTTTCTGGGTAAGTCTTATTCTTGTTCTTTGCTTCTGCGGAATTATTGCAATTGATTATGTTTTTTCAATGATAACAACAATCCGTCTGCTCAGAAGAATTGCAAAGCTTAAAAATTCTTCCGAGCTTATGGATAAAGGTGCAACAGAGGTTGAAATTCAGGAACTTGAAGAAAACTATAACCGACTTTTTACAGAAAATATTTTAAGAAAAAGACTTGCACACGCTTACCCCGATCTCACTCATATGGCTTATGTAAAGCAGATTAATGCAAAAATCGAGGAGATTAAGCAGGATAATATGAAAGAATATACACAAACCTTTGAAAGCAAAGAGGACAAGCCGTTTGCTTACGGATTCTGTTTTACAAAGCTTTTTTATCTGTTTGTGATTGGTTCTTTCATCGGCACGATTCTCGAAACAATATGGGCATTCTGCGTTGACGGACATTTTGAAATGCGTGTCGGCATGGTTTACGGTCCGTTTATTCCTGTTTACGGCGGCGGTGCGTGTTTTCTGACAGCCGCTTTGTATAAGCTTTACAAGCTTAATGATACGCTTGTTTTTGTGATAAGTGCTTTTGTCGGAGCAGGTTTTGAGTATTTCTGTTCGTGGTTGCAGGAGCAGATGTTCGGCACGGTTTCATGGGACTATAGTGACACTCCGTTTAACCTTGACGGCAGAACTAATCTTATGTATGCCCTTATCTGGGGATTCCTCGGTCTTGTCTGGGTGCGTTATCTGTATCCGTGGACAGCAAAGCTTATTGAAAAAATCCCTAAAAGAGCAGGTGCAATTATTACAACATTTCTGATTGTATTCATGGCATTCAACGGCTTTATGTCCGTAACAGCTACAGCAAGATGGACTCAGAGAACAGATGGAGTACCTGCGTCAAACAGCTTTGAAGAATATCTCGATGAAAAATTCGATAATGAAAAGATGGAATTTCTTTTTCCGGGTATGAAAAAAGCTGCGGAGGCGGGAGTTACAACCGAGGGCGTAATTTCCAATGAAAGACCGTATCTTGATGCTACAGATCCCGATAACGGCATGAAAATCGAACAGGGAAAAGATGTTTCCGAGATTAATTAATATCATGAAGTGGCTATGCTTTGCACAGTCACTTTTTGCTTTTTGACGGTATTTTAAAAATAATTTCGCCTGACTATTGAATTTTAACCGATTTTTTTATATAATTAATTAGTAATGCTTTATTTATGTCGATTCAAAGCATAAATTGGCATATTTGTCCTGACTTTGTCTGCCCACGGCACGGTTTTTGCGGCAATTTATCAAGTGGGCGGAAAGGCTATGAGTAATTATGAAAAAGGTTGCAATTATTATGGGCTCCGACAGTGATTTTCCCGTAGTATCAAAGGCTGTCAGTAAACTCAAAGAATTTGGCGTAGAGTATGAGGTTCATGTAATGAGCGCACACCGTACTCCCGATGCGGCAATTAAGTTTTCGGCAGAGGCTAAAAAGAACGGTTTTGGCGTAATCATTGCCGCAGCAGGTATGGCGGCACATCTCGCAGGTGTTCTTGCGGCAAAAACAACCCTTCCTGTGATAGGAATCCCATGTAAGTCGGCTCAGCTTGACGGTATGGATGCTCTTCTCGCAACAGTTATGATGCCTACAGGAATTCCGGTTGCAACAGTAGCAGTTGACGGTGCGGCTAACGCTGCAATTCTTGCCGTTGAAATGCTCGCACTTTCCGACGATTCTCTTGCAGAGAAGCTTGAAAATATGAAAGCTGATATGGAAAAAGGCGTTGCCGAAAAAGACAAGGCAATGCAGGCTAAGGTGGCAGAGCTTTGATTAAGAACTATGTAGATATTGACACAAAACTTGACAAAGTAAATGACGAGTGCGGTGTGTTCGGTATTTACCGTAATGATGACGATATCGATGTTGTTGCCGCCGCAAATGACGCACTCTACAGCCTTCAGCACAGGGGACAACAGAGTGCAGGTATCACCGTGAATAAAGACGGTGAATTTACAACTGTCAAGGAACTCGGTATGGTGTCCGAGATTTTTACACCCAAAGCACTTGAAAAACTTCCAAACGGTAAAATTGCAGTCGGTCATGTCCGTTATACTTCATCGGAATCACTCGACCGTGCATCTAACCAACCGCTTGTTATGCGATATATTCAGGGTTCAATCGGTATTGCAAGCAACGGCTCAATTACAAACTTCAATGAAATAAGGCAGGAGCTTGAAACAGGCGGCGCTGTTTTTCAGTCCAATTCTAATGCTGAAATTATGGCTTATGTTATTGCAACCGAAAGATGTGTAACAGACACGCTTGAAGATGCTGTTCTTTCTTCAATGAGAAAGCTCAAGGGTGCTTACTCAACTGTAATTTGCGCACCGAGCCGTCTTATCGGCTTTCGTGATATGCACGGATTCCGTCCGCTCTGTATCGGCAAACTCAAAAACAGCTGGATTTTCACTTCCGAAAGCTGTGTTATCGACAGTCTCGGCGGTGAATTTGTCCGTGATGTTGAGCCGGGTGAAATGGTAGTAGTTGACGAAGAAGGCTTTCACAGCTACAAATTAAAGCTTTTGCCCGATAAAACATCTTTCTGCCTTTTTGAATATGTTTATATTGCAAGACCGGACAGCGTAATCAACGGTGTCTGCGTACATAATGCAAGATTCAAAGCCGGTGAACTTCTTTATGACGAGTTCCCGATTGAGGCAGATATGGTGTGCGGTGTTCCTGATTCGGGACTTATTGCCGCACAGGGATATGCAAAGGCTTCGGGTATTCCCTTCAGCACAGGTTTTGTCAAGAATAAATATATCGGCAGAACAGTAGGCTCGGGTAAAGATAAAAAGAAAAGACTTCTCAGAACAAGGCTTACAGCTTTGAAGGCTAATGTTAAGGGCAAGAGAGTTGTTATTATTGACGACTCAATCGTCAGAGGTGAAACCTCAAAGCATATTGTTCGTCTTATGCGTGAGGCAGGAGCTGCCGAGGTGCATATGCTCATCAGCTCGCCGCCGTTTGTATGTCCGTGCTACTTTGGTGTGGACATTCACGATAAAGAAAGTCTTATTGCAAACAAGTTGACAACAAGTGAAATCTGTGAATATATCGGTGCAGATTCACTTGGTTATCTCAGTATAAACAGTCTCAGAAAAATTGCTGAAGGTGCAAATATAGAATTCTGTGACGGTTGTTTCACGGGCAGCTATGACGCTGAAATTCCGAGAACAATCTTTGTAGATAAATACGCTAAAAAAATTAACAGAAAGTGACGGAGTGATTACAATGAACAACAGCTTTTCCGAAAGCTACAAAGCGGCAGGTGTTGATGTAACAGCAGGCTATAAGTCTGTAGAGCTTATGAAAAAGCATGTGGCACGCACAAAAATTGACGGTGTTATTTCAGGCATCGGCGGTTTCGGCGGACTTTTTGCCCCTGATTTCAAAGATATGGAAGAGCCTGTACTTGTCAGCGGTACTGACGGTGTAGGTACAAAAATCAAGCTTGCTTTTCTTCTTGACAAGCATGACACAATCGGTATTGACGCAGTTGCAATGTGCGTAAACGATGTAATTTGCTGTGGAGCAAAACCTCTTTTCTTCCTCGATTATATCGCAATCGGCAAGAACTATCCCGAAAAGGTAGCTGAAATTGTATCAGGCATTGCAGAAGGCTGTGTTCAGTCCGGCTGTGCTCTTATCGGCGGTGAAACTGCAGAGCATCCGGGTCTTATGCCTGTTGATGAATATGATGTTGCAGGTTTCAGCGTTGGCATTGCAGACAAGCCGAAGATGATTGACGGTTCAAAGCTTTGCGAGGGTGATGTACTTTTAGGACTCCGTTCTTCGGGTGTTCACTCAAACGGTTTTTCACTTGTCAGAAAAATCTTTGATATCAACGAGGAAACAATTAATGCCAAGTATCCTGAGCTTGACAAAACTCTCGGTGAAACATTGCTCACTCCTACAAAAATTTATGTAAAACCTCTTCTTGCTCTTATGGATAAGGTTGATGTAAAGGCTGTTTCACACATCACGGGCGGCGGTTTCTATGAAAACATTCCCCGTATGCTTACAGACGGTCTTTCTGCCAAAATCAAAAAGGACAACATTCCTGTTCTTCCTATTTTCAAGCTTATGCAGAGAGTAGGTAATATTCCCGAGCACGATATGTTCAACACATTTAATATGGGTGTAGGTATGATAATCGCCGTTGCCAAGGAAGATGCAGACAAGGCTCTTGAGGTTCTTGCGGCTAACGGTGAAGACGCTGTTGTACTCGGTGAAGTAATCAGCGGTAATGACGGAGTAGTGTTTGAATAATGAAAAATATTGCAGTTCTTGTGTCTGGCGGCGGCACAAATCTTCAGGCACTTATTGACGCTCAAAACAGGGGAGAGATTAAAAACGGAAAAATCTCTCTTGTTGTGTCCTCAAATCCAAATGCTTATGCACTTGAAAGAGCAAAAAACAATTCGATTGCAACTGAGGTTATCAGAAGAAAAGACTATGCCGAATTTGATGAGTATGATTCTGCTGTAACCGAGCTTTTGAAATCCAAGAATGTTGACCTTGTTGTTCTTGCGGGATTTATGACTATTCTCGGAAAGCAGTTTATTTCTGCTTTTGAAAACAGAATAATCAATATCCATCCGTCGCTTATTCCGTCATTCTGCGGCGAGGGCTATTACGGACTCAGAGTTCATGAGGAGGCTCTTAACAGAGGCGTCAAGGTAACGGGTGCTACCGCACATTTTGTAAACGAAGTTTGCGACGGCGGTCCCATTATCATTCAGAAAGCCGTTGAAATTCAGAACGGTGACACACCCGAAATTCTTCAGAAAAGAGTTATGGAACAGGCTGAATGGAAGATTCTTCCAAGGGCGGTTTCGCTTTTCTGCGAAGATAAAATTATAGTAAAAGACAATAAAACCGAAATTCTTGACTAACGGAGGAAAAATATGAAACCTGTATCACTTTACAATGACATTGCTTCAACTTCATATCCGGGCAGAGGCATTGTAATCGGCAAAAGTGCAGACGGCTCAAAGGCTGTTATTGCATACTTCATTATGGGCAGAAGCGAAAACAGCAGAAACAGAGTGTTTGCAGAAACCGAGGACGGCATCAAAACTCAGGCTTTTGATCCGTCAAAGCTTGTTGATCCGTCACTTATCATCTATTCTCCCGTAAGAGTTCTCGGCAACAAAACTATCGTTACTAACGGTGACCAGACAGATACTGTTTATGACCTTATGAATGAAGGTCAGACATTTGAACAGTCACTCACAACAAGAGAATTTGAGCCTGACGGTCCTAACTATACTCCGCGAATTTCAGGTATCGTAGAGTGTGAAAACGGCAAGATGAACTATGCAATGTCAATTCTCAAAAGTGCAGACGGCAATCCCGATTGCTGCGAAAGATACACATTTACATATGACAAGCCGATAAACGGTCTTGGCAGATTCATTCACACATATATGAGTGACGGTAATCCGCTTCCAAGCTTCGAGGGTGAACCTACACTCGTAGAAATCGGTAACGATGATATTGACACATTTGCCGAGAAAATCTGGGATTCTCTCAATGAGGATAACAAGGTTTCACTTTTTGTACGCTATATTGACATTGCTTCAAATAAGGCAGAGTCAAGAATTATCAATAAAAACAACTAATTTATTTTTCGGAAAGGATGAATCCAATGAACGAACTTGCTTTAAAATACGGCTGTAACCCGAATCAGAAGCCTTCGCGAATTTTTATGCAGGACGGTAAAGAACTTCCTGTTGAGGTTCTCAACGGCAAACCCGGTTATATCAACTTTCTTGATGCATTCAACTCATGGCAGCTCGTAAAGGAACTCAAAGCGGCAACAGGTCTTCCTGCGGCAGCATCATTCAAGCATGTAAGTCCTGCCGGTGCGGCAGTTGCAACAGAGCTTTCTGACACACTCAAAAAAATCTACTTTGTAGATGACCTTGAACTTTCTCCGATTGCAAGCGCATATGCAATGGCAAGAGGTGCAGACAGAATGTCGTCATACGGTGACTGGGTGGCTCTTTCCGATACTTGCGATGTTCAGACTGCAATCCTCCTCAAGAGAGAGGTTTCTGACGGTATCATTGCTCCTGACTATACTCCCGAGGCTCTTGAAGTCCTCAAGTCAAAAAAGAAAGGCAACTATAATGTCGTAAAAATCGACCCGAACTATGTTCCTGCTCCTATTGAGCATAAGGATGTTTTCGGCATTACATTTGAACAGGGCAGAAATGAACTCAAAATTGACGAAGAAATGCTCCTTCAGAACATTGTAACAGATAATAAGAATTTTACAGAGGAAGCTAAGCGTGACCTTCTTGTTGCTCTTATCACTCTTAAATATACTCAGTCTAATTCCGTTTGCTACGCAAAGGGCGGTCAGGCAATCGGTGTAGGCGCAGGTCAGCAGTCAAGAATTCACTGCACAAGACTTGCAGGCAATAAGGCTGATATCTGGTATCTCAGACAGCATCCGAAGGTTATGAACCTTCCGTTTGTTGACAACATCCGCCGTCCTGACAGAGATAACACTATTGATGTTTACATCTCTGATGATTATGAGGATGTGCTTGCTGACGGTATATGGCAGCAGTTCTTCAAAACTAAGCCCGAACCTCTTACAAAGGAAGAGAAAAAGGCTTGGCTTGCAACATTTGACGGTGTTTCACTCGGTTCTGACGCATTCTTCCCATTCGGTGACAACATTGAAAGAGCAAAGCGTTCAGGCGTTAAGTTTGTTGCACAGCCGGGTGGCTCAATTCGTGATGATAATGTTATTGAAACCTGCAATAAGTACAATATGACAATGTCATTTACGGGTATTCGTCTTTTCCATCACTGATAGAGGTGCGGTTATGAAAATTTTAATGATTGGTTCGGGCGGAAGAGAGCACGCTTTAATTAAAAAGCTTCTTGAAAGTCCTAAATGCACAAAGCTTTATTGCGCTCCCGGCAACGGCGGTATTTCAAGAGATGCCGAGCTTGTTAATATCGGAGTTATGGATAAAGAAAATATGGTTAAGTTTGCAAAGGACAATGCAATTGACCTCGTTTTTGTAGCTCCTGATGATCCGCTTGCTGACGGTATGGTTGACGCTATGCAGGAGGCTGGAATCAGAGCATTCGGTCCTAATGCAAATGCCGCTATTATTGAGGCATCAAAGGTTTTCTCAAAAAATCTCATGAAGAAATACGGCATACCTACCGCAAAGTATGAAGTATTCAATGACGCTCAGAAAGCAATTGACTATATAAAGAACGAAAATACCGCTCCCGTTGTTGTAAAGGCTGACGGTCTTGCACTCGGCAAGGGTGTAATTATTGCTCAATCTGTTGATGAGGCAATTGAAGCAGTCAAAGAAATTATGGAGGACAAGAAGTTTGGCGACTCAGGTAACAATATCGTTATAGAAGAGTTCCTTACAGGTCCCGAGGTCTCTGTTCTTGCATTTACAGATAGTAAGTGCGTAAAACCTATGGTCAGCTCAAAAGACCACAAGCGTGCTTTTGATAATGACGAAGGTCTTAACACAGGCGGTATGGGCACAATCAGCCCGACCCCGTATTATACAGATGAGATTGCCAAGGAATGTATGGATACAATCTTTATCCCTACAATTGAGGCGATGAATAAAGAGGGCAGACCTTTTAAGGGTTGTCTGTACTTTGGACTTATGATTACACCGAACGGTCCAAAGGTTATTGAATATAATGCCCGTTTCGGCGATCCTGAGGCTCAGGTTGTTCTTCCAAGACTTAAAACTGACCTTGTAGATATCTGTGAGGCTGTTATTGACGAAAAGCTTTCCGACCTTGACATTGAATGGGACAACGGCGCTGCGGCTTGTGTTGTTATGGCAAGCGGCGGATACCCTGTTTCATATAAAAAGGGCATAGAGATGTTCGGTCTTAATGATAACGGCGGTGTCGATGGCGCAATCGTTTATCATGCCGGCACTAAGTACGAAAACGGAAAGTTCTATACAAACGGCGGTCGAGTTCTCGGTGTTACTGCAACAGCGGATACACTTGATGAGGCACTTGAAAAGGCATATGCAGCAGTAGAAAAAATTTCCTTTGAAGGCGCTCATTACAGACACGATATCGGCAAAACTAAATAATATATTAAGAGCCACTCTTAACGAGCGGCTCTTTTTTCAGCCTGCATTTTTAATCTGCAGTCTTAATTTGTCAGAAATCATGGCAATAAATTCGCTGTTTGTGGGCTTACCTCTGTCGTTGTGAATTGTATATCCGAAATATGAGTTCAGAACATCAATGTCACCTCGATCCCATGCAACCTCAATTGCGTGTCTTATAGCTCTTTCAACCCGTGAAGAGGTTGTTTCGTACTTTTTGGCAACCGACGGATAGAGCTGTTTTGTCACGGCATTGATAATTTCAGGATGCTCAACAGACATAATGATTGAATCACGCAGATAGTGATAGCCTTTGATGTGAGCCGGAACTCCTATTTCATGGAGAATATCGGTCACTTTCATTTCAATTCCGAAAGCGTCAATAACTCTGCCTCTGCCAAAATTGTTTTTCTTGCTCAAATCCGACAAATCGCTGATAATGGTGCTTAATTCGGAAATGTTATACGGTTTCAACACAAAATATGATGCACCCGAATTCATAATTTCACGCTCAAGAACAGTGCTGTGGAATGACGAATATACCATAAACACAGGTACTTTCGTGCTTTCTCGTGTAATACTTCTCATAACACCGATTGCATCAAGCCTTGTCATAAATGAATCCATCAGTACAACATCAGGGCTCTCTCTTTTAATTTTATCGCACAATTCTTCTCCGTCTTTTGCGCAGAAAATAACGGAAATATTCTTACTCTGTAAGATATTAAGATTTTCCTGCGTAAATTCGGAAGCGTCATCGGTTACGATTAGTTTTATTTTGTTGTTCATTATGATTTCCCCCAGTAATTTTTGTTGTACTAATATTACCACAAAATGGTAAAGTTGGCAATACCTTCCATAAAACTTTTTTGAAAAATTGAGAAAAAAGTTTTATAATTTGCGTTACTAAATCAAAAATGAACAAACCATCATATATTTAGTGTTGATTATTGTAGCGATTTGCCATATATTGTGCAAACACACCGTAACCCTCTTTAGGATTATTCAGAAAAACATGGGTAACAGCGCCGATAATTTTGCCGTTTTGAACTATCGGACTGCCGCTCATACCCTGTACAATACCGCCGCAATTTTCGAGCAATCTGCTGTCGGTTATTTTTATGACAAAATTTTCATTTGATGTCATATCACGGTTGCATATTCTTTTGATTTCAATATCATATTCCTGCGGCGTATCTCCGACAGGCGTTGTTACCATAACAGCCTTTCCTGTTTTTACCTCATCGTCATTTGCAATCAGATATTTCTTGTTTCTTTTATAATTTTCACTCGTTAAATCTCCGAAAATTCCTAAAGGGGAGTTGACGCTCAAATTACCAAACTTTACATCGGTAAAATATCCGCAGAAACTGCCGGCTTTACCGCAGACGCTTTTTTCAATGCCGCTGATTTCAGCCCGAACCGCTTCTCCCGATTTTAACGGTAACAAAGCAGCCGTGTCACAGTCGCATATTCCATGACCGAGTGCGGCAAAATAATTATTGCTGTCATCATAATAGGTTATAGTTCCAATGCCTGCACAGCTGTCACGAACCCACGCACCGAGGAGATATACTCCCACGGTATTTTTAATCGGCAAAACGGTTTTGTTTTCGGTTTTGCCGTTTCTATCAATTTCAACAGTAATTTCATTGCCGTTTGATTTTTCAATTTCAGACTTTAATTCTTCATTTGTGCTGATTTTTGTATTATTTACTTTCTTTATAATATCGTTTACTTTAAGTCCGCCGTCTTTTGCGGGGCAAACATATTTTTCACCGTCATAGTAGCTTTCAAGCTTGATTATCATTGCTCCGTTAGCATAAAATTTAACTCCGAAAGCCTCACCGCCAATGTAAACCTCATTTTTATCATCAGCGGCATAAGGCGAAAAAGTCGAAACAATAAATAATAATGTGAAAATCAGGGCAACTGATATAATTTCTTTAAATTTTCGCAAAAAATTCACCTTCTTTCCGTTGCCTTTATTATGATTTGCATTTATAATATAGATTAGTGCGTTGATGAAAATATTAAAAATGTTACTGGCAGAGAATTTTCCGAAAAGGCGATAAACAGCCGTGCATTGTAAATTATTTTCTGAAATTATATCATTTTCTTATTATGAGGTATATATGGAAAACACAAATTCTAACCTTGTCGGTCTTACCGATTCCGAAGTTCAACAGCGTGTAAATGAGGGAAAGGTAAATGTTTCAACTAATATTAAAACCAAATCAATCAAAAGAATATTTTGTGATAATTTATTTACGCTTTTCAATCTTATAAATGTAATTTTGCTTGCGGCATTGATTTTTGTGGGTTCGCACAAGAATATGCTTTTTATCGGTGTTGTTATCGCAAATATAATTATAGGTATAGTTCAGGAAATTCGTTCCAAAATAAGCGTTGACAAGCTGACTATTTTGTCTGAGAAAAAAATCAATGTTCTCAGAAACGGTAAAATTGCAGAAATAAGTAAAGATGAGATTGTTCTTGATGATATTCTTGTGCTTTCAAGAGGAAGCCAGATTCCTGCCGACTGCATTGTATGCGACGGCAACTGCAGAGTCAACGAAAGTTTGCTTACAGGCGAATCAAATCTTATTGAAAAAAATGTCGGAGATGAACTTCTTTCAGGCAGTTTTATTGCGGCAGGAAAATGCTATGCTCAGGCTGTAAAGGTCGGAGCCGATTGCTATGCCGCTAAGATAAATAACGAAGCTAAATATATTAAAAAAGTAAATTCTCAGATTATGGAGTCATTCAATTTCATTATCAAAATCTGTACATTTGTACTTTTTCCGATTGGCATTGCATTTTTTATTCGACAATTCACCCTGCCCGATGCAACATTGCAGTCTGCTGTAATCAGCACTGTTGCGTCGCTTGTCGGTATGATTCCAAAGGGAATGATTCTTCTTACAAGCTCTGTTCTTGCAGTATCAATTATCAGGCTTTCATCTAAAAAGGTGCTTGTACAAGAGATGTATTGCATTGAAACACTTGCAAGAGTTGATGTGCTTTGTCTTGATAAAACGGGAACGCTTACAACAGACGAGATGACAGTAACAGGTGTTATTCCGTTTGGGTCTGATGAAAATAAAATCAAGAAAGCGCTTTCTTCAATTGTAAAAGCGTCTGATGAACTGAATGCAACTTTGTATGCTCTGCGTGACTATTCGGATTCCGTTTTACCGTATGAGTGCAGTAAATTCTGCGATTTTTCGTCCGAAACAAAATGGTCGGGCGGTACATTTGAAAACGGCAAGAGCTACATAGTCGGTGCGACTGAATGTATTTTAAAAAGCAGAGAAAAGTATTCCGAGGTATATTCTGAGATTGAAAAGATAAATCAAACCGTCAGAATCCTTGTTCTTGCCGAAAGCGATAGTGAACCGGACAAAGACTCATTGCCTGATGATTTAAAACCGCTTGCACTCATTCTTATCAAGGATAAACTTCGTGATAATGTAAATGAAACGGTAAAATATTTTAAGGAACAGGGTGTCACCTTAAAGGTAATTTCAGGCGACAGCGTTAAAACCGTTAAAAATATTGCACTTGACACAGGAATTGAGGGTGCAGAAAATGCAATTGATATGTCAACCGTGACAACAGATAAAGAGCTTGAAGATGCGGCAGAGCGTTGTAATGTGTTTGGCAGAGTAACTCCGGCTCAAAAGAAAAAGCTTGTGGTTGCCCTTAAAAAGCACGGACATTCGGTTGCTATGACAGGTGACGGAGTAAATGATGTTCTCGCACTCAAAGAGGCGGATTGCTCCGTAGCTATGGCGTCGGGCAGTGATGCCGCACGAAATGTGTCACAGCTTGTACTCGTCAATAATGACTTTGGCGCAATGCCGAGCGTTGTGGCAGAGGGCAGACGAACAATCAATAACCTTGAACGAAGCTCTGCACTCTATCTTGTAAAGACGATTTATTCGGTTATACTCTCAATTTTCTTCATATTCTTCCGCACAGGATATCCCTTTGAACCGATACAGCTTACGCTTGTCGGTGCATTAACGGTTGGATTGCCTTCATTTGTTCTCGCACTTCAACCAAATAAAGATATAGTAAAAGGTAATTTCACCGTAAATATAATAGCAAGATCACTCCCAACAGCTTTTTGTATTTCGGCAGATACAATATTACTCGCAATTTTAAAGTATATGACGGATATGCCGCAGGCACAGTTTTCAACTCTCTGCGTATATCTTACTGCATTTTCATGTATGCTGCTTGTAATCAGATTATCAATCCCGTTCAATCCGCTCAGAGCCGTTATGGTCATCGGATGTTCCGCAGGAATAATAATCGGTTCAATCTTCTTCGGCGGATTGTTCTCACTTGCACCGCTTACATTTGAAAACATCATATTGCTTGTAATCTTTGCTGTAGGCACATTTGTTGTATTTAATATATTCTACAATATAGCACAGCACTATATAGAAAAATTCAAAAAGGAAAGTCATCTTAAACTGACTGCAAAAAGAAATGCAAATAAACAAAAACGCTGAAAAATTAATCAGACAACTGAATAATCAAGGCTATGAGGCTTTTATAGTAGGCGGTTGTGTTCGTGATTATCTTCTTGGTCTGACTCCGCATGATACAGATATTTGTACAAACGCATTGCCTGAGCAGACAAAAAAATGCTTTGAGGCTTATCATACCTTTGACACAGGTATCAAACACGGCACAATTTCCGTTGTATGCGGCGGTGAAGTCTATGAAATTACAACCTACCGTATTGACGGCGATTATTCCGATAACCGTCATCCGGACAGCGTAAGCTTTACACGAAACATAAACGAAGATTTGCGACGCCGTGACTTTACGGTAAATGCAATGGCATATAACGCTGAATACGGTCTTGTCGATCCGTACGGCGGTAAAAATGATCTTAAAGATAAAATTATCCGTTGTGTCGGAAATCCCGATACACGCTTTAACGAGGATGCTCTGCGAATCTTGCGGGCATTACGCTTTGCCTCTGTTTACGGATTTTCAATTGAAGAGAACACATCAAAGTCTATATTTAAAAATGCAGACTTGCTAAAAAACATTGCAACAGAGCGTGTGATTTCGGAATTTCTAAAGCTCATCTGCGGTAAGGATGCCGTAAAAATTCTTGACGCTTACCGAGAAACTATTGCTGTTATTATCCCTGAAATTACCGTTATGTTCAATTTCAATCAGAACAACATTCATCATTCGTATGATTTATGGCAACATACCCTGACTGCACTCGGTACAATTGAGCCGAATCCCATACTTCGTATGACAATGCTCCTGCATGACATCGGCAAGCCTTTTGTTAAAACTACTGACAACAGCGGTCAATCGCATTTTCAGGAACATCAGCTTGAAAGTAAAAAAATTGCAGACAAAATTCTGCACAGACTAAGATTACCGTCTGATTTTATTAACAAAACTCTTCTGCTGATTGAATATCATGATGTCCGTTTTAACGGCAGTAAAAAGCTTATGAAAAAGGTTATGAATGTACTCGGTACAGACCTTACAAAGCTGTTGTTAGAGGTTGAATACGCCGATATATCTGCCCAGTCTGAATATCAGCGAGAAGAAAAGCTCGGATATCTTAAAACGGCTAAAACACATCTTAATGAAATAATCAAAGACAACGAATGTTTTAAGCTGAGTCAGCTTGATATCAACGGTAAAGATGTTTTAAACCTTGGCGTAAAAGAGGGAAGAGATGTCGGAAATATTCTCGATTATCTGCTAATGCTTGTAGTAGATGCAAATGTTCCAAACAAAAAATCAATACTCATATCAAAAGCCAAAGAATATATTTACGGTAATCAAATAAATAAGTAATTAAAAATAAAAAGGAGGATTTCAGCGAAAACTGAAATCCTCTGATTTTTTCTTTAAAATTAAAGAACCTTTGATAAAAATTCCTTTAAACGGTCGTCCTGCGGATTATTGAAGAACTCCTGCGGGTTGTTCTTTTCTTTGATAACACCGTCGTCAATAAATACAACATCGGTTGCAACTTCCTTTGCAAAGCCGATTTCGTGAGTAACAACAACCATTGTCATACCTGCCTTGGCAAGTTCTTTCATAACATCAAGAACTTCGCCAACCATTTCGGGGTCAAGTGCAGATGTCGGCTCGTCAAAGAGGAGAACATCGGGATTCATCGCAAGCGCTCTTACAATTGCAATACGCTGTTTCTGACCGCCTGAAAGCTGATTTGGATATGCGTTTGCCTTTTCGGCAAGTCCTACACGCTCCAAAAGATCCATAGCGTCTTTTTCAGCCTCATCTTTGCTCTTGCCAAGAAGCTTGACAGGAGCCATCGTAAGGTTATCAATAACAGTCTTGTGGGGAAAAAGGTTAAACTGCTGGAACACCATTCCCATTTTTTGACGGTGAACATTTATATTAACCTTTGGATCCGTAATATCTGTACCCTCAAAGAAAATGTGTCCGCCTGTCGGTTCTTCAAGTCTGTTAAGGCAACGGAGAAAAGTTGATTTACCCGAGCCTGACGGACCGAGAACAACAACTACATCGCCTTTAAAAATGTCAATATCAATACCTTTAAGAACCTGAATATCCTTACCAAATGATTTTTCAAGTCCTCTTACGGAGATTAATGCGTTATCTTTCACTCTTTTTCAATCTCCTTTCAAATCTTCTGAGGATGTACGAAAGCACAAGTACAATTACAAGGTAAATCAATGCAACCGTAATAAGCGGGAAGAATGCCTCGTAAGTTCTTGAACGAATCATATTACCAATATATGTGATATCTGCAAGTGCAACATAACCTGCAACCGAAGTTTCTTTGAGAAGTGTAATAATTTCATTGCCGAGTGCAGGAAGAACATTTTTAATTGCCTGCGGAAGAACGACCATTGTCATTGTCTGTCTGTTGTTAAAACCGAGTGAACGGCTTGCCTCAGTCTGACCGATGTCAACAGCCATAATACCCGAACGAACAATTTCTGCAACATAAGCGGCAGAGTTCATACCAAATGCAATGATTGCGGCAAAGATACCGTTTCTTACAGATGCAAGAATAATGTAATACATAATCATCAACTGAACTACAACAGGTGTGCCTCTGATAACAGTAATGTAGATGTTGCAAATCGCATTAAAGAATTTCAGAACACAATCACCGAAGCTCCTGCATTTTCTCTTGTCAAGCTGAATATCGTGAGTAGCTCTTACAAGAGCGATGACAAAACCGATAATAACACCGATAATACCTGCAAACAATGTGATTTCAAGGGTTACAAGCAAACCGCTTAAAAGCTGCTGCCATCTGTTATCTGTGATGAATGTGTTTTTAAAGCTTTCACCGAGATTGCCGAACAAACTGCCCGATGCACTGTCGTTTACGATAATAACCTGAGTTGTGTTTGCATATGAAGTTGAAAAGTCGATATTTTTTCTTCTTTCCGGTGTGTCGGTCATACCCGCCATACCGAAATCGTCTTTGCCGGTCTGAACAGCAGTGATAACAGAATCAAATTCCATATCATCAATAACAAGTTTTTTACCGAGCTTGTCACAGATTGCTGTAGCCATCATCGGGTCAAGTCCGACAATTTTACCGCCCTCAACATATTCATACGGTGGAAAAGCAGCGTTCGTAGCCATATGAAGTTCACCGTCATACTTGATATCCTTAGGTGATTCATAGGGTACGGTATCAGTATTACCCTCTATGTAATAGCTTTTGATTTTGTCCAGAACGCCCTCGTCTTTAAGCTCTGCAAGAGCTTTGTCGATTTTTTCGGTGAGTTCATGATTTTCCTTTGAAATGCAGATTGCATACTGCTCTTCCGCAAAAGGTTCATCAAGAATTTTTAGTCCTGCATTTGCTTTTACAAATTCCTTTGCCGGTTCACTGTCAATTACAACACAGTCGATTTTATTCTGTGTAAGAGCTACGATAGCGTCGGCACCCTTGCTGTAACGCATAACCTTGGTGCCGTCAGCCTCATAGTCAGATACAAAAGTATCGCCGGTTGTACCTGTCTGAACACCTACGGACGCTCCTTTGATATCATCGGCAGTCTTAATTTCTTTAACCGATGAATCACCGCATCCGGTGAACAGAAAAACAGTGGAGAACAGCATTGAAATCAGTACCAATAAAGTAACTGTCTTTTTCATTGTTTTCCTCTTTTTCTTTCTCTTAAAATATTTATTTGCAAATCTTATCAGATTCTTGCAACGCCTGATTCAATAGCGGCCTTCTTAACAGCCTCAGCAACAGTTTTGCCGATTCTCTTGTCAAATGCCTCGGGAAGAATATAATCTGCATTAAGCTCTTCATCGCTCACGAGTGAAGCAATTGCAAAAGATGCGGCAACTTTCATTTCTTCGTTAATATCGCTTGCACGGCAGTCGAGAGCACCTCTGAAAATACCCGGAAAAGCAAGTACATTATTAATCTGGTTAGGAAAGTCACTTCTGCCTGTACCTACAACAGCCGCACCTGCCTTTTTAGCAATGTCAGGCATAATCTCAGGGGTAGGATTAGCCATAGCAAAAAGAATAGGATCCTTAGCCATTGACTTAACCATTTCTTCGCTTACGCAACCTGCGGCAGAAATTCCGAGGAATACATCAGCACCCTTCATTGCATCTGCAAGCGAACCCTCAAGGTGAGAAAGGTTAGTAATTTCAGCCATTTCCTGTTTAACAGCGTTAAGTCTCGGATCACCCTTGCAGATAATACCCTTACTGTCGCAAAGTGTAATGTCCTTTACACCCATATTAAGAAGGTGCTTTGCAATTGCAATACCTGCCGCACCTGCACCGTTCATAACAACCTTGATTTCGTCAAGCTTCTTGTGAACAAGCTTGAGTGAGTTGATAAGACCTGCGGCAACAATAACGGCAGTACCGTGCTGGTCATCGTGGAAAATCGGAATATCGCACTTCTCTTTGAGCTTCTTTTCAATTTCAAAGCATCTCGGAGCGGCAATATCCTCAAGATTGATTCCGCCGAATGAACCGCTGATAAGGTAAATTGCGTTTACAATTTCGTCAACATCCTTACTTCTTACGCAAATAGGAAATGCGTCAACATCGCCGAATTCCTTAAAAAGCGCACATTTGCCCTCCATAACAGGCATACCTGCCTCAGGACCTATGTCACCAAGACCGAGAACAGCTGTACCGTCGGTTACAACGGCAACAAGGTTGTTTCTTCTTGTGAGCTCAAAAGACTTGTCATAGTCCTTCTGAATCTCAAGACACGGTTCTGCAACACCCGGAGTATAGGCAAGAGAGAGGTCTTCAGCCGAGTTAATCGGAACTCTTGAAACAACTTCAATCTTACCGTTCCACTCATAGTGTTTTTTGAGTGATTCTTTTCTGATATCCATATCGGTAACTCCTTATAATAATTTCCCTTTCATTATACCCCTAAAAAGCCGTTATATCAAGTAAAAATCACAAAATTCATTTGACTTTTGTACAAAAAAGGTATAAAATAAATGTGTGAGTGTGTTGAACAGCTGCGAGCAGCTGCCGAAAGGCACTGTGCGAGGAAAGTCCGGGCTTCACAGAGCAATAATAACGGCTAACGGCCGCCGGAGGCGACTCCAGGGATAGTGCAACAGAAAATTACCGCCATTATATGGTAAGGATGGAAAGGTGAGGTAAGAGCTCACCGGAGGGCAGGAGACTGCTCTGCCGTGTAAACCCTATTTGAAGCAACACCGTGGTAGGACATTATACGCTTGCTCGGCGTGTCCTTAGGAGGTGGCATCGAGCAGATTCGGTAACGGTCTGCCAAGATAGATGGCTGTTCACGACAAAACCCGGCTTACAGACACAGTCGCATATTAAGGCACCTTTTATGGGTGCTTTAATATTATTGTCGAATTTTAGCAATTTGTACAAATGTTATGCACATTTGCAATTAATTTAAAAAATGCATTGCATTTATGCTGCTCTTTATTGTACTTTGCTTTATGCTGAAATCTATTGAAATTGATTTAATTTGATAGTTTCAGTCGACTGATTCGACACATAGTAGAGTTTTGAAATTAATTTGAAAGGTGTGTAAAAATTTGAAAACAAAATCAAAAATACTCAGCGCAATATTGAGCGTGAGCATCCTGTCGGCAAGCCTGTCTGCCTTCGTATCCGGTTCATTCGGTGTTCAGGCGGCAGAAAGCTCGCCAACCGTATCGGCTAATAAGTACAGGCTTAAAGATAATATTCAGGACGGTGTAATTTTACATTGTTTTGACTGGACTTATAACGATATTAAGGCTGAATTGCCTAAAATTGCAAAAGCAGGATTTACAAGTATACAGACTTCTCCGGCACAGCCAAACGGAACAGGTACTTGGTATTGGTTATATCAGCCAATTTCATTCAGTATCGGAACAAACGGTATCGGCACAAAGGCTGAACTTCAGTCGCTTTGCGATGAAGCAGATAAGTACGGAATTAAGGTTATTGTCGATGTTGTTGCTAACCATTTGAGAGGCGATCACAGCAGCATAGACAACGATTTAAAGTCATCCGAGTATTGGCATACCTTTGGCGGAGGTATTGACTGGAAAAACCGTTGGCAGGTAACACACGGCTCGATTGGTATGCCGGATATTGCAACCGAAAATCCATTTGTTCAGCAAAAAGTCTGCAACTATGTTCAGGAACTCAAGTCGGTAGGCGTTGACGGACTTCGTTGGGACGCTGCAAAACACATTGGCGTTCCGAGCGAGGGCGACGATTTCTGGAAATCGGTAACACAGTACGGTCTTTATAACTACGGCGAAATTCTCGGCGGTCCCGATGACCGTTCGACAGGCAATGAAGACATTATGAAAGAGTATACCGATTATATTTCTGTCACAGACAGTAACTACGGTAAAGAACTTCGTGATTCATTTAACTCAGGCAAAGCACCTGCTTCAAGCGGAAACTGGAGTGAAAAAGGCATTTCAAACGATAAGCTCCTTTATTGGGGTGAAAGCCATGATACATGGTCAAACAACAAAGACTGGGGCTTTTCAAATGAAATGAGCCAGAATGTTATTGACCGTGCCTATGCGGTTGCGGCAAGCCGTAATAAGGTTACTGCTCTTTATTTTTCCCGTCCTTCTTCAACCAACAAAGACAGTATCAAAATGGGAGAAAAAGGCTCAACTCATTTCACCAGCAGTGAGGTTGCCCAAATCAATAAGTTCCATAATGCAATGGACGGCAAAGCCGATTACTACACAGTGTCAGACGGTTGTTCTGTAATTACCCGTAAAGACGGCGGTGCTGTTATCGTAAAAGGCAGCGGAAGCGGCGAGGTATCGGTAGAAAACGGCGGCGGTTACGCAAAACCGGGTACATACACAGACGCTGTTTCAGGCAATACATTTACAATTACATCAAGCACCATTTCAGGTACAATAGGTTCATCAGGTATTGCAGTAGTCTATGATGCCGAACCCGAAGGACCTTCAGCGTCAGTAACTCCGGGTTCAACAAACTACAATACAGATGAGCTCACACTTACGCTCAATTGCAAGAATGCAAAAAATGCTCAGTATTCAATTGATGACGGTGCATTTGTAAACTACACAAACGGTCAGAAAATTACAATCGGTACAAACCTTGCTTACGATACTGTAACCACAGTAACAGTAAAAGCAAGCGACGGCAAGACAACATCCGATCCGGAAACATATACATACACAAAGGTAGACCCGAATGCCGTAAAGGTTGTTGCTTATGATAACTCATCAACCAAGTGGTCTAAGGTCAATGCATATTTCTGGAGTGATGATAATAAAGAAATGACATCGTGGCCGGGCAATAAAATGACTGACAAGGGTAATAATATTTTTGATATTGAAGTGCCTGACGGTGCAAAATATGTAATCTTCAACAACGGTGACAGTCAGACAGATGACCTCAGGATTGCAGACGGTAATAAAATTTACAGCAACGGTTCTTGGCAGAACTATTCGACTGTAAAACCCACTCAGCCGACAACAGCTCCTTCCACGACAGTCCGTCCTACTACAATTGCAACTCAACCTACCACAACTCAGCCTACCACATCACAGCCTGCTACAACACAGCCGTCTACAACTCAGCCGGTAACAGAGCCTTCAAACAGAATTCTTATCGGTGATGTTGATTTAAACGGAACAATTACAGTCTATGATTCAACAGAGGTTCAAAAATACATTGTTTACATATTGACTTTAAGCGATGAGGCTCTCATTGCGGCAGATGTAAACAAGGATTCTGTTATTTCTGTAAAAGACGCAACTATGATTCAGGCTTATATCGTTAAGCTTATTGGTGAAGACTCATACTGCGGTACTTACACAGAAAATGTTGCACCCCCCCAGCCTACAACAAATGTCACAGAGCCGACAACCGAACCGACTTCAATTCAGACGAAGAATTATGTTTATTTCAATAATACGGAAAACTGGTCAACAGTAAATGTCTATGTATGGAGTTCAAAAGATTCGACTTATATGAGCTGGCCCGGCAAGGCTATGGAAAGTATAGGTAATAACACATACAGATTTGAACTTCCGAATGGTGCAGAATATGCTATATTCAATAACGGTTCATCACAGACAGGTGACTTAAAAATCCCCGATGTAAATATGATTTACTCAAACGGACAGTGGAGTAAATACTCCAAGTAAAATTTAACAAGTTTATCTAAGAGCCGCCCCGCACAATCAAGCACATTTTGCTGTTTTGATTTTTACTGTCGGGGCGGTACTGTTATTTGTTTGGTTCATCACGATTTTTTGTGGGATGGAGAACGGACAGAAGAAATAGATAGCGGATCAAGGTAAAGAAGAAGTCATCATCACGGTAACCGTAGCCGATCTTGTTGTTGAAACCTTCGAACTTGCCGGTGCTGATTTGATATCATCTAAATAGAGCATAGCTTTCTTTCCTCCATTGTTTGTCTTGCTAACTACAATTCTGGAGCTTCCTGTGCTCTTTTTCAATACTTACTTGTGACTATCCCACATTTTTTCGTAATGAGGGTAAAAAAGCAATGTTTCCATTTGTTCGGAAACATTGCTTTTGTTAATTTTTTACTTATTACTTTAATTTTGTATCTATATATTCTATGTACGGTTTTCGATTATAAATACTGTCTTGGTGATTTTTATACCATTCAAATTCTTCTTTCAATCCATCATACAAAGATACTGTATTTGGCATTAATTCATTTTGTTTTCTTACATCAAGCACATATTCGTAATCGTAGAAGCAAAAATAATCTCTTTGCGGAATATCTTTCGACACGCTTACAAATTCAACTTCTCTGCCTGCCACTTTGTAGCAAAGCTCAACCCATTCTTTTATTGTAACGGTTTCTTTGTTTCCAACATTAAAAATATGATTACTTGGGTGCTTTTCTATTATTATCTCAATAAATTTACAAAGGTCTGACACATTGAAAAATTGCAATTTCATATCTCCGTTTTCAGGAATGTAAAATTTTCTGTCTAGAATAGCACAATCAAAGGGAAATGCTTCTCTGTACAAATTTTCATACATACCGTAAAAATACGGCGGACGAAGAATATACGCATTTTGGACAGTATCAAGTAAGTATTTTTCTGCATTGAGTTTGTTAATTCCGTAATCGCCCCAGACAGAATTTTTACCGCAAGTTTGATTTTCGGCAAACGGCTGGGGATTAGTTTCGGGATAAACCGCACTTGAACTGATGAAAATGTAATCATCAAACGAAACACCTGACTTTAAAAGAGCCTTTATATGCTCATCAGTGTACGCTGTGATATCAAGAATTAAATCAAAGTGTTCGTCAGCAAATTTGTTGCCAAGATTTAATCTGTCGCAATTAATTAGATGCACACCTTGTGATTGAGGTCTGCTGTTTCTGTTTAGAACAAAAACTTCGTTGCCTTTACTCACAAAATGCTCGGCTGCATATCTGCTTACAAATGTTGTTCCGCCTGTGATTAGAATTTTCATACCAAAAACTCCTTGAATAATATTTGCATCACCGTATGGTGATAAACAGCATTAATTATCTATTCAATTTTTATTCGATTTTTCTATAATTTTTTCGGCACATTTAATGCCGTCAACTGCGGCGGAGATAATTCCGCCTGCATAGCCTGCTCCTTCACCGCACGGATACAGTCCTTCAATAAGTACACTTTCGAGTGTATCTGTTTTTCTCATTATTCTGACAGGGGAAGAGCTTCTGCTCTCAACGCCCGTCAAAACAGCGTCACCGTCATCAAATCCGTGTAACATTCTGCCCATTTTCACAATGCCCTGAGCCATTGAAGTGCTGACATATTCAGGCAAAATCTCGTTCAGATTTGAAAACTCATAATTCGGACCGATACTTGGCTTTACATCACCAAGGTGAGTTGATTTTCTGTTATTAAGAAAATCGTCAACTCTTTGTACGGGTGCATTATAATTTTCACCGCCGGCAACAAATGCTTTTGATTCAAGCTTTCTCTGTAAATACATTCCGGCAAGCGGATGGTCGGATTCATAATCATCAGGGTTTATTCCTACAAGCAACGCTGAATTTGAATTATCGGCATTTCGTGCAAATTCACTCATACCATTGGTGCAAAGTCTGTTTTCTTCGCTTGACGCATTGACAACCTTGCCTCCCGGACACATACAAAATGTATACACACCCCGTCCGTTATCAAGGTGTGTACTCAGCTTATAATTTGCCGAACCGAGTTTTTTATTGCCCGCAAACCTGCCGTATTGTGCCTTGTCAACTTTTTGACGAAGATGTTCAATTCTTGCTCCTACCGAGAAAGGCTTTGCCTCAATCGGCAACTTTAAATCATAAAGCATCTCAAAAGTATCCCTTGCACTGTGACCGATTGCAAGAATAACATTGTCTGTTTCTATAATTTCATTGCCGTTTTTGGTTTCAACAGTTATAGCTTTCAGCTTGTTATCACTAAAAGCCATTGAAACAAGCTTCGTTTCAAACATAACCCTTCCGCCGAGTTCAATAATCTCGTTGCGGATATTTTTTATTGTTCCTTTTAGCATATCTGTTCCGATATGCGGTTTTGCGTTATAGAGAATTTCATCGGGTGCGCCGTGGCTTACAAATTCTTCAAGCACCTTGCGTTGCCTTATATCTTTTGTACCTGAATTCAGTTTGCCGTCAGAAAATGTTCCCGCACCGCCTTCGCCAAACTGAACATTTGAAGTTGTGTCAAGCTGACCGCTTGTCCAGAACCTGTTCACATCGGCAGTTCGCCTGTCAACATCACGGCCTCTTTCAATAAGAATTGGCTTTGCACCGCTTCTTGCCAAAATAAGTGCCGCAAACAATCCTGCCGGACCTGCTCCGACAACAATGGGGGAGGGCGCATTGCCAAATTTCATCTGATTATATTCATACTTTCTCGCAATTTGAGCGTTACCGCACTTTTTGCAGACTTTATCCTCATTGATATTAAGTTCAGTGTCAACGGTTGTAAGAAAGTAGATATTATCCTTTTTTCTTGCGTCAACCGATCTGCGAAAAATCTTACAGCTTTTTATGGATTTTTCTTCAATCCTCAGCTGTTGAGCAACTGCCTTGCGAACCGATTTGTCGTCGTAGTCAAGGCTTAAATGTATATTGTTCACTCTGATCATAAATTTTCTCCTGCAATAATTCCGCCTGCAAATGCAAAATGAAGATTAAATCCTCCGCATTCTCCGCAAAGGTCAATTGCCTCACCGCATATAAAAAGATTTTTCACAATTTTACTCATCATAGTGTTTTCGTCAATCTCTTTGCCTAAAACACCGCCCAATGCACATTGTGCGTGTGAGAAATCTTCTTTTCCGCTTACTGTAAATGACATTGATTTTATTGTTTTGCAAATTCCTGATACTTCGTCCTTTGAAAGCTTGGAACAAATCTTTGACAAATCAACTCGGCTGATTTTCAAAATTGCCTGTCCAATTCTCTTCTGAAAAATGCCTGTCAAAAGCTGTTCACACGGCAAATCAGAAAACAATGATATATGTTGTCTGATTATTTTAATCAGCTCATTTTCCGAATAATCGGGCAATAAATCAAGCACTATTTTGTCGTTTTGTTTAGCAAACAATGAAAGATTGAACACACAAATTCCCGACAACGAATTTTCGGTAAATTGAATTTCGCCGATTTCTTCTTTGATTAATCTACCCTGTTCACCGTATAACTGTGCCTTGCCCGTAACTCTCAGACCTTTTAATGTTTTCAAAACATCGCTTTTAACCTTAACAGGGCATAAAGCAGGGGAGAACGAAACAACCTTATGACCGAAATTTTTAAGATAATCAATTGCACTTGCGTTTCCGCCAAGCTTAGGCGCGGCTTTTGAACCGTTTGCAATCACAAGCTTGTTGCATATGAAATCGTACTTTTTCTCGCTGTCATCAGACGAAATTTTAAAACCGTTTGAAACTTTTTTTATAGAATTGACATTCTGTTCCGTAAAAACATCTATTCCGAGTGTTTCAACCCGTAACCGCAGAACATCCAGCACAGATGCGGCGTGTTTGCTTATCGGGTAATATCTGCCCTCGTTATCGTAAAAACTTAAAAGACCTAAGTCTTTAAAAATATTCGCCATCTCATCACCGCTGAATCTTTCAAAAATTTTTTTACTCTGCTTTTTGAAAGAACCCACATATTTATCGGTGGATATACAGTGATTTGTCAGGTTACACCTGCCGTTGCCTGTTGACATTAGCTTTTTGCCTAATCTGTCATTTTTTTCGATTATTGCAATTTTTTTTGAACGGTCATGTTTCTTTGCTGTAATTGCACACATAAGTCCCGATGCGCCGCCGCCGATTATAATTGCATCATAAATATGTTTCTTTTCCATTTTATAAATTCACCAAAAAATAAGGGCAGCTGATGTGCTGCCCAAAATTATTTACGGAGCAAAAATAAAGTTGATTCCGTTTGCTACAAGTATCGAACCGATACCCATTATAATACCTGCGATAACAACACCGCACATAACGGCTATAACGCTTTTCTTAAATCCGAGATCAAGAATACTTGCCGCAAGTGTACCTGTCCATGCACCTGTGCCGGGAAGAGGAATGCCTACGAAAAGCATAAGTGCAACAAACATTCCGTTGCCTGCTTTTGCCTCAAGTTTTCTGCCGCCTTTTTCGCCTTTTTCAAGACAGAAAGAAAAGAATCTGCCGATAAACTTCTTATCAGAACCCCAAACAAGAACCTTTCTTGCAAAGAGGTAGATAATCGGAACTGGGAGCATATTGCCTAAAATGCAGACTACATATGTCCAAAAAAGATTTAAGTCATTTGCAACCGCAACAGGCACAGCACCTCTGATTTCTACTATCGGAACCATTGAAATAAAAAATACTATTAAATACCACATATTTGCTCCTTAGAAATTATATTTTGCCAATACCTGATAAGTATAACAGATTTAAAAGTTTTTTTCAATATTTGAGCAAGATAAAATCTTCCATAATAAAGCCTTAAAATTTGATTTATTTATACATTATGATAAATAATTATTCAAAAGTTGACATTGACTGAATAATCAGTAAAATATATTTTGGAGTGATTTGATGAAAACGAATTCCTGTTCAATGCGATTCAGAATAATTATGTTTGTTTTGACCGCGTCAGTGATTGCATTTGCGTTTATTCATTCTTCAATGCCGTCAGTTGAGTCGGCACAAGAGAGTGAAAGCGTCCTTGATTTTGTCACAGTAATTTTAAAATTATTCGGAATTGAGCCGAATCTTTCGGATCACATAATCAGAAAGATTGCTCATTTTACGGAATACACCGTTCTGGGGGCATTGCTCTGTTCATGTGCCTATTCATTTGACCGAATCAAGCCGATAAAATTCATACCCTACACCGTTTCAATCGGTCTGTTTACCTGTTTTGTCGATGAAACAATTCAGCTTGGTATAGATGGAAGATCGGGACAGGTAAGCGATATGTGGATTGACTTTTTCGGTGTGTTGCTCGGTACGGCTGTAATGCTTGTTGCATTTTGGATTTACAGGAAAATACGAAAGATCAACTAACTATATGTATGCGAATAAGAAAGGAATCAGTATGGAAAAAGTAATTCAGCCAAAAGAAAATAAAATGGGAACTATGCCGATGACAAGGCTCATTCTGACAATGAGTCTGCCCGCAATTTTTTCAATGACAATTCAGGCAATGTATAATGTTGTTGACAGTATTTTTATCGGCAACTATGACGCAGACGGACTGACCGCAACTTCGCTTGCGTATCCTCTGCAAATGCTTTTGATTGCGTTTGCAGTCGGTACGGCAGTCGGTGTAAACTCGTTTGTTTCAAGAAAATTAGGTGAGAAAAATTTTGTTCAGGCAAATGACGGTGCAACGCACGGTCTTGTAACCTGTATTTTTAATTATGTAATATTTTTATTGCTCGGACTTTTTGCGGTTCGCCCGTTTATGGGAATGTACACGCAGAATGAGGCTATTCTAAATTACGGAATCCAGTATCTGACGGTTGTACTTTGCTTCTCGTTCTTTCCAATTGTACAGATTATGATTGAAAAAACGCTTCAGGCAACAGGCAATATGATATTCCCGATGTTATCCCAGCTTTTCGGTGCAATTGTAAATATTATTTTTGACCCGCTTCTGATTTTCGGTATAGGAATTTTCCCTGAAATGGGCGTTCTCGGTGCGGCAATTGCTACTGTATTCGGTCAATTTTGCGGTATGGCTTTCTGCCTTTGCATTCTTTTCTTTAAGAATCACGAAGTTAAAGTTTCGTTCAAACATTTCAAATTGAACGGTTCCACATTGAAATCTATCTATGTTGTAGGCTTTCCGTCTGTAATTATGCAGTCAATAGGTTCCGTTATGATTATCGGACTCAATGCAATTCTTGCTGTTTCGGAGGCTGCCGTTACTGTTCTCGGTATATATTATAAATTACAGAGCTTTGTATTCATGCCTTGTTTCGGACTCAACCAGGGTGTAATGCCGATTATCGGTTATAACTACGGTGCAAGAAAGAAAAAGAGAATGTATTCCGCTTTAAAGCGCGGCCTCATCATTGGCGTAATTATTATGGCGGTCGGCACAATTCTTATGTGGACAATCCCCGAACAGCTTATTGCTATGTTTGGCGGCACACAGGATATTATGGATATCGGTGTCCCTGCATTCAGAATCATCAGTCTTTGCTTTATTCCTGCCGCTGCCGGCATTATCTTTACAACACTTTTTCAGGCAGTCGGAAAGGGACTGCGCAGTCTTATTATGTCATTCTGCCGTCAGCTTGTACTCATTCTTCCGATTGCGTGGGTGCTTTCTATGGTGTTTGATTATACAGCCGTATGGTATGCTTTCCCGATTGCGGAATTTTTCTCGTTACTGCTTGCAATTGCATTTTTTGTCAACCTTACAAAAGGTGATTTCAAAAGCCTTGACCAAAAGATTGAATGACGCAGTTAAATTTGTTCACCTCATTGCATATATTGCATTGAGGTGATTTTTTTGACAGAAAATAATGATAACAGAAATACCATTACATATGACGATGACTGGAAATCTGTTTCATATTCGGAATACCCTAAGGTATCGGAGGAGCTTGATTCAGATGAGGAGGATGTGAGCTCTTTATCGGCTTTATCGGCTGAAAATAGTGATGAAAAGAAAAATTCTCCGAAACAGCTTGTGATAACAATTCAGCTTGTGTGTTGTATTATTATAGCTCTTGCGGCTTTTTTGCTTAATTTATTCGGCGGTGAGGTCTATGCCGCAACACGGGAATGGTACTATTCAAACCTTGAAAAATCCGTTGTTTTTGATACGGGCGATAATAAAATAGATTTATCAAACCTGTTTACTGCCACAAGCGATGAAGTTTCGTCTGCTGAACATTGATTTTACGGTTTCGTATTCACTCGTTTGTCTTGGAGCAATATGTGTGATACTGAATATATTTTTAGGATTTCTATGTTGCGTTATGGCTGTGATTATTCATGAGTGCGGTCATCTTTTTGCAATGCTCATTTGCAAATCTCCGCCTGATAAAATCAAAATTTCGCTGTTTGAAATCAAGATTACCAACTCTTCAAGGCAGTTAAACACAACCCGTCAGAACATTTTTATAATTTTTTTCGGACCTTTAGTCAATTTCATTTGTTTTATTCTGTTTTATCTGTTATACTTATGTAATAGTGAGTTTTTATTGCCGATTGCCATGGCGAACCTTTGCACGGGACTTTTTAATATGCTGCCGGTTATGTCGCTTGACGGCGGACAGCTTATATATGTTATTCTGTGCAGAAAATTCTCGGAAAAATCAGCCGAAAGAATCATAAATATAACTGCTGTTATAATTCTTTTTCCGCTGACGGTACTCGGCTTTATGGTTTTGCTAAATTCAAAATATAATTTTTCGCTGTTGTTTGTGTGTGCGTATCTCATTGCGTCACTTTTATGTAAAAACAACAGGTACTACTGACGGAGGATTTCTATGGTCAGCAAAGAAGTTGAAAAATTACTTCTGAAAGTTCAAAAGCCGGGAAGATATGTCGGCGGTGAACTCAACGAAGTAATCAAGGATAAAAAGAAAGTAGATTTCAGATTTGCCTTCTGCTTTCCCGATACCTATGAAGTAGGTATGTCCCATCTCGGAATGAAAATTCTTTACAGTCTTATGAACGCTGTGCCGTACATATGGTGCGAAAGAGTTTTTGCTCCGTGGGTTGATATGGAAGAAGAGATGATAAAACACAATATTCCGCTTTATGCGCTTGAAAGCGGAGATCCCGTGTCCGATTTTGACTTTATCGGTTTTACTCTCCAGTATGAACTCAGTTTTACAAATATGCTTAATATGCTCAGGCTTTCGGGTGTGCCGATTAAAAGCTGTGACAGAAAAGAACTTAAAAACATAGTAGTTGCAGGCGGACCGTGTGCCTGCAACCCCGAGCCGATTGCAGATTTTGTCGATATTTTCTTCATCGGTGAGGGTGAAGAGGTTGACCTTGAGGTTATTGAACTTTTCAGAAAGTGCAGAGCCGAGGGTAAATCAAAACAGGAGTTTCTTGAACTCTCATCTAAAATTGAGGGTGTATATGTTCCTGCACTCTATGATGTAACATATAACGAGGACGGCACAATCAAGTCATTCACTCCAAAAGGAGATGCTCCCGCTAAAATCCACAAGCGTATTATGCTTGATATGGACAAGTCGTTCTATCCTGATAATTTTGTAGTTCCGCTCGTTGAGATAGTTCATGACAGAGCGGTTCAGGAAATTTTCCGTGGCTGTATAAGAGGCTGCCGTTTCTGTCAGGCAGGTATGATTTACCGTCCCGTCCGTGAAAAATCTCCCGAAACTATAAATAAACAATGCAGAGCATTATGTGATAACACGGGTTACGACGAAGTTTCGCTATCTTCACTCAGTTCAAGTGACTACAGTCAGATTGTACCGTTGCTTGACAAGCTAAATGAGTGGAGCAAAGACGAAAAAGTCAGCATTTCACTTCCGTCATTGCGTGTTGACGGCTTTACCGATGACATTATGAATAAGATTAAAACCGTACGCAAGAGCGGACTCACCTTTGCTCCGGAGGCAGGCAGTCAGCGTATGCGTGATGTTATCAATAAAAATGTTCGTGAAGATGAACTTTTGCAGACTTGCACAACTGCATTTGCAGGCGGCTGGACTACGGTAAAACTTTATTTTATGATTGGTCTGCCTACCGAAACAATGGACGATGTCGCCGCAATTGCCGGCCTTGGTCAGTCTGTAGTTGATGCATATTACAAATGTCCCGACAAGCCAAAGGGCAAGTCGGTGCGTGTAACCGTGTCTGCATCCTCTTTTGTACCAAAACCGTTCACACCGTTTCAATGGGAACCGCAGGATACAATCCCTGTTCTTCATGAAAAGCAACAGCACATCAAGGACAGTATTACAACAAGAAAAATTCAGTTTAACTATCACGATGCCGATACAAGCTATCTTGAGGCAGTATTTGCAAGGGGTGACAGAAAACTTTGTAAGGTTATGGAGCTTGCATGTGAAAGAGGCTTTCATTTTGACGGTTGGAATGATTGTTTCAGCCTTGAAAAGTGGCTTGAACTCTTTGATGAATGCGGTGTTGATCCGTCATTTTATGCAAACAGACACAGAAGTTTTGATGAAATTCTTCCGTGGGATCATATTGACTACGGTGTAACTAAGGATTTCCTTATCAGAGAATGTAAAAAAGCGTACGCAGATACAACAACACCGCATTGCAGACTGAAATGCAATAACTGCGGTGCGGCTAAATACGGAAAGGGTGTGTGTTTTGAAAAGCGTAAGAATATGGTTTAAAAAAGATTTTGAATGTCGCTATATTTCGCACCTTGACCTCAATCGATGTATGCTCCGTGCATTGCACAAGAGCAAAATCCCTATCTGGCATACAGAAGGATTTAACCCGCATCCGTTTGCAACATTTCCGTTGCCGCTTTCGCTTGGTTTCAGGGGTGTAAACGAATGTATGGATGTCAAGCTTGAGGATGAAAGCTTTCCGTTTGAAGAAATCATCTCAAGGCTTAACGATTGTCTGCCCAGAGGACTTCGTGTGTTTGACGTAACGGAACCCGTTATGAAAGCCGGAAAGATTGCTTTTGCATCATTTACAATCAAGATTTCCTGTGACGGTGAAAACTCCCGTACAGTATGCGAACAACTCAAAGAACTGCTGACAAGCGAAAGTATTGAAGTTGAAAAGAAATCTAAAAAAGGCATAAAAACCGTTGACATAAAACAGGGTATAAAGAGCTTTGCAGTAACCGAGAAGTTCGACTTTGCAGAACTTGATGTTGTTTTGTCGGCAGGCAGCTCTGATAATGTGAATCCGAATCTGCTTGTATCGGCTTTTGAAAACCGTTTTTTGGTCTCCTGTGATATCGACATCACAAGAAATGACCTCTACAACGCAGATATGGAATTGTTTAGATAGGTGAATATATGTTTGAATTTACAATACGAGAAAATGATTTTTTAAACGGATTTTTGGATTTATTGAGTGACTATGTAAATAAGTCGTATAAATTTACCATGTCATACCTGACAAGCCCTCTTTTGTCAGATGTGCGTGAGAGCGAAAGACTTGTTTTGCTTGTAGTCAACAAGTCTGTTTTTCAGAATATGTACAGTTTCATCAAGCTGAATGACAGCAATATGCAGTTTGCATCATTTTCCTGTCTTGAAACAGCCGTGAACTCAATGCGACTTTACAATGTCCTTGCTACAAATCCGGATTATATGCACGAATATATTACCGGCGGAAACTTTTCGCTTGAAGTCTGTGAAAATGAAATTACAGAAAAACAAAAAGAATACAAGAAAGGTGAAGAGGAGTTCTCGCTCCGTGAATTTGCAACCGGACTTGGCAAATTCAATTCTTTTGAATTGAAAAATGCAGCTGTTGCGTCACAGCTTGTTGACGGAAACATCTATCTCGGACTTTCCTGCGGCAATGAACTCGGAGAGGATTTGCAGGATGAAGTCAGAAAGAGTATGATCGGTGCATACCTTTCACTTTCAAAGCACAATAAAATGTTTTTTAACGGCGGTATAGATGATACTCTTGAAGAGCTTGAGGACAAGCTCTATGCAAAGTTTCTTGAATATATCAGAAAGTTCTCATAATCTTTTTAAACTTTCACATTACTTTACACAAGCGTTCAATTTTCTGTCACATAAGACAGTTATTATATGCTTGTAAGTTAAAGATAAACAAAAAAACACTTTAACTTCACATAGATAATGCTTACAAGAACTTTTCATAGATTTCCTCTCTAATATGTCGAAAGACACAAAGGTCGGCTTTTCTGCCGACCTTTTTAATTTATCAGGTGTTTTATTATGAATTACTACTCCCTTAATAAGTATCTCAAAAATACATTCGGTGAAAAGGTGTACAAAATTTCGCTGAACGGTAATATGACCTGTCCGAATCGTGACGGAACCCTCGGAACAAGGGGCTGTATTTTTTGCAGCAGGGGAGGCTCCGGAGAATTTGCCTCCGATGCACTTCTTCCTGTTCACGGACAAATTGATCAGGCTAAACTGCGAATAAAAAAGAAATCCGACTGTAAAAAGTTTATTGCATACTTTCAGCCGTTCACAAATACCTATGCGCCTGTTGAATATCTTGAAAAAATATTTACAGATGCAATTTCAGAACCCGACATTGTTGCCCTTTCAATCGCAACCCGTCCCGATTGCCTGGGAAATAATGTGTTAGGCCTTCTTGAAAAACTAAATAAGATAAAACCTGTCTGGGTAGAACTCGGATTGCAGACAATTCATGAAAAATCGGCAGATTATATAAGAAGAATGTATCCGCTATCCGTTTATGACTTAGCTACAGAAAATCTTCATAAAATCGGAATCAATGTAATTACACACATTATTTTGGGACTTCCAAACGAATCTAAAGAAATGATGCTTGAATCTGTAAAATATGCAGGTAGTAAAACCGACGGAATCAAACTGCAATTGTTGCATATTTTAAAAAACACAGACTTGTGTGATGACTATGAAAGCGGAAAATTTGATGTGCTTTCAATGGAAGATTATATTGATATTCTTTGCGATTGCGTTGAAGTGTTGCCTGAAAATGTTGTAATTCACCGTTTAACAGGTGACGGGGATAAAAAACTGCTCGTTGCACCTATGTGGAGTGCCGACAAAAAGCGTGTTTTAAACTCAATCAACCGTGAATTTGCAAAGCGTGATATCACGCAGGGAAGAAAGGCAAAGTAAAAGACTTCCGAATCAATCATCGGAAGTCTTGTTTTCAAGAGTATTGTCATTGTGATTTTTCTCTTTTTCAGCTTTCTTCTGAGCTGTTTTTTTACCGATTGCATATGCAACAGCTAATATAGCTAAGCATCCCGCAGTTATGCCCATGCCGGCAAGAAAAAATTTTATTTGCTTATCTTTAATGGGATTGTAATCAATATATTCGTCATCTGAGGCATTAACAGTTGTAGGCTCGGTCGGGTGTTTACTTTTACCGCCATTTCCTGTAGCTTGCGTGCTGTTTTTATTGCTTGATGAGGAACTTCCGCCGCTAACCGTTCCAGACGCATTTTTATATATTCTGATACACGATGCAGTGCAACTTCCAACATCCATAAAGTTCACATCGGAATCAACACATTGATTCACCGTGTAGTCAATATACGCAGTACCTTCTTTTATTGTTTTGAAATCAAGCGTTAAGACATCGCTTCCGCCCGAAATATTTTGTCCTTCAGAATTAAGAAAAACAACTTTAACCTTGCCGCTTTTTTTGTTGACCTGAATTTTTGAGCCGTTATTCACTGCTTTAACCTTTCTGAATTCGATATAATCGGCATCATATGTAAATTCAAATGTTGCGGCAGAAAGTCGATTGCCGGAATTTGCGGAAAGCGCAACACTGAACAGTCTGTTCGGCTTCATATCTGCATTTTGCATTTCAAAACTTACGTTTGCGGTTGCAAATGCACTTGTTAAAGATATTTGCAATAAAGCTGCCAAAATTAAAATAATAGAAAATAGTTTTTTCATAGTTCGCCACATAAAATTAAAATATTTCAAAATCTCACTTGATTTTTCTGATTTCATTTGATATAATAAACAGGTCGTTTGGAGAGATGTCCGAGCTGGCCGAAGGAGCATGATTGGAAATCATGTATACGGTGAACACCGTATCAGGGGTTCGAATCCCCTTCTCTCCGCCACAAACGCTGAACTTTATTTTAGGTTCAGCGTTATTTTTTTGATCTGTTTTTCTTAATAAAAGGTGTTGTTTTTCATATATATAATTGTATCGTATGGCAAGATTTGTTGTCAACGGATTTGCGGTGAAGAGTTAGCACATACAGTGCATTTGCAGTCATTTTTAATAGTTTTTTAACATTTCATATGACATAACCATTCAGCTTTCGGTTATTTATTCAAAAAACTGCCACTAAACCTTTACAAACCCTACAAGATATTGTATTATATTAGTAATTATAAATTACCATGGGGTGTTATGTATGAAACCGAAATATAAAAGAGTATTATTAAAACTTTCAGGCGAATCACTTGCTGGCGAAATGAAACACGGAATTGATTTTGAAACTGTTCTCAAAATCTGCAAGCCTATTAAAGAATGTGTTGATGCAGGCGTAGAAGTCGGCATCGTAGTAGGCGGCGGTAACTTCTGGCGTGGCAGAAGCTCAGGCGAAATGGACAGAACAAGAGCCGACCATATGGGTATGCTTGCAACAACAATCAATGCACTCGGTGTTTGTGATGCACTCGAACAGCTTGGAGTTAATGTTCGTGTTCAGACAGCTATCGCTATGCATCAGATTGCAGAGCCGTACATCAGGAACAAAGCAGTTCTTCACCTTCAGAAGGGCAGAGTAGTAGTATTCGGTTGCGGAACAGGCAACCCGTTCTTCAGCACAGACACAGCAGCGGCCCTTCGTGCGGCAGAAATTGAGGCTGATATCGTAATGAAGGCTACTATGGTTGACGGTGTATATGACAGCGATCCCAAGAAAAACCCGAATGCAAAGAAGTACGATACAATTTCTTTCCATGATGTTCTCAACAAGGACCTTGCTGTTATGGACAGCACAGCGGCATCGCTTTGCAAGGACAATAATCTTCCGATTCTTGTATTCAGTATTGAAGATCCCGAAAATATCTACAAAGCTGTATGCGGTGAAAACATCGGTACAATCGTAACAGCCAACAATTAATTTGAATTTTTTACTGACTTTTTAACAATAATTATTACACAGGAGGCATAAATATGCAGACACAGTTAAAAAAAGCCGGCGAAAGTATGGACAGACGACTTGAGCATATGCGCACGGAATTTTCAGAAATCAGAGCAGGCAGAGCAAATCCCGCAGTTCTTGATAAGGTAAAGGTTGACTATTACGGAGCACCCACACCCGTAAACCAGCTTGCCGCAGTATCTGTTACAGAGGCAAGAACTCTTACCATTCAGCCATGGGATGCGTCTGTATTAAGACAGATTGAAAAGGCTATCCAGACTTCCGATATCGGCATCAACCCACAGAATGACGGTAAGATTATTCGTCTTATTTTCCCGCCTCTCACAGAGGACAGAAGAAAAGAAATCGTAAAAGATGTTCAGAAGATTGCTGAGGAAACAAAGATTCAGATTCGTAATGTCCGCCGTGAACTTATCGACAAGCTTAAAGCTATGAAGAAGGACGGCGAGCTTACAGAGGACGATCTCAAGCAGGGCGAAAAGAAAGCTCAGGATCTTACAGATAAGTATATCAAAGAAGTTGAGAGCGTTTCTGCAGTTAAGCAGAAAGAAATTTTGGAGATGTAATATGGCTTTTTTCTCAAAGAAAAAAGATGAGCAGATTGAGGTTACAGACCTCAATCTGCCTTCACATATCGGAATTATTATGGACGGCAACGGCCGTTGGGCAAAGAAAAGAGGACTTCCGAGAAAAGCAGGTCACCGTCAGGGTGCTAAAACTTTCAGAACCATAACAAGATACTGTTCCGATATCGGAATAAAGTACCTTACCGTATATGCTTTTTCAACCGAAAACTGGAAAAGACCGCAGGAGGAAGTTGATGCACTAATGTCGCTCTTTAAATCATATCTTAATGAAGCGCTTGAAGATTTTAAGGATGACAGTATTGTGGTAAAATTCATCGGTGACAAGTCGGGCTTTAATGATGAACTTCGTGAGCTTATGATTGAAAACGAGGAGAGTTCAAAAGACCGTGACGGTATGGTTCTCAATATAGCTATGAATTACGGCAGTCGTGATGAAATTGTCAGAGCCGTTAGAAACATTTCCGAAGATGTCAGAAACGGAAAAATTTCTTCCGATGACATAACAGAAAATCTTTTTTCAAATTATCTTTATACCGCAGGTCAGCCCGATCCCGACCTTATTATCAGGCCGAGCGGTGAATACAGAATTTCAAATTTCCTTTTGTGGCAGTCAGCCTACACGGAATTTGTTATAATGAACAAGCTTTGGCCTGATTTTCAGAAATCGGACCTTGACGAAGCGTTAAAAATATACTCCTCCAGAAACAGAAGATACGGTGGAGTCTGATGAGAGTTGATATAAAATGAAATCCCTCAAGCCACGGCTGCTGACAGCCGTAATAGGAATACCAATACTGCTGATTGTTCTGTTTGTTTCGGAACTTTGGCGCCCATTTGTAGGCATAATCATAGGAGCATTCTCGGCATTTATGATAGGCGAGTATCTTCATGCAAGAAAGATGCTTTATAAATTTCACCTTTCAATACCTTGTATGCTGTTTGCTTTTCTGCTTTCGGTTTTAGTTACGACAAAGTATCTGTATGTTTTGATTTTTGCTTTTATACTGATAGTCTTTGCCGTAATGATTTTTAAACACGAAAAGACAAACTATGCCGATGTTGCATATTCAGTGTTCGGAACTTTTTTAATTTCTTTTGGAATGAGTGCCGTACCGATTGCCTGTGCATCATCTGTATCAATTACTTTCTGCTATATATGTATTTTCGCATTACCGTGGATGGCAGACGCAGGCGGCTTTTTTATCGGAGCATCGTTCGGCAGGCACAAACTTTGCCCGAAAATCAGCCCTAAGAAGACTGTTGAGGGCGCAATCGGCGGAATACTTTTCTGCGACCTCACAGCAGTAATTATAGGCCTTATATTTCATTTTTGTGTTATGCCTGACGCGAACATTAATTTCTGGGCATTGATTCTTCTCGGTGTAATTGACGCTCCTGTTTCAATTCTCGGTGATTTAAGCTTTTCGCTTATCAAAAGAAATTACGGAATCAAGGACTACGGTTCAATTTTCCCCGGTCACGGCGGAATGCTTGACAGGTTTGACAGCATAATATTTACTGCCCCTGTTCTTGTGGCAATCAATCAATTCATACCTTTCATAACAGTGGGGTAAACTAGAATGGTAAATTCACTTTCAATTCTCGGATCGACGGGTTCAATCGGAACTCAGACGCTTGATGTTGTAGATAAACTTAATTTAAAAGTTTCCGCACTCACGGCGTCAACAAATATAAAGCTGCTTGAAGAACAGGTAAGAAAATACAAACCTGAACTTGCAGTGGTTTTTAACGAAGAAAAAGCCAAAGAATTCAAAGATAATATAAAAGATACAAACACCCGTGTTTTAAGCGGTATGGACGGACTTATTGAGGCGGCAACGCTTGAGAATGCCGACCTTGTTGTAAATTCGGTTGTCGGAATGGTAGGCTTAAAGCCTACACTTGCAGCGGCAAACGCTAAAAAAGATATTGCTTTTGCAAACAAGGAAACGCTTGTAACAGGCGGTAAGCTTGTATGTGATGCGGTAAAGAAGAACGGTGTAAAGCTTCTTCCCGTTGACAGTGAACATTCTGCTATCTTCCAATGCTTGCAGGGAATGCCTGAAAAGAAAATGCTTAAAAAGCTCATTCTTACAGCATCCGGCGGCCCGTTCTTTGGCAAAACAGTCGAAGACTTAAAGAATGTAACAGTTAATGAGGCTCTCAATCATCCAAATTGGAGTATGGGTGCAAAAATAACCATCGACTCTGCTACAATGATGAACAAAGGTCTTGAAATCATTGAGGCGAGATGGCTTTTTGATGTTCAGCCCGAAAACATTGATGTTGTTGTTCATCGTGAAAGTATCATACATTCTCTCATCGAATATGTAGATAATTCCGTAATTGCACAGCTCGGACTTCCCGATATGAGGATTCCGATACAGTACGCAATTACATATCCGGAAAGATATGAGTCACCTGTCGGCGAATTAAGTCTTGCTCAAATCGGCAAAATGACTTTCTTTGAACCTGACTATGATACTTTCAAATGTCTGAGAGCCTGTAAAAAAGCTCTTTCACTCGGAGGTGTTGCAACAGCAATTGCCAACGGTGCTAATGAGGAGGCTAACCGACTTTTCAGAGAGGGTAAAATCACTTTTCTTGAAATCGGCGATCTTGTTATGGGTGCAATTGATAACATAGACAATTTTGAGCCTTTGTGCGTTGATGATGTGTTAAAGGCTGACAAACTTGCAAGAGAGTATGTACTCTCTAAGCTATAATTTGCGGTAATATTTTCCACTGCTGTCTTTGCGACGGCAATGAATATTTTGGAGTTGATTTATTTTAATGCAAATTTTAACAGTTGCGGCTCTCATTGTAATAGGAATATTACTTTTTGAGCTTATAATTTTTTCTCACGAATTCGGTCATTTTATTACCGCAAAGCTTTCGGGTGTAAAGGTAAATGAATTTGCACTCGGAATGGGACCGAAAATAATCAGTTTTGTTAAAGGCGAAACAAGATATTCGCTTCGTCTTTTTCCTATAGGCGGTTACTGTGCCATGGAAGGAGAGGATGAAGACAGTGAAGAAAAAGGTGCTTTTAATAACGCAAAAGTTTGGAAGAGAATGATTATCATAATCGCAGGTGCGGTTATGAATATTCTTCTCGGTTTTGTTATGATGTTTGCCTTTACCGTTCAGGCTGACAGCTACAGTTCAACTACAATATCTCAGTTTCAACCCAATGCATTTACTGCAAACACAGGTTTACAAACAGGGGATAAAATTGTTGAAGTGAACGGTTATTCGATTTGGAATTCACGAGATTTGCAGTTTGCAATCTCAACTCTTCCATATGAAACAGTAGAAGGCAATACACTTGAGGTATACAAAGAAAGAGCAACATCTGCCGCTTGCGGTGTATATAATAAGTATGCAAAAGACGAGTCTCTTTCAAAGGATGAACTTCAAAAATACTACAATGCTCTTTCTGAGGGCTGTTCAAAAATAAATAAGGCTGCAAGCAAAGACGAGGCTAAAAAACTTCTTGATGAAACTTGCAAGTCAATTTATGCACTTGACAAATCATATGATATGTCAAAGTATAAAACACCCGAAATAGACACAACTACATCAAGACCGAGATTCATGGGTGATGTAAAAGTTGTTCGTGACGGCAAAGAAATAACACTTGAAAATGTACATTTTTTCACCTATTACGCTGATGAAGATGCCGAAAAGGAAAACAAACCTACTGTTGCGTTTGACTTTGCAGTTGAACCGATTGAGAAAAATGTCGGTACTGTTCTCGGTGAAACATTCACACAGACCTGTTCAATGGCAAAAACCGTGTGGACATCTTTGGTGTGGCTTGTTCAGGGCAGATTTACATTCAACGATATGTCAGGCCCTGTTGGTATTGCTACAGCTGTCACTCAGGTTGCATCAATGGGACTTCAAACAGGCTTCGGAGATGCAGTCAATAACATTCTTTTTGTAATGATACTCATTACGGTAAACCTCGGAATTGTAAATATGTTGCCGTTCCCGGCGCTTGACGGCGGAAGATTCTTATTCCTGCTGATTGAATGGATATTCAAAAAGCCGATTCCGAGAAAGGCAGAACAGATTGTGAATACAGTCGGTCTTGTTCTGTTGCTTGCATTTATGCTTATTATTTCGGTGAAAGATGTGTTCCAGCTTGTAACGGGAACATTCCCCGGAATGTAGACAAACGGAGGAAATTTTATGGGAAGTAAAATTCAGGTAACTGCCGGCAATGTAAAAATCGGCGGCGGTGCTAAAGTAAGCGTTCAGTCAATGCTCAACATTCCTTCAACCGATATTGAGGGTTCTGTAAGACAGGCAAAAGAGCTTGAAGAGGCCGGTTGCGAAATCATTCGTGCCGCTATTCCTAATAAAGATGCAGTAAAGCTTATTCCTGCCCTCAAAGAGGCTGTAAGCGTCCCGGTTGTAGCCGATATCCATTTTGACTATAAGCTTGCGCTTGAGGCATGTGCTGCAGGCATCGACAAAATCCGTATCAATCCGGGTAACATCGGATCAGATGATAGGGTAAAGGCTGTGGCAGACGCTTGCAGACAGCGTGGCATTCCGATTAGAATCGGTGTTAACTCAGGTTCTCTTGAAAAGGAAATCCTTGCAAAATACGGTCATCCTACACCCGAGGCTCTCTGCGACAGCGCCTTGTACCATGCATCACTTCTTGAAAAATTTGATTTCAATGATATTGTTCTTTCAATGAAAAGTTCAACCGTTTCTACAATGATTAAAGCCTATGAGCTTGCCGCAGAAAGGTGTGACTATCCGCTTCACCTCGGTGTTACAGAGGCGGGAACAGAAAGAATGGGTATTATCAAATCTTCTGCCGGAATCGGTGCATTGCTCCTCCATGGTATCGGCGATACAATCAGAGTTTCCCTCACAGCCGATCCTGTAAAGGAAGTTTACGCCGCTCATGATATTCTCAAGGCTCTTGACATTGAGAAAGACGGAGTTCAATTTGTTTCATGTCCGACTTGCGGAAGAACAAGGATTGACCTTGTGAAGATTGCAAACGAGGTTGAAGATAAACTCAGAAACTGTAAAAAGAATATCAAAGTAGCGGTAATGGGTTGTGTTGTAAACGGTCCCGGAGAGGCAAGAGAAGCTGATATCGGCATCGCAGGCGGTGACGGTTGCGGGCTTGTATTCAAAAAAGGCGAAATTCTTCGCAAAGTTCCGGAAGATAAACTCGTTGACGCACTTTTGGAAGAAGTAGAAAAATTATAACTCTATCAACAGTCAAAATACATTTGCTGTAATATGACAGAAGGACATATATGAAAACATTAGGAGAAGTCTTTGACTCCCAATTCGGCATTAAACTGCCGCAACAGATTTCACAGGGAGGACTGACACAACTTAATATTAACAAACAAGCCCGTTTGATTACTTTAGCAGTAAAATTCAACGGGCTCGTTGAGCGTAATACGCTTTTTGACACGGAAAAGCTGATTACCAAGACACTTGCGTATCATACCGTAATCAAACCGCATTTTCCGACAGAGTTGTTTTCCGCTGATTATTTTCCTCAGCTATACGCAGCTGTAAGGCGAGATATTCCGAGTATTAACGGAACTCTCAACAATGCTGAGGTTAGGTTTGAAAACAATACGCTTACGATAAATCTTCTTAACGGCGGAAAAACTCTCCTTGACAGTAAAGGCTTTGACAAAGCACTTATAAAGCTCGTTTCGGAAGAATTCAATCTTTACATTTCCGTTAATTATACCGGAACCTTTGAGGTTGAAGAAAACAGCGAAGAATACAAAGCCGCTATTCAGGATGCTCAGGAGAAAATCAACCGAGAAAATCTTCAGAAAGCCGCTGAATTCTATCAGGAAGAGGTTGAAACAGCGGAGAAAAGAGAAGAAAAACACGCTGAAAACACTACTGTGGAAATTGAAGTTCGTGAGGGCAAGTTTGCAACACCGCAGATTATTCAGTCCTCAATCCGTCCGTTATACGGTCGTTCAATCAGGGGAAAAATGATTCCCATTTCTTCAATTTCAGGTGATTCGGGAAGAATTGTGGTGTGGGGCGATGTGTTTGATATTGAAAAGAAAGTCACTAAAAGCGGCGACAAAAATATTTTCACTATCGACATAACCGATTATACGGGTTCAACAACAGCTAAAGTATTCAATTCAATCAAGGAATCAGCCGTAATTGATAATATTAAAAAAGGCGATACAATCGTTGTTCAGGGTGATGTTGAGTACGATAAATATGCAGGCGAACTTGTTGTAAATGCCCGTTCAATCGGTACGGCTCAAAAAGTAAAAGTAGTTGATAATGCCGAGAAAAAGCGTGTTGAACTCCATATGCATACAAATATGTCGCAGATGGATGCCGTAACATCGGCAGGTGACCTCGTTAACCGTGCTTATCAGTGGGGACACAAAGCCGTTGCAATTACTGACCACGGTGTCGCACAGGCTTTTCCTGATGCAATGAAAGCCGCAGATAAAATCAACAAAGACGAAGAGAAAATAAAAATCATCTACGGTGTTGAGGCATACTTTATGGATGACCTTGTTGAGTCTGTAAAAGGTGATGCCGACACAGGTTTTGACGGCACATTCATCTGCTTTGATATAGAAACAACAGGTCTTTCAGCCGCCCGTGACAAGATTACCGAAATCGGCGCAGTCAAGGTTGAAAACGGTGTCATCACCGATACTTTTTCAACCTTTGCAAATCCCGAAATGCCGATTCCGCAGAAAATTACTCAGCTTACAGGCATTACCGATGATATGGTAAAGGATGCTCCGTCACAGAGCGAGGCGGTCGGTGCATTTCTTGAATTTGCCGGTGACAATGTGCTTGTTGCTCACAATGCTCCCTTTGATACATCCTTCATAGCAAAAGCCTGTGAAGATATGGGCAGGGAATATAACTATACTTCAATCGATACGGTTGCAATTTCAAGAGCGATTCTTACAGATATCAAGAACTGCAAGCTTGATACGGTTGCAAAATTTTTAAGACTCGGCGACTTCAATCACCACAGAGCAACCGATGATGCCGAAATGCTTGCAAGAATTTTTATAAATCTCTGTCAGCGACTTACAGATGATTACGGTATAACAAAAACAAACGACATTAATACAAAGATAGCAGGCGGAGATTTTAAAAAACTTCCGACCTATCATCAGATTATTCTTGTAAAGAATAAAACAGGTCTTAAAAATCTTTACAGACTTATTTCTTACAGTCATCTTAATTATTTCTACAAAAAACCGAGAATTCCGAAAAGCGAGCTTGTAAAGTACAGAGAGGGACTCATAATCGGCTCAGCTTGTTGTGCAGGTCAGCTTTACATGGCAATCCTTGAGGGCAAGCCGTGGGGCGAACTCAAACAGATTGCGTCATTCTATGATTATCTTGAAATTCAACCTGCAGGCAATAACAGCTTTATGATTCGCGACGGCAGATTCAATTCTGTTGACGAACTTCATGAAATTGACCGTACAATAATTAAGCTTGCAAAAGAACTCGGCAAGCCTGTATGCGCAACCTGCGATGTCCACTTTATGGATCCGACAGATTCCGAATTCAGAAAAATTCTTATGGCTGGTCAGGGCTTTAAAGATGCCGAACAACAGGCTCCGCTTTATTTCAGAACAACTGCTGAAATGCTCAAAGAATTTGAATGGCTTGGCAAGGATAAAGCCTATGAGTATGTAGTAGAAAATCCCAATAAAATCGCCGATATGTGCGAATATATCAGACCTATTCCAAAGGGTACATTCCCGCCTAACATTGAGGGCGCACAGGAACAGCTTATTGATATTACATGGAAAAGAGCAAAAGAGAAATACGGTGATCCATTGCCTGAAATCGTAAAGGCAAGACTTGACAAGGAACTTAATTCAATCACAACCTACGGATTCTCGGTGCTTTATATGACTGCGCAAAAGCTTGTTGCAGACAGTGAGGCACACGGATATCTTGTCGGCTCACGAGGATCGGTAGGTTCTTCTTTCGTAGCTACTATGTCCGGTATTTCGGAGGTTAATCCGCTTTGTCCGCACTATGTATGTCCAAACTGCAAACACAGCGAGTTCATCACAGACGGCAGTTACGGCTCAGGCTTTGATATGCCGCCAAAAAACTGTCCGGAATGCGGCACTCTTATGGATCAGGACGGTCACGAAATTCCGTTTGAAACATTTCTTGGCTTCAAGGGCGACAAAGTGCCTGATATCGACCTTAATTTCAGCGGTGAGTATCAGTCAAAATCTCACCGTTACACGGAAGAGCTCTTCGGTAAGAATAATGTGTTCAAAGCGGGAACAATTTCAACCGTAGCCGAAAAGACAGCACTCGGCTTCGTTAAGAAGTTTGCACAGGAGCGAGGTCTTGTGATGCACAAGGCTGAGGAAAAACGTCTTGCAATTGGTTGTACGGGTGTTAAGAGAACCACAGGTCAGCACCCCGGCGGTATGGTTGTTGTGCCGAGAACAAACGATGTTTACGATTTCTGCCCTGTTCAGCATCCTGCAAATGATGTGAACTCAGATAACATTACAACCCACTTCGACTTCCATTCAATTCATGATACAATCACAAAGCTTGATGAGCTCGGACACGATGTTCCGACAATCTATCATTATCTCGAACTCTACACAGGTATTCCCGTAATGAAGGTTTCAATGAGTGATCCCGAGGTTATGTCGCTGTTTACTTCTCCTAAGGCACTCGGAGTTACTGAGGAGGATATCGACTCAAAAACCGGTACATTCAGCCTTCCGGAATGCGGTACGGCTTTCGTAAGAGGAATGCTCATTGAGGCACAGCCAAAGACATTTACCGACCTTTTGCAGATTGCAGGTCTTTCACACGGTACCGATGTTTGGCTCGGAAACGCTCAGGAGCTTATTCATAACGGAACCTGTACAATTTCGGAAGTAATCGGTACTCGTGACTCAATTATGACTTATCTTATGCACAAAGGTCTTGAACCGGGTATGGCATTCAAAATAATGGAGATTGTCCGTAAAGGTAACGCAACAAAACTTCTTACGGAAGAACACTTCAAGGCTATGCGTGAACACAATGTTCCCGAATGGTATATTGATTCATGTATGAAAATTAAGTATATGTTCCCGAAAGCCCATGCCGCAGCCTATATGATTGCAACGCTCAGGCTCGGCTGGTACAAGGTTCACAAGGCCGTTGAATATTATGCGGCATACTTTACCGTACGAAGTGAAAACCTTGACGGTGCAATTGCCATGCAGGGACATCAGGCTGTCCGTGACAAGATGAACAACATAAAACAAAAACAGAGTGTTCACGAAGCAACGGCCAAGGATGAAGCAGAGTTTCAAACTTTACAGATTGTCAACGAAATGATGGCAAGAAAAATTGAATTTCTTCCTGTTGACATCTACAAATCCGAGGCTAAAATGTTCAAGGTAGAGGACGGAAAAATCAGACTTCCGTTTTCATCCTTACCCGGTGTAGGCGGTGCTGCCGCAGATTCACTCGCAGAAACGGGCAAGCACACAGAATATCTTTCAATTGAAGATATGCAGATAAAAACAAAGGTTACTAAGGCTGTTATTGAAACACTGAAAGATGTCGGAGTTCTCAAGGATTTGCCTGAAAGCTCACAGATGTCATTATTTTAAGGAGTTGTCTAAATGAAAAAACTGCTTTCGCTAAAAACTTTGCTGATTTGCATTTCATTTACAGTATTTCTTTTACTTGTAAAAGATAATATGAATGTTGTGTGGTCGGCAATCGGTTGGATAACAGGCATAATCACTCCGTTTGCAATCGGGTTCCTTTTTGCTTACATCCTTAACTATCCGTACAAATTTTTCTACTCCAAAGTTTTCGGCAGAATGGGGCGAAAGCGAAAATTCCTTGCTAACTTCAGAAAACCCCTTGCGCTTATTATAACCTATGCAATTGTAGTAGCAATTTTTGTTGTTATAATCTCAATTGTAGTTCCGCAGATTGCAGCCAGTCTGTTCAGTCTTATTAACAGCCTGCCGCAGTATGCAGGCGTACTTTCTGACATGACAAAAACAGTAGTGCATTGGATTAACCATACATTCAGTATGGAAATTGACGCAAGTGAAGTAATAAACAACTTCTTCAAGTATATTACAAACTTTATTTCGGCAGGCAATATCACAAGTTTTCTCGGCAACTCTACAAATGCCGTATTCAGCGCAATTATGTCTACGTGTAACGGTGTGTATAACTTCCTGCTCGGAATCGTTATTTCAGTTTACTTCCTTGCCGCAAAGGAAACACTTTGCCGTCAGATAAAAAAGCTTGCTGTTGCTTTTATTCCGATAAAGTATCTTCCTAAGATTTATGAAATTGTCGATATTACAGATACAAAATGCGGTCGTTTTCTCGTTGGCGATATCATTGATGCGGCTTTTCTCGGTGTTCTCACATTCATTACAATGTCAATTTGTCAATTACCATACGCACCGCTTATTGCGGTTCTTATCGGTGTAACGAATATTATTCCGTTCTTTGGACCGTTCATCGGTGCAATTCCGAGTGCTTTTATCCTCTTGCTTATTGATCCGATTTACATGATTATTTTCATAATCATTATAGTTATAATTCAGCAGCTTGACGGCAATCTTTTCAAGCCGAAGATTATCGGCAGTCAGGTCGGTCTTTCAAGCTTCTGGGTACTGTTCAGCGTAATTGTCGGCGGAGGAATGTTCGGTGTGCTCGGTCTTATTCTCGGAACACCAATCTATGCCGTAATCTATGCTCTTGTCGGCAAGAGAGTTAAAAACAAAATTGACTCAAAGGGTAGAATTGCTCAGGAGGCTCTTGATTTTGAAGTGCTTAACTATACTAAAATTGCCGCAGAGCAGAAAAAACTTCGTGAAGAAAAAGAAATGCAGCAAAGAGAAAAATTTATGAAATTCATCAACCGTAACAAAACAAATGATGAAGACGAATCCTCAGAAAATATAAATGAATAATTGTATAATTTTCGTTTCATCTTAATAGTGTTGACAAATCAAGTTTAGTGTGTTAATATATTACCGTATTAACACACTAAAGCGTTGAGAGGTAATTATGAAAAAGAATTTAAAAATGACTCCCGAGGGAACAAAGGACTTTTTGTTTGCTGAATGTTCCGCTATGGATTATATCTGCACAAGCATTGAAAAGGTATTTGTAAAAGGCGGATTTAAACGGGTAATAACTCCTGCTCTTGAATTCTATGATGTGTTCTCAATTCCGTCAAGCGGAATCTCGCAGGAATCAATGTTCAAGACAACCGATAACAAAGGCAGACTTCTTGTTGCCCGTCCTGACTCCACTTTGCCGATTGCAAGAATGGTTTCAACAAGACTTAAAAACAATACACTTCCTGTTCGACTTTACTACAAGCAGGCGGTATATCGCAACAATCCGTCACTTGCAGGAAGAAGAAACGAATTTCTTCAGATGGGTGTTGAACTTCTCGGGGCAAAAGGAAAGAGAGCCGACCTTGAAATTCTCACCTCGGCAATAAAAAGCATTTCAGCCGTTGCCGATGATTTCAGAATTGAACTCGGACACGCCGAAGTATTCAATGCTCTGTCAAAAGAACTCGATATTGATAACGATTACAAAGAAAAAATCAGGGTATCAATCGAAAGTAAAAACTACTCGGCGCTTAACAATCTTCTTGACAAACTCAAGCCTTGCAAGACTGTTTCCGCAATCCGTTCGCTCCCGTCACTTTTCGGCGGTGAAGAAGTGTTTGATGAGGCATATGACATCTGCAAAGGTACAGGTGCCGAAAACGCTCTTGATTATCTCCACACAATCTATAAAGAACTTTCCGTGCTTGAACTCGGCAACAAGCTTATCATCGACCTCGGACTTGTTCAGAGAAACGATTACTATACGGGAATCGTATTTTCAGGGTATATTAACGGAATCGGTGACGCTGTTATTTCGGGAGGAAGATATGACGATCTTCTCAGCGAATTTGATGCTCCTATGGGTGCGGCAGGCTTTGCGATTGATACAGACGCAATTACAATGAAACATCTTTCCGATGATGATGTAAATTATTCAGATAATCCCGATGTTCTCGTTTTTGCAGAAAACGGACATGAAATGAAGGCTCTCAGATATGTTGACGAGCTTAACGAAAAGGGAATAAATGCACAGTTCAGCGTACTTGAAACTCTTGAAGAAACAGAACAGTTTGCAAAATCAAGAGGAATTGCAAAAGTTGAAAGTATATAATCAAGCTGTCGGAAAGGATTAAATATGAAACCATTAAGAATTGCTCTGACAAAGGGCAGACTTGAAAAGACCACAATTGAACTTCTTGAAAAAATCGGATATAATTGTGATGAAGTAAAAAACAAGGGAAGAAGGCTTATTCTTCCGATCGGCAATAATGATTTTGAAGTTGTGCTTGCGAAAGCCGCAGATGTAATTACATATGTTGAGCACGGTGTGTGTGACCTTGGTGTCGTTGGCAAGGATACAATTCTTGAAAACGGTTCATCTTTTTATGAACTTCTCGACTTAGGATTCGGTAAATGCCGTTTTGCTCTTGCTACAAAAAAAGACTCCGATTTTTACGGCGGTTACAAAACAAAGACAATTGCGTCAAAGTATCCCAATGTAACCAGAGCATTTTTTGACGATAAAAATATGGATGTAAGAATCATTAAAATTGAGGGCTCGGTTGAACTCGCTCCCCTTGTAGGTCTTGCAGACGGTATTGTAGATATAGTAGAAACAGGTTCAACGCTCAAGGCTAACGGACTTGAAGTAATTGAATGGGTATGTGATATTTCAGCAAGACTTATTGCCAATACAGCAAGTCTTAAACTGCGCAAGGCTGAAATTGAAGAATTGCAGAAGAAACTGGAGGCTGTCACAAAATGATTACAACTGTTGTAGCAGACGGAAAAAACGAATATGAATTTATTGATTTGCTCAAAAAGAGAGCGCAGAATTCAGATAAAAATGTAGTTCCGATTGTTTCGGAAATCATCGAAAATGTAGCAGAAAACGGTGATAAAGCCGTAAAGGAATATACCGTTAAATTTGACGGAAAAGCACCTGAAAAGGTAGAAATTACTTCCGATGAAATTGACAGCCTTATTGAAAAATGCGATAAGGATTATCTCGAAACAATCAAAAAGGCAGCCGCAAATATTGCAGACTTCCATAAAAGACAGGTTCAGCAAAGCTGGCTCACAACAAAGAATAACGGCGTAATGATAGGGCAGAGAATCAGAGGCCTTAAAAGAGTAGGTATATATGTTCCGGGCGGCACTGCAGCATATCCCTCATCAGTTCTTATGAACGCAGTTCCCGCTAAAATTGCAGGTGTTGAGGAAATTATTATGTGTACACCTCCTCAGAAGGACGGTACACCGAATCCGAATATCATCGCCGCCGCAAAGGTAGCGGGTGTTGACAGAATCTTCCTTATGGGCGGTGCACAGGCAGTAGCTGCACTTGCATACGGTACAGAATCTGTACCAAAGGTTGACAAAATCGTAGGACCCGGCAACATCTTTGTTGCAACAGCAAAAAAACTTCTTTACGGAACAGTTGACATTGATATGATTGCAGGTCCGAGTGAAATACTCATCATTGCCGATAAATCTGCAAATCCAAAATTCCTTGCCGCAGACCTTATGAGTCAGGCAGAGCATGACAGGCTTGCATCTGCAATTCTGCTTACCGACTGCGAAGAGCTTGCAAAAGAAACTGAAACAGAGCTTGAAAAGCAGATGACCGCTCTTTCAAGAAAAGATATTATCCGCTCATCGGTTGACAATTTCGGTGCAGTTATTGTATGCAGTGATATGTCACAGGCGATTGAATTTGCTAACGAGCTTGCTCCCGAACATCTTGAGGTTTGTTGTGAAAACCCAATGGAGTATGTCGGCAAGCTTGATAATGCCGGCTCTGTATTTCTCGGCAACTACAGTCCCGAACCTCTGGGCGACTATTTTGCAGGTCCTAACCATGTTCTTCCGACAAGCGGCACGGCAAGATTTTTCTCACCTCTTTCGGTAGACAGCTTTGTAAAAAAATCAAGCTTTATTTACTATACGGAAGACGCTTTGAGAAAAGATGCCGAAGATGTAGTTCGCTTTGCAGAAACAGAAGGACTTACAGCACACGCTAATTCAATTAAAGTGCGTTTTGATATGAAATAAGAATGGAAGTTATGCAATGTCTTATGAATTAAACAAAAAAATTCGTGAACTTGAACCGTATGAACCAATCAGCGGTACATATAAAATTCGGCTTGATGCAAACGAATGTCCCGAAAATTATCCTGATTTCATCAAAGAAGAAATCAAAAATGCAATTGATACAATTGATTTCAACCGCTATCCCGATCCGCTTGCGGAAAAGGTTGTTACGGCTTTTGCGGATTATTACGGAATCAATCCAAAATATGTAACCGCAGGTAACGGCTCAGATGAACTTATCTTTTTGATTGAAGCCGCATTTATGGAAAAAGGGGATAGGATGCTTTGCGTTGCTCCCGATTTTTCAATGTACAAATTCTATTCATCAATCTGTGAGGTTGAATGTGATACATTCATCAAATCCGATGACCTTTCAATTGATACGGATGCACTTATTGAAAAGGTAAATCGTGACAATATCAAACTTTTACTCTTTTCAAACCCATGCAATCCGACAGGGCAGGGTATGACCGCCGAAGATGCACGCAGGCTTGTTACAAGCGTAAATGCACTTGTAATTCTTGACGAAGCATATATGGATTTCTGGGATCAGAGTCTAATAAATGAGGTTGAAAAGTATTCAAATCTCATTGTTTTCAGAACCGCATCAAAGGCAGTTGGCTCAGCGGCACTCAGACTCGGTTTTGCCGTTGCAAATGAAACAATTTCAAGAGCTGTAAAAGCGGTAAAATCTCCATACAATGTGAACACATTTTCTCAGGTTGTCGGCAGTATAATATATAAAAATAAAGATTATCTCAAAAACAGACAAAAAACAATTGTCAGAAACAGAGAAAAGCTGTATAATGACTTATTGGAGTTGTCCGCTCTTTCCGATGATTTTAAGGTTTACAACAGTTGTGCAAACTTTGTTTTTGTTAAAACATCATTCGGCAAAGACTTGTGGAACTATCTCAAGGACAATTCAATTGTAATCCGTTTTATGGGCGATTACATCAGAATTTCCGTTGGCACAGAAGAAGAAAACGAAGAACTGATAAGTTGCATTAAAACTTATTTATCGAGGTGATTATATGCGCAGTGCATATGTTGAGCGTAAAACAAAGGAAACCGACATAAAGCTAAAACTAAATCTTGACGGCGGCGATATTAAAATTGATACAGGTATAGGCTTTTTTGACCATATGCTCAATTCGTTTGCCACTCACGGCAGATTCGGACTTGAGGTTTCGGTAAAAGGCGACCTCTATGTTGACGAACACCACACCGTTGAAGACACGGGTATAGTTCTCGGCAAAGCATTTGCAGAGGCTCTTTCAACCAAAGAGTCAATTGAGAGATTTGGCAGTTTTTATGTTCCTATGGACGAAGCGCTTGCGTTTGCATCTGTTGACATCAGCGGCAGACCTTATCTTGTATTCGACGCTGATTTTCCGCAGGAAAGATGCGGCGGCTACGACTGTTCAATGACAGTAGAATTTATGCGTGCATTTGCATTTAACGCACAAATCACACTTCACCTCAAATCTGTTTACGGTGACAACTCTCACCATATCACAGAGGCTTTGTACAAGGCTTGCGCACACGCACTCCGCCTTGCAGTAAAGCAAAATTCTTCAAATGTACTTCTTTCTACTAAAGGAGTGTTATAATGATTATTTTACCCGCTATTGACATAAAAGACGGCAATTGTGTCCGTCTTTTCAAGGGCGATTATGCAACCGTTCAGAAGGTAGCAGAGTCCCCGTATATTGCCGCTCAGGGCTTTGCTGACGCAGGTGCAGAGTGGATGCATATGGTTGACCTTGACGGTGCAAAAGATGCAAAGCTTGTTAATGCCGACCTTATTGCAGATGTTGCAAAAGCCTCGGGACTTTCTGTTGAGGTTGGCGGAGGAATCCGTGATATGAAAGCGGTTGAATATTATCTTTCAAGAGGAATAAACCGTGTTATTCTCGGTTCAGCCGCAGTTAAAAACCAGCAGCTTGTTATTGATGCCGTAAAAGAATACGGTGAGAGAATTGTAGTTGGCATTGATGCAAAGGACGGTATGGTTCGTGCAGAAGGTTGGATTGACAATTCGGAAATCAACTACATTGAGCTTGCAAAGCGTATGGAAGATGTCGGCGTAAAGACTATTGTGTTCACAGACATTGATCAGGACGGTACTCTTGCAGGACCTAACCTTAAACAGCTTGATGACCTTGCTCACGAAGTCAGCTGTAATATTATCGCGAGCGGCGGTGTTGCAGTTCTCAAGGATATCGTAAATCTTGCAGAACTTGATGTCTACGGTGCAATCTGCGGCAAGGCTATCTACACAGGTTCGCTCGATTTGAAACAGGCAATCGAAGTAACAAATAAAATCTGAGGTAATTATGGATCTTGATAAATATTTTGTGAAATCCGAACTTATTCCCGCAATTATTCAGGAAAAGTCAACGGGTGAAGTACTTATGCTTGCATATATGAACCGTGAAAGTATGCAAAAAACTTTTGAAACCGGCTACACATGGTTCTGGTCAAGAAGCCGTCAGGAGCTTTGGAACAAGGGTGCAACATCAGGTCATTTACAAAAGGTAATTGATATATATGCCGACTGCGACGACGATACATTGCTCATCACAGTTGAACAGACAGGTGCGGCCTGTCACACGGGAAATCATTCCTGCTTTTTTAAAAAATTAAAATGAGGAGAATTTTAATATGAACGACAGAGAAGTTCTTGAAGCACTTTATGCTACAGTAGAAAACAGACGAGATAATCCCAAAGAGGGTTCATACACTTGCTACCTTCTTGATAAAGGAATTGACAAGATTCTTAAAAAAGTAGGCGAGGAGTGCAGTGAAACAATCATTGCGGCAAAAAATGATGATAACAGCGAAACTGTTTATGAAATTGCAGACCTTATCTATCATCTTACTGTAATGATGGTAAAGCTCGGCATTCCGCTTGAAGATGTTCTTGCCGAACTTGACAAGAGAAGCGAAAAGACAGGAAACCTTAAAAAGTTCCATGTTGTTGACAAAAATTCATAACTAAAAGTGCAAACAAAAAGGCCCTATGACTTTGGTCATAGGGCTTAACAGTATGTATATATTATTTTTATGCATTAACAAAAGCAAATTTAGAAATCGCCTGTTTGAGATTATCATCAGGTTCTGAATCAAGAAGAAGTTCAATCGGAATTTTTTCGTCAATTGCAAAAAATCCCATCAACGAATGAGCATCAACAGTATTATCGCCGTTTCTTAGCATCATTACTGTATCCGGAAAGTGAGCAAGAGTTTCAAACATATCAATCATTTCTTTTTTATTTTTAACAGAAACCGGTACAGAAAACAAGATCTCACCTCCATTGTTCATCTTGTCTATATTTTATCATTAATTTTTGTCTAAATCAACAACGAATTAATGAATTTTTGCAATTTCAACTATTTACCCAAAAAAGGATGGTTAGTGAATGAATTTTAATATAATTACACTCGGCTGCAAGGTTAATCAGTATGAATCACAGGCAATGCGTGAAGATATGCTGAAGAACGGTTTTCTTCTCTCGGATGACAGGGACAGGGCAGACATAACAATCGTTAACAGTTGTACGGTAACATCCGTAAGTGACGCAAAAAACCGCAAGATTCTCAACCGTGTCCGCCGTGAAAATCCTGACGGAATTGTTATTCTCACCGGATGTATGCCGCAGGCTTTTCCCGAAGAAAGCGAGAACTTTTCAAATTGCGATATCGTACTCGGCAACGCAAAGAGGGCCGAACTCGTTCCTTCAATTTACAAGTTTCTCGAAGAAAAACAGAAATTTGTTCATATAACAGAGCATATCGGAAAAGGTGAAAAATACGAAAACCTTTCCGTATCGTCACTCGGAGAGCATACAAGAGCATTCATTAAAATTGAGGACGGTTGCAACAGATTCTGTTCTTACTGCATTATTCCGTATGCAAGGGGCAGAGTGCGTTCAAAATCTCTCGAAGATTTAAAGGCAGAGCTTATTCAGGTTGCCGCAAACGGTTACCGTGAGGTTGTTCTTGTTGGTATTAACCTTTCCGCCTACGGACTTGACGAAGATTTTGATCTTGCGGATGCTGTAGAATGTGCGTGTTCCGTTGACGGAATCGACCGTGTAAGACTCGGTTCAATCGAACCGGAAAGAATGGATAAAGAAATGATTGCCCGTCTTGCCGCACAGCCAAAATTCTGTCCGCAGTTTCATCTATCGCTGCAGAGCGGTTGCGATAACACACTCAAAGCAATGAACCGTCACTACAATTGTTCCGAATACGCTGAAATTGTTACAAATCTCAGAAACGCTTTTGAAAACAGTTCTATGACAACCGATGTAATGGTTGGATTTGCAGGTGAAACAGAGGAAGATTTCAACGCATCTCTTAAATTTGTAAAGTCAATCGGCTTTGCAAAGGTGCATATCTTCCCGTATTCACGCCGTAAAGGTACTGTTGCCGATAAAGCACCAAATCAAATTGATCCCCAAATCAAAGAGCAGAGAGCCAAAATTATGGAGCAGGTCTGCGATGAAACCAGAAGGGAATTTCTTAAAGATCAGGTTGGCCTTTGTGAATCTGTTCTCGTTGAAAGACTTCGTCACGGTTATCTTGAGGGTTACACAAAGAACTACACGCCTGTTCATATTAATTGTGAAGATACAAGTCTCTGCGGTAAAATTATTAATGTGAAAATCACAAAATCATTTGATGACTACTGTGATGCTGAATTAGTTTAAAGCGTTAATCAGATTATTAATCTCTTTTTTTGCAGTATCATCCTCAAGACAACTATAGCTGTAAAGCATAAAGCCTCTGACAGATTTGTTGTTACGCAAAATATCGTATTCATCGGCAAGAATACTGTCACTTAAAAGCCATGTTTCTTCGTCATATTCGCTGTTTCCTGCTTTATAACCGCCAAGACCGACATACAGTTTTACATTTTCGTCAAAATCAAGAGATGTCCAGCTGTTAAGGCAGTCTTCAAAAGTCAGAGCAGGGTTTTCAAGGCTAAAGTAAATTTGCGGACAGATGTAATCTGCAAAGCCTTTACAGGTACACCACGATTTTACATCGGCATACAATCTGTCATTGTTGCTTATGTTGCCTTGCGGTGATATGCCGAACTCAACTGACGAATCCACACTTTTTATTGTTCTGTAAACCTTACAAATCAGCGTATTTACATTTTGCATTCGCCAATTATCAAGACTCATAGAGTTTTCTTTACCGTATTTTTCAATATAAGCCTCATACTGCTTTTTATCAAAACTTTCATCCTCAGTAGGGTAGAAGTAATCGTCAAATTGTATCCCGTCAACATCATAATTTTCCGCAATTTCCTTTACACCGTCACAAACCAGCTGTTGTGCAGTTTCATTTGACGGATCAAGAAAAATTCCGTTATCGGTTTTTATACCTATTTCGGAATTCTTTATGTAAGGATTGTTGTCTGAAAGTTTTTTCGGAGTTTCATTTGAACTGACTCTATATGGATTAATCCACGCATGAATTTTCAAATTGTTTTCTTTGCATATATCACACATAATTTGCAGTGCGTCATATTGAGGATTTTCACCCTGCGTACCCGTGAGAATATGTGACCACGGAAAATAGCTTGACTTATATAATGCGTCACAAAAGGGGCGTACCTGTACAATAAGCGTGTTGAAACCGCTTTCACGGCATTTTTGTGCTATTTCGGTAAATTTATCTTCAAACGCTTTTTGTGTTTTTGAGCTTTCATTTTCCATAGAAAGCTCCATATATGATACCCACACGCCACGCATTTCTTCATCACTTTCGGGTGTGTCGGCTGTTGCCTTTGATGATAAGGCTGCAATGTTGTTGATATCATTCTGCTTTTTAGGCGGTTTTTCTCTTGTAAATGAGCTTATGCAGATAACGCTTAACATAGCTATTACAGATACTATAATCGGAACAATCTTTTTGTTTTTCAATCAAATCATCCTTTGGAGTTCTCATGGAAATTTTCATCATATACATTTGCATCATCAGCCTGATATCAATTATTGTAACAGTCTGTGACAAATACTTTGCAATTCACCGCAAATGGAGAGTACGAGAAAGCACATTGCTGATTCTCTCCGCACTCGGAGGAAGTGTTGCAATGTACATTACAATGCAATTAATCAGACACAAAACAAGACACATTAAATTTATGCTCGGCATACCGATAATATTTATTATTCAGCTGATAATTCTGTTTTTTGTTTGGAGGATGGTTTATGTCTGACAGACTGTATTTTTCCGTACCTGACGAATGTGACAATATGCTTGCTCAAAGATTTCTGCGTGATAAATGCGGTCTTTCTGCAAGAATAATAACACGACTGAAAAGAGAAAAAGACGGTATTTTGATGGACGGGAAAATTTTAAGAACAATTGACTGTGTGCAAAGCGGAAAAACCGTTTCAATTGCAATTCCCGATGAAAAATGTGAAATTGAACCGACAAAGGGGACACTTGATATAAGATATGAGGATGACTATTTTCTTGTGGTAAACAAACCGCATTCCATGCCTGTTCATCCTGTAAAACAACACCAAAGCGATACGCTTGCAAATATTGTTTCGTACTATTGCAGTCAAAACGGCAAGCCGTTTGTATTTCGGGCAATTAACCGACTTGACAAGGATACCTCAGGACTTGTTCTCATAGCCAAAAACCGTTTTACAGCCAATGCCGTAAAAAATAAAACGCACAAAGTTTATTACGCTTTGTGCGAAGGCGAAATAGATGATGAAGGTGTAGTTGATAAACCCATGGATTTGCGTGATGATTCCAAAATGGTGCGAATTGTCCGTGATGACGGAATGAAAGCAGTTACGCACTATAAACCGCTTGTTGCAACAAAAGATTTTACATTGCTTGAATTGTGGCTTGAAACCGGCAGAACACATCAGATTCGCTGTCATATGGCTTATTTAGGGCATCCGCTTATGGGCGATGACTTGTACGGCGGAAAGCTTGATAAAATTTCAAGGCAGGCACTTCATTGTGCAAGACTTGAATTTTATCACCCGATAAAAAATGAATACATTACGGTTACTGCCGAAATTCCCGAAGATATGCAGTCTGTAATAAACAACAAAGAGGATTGAATAATAAAAAGTTCAATCTTCTTTAAAACTTACAAACTTTTATTGACAATGCCCGGACAAAAAAATCTATGTGCGTTCCTCACACTTGCAATGACAGCAACATTATTTGCTGGTTGTTCAGGAAATTCCGATTCATCGGATTCAACATCGTCAGTTGCAACAAAAGACAGTACTTTGTCAGATAAAACCTTAAAAGTTGCCGTGTTTGATATGCCGACACTTTGTCTTATGCAGACTTTTAATGATATGGGCTTGTAAGGCTTATAGCTGACAACACATACGGAATTATGCTAAATCAGCTTGTAGGTTTTATGTGTCTTAAATTTGTATTCTGCGGATTAAGCCTCATTACTTCATTTTAAATAAATTCTGCCATATTGCACAAAAAATGCATAATAAAATTTGTAATAAATAATATCTAAAAATCATAAATTATCCCCACAATCCACAATTCTTGAAAATTTATACCTCTATATTTTGAACAAGTAATGTGATATTAAAATTATTGCCGACAAGTAATGGTGTTCTATGCTAATATTTGTCGGTGTTTTTATGCACTTTTTACATAAAATCGGAATGGCATAACGGAATATAAATACAAAAATCCTCATATGCCGATAGTGTGGATAGGCTTTGCAATATTTGTGTTGCTATGCAAAGGCTTTACAACACAGCTTGTATCAATATGGTTTGTTCTCGGCTCGGTTTATGTTTACGGATTTAAGCGATATTGATGAAACAGCTCAGGCAAAGGTCGGTGCCGAAATATGGACAGTAAAGTCCGACAAAGCACCACATTCAAAAGGAACAAAAAGCAAGGCAACTGTACTTACATAACTTTCTCTCCGAAAAGCCTATATGTGTTCATGGTGATAATTACTAATTTCTTGACATCTTAGTGTACAATAATAAATTAGTCACACAAACTTTGTCAATAGTGGAAAAAAATAAAATATTGTTGTTGAAATAAATTGGATATTGGATTATAATAGTAATTAATAATGCAAAAAATGAATGGATATGTAAAACGGAGGTAGTTCTATGGAAGAAAAGGATGAAATTATTATTTCATTGTCAGATGTATGGAATATTATTAAGAAAAATGCAGCTTTTATTATCATAGTTACGCTTATTTGTGCTATCGGAAGCTTTTTTATAACAAGATATTTTATTCCAAAATTATACACATCTTCAATTCAGTTATATGTTGATACGTCAAATGATGATGAAAATAAAAACAACCTCAATATACTTTCTGAGCAAACCTATGCACAGAATCTTGTTGCTACATATATTAAAATGTTGAACACAAATACTTTTTACACAGAGCTTTCCGAGCATATAAACAACAAATATACCGCTAAACAGCTTAGCGAAATGGTTTCTTTCAGCAGTGACGAAAAGACGGAGATATTTGACGCTAAGGTTACTACTCCTTCTCCAAATGATTCAAAGCTTATAGCTGATGCGGTTGGAAAGGTTGCACCTGAGGCTATTTCAAGACTTAAATCCAAAGCAACGCTAAAGATAGTTGATTATGCTCAGTTGCCTACTGCTCCTTCATCTCCGAATGAAATAAAGAACGTAATAATTGCAATGATAGCAGGACTTGTTATATCTGTCGGAATTTCATTGCTCAGAGCGTTCCTTGATAAAAAGATGAGATACAACGAGGAAATGACTATGATTGGAGATATTCCAATTCTTGCAGCTATTCCAAAATTTGACGCAGTAAATAAATCTAACAAAAAAAAAGATAAGAGGGAGTCAGTATGAAAAAATATCCAAAAAGAGGCTCTTTTCAAGATGTAAAACTCAATGCAGAAGCTGTCGGCTTTCAGATTAAAGAGTCTTATAAAAAAGCAAGAACAAATATTGCTTATTCAATTGTAAAAAAAGGCTGTAAAATGGTGTCTGTTACAAGCTCTTCAAAATCCGAAGGAAAGACTATTACTGCAGTTAATATAGCTATTGCACTTGCACAGCAGGTTGATACCAGGGTACTTATTATTGATTGTGATTTGAGAAGACCTCGAATTCAATCGGTGCTTGAAATACCTGTTGACAAGGGGATTACAAATTACCTCAATTTTGAATGTGAGGCATCTGATATAGTTTACACTTCTAAATTGGACAATCTTGACGCTATCTGTTGCGGTACTATTCCTCCGAACCCATCGGAGCTTTTATCAAGTGACAATATGAAAGAATTAATCAAAGAGCTTTCAAAACAATATGATTATATTATATTTGATACTCCGCCAATTGGCGTAGTAATTGACGCTTTACCTATAATAAAGCAAACTGACGGTGTTGTTGTTATAGTCAGAGATAATGTTACCGACATCAGGGACTACAAAAAAACAATTGATATTCTCAAACGCTCCGAAGCAAATATTATCGGTGTTATATTTAATGATGTTGAGCCTGTCGGTAAACGCAAATACGGCGGAGGATACAAATACGGTTACTACGGCGAATACGGCTATTAATTTTTTGTTAGAGGGGTGTAGTTTTGGCGAAAAGAATATATGCAAATGAAAGAAAAAACAATATTTTCGAAAAAAAGGTTATGCCTGAAAATAATATTTATTATGCAACCTTAAAAACAAGACACGGTTACCGGTGGCTAAGAAGATTTCAGGATATTTTATTCTCTCTGATAGCTATTATTATTCTTTCTCCCGTTATGCTGATTACAGTTATTTCTATCATTATTGATGATCCCAAAGGATGTCCTGTTTTTTCGCAGATAAGAGTGGGAAAAAACGGTAAAGAGTTTAAAATGTATAAATTTCGCTCAATGGTTGTTGATGCGGAAGACAGGCTTAAGGAACTGCTGGAAGAAAATGAAATGGATGGACCTGTTTTTAAAATTGCCGATGATCCGAGAATTACAAGAGTCGGAAAATTTATAAGAAAAACAAGTATTGATGAGCTTCCACAGCTTTTTAATATTCTAAAAGGAGATATGAGCATTGTGGGGCCTCGTCCAGCTTTGCCCAGAGAGGTTGAGCAATATTCTGCTTATCAAGCCCAACGATTGTTTATTACACCTGGTCTTACGTGTTATTGGCAAATTCAGCCAAACAGAAATGACATTTCTTTTGATGAATGGGTCGAGATGGATATACAGTATATCCGTGAACGCAGTTTTCTTGTGGATTGGAAAATCATATTTAAAACAATTATCGTAGTTCTTACTAAACAAGGAAGATGATTTGGAAGGTACATATGAAAGGCATAATTTTAGCAGGCTGGGTCGGGTACCCGACTTTATCCGCCTTGTGTCAGGTAAGCCGATGAAGTGGACGAAGTGATATTACCGATTTTGAAGAAGTTGTAAAACCGGATTGAATGCTATATACAGTTTTAACAAGATTCATACACTGACAGTGTTCGATTCAACAATCCAACACTTAGAAAAAACATCATTGCAGGGTATACAGGGTTCGACTGTATAAAACAGCACTTCGGTTATTGAGAAATAGATGCGAGTGTACTTAACTGATATTTTATGGAGTAGAAAACAAGGGCAATATGATTGTCGGGGTAATTGGATACGACAGTATAAGAAAACACTTAGCCGTGTGAACGGTAAGAGGAAGAAGAAATACTATCTGTGAAGAGCAGATGTGTGCATAGATTTGCGGAAGAAAAATGACGAGGAGTATTTGAGGGATGAGGAAGAATAAAATTATAATACTGCATGTGGCGCAGGCCGCAGGTGGCGTGGATCGCTACATCCGAATGCTTCTCAAGTATTTGGATAAGGAAAAATTTGAGAATGTACTGGTTTGCTCACAGGATTTCCATGAAGAAGACTACAGAGGTTTGATTGATTCTTTTGAACATGTCGAGATGACGCGAGCCATTGGTGGCAATGACTTAAAGGCGATTAGAGAGGTTAGAGCACTGATAAAGAAATATAACCCGGATATCGTCTATGCTCATTCCAGCAAGGCCGGAGCAATTGCTCGTGTTGCGGATATCGGCTTGAAGAATCGTTGTGTATATAATCCCCATGGTTGGGCGTTTAATATGCGCTGCTCGGCAAAGAAAAAAGCGATATACACAATGATAGAAAAAATTGCAGCACTGTTCTGCGATAAGATTATTTGTATTTCTGATGCAGAGAAACAATCGGCATTAGACAAGAAGATTTGTAAAGAGGATAAGCTGCAAGTCATCTTTAACGGTGTAGACATCGAAGCCTATGAAAATGGAGCACATGGTGCAGTTAAAAGGCAAGACCTGAACATTCCAGAAGATGCATTTGTTGTCGGTATGGTTGGGCGAATAAGTCAGCAAAAAGCACCAGATGTCTTTATTAAGATGGCAAAGCAGGTGAAAGATGAAGTTCCAAATGCACACTTTATTATCGTTGGTAATGGAAATCAGGAAGACAAAATCAGAAAGTATGCGAAGGACAATGGCTTTTCGGATAGTTTACATATTACTGGATGGGTTGATGATCCGATGAGTTATGTGGAGCTTTTCGATGTTGCATGTCTACTGAGTCGCTGGGAGGGCTTTGGACTGGCACTGCCTGAGTATATGATGGCAGGCAAACCTATTGTAGCAAGCAGAGTGGATGCCATTCCGAATATAATCCGGGATGGGGAAAATGGCTTACTTGTTGAAGTGGATGACGATGCTGGAGCAAGTAATGCTGTGTTGCGGATCTATCAAGAAGATGGATTGAAAGATAAATTGGTGACACATGGATTTGAAGATGTACATAACAGGTTTAATATTCGCAGAGTTTCAGAAGAACACGGGAAACTGTTTGAGAAATATGCAGAGGAATGCAGTACAGTATGAAGGATGTAGCAATTTTAACAAAGTACTATAGAAATTACAACTATGGAGGAATGCTGCAAGGATATGCCTTGCATAGAGTTATTACTGAGTTGGGCTACTCGTGTGATATTATATCTTACGATGTAAATCAAAATAAAAATCCTGTATACAGAAATGTGGCACAACAATGTAAACAGTATGGGATGTCTAGTGCTGTAAAAAAAGCATTAGAAAAGGTTATAGCAAAATTTAATTTTACCATAAAAGATGTCTTAGTTAGTCGCCAAGAGTTGTTCAACAAATTTATGGAGATGAATGCTGCCGGGACTGAAGTTCTTATAGACGAGAACCTTACTACGCTAAATGATAAATATAAAATGTTTGTTAGTGGATCGGATCAGGTGTGGAATCCAAATGCAGTTCGCAAATTGTATCTACAAGGATTTGTAAGTGACGATAGAAAAAAAATTGCGTATGCTGCAAGCATAGGAAGGGATAAGTTTTCAAAATATGAGGCTGACATTTTGATTCCGTATATTCAAAGATTTGACTATCTGGGAATTAGAGAAAAAACAGGTAAAGAGCTTCTTGAGGAGTATATGAACAGAAATATTGATACTGTGCTTGATCCTACTTTATTGCTTGATCAGGATGATTGGAGCATAGTAGCTACTCATAGATTAGTAAAAGAACCGTATGCTTTAGTTTACTTTTTTTCTAATAGCTATAAGGTTAGAAGGATGCTTGAAAAATTTTGTGAGAAACGTGGGCTAAAACTTGTTTTGATTCCATATGCAAAACAGGAATTTAATCTTGGTGATCATAGGGGAAAGTGTGTTAGGCTCGACAATGTAGGACCAAGTGAATTTGTTTCAGCTATCAAGTATGCAGATTATGTTTTTACTGATTCATTTCATGGCGCAGTATTCTCAATCATTCATGGCAAACAGTTTTATGTGTTTGAAAGAAATAAAAAAGGACATGTATCAATGAATTCAAGATTGTATGATTTGTTAGATACATTTCACTTGAGAAACCGTCTGCTGGCTATGGATAGTTCGGTCGAGGACATAGATGATATAGATTATAAACAAGTGGATAGCATTTTAACTAAGGAAAAAGAAAAATCAACTAATTTTTTGAAAAAAGCATTGGAAGGATAATTTTAAATGGAAACATATTACGCCGCCATAGGAAAAAATAAGAATGATGTTGAAAAAAGCTCATCTGGAGGGGCCTTTTTTGTACTGGCAAAAAAGATAATTAAAGAAAACGGTGTGGTATGTGGAGCAGCATTCGATGAAAGCCTAAAGGTTAAGCATATTATTGTGGATTCCGTATCTGGGTTAGAAAGATTACGTGGATCCAAGTATGTTCAGTCCGAAATGAGGAGTACATTAAGAGACATTAAAAGCATTTTAATGAGTGGAAAAGTAGTTCTGTTCTCAGGAACAGCATGTCAAATCAAGGCATTACATGCTTTCTTGCAAAGCCAAGGAATTCAAAATCGAGATAATTTAATAAGTGTAGAGATTCTCTGCCATGGTGTGCCATCGCCTGGAATCTTTTCTGATTATATTCATAATTGGAAGTGTGGTCTGAAAACAGATATAGTTGACTACCAATTCAGGGCGAAAAATCTAGGTAGGGATTTTATTATAAGAGTCCAAGATTCTGAAGGAAAGATAAAATATCTTAATGCTCTTGCAGATCCATTTTATACAGCATTCTTAAATAACAGCATTCTTAGACCCTCGTGTTATGAATGTAAATTCTGTGGAACAATACGAGATGCAGATATTACATTGGGAGATTTTTGGGGAATCGAGAAAGCGCAGGTAAATAATGAATTAAAAAAAGGTTGCTCCTTAGTTATGTGTAATTCATCAAAAGGTGAGCACTTTTTTGAACAAAGTTCTAGTGAACTGATTTTTCAAAAAGTAGAAAAAAAAATCGCTATAGAGAAACAACCTCAACTGAAGGTTAATACAAGACAGGATATGGCTCCAGCAAACAGAAAAGAACTATTTCAAAGGTGGAAAAAAGATAGTTCAAGTGATTTCTTTAGTTATTTAAGAAAATGTTCAATTAACAAGAAAAAATTATTATTCAGCTTTTTGCCAAAAAGAATAAAGCTTTTAATTAAGAGGATAGCATAATGCGGATTTTGATTATATCGGCTGGACGATATCCAATTCCAGCCACAAAAGGTGGTGCCGTTTCTACATTGATTAATCATTTTGTAGAGGAAAATGAGAAGAATAAATTAGCGGATATTGAAATTTCATCTCCTTATGAGGTAACCGCCGCTAAAGAGTCACGAAAATTGCAGAATAGTGAGGTGTTGTATATTAAAACACCAGCATTATTCGTGAAACTTGAAAACGGAGTATATAAGATTGCAAATAGTATATTCCCGCGAAAAAATTGGACACAACTAAAATCAGGACTTTCGTTTCTATGGTATGTTTGGAAAAACGCGCTGCTCTTAAAACGAAGCGAATATGATTATGTAGTTATTGAAAATACAGCTCGATTATTTCTGTGCTTAAATATTTTTAATAATAGAGAAAAATATAACAATAAAATTGTTTACCATTTGCATAACGAGCCGAGAAAACTAGGCGGATGTAGGAACGTAATAATAGAATCTAAATATGTATTGTGTATCAGTCAATATATAAAAAATAGCATTTTGGATGAGCATAGTCCGTTACATTTGCCCGATTCTAATAAGGCAAAAATTCTATATAACTGCATAGATACTAAGAAGTTTTACCCGTTTGATGAAATCGAAAAAAAGAAATGCAGAAAAGAATTTGGATTGGCTGAGGATGATAAGGTGATTGTTTTTTCAGGTCGTATAGATCAGGAAAAAGGTATATATGAACTCTTGACAGCGATGTCTTTCATCAAAACAAAAAGGGTGAGACTACTGGTTGTTGGAAGTAGTTTTTATGGAATGAAAATTAAGACCTCTTTTGAAAATCGAATTATTAACATTGCTAAACAACTAGGCAATCGAGTTGTTTTTTCAGGATTTATTGCATATGAGGATATGCCTAAAGCATATAATGCGGCGGATATAGCAGTATTGCCATCCATGTGGAACGAACCGGCTGGTTTAACTATCATTGAGGCAATGGCATGTGGAAAACCTGTTATTACGACGCAATCGGGTGGGATTCCAGAGTATGCTAATTCTGAATGTGCAGTTTTTGTTGAGAGAAATGACAAAATTGCGACAACGCTAGCTGAAAAAATTGATGATTTGTTTGAAAATGAACATGCAGCTCATATATTAGGAGAGAACGCGAGAAGGCATGTGGTACAAAACTTTGATTCGGGTAGATACTTAAGCAAATTGTTGGAGATTTTAAGATAATAAAGGAAAAAAGGATGAAAATAGGAATATTAACACTTCAAGGAGCTAAAAATTGTGGAGCTGCCCTTCAGGCATACGCATTGACTACCTTCTTAAAAAATAAGGGGTATTCAGTTGAAATAATTAATTTTATATCTGATGGGGAATATGAACGGACCTCAAAGAATAGCAGAAAAAAGGGAAAAGCATATTGGGCTAGAAAAATATATTATATGTTCTTTTACAAAAGTATTAGAAAGCGAAATGAATTATTTGAAGCATTTCAAAGAAAATACTTAAATCTATATCCGGACAATAGGAGGATAAGAGAACAGGAATTGGAAGAGAGCACAAAATGTTATCAATGTCTCGTTTGCGGAAGCGACCAGATTTGGTCACAAGATCCAAAATTATATGATAAGAGTGATGCATATTTTGTGAACTTCCCTTTTGCAGGGAAAAAAGTGTCATATGCAGCTTCTTTTGGAGATAGCATTGAGTATGCAAAAAAACATATCCAAAAAGTAATTGGTTATGTAAAGGGTTTTGATGACGTATCTGTACGCGAGGAAGAGGCGGCAGAATTTCTACAGGAAAATGGTATTTCAGCAACGGTTTGTGTTGATCCGACATTATTGTTGAGTGCAAACGAATGGAATAAATTGACGATTGAACCCAAATTTAAAGGAAAATATATTTTGTATTTTTCTGTTAATAGTCGGAAATATTCGATTGATGTTGCTAAACATTTGTCAGACAAGACTGGTTTAAAAGTTATTGAATTGAATCCGCATCCTAAATCATGGAATTCAGGATTTCAGAAATTGTATGGTAGCGGTCCAAGAGAGTTTTTGGGATATATATTGAATGCAGAATATGTAGTTTCCAATTCTTTTCACGGAACGGTTTTTTCTATTCTGTTTAATAAACCGTTTTTTGCTGCATTTGACCAAAAAAATGGTCAAATTATATGGGAAAACAGAAAGGCTTCATTGTTAAGAACTTTAGGACTGGATTTCGCTATGGTGACTGCAAGTACAAAATTAGATATTAATGCCATAAACAATATTAACTGGGACATGATAAATGGTAGAATTTTAAAGCTACGAAATGATTCAATGCTTTATCTTGACAAAGCTGTGGGAGATAAATGATAGAATGATAAATTTTGATTTTGACAAACAGTGTTATGGATGTAGAGCCTGTGAAAATGTGTGTAATTTAAATGCGATTAGGATGCAAACAAACGTAGAAGGGTTTCTTGTGCCTGTCGTAAATATGGATTTATGTGTTGAATGCAAACTGTGTGAAAAAGTATGCCCTAAACTAACCGAAAGTAGTGTGGCAAGCCAAAATGTAAATGATGTAATAGTTTCTGCCTATAGAAAAGAACAGAGCCATTATAAGGAATATACATCGAGCGGGATATTCAATGAGCTTGCAAAGCAGGTAATTAATAACGGAGGAATGGTTTGTGGTTGCGTATGGAATGAAAAAATGGTTGCTGAACACATACTGACAGATAAAATAGAAGATATCGCACGAATGAGCTATTCAAAATACGTTCAAAGTGACATGAAATCATGCTACAAAGAAACAAAACAGGCTTTAAAAGCCGGAAGAAAGGTTCTTTTTTCAGGAACCCCATGTCAGATAGCAGCCTTGAAAAAATATATGGAAGTAGAATACCCAAATCTTTTTACGATTGCAATAGTATGCCATGGTACCCCATCTCCACAAGTATGGAGAATGTATAAAGAAAAGCTTGAATCAGAAGTAAAAGCAAAGATGATTAAGGCCAATTTTAGATATAAAGGAAAGTATGGATGGATAACACCTTTTTCATATTATGAATTTGATAATGGCACTATTATTGAAAAACTTAGTTTTACAGAGGATCCATATGTAATTGCTTTTGGAGCCGATATTTTGCATAGAAACACATGCTATCATTGTAAATATAAGGGGAGTTTAAGTGGAGCAGATATCGTAACAGGAGACTTTTGGGGATGTAGTACCAAGTTGCTTTCAAAAAGTAGGAATAAGGGGATTAGTGCAGTAATAATTCATACTGAAAAGGGAAAAAAATTATTGGATACATTAAAAGATTCGTTTGTCATTGATGAGTCAACGAGTGAAAAAATGAGTGCGGAGAATAAACCTGCATTTTCGCCGGTTAAGTACAATCCAGTTCGAGAGCAATTTTATAAGAACTATGAGGAAAACCACAATTTAGATTATATGTATGGAATGTTTAACCGCAGAAAGTATAAGGTTAAACGAATTATGTACAAACTATCGATTTTTGAGATACTAAAAAGAATAAAGTATATAGTGAAACACTGAGGAAAACATAATGCAAAAAATTAGCGTGATTGTGCCTGTTTATAATGGAGAAAACTCAATAAGAAAATGCATTGCCAGTATTACAGGTCAAACTTATAACAATTTGGAGATTATTATTATTGATGATGGATCAAAGGATAATACCCAGTCTATTTGTCGAGAAATCGCAAAAACGGATAATCGTCTTAAAGTATTTTATCAAGATAATCATGGCGTTTCAGCAGCTCGTAATAATGGCTTAAATCACATGTCAGGAGAATATGTGATGTTTGTTGATGCTGATGATTTCCTGGATACTGATGCATGCCAGAAATGCATTGATACAATTAACTTGGATAATTCAGACATCGTAGTTGCAAACAAGATATTTCATGTTGGAAATCGAGTTCAGAAGAATGTTCTATATTCGGATCGACATTTTTCAAGAGAAGGAGAGGCTAAGGAACTCTTTATCCTCGATTTAATGACTCCGTATTTTGACAAAACGATGAATAAGGTTGCTTATCTCTCTTGTGGTGTTACAGCAAAATTATTTAGAGCGGATATGATTCTTTCCAATAGTATTAAATTCAGAGACGATTGTAGATTTGGTGAAGATGTTCTATTTAATATGGAGTGCTTCCAGCAGGCGAAGTCCATTACATATATAGATTATGATGTGTATCACTTTTGTGTAAATAGTGGATCGTCTACTCATAAATTCAGAAACGACTGGAATAAATCTCATGAAGTTTATATGGATGAAATAGATTCATTTAATGCTAAATATAAAAAAGACAATCGATTTCTGCAAGCAGCAGAGATGATGAAAGTGAGTAGGATTTCCTCATTGGCAGTTTCGTATTATTTTCACAAAGATAATCCAAATGGTTTTCTTAAATCATATGTAGAGTTTCGGAAATTTATGAAGTCTCCAAAATATGCAAGAGCAATAAAAAATGTTAATAATCAGTTACTAACCGACAATCAAAAGAAAATAGTTTTCTTTCTGAGACATCATATGACTTTGATATTTGCGGGAATATGTTACATAAGAAATAGAGTAAGAAAAGTATGACGAGAGTGTGTGAGGTGAATAAGATGGATGAGCCAATAAGAGTTTTGCAGCACGTGAGAATTTTAGATTCCGGTGGAATTGAAGCCTTTATTTTTGCTAATTTGCGTGCAATAGATCGAGATAAGGTTAATTTTGATTTCTTGGTGACACGAGATAAGATAGAATTCTACGATGAAGAACTAGAAAGATTAGGTTGTAGAAAAATAGTGCTGGAGTATAAGCATTTTAGCAATAACTTGTTAAACCCGATAAGTCAGGCTTTGGCATTTTATAAATTTTGCAAAAATAATAAAAAAGTATACAGAGTAATTCATTTTCAAAGCATTGGTGCAAATGGATTTTTCGATATTGTAGCTGCGGCGATGGCAGGAATTCCATGGAGAATAGCTCACTCTCATATTGCTAATGACATTAAACCAGGACATAAATCAAATAAGAAAACGGCTGGCGAAGCTAGAGAAGCTTTTGTGAAATTTCGTCAAGCTGTTATCAGGCAAATTGTCACTAGATTTAGTACAACATATTTTGGTTGCTCTAAAATGGCTTGTGAATGGATGTTTACAAAAAAAGCAAATAGACAGGGAAAGACGATCGTTGTCAATAATCCGATTGATGTGAAAAAGTTTGAGTATTCGGTAGAAAGTAGAGAGACAATCAGAAAAAAACTTGGTGTTGAAGATAAATTCGTTATTGGTCATGTTGGACGTTTTGTTTATTCAAAAAATCATATGTTTCTTTTGGAAACATTTGCTGAAGTAGTAAAAAAGAACAAAGATACAGTTTTGGTTTGTGTCGGAGAAGGCAAGCTTAGGCATGAAATAGAAAACAAGATTCAAGAACTTGAAATTAAAGATAATGTCATTCTTTATGGAGAAACAACAGAGATAAGTAAGGTTTACAATGCGTTTGATTTGTTCTTGTTTCCGTCGCATTATGAGGGATTAGGTATTGTTCTTGTTGAGGCTCAGGCGAATGGATTACCCGTTGTTGCTGCTGATACAATTCCAAGCGAAGTCAATCTAACAGATAATTTTGAATTTATGTCATTGGATGAGGGAAAATTGAAATGGGCGCAACGTATCTTGGATAGACGTAAGGAAAAGAGAAACTTTGAAAACGCGAAGAAAGTGTACAAAGCCGGGTACGATATTCGTGATGTTTCGCAGTTTTTGCAGAACACCTATATAGAAATGTATAATAATTAACTGAAGTTGTTATATGAATAGGAAGGAGAGTGAAAATTGAAGTGGTTATATCTAAAAATAAACTAAAGTTATTGGCTTTAATTTTTGTGTGCATTATCTTTTTTAAACCATTGGCTGTTAATTCGCTTCCGGAGTACAATTCACTTAATAATATATGGGACTCTGTAAGAGTACTAGTTTTCTTAGTATTAGCGGCAAAGATTTTACTCTATCATAGAGTATCATATATGTTAACAAGTGTTATATTGTGTCACGCAGTTTTTTTCTTTTCTACATTTGTTCATGGAGGCAATATAAAAGGTTTGATTGTTCAAGCCGCTTCTGTAATCGGATTTTGTTTTTTGATTGAAATAGAAGGAAGAAAAAACTTAGAAAGATTTTATGAAGCCTTATTTTATGGACTGTCAATTTTAATTATATTACACTCTGTTTTTATGATATTGAAACCTGATGGATTAGGATATGATAGAGTTTACTATAATAGTGTGTATTTTTTAGCAAGCAAAAATGGATTGACAAAATTCTTCTTCCCAGCAGTTATTTCTGGCTTTGTGTGTTGCGAATTTAATTCAAAAAAATACAAAAGAAGAGCTATTGGCATTGCAGGACTATGTCTAATACTATCTATTGTTGTTCATTCTACAACTACTATGATTGGGTTAATCGTATGCATAAGCCTTTTTTGTCTTAGCAAATCGGGGAGGGGGAAGAAACTCCCACTTAATGTTAATAGAATAAGTATACTGATACTTGCTGTAGCACTCATTGCATCCCTTGCTGCTTTTAATGGATGGTTGAATTATATTGTATCCTCACTTTCAGATGCACAAAAGGCAACAAATTATCTTGATAGAGTTGTTATATGGAAAAAAGCAATATCACTTATAACAAACTCCCCATTTCTAGGATATGGTATGCCATATAACGGTGGCCATATCAATGTAAATGGAAAATACATGTACTCGCATAATGGATATTTGGAGTTCTTTTTATATGGAGGAATTATTGGCTTTTTGCTATGTCTACGACAGTTAATTTTTGTACTAAGAGCAAGAAGTGAAATAAACCGGGATTCAATCTGCATTCCAGTTGTGTGTGGAATTGTTGGATTTGTAATCATGATGATAACTGAATCACATGTTAGCACAATTGCATACTGGGGTTTTTTTGTCATGTTTGAGCAGTTGCTTAACTATGAAAAAAATCTTGGTAGTAGTGAAGGAGCAGTCCATTATTAATATGCTAATATAGTTTTATTTATCGAAGAATTGTATCTGGCGCGTATTTCGATGTTTATGTGTCTTGTTATTCTGGATTCAACTAAAACCGAAGAAGAAGTCGAAATGTGAAATTAATGGAGGAGTGGTAACTTGAAGGTATTTAAAAATTTTTTATATAATGTGGCATATCAGATACTCATTATGATACTGCCACTTATCACAGCACCTTACATAGCTCGTGTTCTAGGAGCTGAATTGATTGGGGTTTATTCATATACACATTCGATTGCATACTATTTTGTTTTATTTGCTCAATTGGGACTGAGTGTTTATGGAAATCGTACAGTTGCTCAAGTAAGAGATAACCAAGATAAGCTTAACTATACCTTTTCAAGTTTATACAAACTTCAATTATTAATTGCAATTATATCATGTGTTGTTTATATGACATATGTTTCGGGCTTTGCTAAACCTGAATACAAGGTGTATTTTGCCTTACAGTTTTTATATGTAATCTCCGGAGTGTTTGACATTAATTGGTTCTATTTTGGAATTGAAAAATTCAAATTAACCGTTACACGGAACACAATTATAAAAATTTTGACGGTTGTACTTATCTTGCTGCTTGTAAAGGACAAGAGTGATTTGAGTGTCTATATTGTTATCATGGCTGGTGGAGTTCTGTTGGGACAACTTGCTATGTGGTCGCAGCTAGGGAAGTATGTTCATTTTGTTAGGACAAAGTGGAAAGACAGTTTTAAGATTTTCTTACCGGTGATTATCTTATTCCTGCCAACAATTGCTACTAGTTTGTATCGCTATATGGATAAAATAATGTTGGGAACCATGGTGACAATGAATCAAGTTGGATACTATGAAAACTCGGAAAAGTTTATATCTATCGCTATGGGAGTTATTAATGCTCTTGGAACGGTTATGATTCCTCAAATGTCAAATTTGATTTCAAAAGGCGATATAGGAAAGGCTAGAGAATACTTAGATAAATCGATTGAAGGTATTTATATTATAGCTAGTCCATTGGCATTTGGTTTGGCTTCAGTTGCAACGATATTATCAGTCGTTTTTTACGGTGCAGACTTTTCACCGTGTGGTTCAATTATTCCAGTTTTGGCAATGTCTTTACTTTTTTCCGCATGGGCAAATGTCATTCGCACGCAGTATTTAATCCCTAATACAAGAGATAGAGAATATATTATCTCAATGTTTTGCGGAGCAGGTGCAAATTTGATAATTAATTTTCTTCTAATTCCGGTGGTAGGAGCAGTAGGAGCGGCCATCGGAACGGTTTTTGCTGAAGCCGCTGTTGCAATAGCACACTCTTTTTTTGTACGAAAAGAATTGCCGCTATTACATTATTTTAAACTTGTTCTTCCATATGTTTTTATTAGTGGAGTGATGTTTGGAGTTATAAGGATTGTTATAACTTTTTCACACAATAGTGTTATTTGGCTTTGCGGTATAATTGCCATAGGTATAATTCTTTATGGAATAATGCTTATTTTGTATTTGTACATTACTCATGGAAATTATTATAAAATAATGCACTCTTTTTTTCAGAAAGTTAAAATCAGAAAAAACGACTAGATTGATAGCTGAATATTAACTCGGTTAGTTGTTGAATCATTAAAAGACAAATAAGAGATGAAATAATATTGACAGATTAGAAATGAGGAATAAAATCTTGAGAGCAGAGCGTTTATCTTGGATTGATGTATTAAAAGGCATAGGTATTGTCCTTGTTGTGATAGGGCATATCTATTCCAATCGTTCAGATATTCTTTCCATATGCCGCTGTTCTTTTTTGCAGCAGGATGGGTATATAAAGAAAAAACTATTTTAACCGATATAAATAGGAGAATCCAGACCATAGTTGTTCCGTATTTCTCGTTTGGCTTGCTGGTGCTTTTATATTGGCAAGTGATAGAGAGGAGATTCCAGGGTTCAGATATTGGTTTCATGGACTCCCTGCTCGGTCTATTCTCTGGTTACTATGATAATTTGGACTTCAATGTTCACCTGTGGTTTCTGCCGTGCTTCTTTGTGACAGTTGTTTTGTTTAACATATTGGTCAACTTGGGTGGTAAGAAGATCGCTTATATTGTTTCTGCGTTGATGAGTATGATTTATGTCGTTCTTCCGATGCCGGAGCTGTTTTGGGAACTCAACCGTGTGTTCAAATACATAGGCTTTTATGCTGTGGGCGTGTTCTTATCAGGGAGAGAAACAAAGATCGCGGACAGAAATCTAGGAACTTGAGTGGTTGCGGTAGCTTTGCTTATCTTGAATTTCTTCTTATCAATCCACAACTTAACCACAGGAATCATGTGGTTTATGACTGCCATGATTGGCGTGACTTCCATGATTCTTATTTCTCAGCTCATCAACGAAAATAGAATTCTGCAGTATTTCGGTAGAATTTCTCTGATTGTTCTCTGCATTCACGGCCCTGTATATCGGATAGTAGTGAAAATTCTATCAATTCTGTTGCGCATGGAAACAGATGCCGTAAGAGGGAACTTTCTGCTTGCGATGATTGTTGTTGCGGCCACGATGATGGTGTGTAGTGCAGCATATGAAGTTGTTGTACGAATTGTACCGTGGATGATTGGAAAGAAAAGGAAGGCTTGGAATGAAAGAAATACCAGTACTATATAAAAGAAAAGAAGAATGCTGTGGTTGCACGGCCTGTTATGCCATCTGTCTGAAAGAAGCAATTTCTATGGTAGAGGATGAAGAGGGGTTCGAATATCCACAGATAGATGAAAGCAAGTGTGTTCGTTGCTACCAGTGTATTAAGGTATGTCCGATAAAAGCAGCACGAGCACAGTAAGGAGAGATTATGAAAACAACATTACTTATCATGGCAGCCGGAATCGGCAGCCGATTTGGAACAGGAATAAAACAGTTGGAGCCGGTCGATGATGCTGGACATATCATCATGGACTATTCCATCCATGATGCGATTGAGGCTGGTTTTAATCATGTGGTATTTATCATCCGCAAGGATATCGAGAAGGAGTTCAAAGAGGTCATTGGTGATCGTATTGCCGCTATTTGCTCTTCTCATAATGTAACTGTGGACTATGCTTTCCAGGATATCAACGATATTCCGGGAGAACTTCCGGCAGGCCGTACAAAGCCGTGGGGAACTGGTCAGGCCGTGCTTGCTGCGAAAAATGTGATTGAGACTCCGTTTATTGTGATCAATGCAGATGATTACTATGGTAAGGAAGGTTTCAAGGCTGTCCACGAGTATCTGGTGAATGGTGGCAAGTCCTGCATGGCAGGCTTTGTGCTGAAGAACACGCTGTCTGATAATGGCGGTGTGACCCGTGGCATCTGCAAGATGGATGATCAGAACAATTTGACTGAGGTTGTGGAAACCAAGAACATCGTAAAAACTGCAGATGGAGCAGAGGCAGACGGTGTGGTTGTTGATGTGAATTCTCTGGTTTCCATGAATATGTGGGGCTTGACTCCTGATTTTCTGGATGTGCTGGAAAATGGTTTCAAGAAGTTTTTTGAGAAAGAAGTCCAAGGTAATCCTCTGAAAGCAGAGTATCTGATTCCTATCTTCATCGGTGAACTGCTGGAGCAGGGAAAGATGTCTGTCAAAGTATTGAAAACCAACGATACCTGGTATGGCATGACCTACCACGAAGATGTAGCTTCCGTAAAGGAGAGCTTCCGGAAGATGCTGGAGAACGGTGTATACAAGGCTGACTTGTTTAGTGATCTGTAAACGACGATGAAAGAAACGATTGATTTACTCGGAAAGATCCTCACAAACATCCTGACTGCTCTTTATGAACCTTTTGGATTCTCACTGCTTCTCTCGTTCTTTGCAATGTTTTTCTATCTGTATGCGTATGAGCCAATACATGCCGGCAAAGGGTGGAAGAGTGCTATAGTAACGTGGTATCAGAAATTCAAAGAGAGTGTGTTTTTTCGGAAGTTGTTTTTCTTATTTTTTGTGACCTCACTTATTCTGTTCCGAACCCTGTTAAACCGGAGCATTTGGATGAATCCTTTATCTGATGTTATGGGCGGATGGGGCATCTGGAAGACAGTGAACGGAGAAAAGCAGCTGACAACAGAGTGCATTGAGAATGTGATTATGATGGTGCCGTTTTCAGCAGCAGTGCTGTGGACATTCGGAAAGAAGATAGGAAACGGCTGGAAGAAAATACTGTGGCAAAGCGGGAAGATATCGTTCATCTTCTCGATAAGCATTGAGATATTGCAGTTATTGCTTCGCTTGGGAACATTCCAGCTATCAGACATCTTCTATAATACAGTAGGCGGAATGATTGGCGGCTTGATATATTGTGCAGTGATGAAGGCAAGAAAGCGTCTGTAAAGCTGGATGAAATTGTGATATACTGTGAGCGGTTGCTCCCATGTTGCTCTGATAATCACACACCTCTCCGCTTTGAACTGCAAACCGTACCAATGTAGATTGTAAAATAAAGTGTGTAAGTTAAAAAATAGCTTGCACACTTTTTCAATTTTGGGAAAGTGTGCTACAATGAAAGAAAGGGCGTAACCTTCAATACGGTTACGGATTTGACGGTTATTAATCAAGCGTCCATAGCTGTATGGAGTATCAAAAGCTCCTTAATATTTCCGACTTTCAGCTCAGTTATATCACGAATGTCGGTGCAGGACAGGGGGTTCTCAAGGTTAGCAGCTCTCTTGTGCCGTTTGTCAACAAGTTCCCCGCAATACCGAGCTTTACAAGCTGATGACGAGCAATGTAAAATGCTGAAATTGCGGTGTTCGCGTTGTATTGTGAGAGGTTGGCGAAAATAATCGTCTTGATTAGTGCGAAAATTCAAGGAAATTTCATTGATTATTACACGAATATCTGCTATACTGTGTTCAGTACCTTTAGGAGAAAAAACTATGTTCAAACTTGCAATTTTACAAATGCGTTCAGAAAATAGAGCGTATGATAAGAACACAAAAACTATAATTGATTATATGATAAATGCTTCAGAAAATAATGCTGACATGTTATTGCTACCCGAATGTTTCATAACAGGATATGATTTGTCAATTAGTAATGACCACGCTTTGTCTGATGACGATAGTCATATTAAAAAGTTATGTGATGCAGCAAGAAAGCTTGAAATAGGACTTGTTGCTACTGCGTTAACAAAAGGAAAAGCAAAACCTCAAAACTCTGCTTTAGTTATAAATAAAAATGGCGAAATCCTTATGAAATATTCTAAAGTCCACACCTGTGATTTTGCAGATGAAAAGGCACTTGAGTCAGGCAAAGAATTTAAGGTCTGCGATTGTGACAGAGTAAAAATCGGAATAATGATTTGCTATGACAAGGAGTATCCTGAAAGTGCAAGAGTTCTTATGCTGAAAGGTGCTGAAATCATTTTAGTGCCAAATGATTGTGGAAGTATGAAGCCTCGTGTTCAAGCCTTATCTACAAGAGCATATGAAAATATGTGCGGTGTAGCAATGGCTAATCCAAACGGCGTTAATGCAGGCAATTCTTGTGCGTTCAGTCCTATATGTTGGGATAAAAACGGTATATGCGTTGACAACACGCTGTTGCTTGTTGATGATGAAACAGAAGGTCTGTTCTATGCTGAATTTGATATGGATAAAATCAGATATTATCGTGAACACGAAATGATGGGTAATACATTTAGAAAAGTTTATGCATACAATGAACTTTTGAACGCAAAAGTGGAATATCCATTTATTAGAAAAGGAAAATGGAACTAAGGTGTCCAATTTAGATATTAAGAAATGTTTGTTCTCATATGTTGTTTGGAATCTCAGATGACAAAAGATGACAGATGACGAAAAATAGCAAGCTAAAGCAACATTGGGAAAAATCAATTGCGATTTACAGTTCGAAGATTTTATATATGATATAGTCGATGAAAATGTTATTATTACAAAATTGGTTGATTGTAAAAGTCGAGAATAAAGTTTCTTAAAAGAAAAAAAGATTGCCGTTCAGAACAGAAGCTTAAAACACAACGAAAAACAGGCAACAAAATAATACCGATCGAAAAATCAGTTGTATTTAACCCAAAAAGCCTTGTAAATATGCCCCTTTTGGATATTTTACAATCGGCTGGGTATTTATTTAATTAGAGGGAACTTTAATGTTGGTGAATATAGTTTTTGATTATTATGCAGATATAGTAAGTGTACCTGATAGTATTGGGATAAATATAAAAAAATATCGAAATCAATGTGATAAATGGTTATTTAATAAATTGAATGAGCATGAATTTTGGGAGAAGGATGACTCTGGAAATAAATTAGGGGTTGGTGTTTGTAGTGAATCGTTCATATATTGGTTGAATGAATTTGTTTTAAAAGATTCTAAAGAGAAAGCATATATTGTGCGAAAAAGTATTAATAATTATGATGAAAGTTTGCCTACCATATATTATTGATGAACAGAGCATATTGACAACTTATGTGAACTATTTATTCTTTTGTACAAAAACTAATCTGTTGTAATTTAATGCACGAGTCCCAATGAAAAGCAAACAATAAAAAATTTAAAAATGTAATAAAAAAGATACCTTATTTTGGCAAAAAGATTCTATCAAAAATTAAATTCAAAAAATTTGAAAATATGATAGCAGGAGCGACGAACTCAGCGATAGTAAATAAATTTTTAAATTATATAATTTAAAATGTCGATATAGTGTTATCAGTAGCCGGAGCAATTTACGGCATTTTAGATTATATATTTGATAAAAGTATAAATAATGTTATATGGAAATTTAAATTATGGTGATAAAAATATCATGCAAATACATAAAAGATAATGCTTTTGATATTACAGTTGGGCAGGAGACACGCACAATTACCCACGAAAACAATCAGGCTGTTTTTAAGTTGAGCGAATCAAAAAATTACAATATTGAAATTTGCAAAAAGTCTTGCAAAAGCAATCATTCTTTTAGCAATCTTTTAATTTTCTTTTTCACTATGATATTGCAAGGCATTTTCAATATTCTATTGATAAACATCGATTCAAAGTGGTATAATAAGTTAAGTCTTTATATTATTAAAACTAACTTTAATGTTTTCATAGATAAAGATACCGATTTTGAATTTATTTACAACGAAGGATATTTTTATTATGACAGGAAAACTAAAAAGTTACCCACGATAAGTTGGATAGATTGCGATAATATAGTTCTTGTTAAAACAGAATATACCATAGATAAGATCAATTTGACCAATGAATATTGTATAAATATGTTAAGAAGTTTATTTCTTGTGCATCAGTCTGTGAGCTGATATTCTTATTGCTAATACTACTTGCTGTTTCTTACAATAATTTTACAGCAGCTATCATTTGCTGTATACTTTTTGTTTTGGTAATAATTATTCAAATTATTGTTTTTAAAAAAGAATTTATGAGATTAAAGAAAATAGGTGATGTGCTTTAATTTTAACCCCAAAATACTTTATGTATTCCTGTATTTCTGTATCTTAGTGTAGCTTTTTGTTATTTTCTATTTTAACTTGCTTTGTAAAGAAATATTGGCTCATATGACGGGAGCAGAACTACACAGGTCAGAACTGTCCGCAGTGACGGCAAGCTCGTATTTAATACAGACTATGAGTATGCAGACGGCAAGGCTGAAAATTCAACTACTAACCTTGTCAGCAAGTACAGTCAGTCATATGGCGGTGACAGCGTTTTATCCTACAATTATTCTTATGATGCAAACGGTAATATTACCGAGATTAAACAAAACGGTAAGCTTACGAACAAGTATGTTTATGACAGCCTTAACGAGCTTAAAAAAGAATACGACTATGTAAATAAATTTTACATTAACTATTCTTATGACGGAGCAGGAAACCTGCAAAATAAATATGAACAGGTTCTTGATCCGACCTACGGTTATCCTACAGGAACACAGCATGGTAATACATACGAGTACACCGATACAAGCTGGAAGGATAAGCTGACAAAGGTTAACGGCAGTAATATTTCATACGATGCAAACGGCAACCCTCTGACATACCGTGACGGAATGAGCTTTGAATGGGAGAACGGAAGAATTCTCCTTCCGACAAATCCGTTCAAATGAGCTATGACTCAAACGGTATGAGAACACAGAAGTCTGTTGACGGAGTTAAGACCAACTATTACTATGACAGCAACAAAAACCTTATTGCCCTTGTAAAGGGTAATGATACTCTGTTGTTCTATTACGATTCAGACGGCAACGCAACACCATTCTCATATAACGGTACAATGTACTTTTATGTGAAGAACTTGCAGGGTGATGTAATCAGAATTATTGACCTCGCAGGTACAGAAGTCGCAAGCTATGTCTATGACGCTTGGGGTAACATAAAAGATACCAAAGGCGAGCCGACAATTCGTTATCGTGGCTATGTTTATGATACTGAAACAGACTTGTACTATTGAATTATCTTGATCCTAATGGGTATGTAGCCCTAGTTGATGATTTACTTTATGCTTTAATAGATTTAACTGCAGCAACTGTAGCGATTTGTTCCACTTCATTTTTCCAAAAAGGTTGGTCTGCTTTTTGTAACGCAGTCGGTAACGGACTATCATCTATCGGAAATGCAATTTGGAATGGTGCGTCTGCTGCATGGAATTGGTCTAAAAATAAGGTTAAAAATGCAATTAATGCAGTTAAACAATTTAATACTGCTGTTAAATCAGCAAATAATATACGATCTAAATTGAAAAAAAGAAAGAAAAAACAATAAACGATTTTATACTACAATATTTAATAGTGATGATGTACCCATACTTGGAAGTAAACTTACTAAAAGTCAAGCTGAATCAAAGTTGCGGCAAAGCAAAGATGTAATAACTTATTATAAGAGTGATGCGTTAAATATCGCAAACTCAGTAGACAGCACTAGAAGTAAGTGTGATCCCAAACATAGAGGGTCTGCTTCTTTTAAGCATTATCATGTTAAATATAAAAATATAAAGTGGAGTATCCATTCGTTTTATGTATAGGGCATACAGGTGGTATTATGGTTTATACTTTTATGAATTATGACGATTTTAATAGTAAATATAACGATATATTAAAAATTGCATACCGTGGTTTCGCTGTATTTCACATGAAAAAATGGTGTTAGTCAATGAGACCAATTTTAGTGCATTTAATGAGTTAAAAAAAATAGGCATAAATTTTAGATTGATTAATAATTCTAACTATATTTGAAAAAATTTAAAACGAATGTGGGTAAGTAGGCTCATTTGAGCCTACCTATTCAATCGGTGAAACCTCATATTACTATTACACATTTGACGGTTCGCTTGAAAGTGAATACCGCACATCATCAAACGGTAGTCTTACTCATTACATTGTTACCGATTCAGACGGTAATACGGTAGAAAAGACATTTGTAAACGGTCAGACAAAGACTATTACAACAGGCACAGATAAGGGAGCAAAAAACATGAAAAAAATAATACAACCAATATCAATATTATTAATCATAACGCTGTTATCTGCGATATGTATAATACCATATGCAGCGACTATCGTTAATGGTGGTAATTACGAATTTACAGTTATGGATGCAACCAAGGTCCAAAAGTATGTTGTAGGTATGATTGACTTAACTGATGATGAGAAATTTCTTTACGATACTAATGGCGACAATGTGTTGACCGTTATTGATGCCACTAATATTCAGAAAATTATTGTTGGATCTCAATTCGATACATCAGAACCGTCATCTTTGACAGAAACTACTTCAGTTTACGGAACTGAAGCATCCACAGAAACAACGATATCGGATTTCTCCTCTGCTTGTACTGAAGTAACAACTGAATACACTGAAACTACCACAGAATGTGTTGAGGAAACAACAATTGTTGATGAACCATCGACAGAATCGACTGAAACAACTACGGAAGAAGTTACTGAACCTTCAACAGAAGAGTATACTGAGCAGATTACTGAACAGCCTACTACAGAGCCAAAACCAACTGTTCCGCCTAAAAGTGTGAAATTCAATAAGAATGGAATAACACTTGGGGTAGGGGAGTCATATACTCTTATTACTACTATTGAAAATGGAGATATTTCGCAAGTAGAGTTTACTACAGATAATAGTGGGGTAATTACTGTAGACGATAAAGGCAAAATGACTGCTGTGGGCATTGGTGTCTCTACAATTACAGCAAAAACTTATAACGGACTTACAGCCAAATGTAAGGTTACTGTTAAAAAGCTTGCTAATAGCATAAAGCTTGATAAGACAAGTATTATACTTGGAGTCGGTGAACAGTATGATTTTTCAAGCTATGTGCCGAGCGGAACAGCAGCTTATTATCGTTCTTATTATTCAGATGATCCGAATATTGCTTTTGTTCAAAAAGCCGGAGGTTTGATGACCGCAAAAAAGGCAGGAACCACAACTGTGAGATGCAAAATGCCAAACGGTACACAAGCTACCTGTAATGTAACGGTCAAGCCGCTTGCAACATCTCTTAAACTTAACGCAAGTGAAATTGTACTGTACATAGGTCAGAGTTTTGACATTAACAGCAGTGTTCCAAAAGGTACAGCGGCATATTACAGACTTTATTCATCAAGCAATTCAAAAATAGCTGCTGTAACAAGAGGCGGAGGTGTCGTCAAAGGAGTAGCGACAGGAAAAGCAACTGTAACTTGCACTTTGAATAACGGAAAAAAAGCCATTTGCAATGTATACATAATGCCACAGAGCAAGAAGATTTCAAATGTTCCGTTAATCGGTCAAAGTAAGCTCCCGACAGGCTGTGAAACCTGTAGTGCAACAATGCTGTTGAATTTCTACGGATATAAAATTTCTGAAACGACATTTGCAGATAAGTATTTGGTAAAAAAACCTTTCGGTTATTCAAACGGTTCATACACTGGACCTGATCCGAATTGTGCCTTTGTTGGAACACCATACAGTTCCAACAGCTACGGAGCGTATGCACCGATTATGGTAAAATGTATGAATAAATACCTTTCCGACAAATCATACAAGGCTGTAGAAATCAGCGGGAAAAGTCTTGAATATCTTTCGGGTAAGTATGTTGCACAAGGTCAGCCGATTATGGTGTGGGCAACAATTAATATGTCACCGTCATTTAAGACAACCACTTGGAGAGTAAACTACACCGATGAAAACGCAAAATATAAACTCGGCAGTTACTACACTTGGACTGCCGGTGAACATTGTCTGTTACTCACGGGCTATGACAAAGATTATTACTATTTCAACGACCCATGGACAAACGCTCGTACAAGATACTCAAAAAGCCTTGTAAATACAAGATATAACGAACTCGGCAAACAGGCTGTAGTTATGGTAAAGAAATAACAGGAACAGAAGTTGCAGGCTATGTTTATGATGCTTGGGGTAATATCCATAGTGAAACTGGTGATTCAAACTTAAAAAGCCTTAATCCATTCCGCTATCGTGGTTATGTCTATGACGAGGAAACCGGACTTTACTATCTCCAAAGTCGCTACTACGATCCATTTACAGGTAGATTCTTGAATGCAGATGATACGGCGTTTATTGGGGCAAGTGGAACAGTTCTTAGTGGTAATTTATTCGCTTATTATGAGAACAATCCAGTTAATCATATTGATAATTATGGTTATGTAAAAATTAATATCAAATGGTTAAGTTATGCAGTTGATGCAATTCTTTGGTTAATACCTGCTTTATACGCAGTTTCTAAAATATGGAAATCCGTTTCTAAGACTGCAAGTAAACTGGTCTCTTTTGGCAAAAAACTGATTTCTGTAGGTAAAACTTTATTTAAAAGATTAGACGACAGATTGTATTGTGCTTTTGCTAAAGAATCTACCTATCGCATTGTTAAAACGATAGGTAAATTAGCTGGAATCATAAGCATCATATCTAGCCCTGGTTCAATTGTACAATATCTAATTGATATTTTAGATGGGAAATGGGATGGTTATTTAAATACAAGCCATATCAAACCTAAATTTGATTTAAAAAAGCGTTATTAAGATGGTGGTTTTATGGATTTACTTTTTTTTGTTTTTAATCATGCTATAAGTTTTATTATATCGAGTATACCCCTGATAATCATATACATACAAGTTTATATGTTTAAATTCCCCCCTAAAAAGGTCGTAGTGTGCATCATTTTAAATTTGATTATTAGCGTGTATTTTTGGATTAGATTAGGTGATTTTAATTTAGCATTATATCAACTCATCCCTTATGTTTCGGGTTTTATATATCTTTTGTACAAAATTAAATTTAAAAAATGACAATAATATAGAACAGGGAGGGTTAGTTTAAAAATAATAATGTATCGTCTCTGACGAAACAACAGGACTGGGAACGGAGTTGTGTCGTAAGCGATCTGATAAATAATTTTTGACAGTGTCGGATTTTCGATACAGCAATAATGTATTGAAACACAGCTATGCATCAACAGAGTACAGCTCCATCTCTAGTCCTACAATAAAAATATGGTTTTTATGTAAATTTTAATTTACTATTATTTTTTCTGCTGTAATATATCTTACAGTGAGTAAGTTCACTTCACCTACCACTATGACAGGTGCCACCTACCACCAAGTTGACAAAATTTGTCCTTGGCGGTAGGTGGTTTTATTTTTCTTATCTATGATAGACCTTGAAAAGCAAACTGCTTTTCCCACTCTTATCTCTATATCTTTGTTTAGTTTCTATCAATCCTGCTTTTTTTAATTTTTTAATAGCCCTACGCACTGTAGCAGGCGACAGCTTTGTGTCGCCTGCTATTTTATTTATATCATCTGCAAGGACTGTGACGGGTCCTATCTGTAACCGTCTTGAACGAGAGGCAGAGAACATCATTTCTGCTGATGCTTTTGCCATTAAAAAAACTTCCTTTCAAGATTTAATTTTTCTATTTCAATTATTGCTTGAAAGGAAGCTTATTATTCACTTTTACACAAACTTTTCGACGGTCTCCGTTTAATGCTATTTAACTCTGTTTACGCTGTAAATTGTAAATCCGTTGAATTCCTTTTCATCCTTGTAAACAATGACGGAATCCTTTTTGCCATAATATTGGTTAAGATAATTTTCTTTGATAAAAGTAATTTTTTTATCGATAACATATACATTTCTTCCGTCAACGACCGCCTCATAAATATTTGTTGAGAGGTTGCGGTTCACAAGCTGATTTGTCCGATGAAGATAGCCGAAGCCGTCAACATTATGGAGAAAATCGGAAGAAAATCCCCACAACGGATGAATATAGTTATCGGTATATGAAATGTATTCTTTAGCTGTTACAGGATCGAGAACATAATAATTTTCGGGATGTCTGTCAACCTCAGTATAAAGATCACTCGGCTTTTTGTCATATGAAACAGGAGTGATATGGAAGAAATATGACGCACAGCTTGCCACACCTAATATTACAAGCACAATAACCGAAATAAGAACAGTTTTTCTGCTTTTATCTGTAATATTGCTGTATTCGTCTTTTCTGAGATGACCGAAATCAAACGAATACATTGTAAACGAAAGAATCATCAGCAAAATTCCGTACATTGTGTATGCCGAAGAATCCATTGCATAACGAACATACATACAAGCCGCAAATCCCACCGCAAAATACAGAGCAGGGAAGAAGGCAAATCTTTTTTTCTGAACGGTAACAAAAACAACCATAACGGCAAGTATTGCCGCAAAAGCAATAAGATATGAATCAAAATTTATAATATGTCCCCATGCATCTGAAAACAATGCACCCGCATTATCAAAGAAATTATACGAATTTTCCCGTTTTTGGATATCCGCAACCTTTTCAAGTGCAGCAGTATTCAGCCCGTTGTTTTCATCATAATATCCGTCAACAAAAAGTTCATACTCATTTGCCGAATTTATTCCGACCGAATTAAGCTCCTCAGAGTAATCGGAATAGTTCGGAAAAGCATTATCATCGGTCTTATCGGCAAGGACGCTGTATCTGTACAGCCCCGAAGTTTCTGCATTTGCATTATTGACCGAATATGAATAATATTCAAGACCGCAGCCGACAAGAACAATAAAGACAAATACAAGCACAAAAGGTCTGAAATACCAGAAGAATTTTCTGAACGGCAACTTGTACTTTCTTTTTGCAATCATATCACCGATGAAGAATGCAATGAAAAATGCAAGTCCTACAAAGAAATATTTGAAACATAAAAATGTTCCGAATACAACTTCAAGTACACCAATCCAAAACGGGAGAGAGTACCTTTTATTTCTGATTGCATTAAGTGCCATCAGAAACCCTGCCGCAAGCAGCAAAGCGGCGGTTTTACTGCTTAAAATGTTTGAATAATGGTCAAATGAAAACAAAATATTCAGCACAAGAGTGAATATGAAAGCCTTGTGCTTTCCGAATTTATCGGCAAAAACAAATGTAACAGAAGAAAAAGCGGCACAGGAGAGAAGAATTTGAAAAAGTACAAAACAGTTGAAATTCAAAAGAATGTACTGCAATGAACCGGTAATTGTCGCAAAAATGTAGTTAATATCATTATTGTAATAGTTATGATACTGACAGATATATAAAGAATTGTAAAAATCGTCAGCACTGTCATAGGAAAATGCAGTAACACCTATAATCAAAGCCATAATAACAATATTAATTGCCAAAGCAAAGAAGGTCTTGCTTTTTAGTGCGTTTAATATTTTATCTTTCATAATAACTCCTCTGCATTATCTTTCTTGTTTAAAAATCACTTTCTTGATCTTCTTTCGTTAATCAAGAGCTGAAGATTCTTCTGTTCGTAAGTATTAAATTTAACATTCTTCTCAAATTCTTCGGGTGTATATTTGCCCTCATACCATGACTGCGAGTTAAAGTATGCATTAAGGCTTGCGTCCTTAAAAATTCTGCCTCGTCTTGCATAAATCTCATTAATTGCAAGCTGTAAGTCGTCATCACTCAAAGCGCTTACCTGTGCGTTGCTGAGATATGAAGAATCACTGTTAGGGAAGATAAATCCGCCGTTATTATTAGTGTTTGTATTGCTTGATGACTGTGAATTTGAATTGCCCGATGAGCTGTTCTGACTATTTGATGACTGATGAGCCTGTGTTGCAGGAGCTTCTGTTTCTCTCTGAATCTGTCCGCTTGAGATAACAAGTTTAACAACTGTACCCGTACTTGCGCTTGTGTCACCTTCCGGAGTCTGGGAGATAATATATCCTTCCGGATAATCATAACTGTATTCATAGTCAGAAATTTCAACGGTAAATCCTGCCTGTTCAAGAAGCTTTTTACCGTAACTGTAACCGTAACCGACAACGGGAACAACATTGTTATATGAAGAAGATGTTGTAACCTGTTCTGTTGTAGCAGGAACTGTAGTAGGCATCGCCGTACTCGGCGCCTGTGTGGTTACTTCGGCAGATGTTGCAGTTTCGGCTGTAGTAGCTTTATTGTCAGTAGATGAATTTGACAAACCGTTATAGACGCAGAAACCGATAAATCCGAGTGCGGCGGCAATTACAACGGCACAAAGAATAATGATAAATTTATTCTTCTTTTTCTTTACATTTTCTTTATTATCTTCTTCATCTGCATATCCGAATTCATTGTCATCATCTTCAAAGCTGTTATCGTCAAAGTCGTTTTTTTCTTCAATTTTTTTAGTATCGTCAGCTTTATTGTCAGTACGCTTAACAGACGGCTCGTCCTCAAAGAAATCACCGTAGTCCTTGCTTGATTCATTGCTTGTAAGAACATTTTTATGATCTGCACCGGAGTAATCGTCAAACACTTCAACGCTTGTAACAGGAGGAAGAACTTCCGGAGCTACTTCGCTGTTGCTTGAAACATCTTCAAATTCTTCAGCTTTTTTATCTGTAACAGTTTGTTCTTTCTTGTCATCTTCACTTGATACGGAACTGATATCTTCAAATTCAGGCTGTTTTTCTTCTGATACTTCGTCAGTTTTAACATCGGAATTTTCAGGCTCATCAACTGCATCTGTAACATCAACGACCTCAAATCCGCCGTTTTCATCAGTATCAGACTCACTGACTTCATCTGAATCTACAGAAGCATTACCGTCAACAGGCAGGGATTCCTCACCGGCTAAAACTTCGGCAATGCCAAGCTGTTCGCCGCCTTTAAATTCATTATCAAGAACAGCGTCCTCAACTGTCTGAACCTCATCCTTATCGTCAAAATTATCCTGCGGTTCAGTCGGCTCTGTATCCTCAAATTCATCATAATCATATTCTTCAAATACATTTCCGTCAAAATCCGTGTTTTCGGGAACGACAACATCAGGATTCGGAACAGGGGAGGATGTACCTATTTCAGTTTTGATAGATGTGAGAGCATTTTTTATGTTGCTTGCATTCTTCCAGCGGTTTGTATTATTCGGCTGACATGCAATTACAATAACACTCTTGAGTTTTTCATCACCCTCAGACGGTGCGGTAACAGCCTTGCCCGAAAATCTTTCTTCACAGGCATTCTTTCTGTCGCATGAATCACTTTCAAACGGAATTTTACCGCCGTTGCACATTGCATACATAATTATTCCGACAGAATAAATGTCGGTTGTATAGTCAACATTTTCCTGCTTGTAAACCTCAGGTGCAACAAATGAGGTATCCGCAATCTTGCCTTCAAAATCAGTAAATCCGCCGATTTTATACCTTCCGTCAGCAGTTACAAAAATATTCTTTGGCGAAATATTACCGTGAAAAATATTCTTTGCTTCCAAAGCTTCAAGCATTTCACTCATCTGAATACCAAAGTCAACAACTTCACTTTCGGTGAAAGTTTTGGTTTTCATAAGTTCTTCAAGACTTGTGAGTTCTTCTGTAAATATGTACAAATCACAGGTTTTTTTGTTCTGATTATCCTGAACATAAACATCCAGATAGTTTGAAACACCGTCAAGCTCCTTAACCGATTCAATAAAATCAGCCTCTTCGGTGAAATACTCTGCATGTTCATCGGTATAATTGCTTTTGCCTACAAATGCGTGTCTGAGAATCGCATTTTGAGCAGTATTTTTATCAATCTTTCTTGATACCTTGTAAACTTCACAGCCGTTGTCTTCCCCGACAAATGAAGTAACCTTCCAATCCCTTAAATCTGCCGGCAATTTAATCGTTTTTGCCATACTTAACACTCCTTAAACATTTCCTTATTTTTCATATTATATCTAAATCAAGGTCATTAACCCTCACTATCTCACTCTCCGGATTATTGTACCATATTACAAGATGTTTTACCATAGATATTTCAATTTTTTAAAAAATAATTCTAATTTGTAATTAAATCCGACATAAAAACAGCAGTCCGCCTAAACGAACTGCCGAAAACATAATTTCAGTAAAATATCTCACTCGATCTTATCTGATTTTTATTTTTTCCTTTTTGTTGACTCCGATAATTCCGCCTATTCCTCCTCCCAAAACAGATGACATCAGTTTTAGCAGGGTTAGTATCGTTATAGGCTCACCGTTAAAAATCAATGCAATAGAGGTTATGACAAGAAAAATAAAAAATCCTGTCAGCGAACCCACCGCAAGACCTGCACTTCCTGTAATTCTTGATGATATTATTCCCGACATCAGCGTTGCAACACCGACCATGCCAACCGTGCAGTAATTAAGTATATCGACAGGAATTACTCCCGATGACATCATCACGGCTGCAAGCAAACACATCAAAATTACCAGTATGAGTATTCCGCATACTGATGAAAACAAAACAGCCTTTGCAAGTAGTTTTTTATCAGACATAAAACAACCCCCGAATATATTCTGTTACAAATATATTCGGGGGAAAGAACATTCATTCAAAAAGTTATTCTTTTGTAGCTTTAGTTTCGTCAGAATCTTTCTTCCTGCCAAAACCGAAAAAGCCTTTCTTTTCAGGCTGACCTGCCTGCTGTGGCTGTTCCTTAACTGTGTCAACAGTAGAAATACACCACTTTTTAAACTTCATCTTAACTCTGTCGGAGCCTGTTTCAATGATGATAGCGTCCTCGTCGTCCTTAATGGCAACTACTCTGCCCATAATTCCGCCGATTGTTGTAATTTCATCACCGATCTCAAGAGAGTTACGAAGCTGAGCTTCTTCTTTTTTCTTCTTTGAGTTAGGTCTGATGAGGAAGAAATAGAGAGCTGCAAAAATAGCAACATAGAAGAGAATCATAAAAATCATACTTGATGACTGATTTCCGCCGCTTGCACTTCCTTCTGCAACTACAGGTAAAAAGTTTGTCATTTTCGTCATTCCTTTCATACAATGTATTGATTATATCAGTTTTAATCACATCTTGCAAGTATTTTTTCTGTTTTGAAAAAATATTAGATACGCACGCCTAAAATGTTGCGATATTTCTCGTAAAATTCCATATATGTGCCGTTATCAAGCTGAGTTCTGATAACTTCCATAAGATTATTGTAAAAATAGAGGTTATGCAAAACAGCAAGTCGCATTCCGAGCATCTCACCGCTCTTGAGAAGATGTCTTATGTATGCCCTTGAAAAGTTTCGGCAAACGGGGCAGTCACAATGCTCATCAATCGGAGATTCATCTGTTTCATATTTTGCATTATTGATGTTACGCACTCCGTCCCAAGTGAAGAGCTGACCGTGTCTTGCGTTTCTGCTCGGCATAACACAGTCAAAAAGATCAACACCTCTTGCAACGCTTTCAAGAATATTCACGGGAGTTCCGACTCCCATAAGATATCTGATTTTATCTTTCGGAGCAAACGGCTCAACCTCTTCAATGATATGGTACATCGTTTCTGCAGGCTCACCCACGGCAAGACCTCCGATTGCATAGCCGTCAAGATTAAGCTCTGCAATTTCTTTCATATGATTGACGCGCAAATCGTCATAGATACCGCCCTGATTTATGCCGAACAGCATCTGGTTTTTATTTATGGTATCATCAAGACTGTTGAGCCTTTTCATCTCTGTAACGCATCTTTTAAGCCATCTTGTGGTTCTTTCAACGCTGTTTTTTGTATATTCATATGGAGAAGGGTTTTCAACGCATTCGTCAAATGCCATCGCAATTGTAGATGCAAGATTTGACTGGATTCTCATACTCTCCTCAGGTCCCATAAAAATTTTGCGGCCGTCAATGTGAGAATTGAAGTAAACGCCTTCTTCTTTAATATTTCTCAACTTTGCAAGAGAGAACACCTGAAATCCGCCGCTGTCGGTAAGGATAGGACCGTTCCACCTTGTAAATTTGTGAAGTCCGCCCATTTGCTTAACCTTTTCATCACCCGGACGAAGATGCAGATGATAGGTGTTGCAAAGCTGAACCTGACATTTTATATTCTTTAAATCAAGCGCAGAAACAGCACCCTTGATTGCACCGCATGTTGCAACATTCATAAAGGCGGGAGTCTGAACCGTACCGTGAACCGTAACGAACTCGCCCCGTCTTGCACTGCCTTCCTTTTTAATTACCTTAAACATAAATCCTTAAAATCCTCCTATGATATGAACATAGCGTCACCGAAAGAGAAGAATCTGTACTTTTCCTTTACAGCTTCTTTGTATGCATTCATAATAAAATCATATCCCGCAAAAGCGGATACAAGCATAATGAGTGTACTTTCGGGAAGATGAAAGTTAGTAATAAGTCCGTCCAGCACCTTAAATTCAAATCCGGGATAAATAAAAATATCCGTAAATCCCTCGCAGGGCTTGATTTCTCCGTACATTGCCGCAACACTTTCAAGCGTTCTGCATGATGTTGTGCCGACTGCAATAACCCGTCCGCCGTTTTTCTTAGTTTCATTTATGAGCTTTGCGGTTTCTTCGGGAACTTCGTAATGCTCGCTGTGCATTTTATGCTTTGTAACATCATCAACCTTAACCGGTCTGAATGTACCGAGTCCCACATGAAGTGTAACATACGCAATCTTTACACCTTTAGCCTTGATTCTGTCCATAAGCTCGGTTGTAAAGTGAAGTCCTGCCGTCGGAGCTGCCGCAGAACCGAGTTCATGGCTGTAAACCGTCTGATAGCGTTCCTTATCTTTAAGCTCGGCAGTAATATAAGGAGGAAGAGGCATCTGACCGATTTTGTCAAGAGTGGTAAAGAAATTCTCTTCGCAATCAAAATCAACTATTCTGTTGCCGTCATCCTTAACATCAACAACTGTTGCACGCAAAATCCCGTTACCAAACGAAAATTTTGTGCCTACTCTTGCTTTTTTTCCGGGTTTGCAGAGTGTTTCCCAACGGTTGTTCGCAACCTGCTTCAAAAGCAGAAATTCAACTTTTGCACCTGTTTCGTCTTTGATACCGTAAATTCTTGCAGGCAAAACTCTTGAATCGTTGGCAACAAGAAGGTCACCCTCGTTAAGATAATCAATAATGTCATAAAAATGTTTATGCTCCAGAGTTTGTTTTTCTCTGTCAAGCACAAGCAGTCTTGAACTGTCTCTCGGTTCAAGCGGAGTCTGTGCGATAAGCTCTTTAGGCAAATCGTAATAAAAATCACTAGTCTTCATTTTATTTCCTTTCAAGAACTAAAATTGCTTTTTAAAAGCTGTTCTGTCAAAAATCTTTGTAAAACACAAGTATTTGTCCTGTAAAATTCTCAAAATAATTGACATTACCCTTTTAAAATGATATATTATCTTATTATGAGCAGTTTGCATAATCGACAAACAGTCGTGTTTTCAGACATCTCTTCATATAATATAATATTTGTTTGAATAAGGCAACCGCTTTTTTAAAATTTGTTTAATTCGGAGGAATTATTATGAAAAAGTATAAAGTCGGTATTATCGGCGCTACCGGTATGGTAGGTCAGCGTTTTACACTTCTTCTTGAGAATCACCCGTGGTTTGAGGTTACTGTTCTTGCCGCAAGTAAGAGAAGTGCAGGCAAAACATACGGTGAAACAGTTGAAGGCAGATGGCATATGACTGCTCCTCTTCCTGAGAAGTACAAGGATATGGTTATCGTTGACGCTGAAAATGTTGAAGAGGTTGCATCACAGGTTGATTTCTGTTTCTGCGCAGTTAATATGAAGAAGGATGAAATCCGTGATCTCGAAGACAGATATGCAAAGGCTGAATGTCCTATCGTATCAAACAACAGCGCTCATCGTTTTACAGATGATGTTCCTATGGTTATTCCTGAAATTAACGCCGATCACATTAAGATTATTGACGCTCAGAGAAAGCGTCTCGGCACAAAAAGAGGCTTTGTTGCAGTTAAGTCCAATTGCTCGCTTCAGAGCTATGTTCCTGCAATTCATCCTTTAAAGGCACTCGGCGTTGACAAGGTTCTTGCCTGCACATATCAGGCAATTTCAGGCGCAGGCAAAACATTTAAGACATGGCCTGAAATGGTAGATAATGTTATTCCTTACATCGGCGGTGAGGAAGAGAAGTCAGAGCAGGAGCCGCTTAAAATCTGGGGTAAGATTGAAGGCGACAAGATTGTTAAAACCGATGATATTTCAATCACATCACAGTGCATCCGTGTTCCAGTATCAGACGGTCACACAGCAGCTGTATTTATGTCATTTAAGGACGGCGTAAAGAAACCTACTGTCGAAGAAATTATTGACATTTGGTCAAACTACAGCGGCAGAGCTCAGGAGCTCGATCTTCCGAGTGCGCCAAAGCATTTTCTCCACTACTTCACAGAACCCGACCGTCCGCAGATTAAATCTGAAAGAAATCTTGAAAACGGTATGGCAGTATCGGTTGGCAGATTAAGACCTGATACTCAATATGATTACAAGTTCGTTTGTATGTCACACAACACATTAAGAGGCGCAGCAGGCGGTGCAGTTCTTCTTGCAGAGCTCCTTTGTGCTGAGGGCTACATGGACTGATTACTTACGGAGGTAAATTATGTCTAACCACATTTTTACAGGCTCAGGTGTTGCACTTATCACTCCTATGAAGTCTGACGGAAGCGTAAACTACGATGTTCTCGGCGATCTCGTAGAATTTCATGTTCAAAACGGTACCGATGCAATTATTGTATGTGGTACAACAGGTGAGGCTGCAACTCTTTCGGAAAAAGAGCATTGCGAAACAATTTCTTTCGTTGCAGAAAAGACAAACGGCAGAATTCCTGTTATTGCAGGTACAGGCAGTAACGATACCTCAACAGCCGTTATGCTCTCAAAATCTGCCGCAAGCACAGGCGTTGACGCACTTCTCTGCGTAACTCCTTACTACAATAAAACATCTCAGCAGGGTCTTGTAAGACACTTTAATGTTGTTGCAGATTCGGTTGATATTCCGATTATCCTTTACAATGTTCCTTCAAGAACCGGCTGTAACATCAAGCCAAAAACTTATCAGGAGCTTTGCAAGCATCCTAACATCGTTGCCGCAAAAGAGGCAAGCGGCGACATCTCTCAGGTTGCTCTCATCCGTTCACTTTGCGGTGACAATCTTGACATCTACTCAGGTAACGATGACCAGACTGTTCCTTTCATGTCACTCGGTGCTCTCGGTGTTATCTCTGTATTTGCAAACATCTGCCCAAAAGAAATGCATGACATCTGTCAGCTTTGCCTTGACAATGACTTTGCAGAGGCGCAGAAGCTTAACTTCCACTATCTTGAGCTTATGCATATGCTTTTCAGCGATGTTAACCCGATCCCCGTAAAGACTGCCATGAATCTCTTCGGCTATGAAGCAGGCGAATGCAGACTTCCGCTCGTTCCCATGAGCGTTCAGGGTTACCATGACCTCAAGGATTGTATGGAGAAGTATGACCTTTTAAGCAAGAAGGTTAAATAATCGACCTTTGATTCGTTTAAAATTCAAGAAGTTTGAAGGGGAATAAAAATGGTAAATACAGCAATAGTCGGTTGTAACGGTAAAATGGGTTGCTTTGTGGCACAGGCTGTTCAGAGCCGTGAGGATTGCAATGTTTTGTTCGGTGTTGACGCATTCGGTGAAAGTACTTATGATTTTGATGTTTTCAAGACTTTTGACGAGGCAACCGAAACACCTGATGTAATCATTGATTTTTCAAATCCTGCAGCTCTTGACGGTATGCTTTCGTATGCAGTTGATAACAAAGTACCTTGTGTTATCTGCACAACAGGCTTTTCTAAAGATCAGATTGCAAAAATCGAAGATGCGGCAAAGACAATTCCTGTTTTCTATTCAGGTAATATGTCACTCGGCATCAATCTTCTTATTGAGCTTTCAAAAGAGGCTGCAAAAATTCTCGGAAATCAGTTCGATATTGAAATCGTTGAAAAGCATCATAATCTTAAGCTTGACGCTCCGAGCGGAACAGCTCTTATGATTGCAGACGGAATTTCGGAACAGCTTGACGAAGATCCGCAGTATGTCTATGACAGACACAGCTACCGCAGAAAGCGTTCAAAGAACGAAATCGGTATTCATTCCGTAAGAGGCGGCACTATTGTAGGCGAACACGAAGTTATCTTTGCAGGTCACGATGAGGTTGTAACAATCTCTCATCAGGCTCAGTCAAAAGAAGTTTTCGCTGTCGGTGCTGTTAATGCGGCAGTATTTCTTAAAGATCAGAAAGCAGGTATGTACAACATGGGCAACCTTCTTTCTGAAAAAATGAACTGAAAAATAACACCTTTAAGCACGGCATAAAAGCCGTGCTTTCTTTTATGTCCAAACTTTGACTACTTTCATAATATGTAGTGTGATATATTGTTTTGAGATGTCACAAAGATTTAACAAAGGGTGGAAGTTGTGGAAAATAATTTAATAATATTCGGCTCGGTAACTCTTGCCATGAAGAGCCGTAACCTACTTTTTAAAAACAATATTAAATCAGGGCTTGTAAGAACTCCTATACACCTCAATCGAAAATCATGCGGATACAGCCTTTATGTCCCGGGAAATTTTGAAAGGGCATTGGAAATTATCAGGAGTAACGGTATTGCTGTCAAAGGAACAGCCGCTGTTGATACCTTATGATATATTTTGACAACGGTGCAACCACCTTTCCTAAACCCTTATCCGTAAGAAAAGCGATTAACGAAGCTATGTCCGACTACGGAGCAAATCCGGGAAGAAGCGGTCACAAAATGTCGGTGAAATCATCTGAAATAATGTATTCCTGCCGAGATAATGCCGCAAAACTTTTTGGCTCGGAAAATCCCGAAAATATAATATTCACGCTTAACTGCACAACGGCTTTGAACACAGTTATTAAAGGCATATTAAAACAGGGCGACCATGCCGTAATTTCATCGCTTGAGCACAATGCTGTCGTCAGGCCGCTTGAAACACTCAAGAAAAATAAGATTGAATATTCCGTTGCCGAATGTGTGCCTTATGATGATGAACAAACAATCGAGAATTTCAGAAAACAGTTTAAATCTAACACAAAACTTGTAATCTGTACCCATGCTTCAAATGTATTCGGCATCAAACTTCCGATAGAAAGAATAGGCGCTCTTTGCAGATTAAACGGCATCCTTTTTTGTGTAGATGCCGCACAAAGTGCAGGAACAGCAGATATCAACCTTTCTGACAGTTGCATTGATTTTCTCTGCACCGCAGGTCACAAAGGGCTTTACGGACCGATGGGAACAGGCTTGCTTATTATAAACAACGAAACAACTCCGGACAGTCTTATTCAGGGAGGAACTGGAAGTGATTCCGCAAACCTCAATCAGCCTGAAATTCTCCCCGATAAGTACGAAAGCGGAACGCCGAATCTTCCGGGAATAGCAGGGCTTAATGCAGGAATAAAGTTTGTCCTGAACAAAAAAACAGACAGGATATATAATTCCGAGTTAAGTCTTGCACAAATGCTCTACAAAAGGCTTGAAAAAGCGGAAAATGTAATATTATACACCAAAATGCCTGAGAAAAATCACAGCGTTCCTGTAATTTCCTTTAATATTAAAAATACCGAAAGTGAAACAGTTGCAAAAATTCTTAATGACAGCTACAACATTGCCGTAAGAGCAGGACTTCATTGTGCGCCCCTTGCACACAAAAGCTTCGGCACTCAGGATACAGGAACCGTAAGAGCTGTTGTATCGGCATTTACAACAAAAAATGATGTTGTATATTTTGCAAATGCCGTAAGTCGTATTTCTAAGAACAACAAACAGAAAAAAACAATTTAAAAAGGTTGCAATTAATAACAAAAGTATGTTAGAATAATAACGAGGAATTTAAAAATAAAGGAAGGGGAAAGCAGATTGGAAATATTTAACAGCATTCTTTCCATTATCAAGACTATACAGCTAAGAGATATTGTCGATATTCTTGCAATTGCACTGTTGATTTTCGGACTGTTCAAACTTATTCAGGAAACAAGAGCAGTTCAGCTTCTCAAAGGTGTAATTATGCTCCTGATAGTTTATTTTCTTTCGTCTCTGTTTGGTCTTGTTATGCTTTCATCCCTGTTGCGAACATTTTTCGAGGCAGCAGTTGTTGTTATTGCTATCATCTTTCAGCCGGAAATCAGAAAGGCTCTTGAACAGATGGGACGCAACAACACCTATAAAAAATATATAAAAATATTTACTAAGCACCACAAAGGTGATGAATGGAAAAAGGCTGTAGAAAAGTCAATCGTAGATGCGGCTGACACAGCAGTTCTTTTCTCTCGTTCAAAAACAGGTGCTTTGCTTGTGTTTGAAAGAGAAACCATGCTTTCCGATATAGCCGCTACAGGCACAATTATTGATGCCGAAACATCAGTAGCTCTGTTCGGCAATATATTTTTTAACAAAGCACCATTGCATGACGGTGCAAGCATTATCCGTGACGGAAAACTTTTTGCAGCAGGATGTATTTTACCGCTCACATCAAACCTTAATGTAGATATCAATCTCGGTACACGACACAGAGCAGGACTCGGTATCAGTGAACAAAGCGACGCTGTTGTCCTTATAGTAAGTGAAGAAACAGGTGTAATTTCTCTTGCGGTAAACGGTATTTTGCTCCGTGAGTTTACAAGAGAAGAACTAATCAAAAAGCTTGAACAGTTTCTCATCTATGATCGTGGCTATGACGATGATGAACCGCCGAAAAAGTTTTTTCAGAAGAACCCGAAAAGTTCAAAAAGAGAGAAGGCTGAAAAATGAAAAAGAAAAAACTCTCTCTCAACAAACTGTTTCAGAATAACAAATTTCTGATTATACTCTCCCTTGTAATCTCAACAATAACATGGGTTTATATGAGTATGGGTACAACTAATGATACAACCGTAACAATAAGCAATATTCCCATTCAGATTGAATTGCCTGACCAGCTTGATAACAACGGGTTGCAGGTATTCCGTGATACGAAGCAGACTGCCACAGTAACCGTAACAGGCAGCAGAGCCGTTCTCGGTTCTATCGGAACGAAGGATATTACTGTCACGGGTGCTACAAACGGAATTGACTCGGCAGGAACTTATCAGCTTTCGCTTTCAGCCGTAAAAGCCAACCCGAGTGCCAACTTTCAGATTATCTCAACCGTTACGCCTTCAAATGTCAATGTAATTGTTGATTATCAGCGTGAAACAAGTTTCCCGATTCAGGAAAATGTTGTTTACAAGGTTGCCGACGGATACTATGCGTCAACTTCTCTTGCATCAAAGAATATCACAATCTCAGGACCTCAAACAGAGATTGCCAAAATTGCAAAGGTTTCGGCATCAGCCGAGCTTGACAGTATACTAAATGAGCCGACCTCAACGACCGCAAATATTGTGCTTTATGATAAAACAGGAAATAAAATCTCCACTGAGCTTCTTACAATGGAGTTTACGGATGTTGAGGCTACAATTTCCGTTCTCCCCGAAAAGACGGTAAATGTAATTCCTGAGTTTATTAACAAACCCAAAGGTCTTGATTTAAACGATGATATGCTTACGGTTGAGCCTTCAAAGATTCTGCTTGCAGGTCCAAAAGAAGTGCTTGACAAGACTGACAGCGTAAAGCTTGAGTCAATCGATTTTGCAACACTTTCAAACAAGCGTTATGAGTACGATACGCAGGGAATAAACATTCCGAGTGACTGCAAAAATATCAGTAACTCAACCTCCGCAAAGCTCGTACTTGACCTCAGCGGTATGTCCAAGAAAACCTTTACCGTTGATTCATTTAAAGTAAGCGGTCTTTCTTCAAAATACAAAGCCGATGTAACACAGACAAGTATGAATGTTACCGTAATTGGCAGTGAAGAGGAACTTAAAAGCCTTAAAAGCTCAGATATTGAAGGCGTAATTGACACCTCGGATCAGAGCGGAACAGTAGGCTCGGTTCAGATGCCTGTTACTTTCAAACTCAGCGGTACTGACACCTGTTGGGTAAGCGGAAGCTACAAGGCAAATATCACAATCAGCGAAAAATGACCCATAAAAACCGCAGGCATTTTGATGTCTGCGGTTTAGTTTATTTGTATTAAATTACATTCTGATTCGATTTGAACTGCCTCGCCTTACAAAAGCTTTGTTCATATCGTCAGTATTGTGATATCTCACACTCTGTACAAGACCAAGACTAATGAGCGTACTCAAAGCCGAAGTACCTCCCGAACTGAACAGGGGAAGTGTTATTCCGACTACGGGAAGAAATCCAAGCACCATTCCTATATTTACAATTGTTTGCGACGCTATCATTGAAAACACACCGTAGCAGATATACTTGCCTTCAAATTCACTTGAATTTTTTGCATTCAAAATCACTTTTAATATAATAAAAAACAAAATCAGCAAAAGCGCCATGCATCCGACAAATCCGAGTTCCTCTCCTGCAACGGTAAAGATAAAATCGTTTTCCTGTTCGGGGACGATTGAATGTTCAACACGCTGTCCGTTAAAAAGTCCGCTTCCGAAAGCTTCGCCGCTTGCAATTGAAACCTTACCCTGATACTGTTGCCAACCGTAATTTGTAAGTGCATTCCCGTCAAGGTCAAACAAAGCAAGAACCCTGTTGCGATGTTCTTCATTCATAAACACATTCCATATAATCGGAATTGCACACACAAGCAATCCTCCGAAAATAACAAAATATCTCAGTTGAACTCCTGCCGCAAATGTCATAACCAAAAACATAAGCGCAAATATAAGAACTGTACCGTCATCACCCTGAATATGAATAATTGCCATTGGTATCATTGCATGAAGTGCAAGGAAAAATACTCCCGAAAACTTTTCAATCATTTTCTTTTCTCTCAGCCACGACAAATGCTTTGAAAAAGTTATGATAAAACAGATTTTTATAAACTCAGACGGCTGAATTGAAAATCCACCCGGAAGATTAATCCATGCCGTATCATCTGTTCCGCTAACCTGAACTCCGAACACAAACACAAGTCCGGCAAGAACAATTCCCACTATTGCGGCAATGTACCATTTTCGTATAAGAAATCTGTAATCGGCAATTGATATAAACACCGATGCCGCAAGACCGACAGACACAGCGATAATCTGAGTTCTTAGATAACTGTATTCGCCCGACCGTTGCATACTCGCAATCAAAAGAAAACTGTAAGCAACAGCGGTCAAGGTCAAAAGCCACAACACTGCATCACACTGTCTGAAATATTCATAAATATTTGTAATAACTTTTTTCACCCAAAACAACCTTTGAAATTAATTTTACCCTATAATTATATTAAATTACGCTCTCAATATCAAGTATAATTTCAATACAGAATAATACAAGTTTCGCATTTTGTTATAATAATAAAAACATGAATTTGATTCGGAGGTATATTATGTTATCTGATATCGAAATTGCTCAGAGTGCTGAATTAAAGCCTATTGCAGAAATTGCAAATCAGCTTGGGATTTCTGCTGATGAGCTTGAGTTTTACGGAAAGTACAAGGCAAAACTTTCTGATGAACTTGCAGACCGTGTAAAGGACAATCCTGACGGAAAGCTCATCCTCGTAACAGCAATCAACCCAACACCGGCAGGCGAGGGCAAAACCACCACTTCTGCAGGTCTTGGTCAGGCAATGGCTAAAATCGGTAAAAAGGCAATCATCGCACTCCGTGAACCGTCGCTCGGTCCTGTATTCGGAATTAAAGGCGGTGCCGCAGGCGGCGGTTATGCACAGGTTCTTCCGATGGAGGACATCAACCTTCATTTCACAGGTGATATGCACGCAATTACAGCAGCCAACAACCTTTGTTGCGCAATGCTTGACAACCACATTCAGCAGGGCAACACACTCGGCATTGATCCGAGAAGAATTCTCTTCAAACGTTGTCTTGATATGAATGACCGTGCATTAAGAAATATCACAATCGGTCTTGGCGGTAAGGTGAACGGTGTTCCGAGGGAAGATCACTTCATCATTACAGTTGCATCGGAAGTTATGGCAATTCTCTGTCTTGCAAATGATATCTCCGACCTTAAAGAAAGGCTCGGCAACATTCTTGTTGCATACACATACAGCGGTGAACCCGTTTTTGCCAAAGATTTGAAAGCAGAGGGAGCAATGACTGCACTTCTCAAGGATGCAATCAAACCTAACCTTGTTCAGACGCTTGAGGGTACTCCTGCAATTATGCACGGCGGACCTTTTGCAAATATCGCTCACGGCTGTAACAGCATAAGAGCAACAAAGCTTGCATTAAAGCTTGCCGATTACTGTATTACAGAAGCTGGTTTCGGCTCAGATCTCGGTGCAGAGAAGTTTCTTGACATCAAGTGCAGATATGCCGGCATTGCTCCGTCGGCAATTGTAATCGTAGCAACATGCCGTGCATTAAAATACAACGGCGGCGTTCCAAAGTCAGAGGTTTCAAATGAGAACATTGAGGCTCTCAAAAAAGGCATTGTAAATCTCGGTGTTCACATTGACAATATGAGAAAGTACAATGTTCCCGTAGTTGTAGCAATTAATCAGTTCGGTACAGATACTGATGAAGAACTCAAATACATTGAAGAATATTGCATTTCAAAGGGTGCAGACTTTGCCCTTTCAAATGTATTCGGAAAAGGCGGAGAAGGCGGCGTAGAGCTTGCAAATAAGGTAGTAGAGGCTTGTGAAAAGCCGTCTGCATTTAAACCGCTCTATTCACTCGACCTCACACTCAAGGAAAAAGTTGAAAAGATTGCGAAGGAAATCTACGGTGCGTCAAAGGTAAACTACACAACAGCCGCAGAAAAAGCAATCAAGGAAGTTGCGGCACTCGGCGGAGACAAACTTCCCATATGTGTGGCAAAAACACAGTATTCGCTTTCAGATGATCCTACGAAGCTCGGTGCTCCAAAGGATTTTGAAATCACAGTAAGAGACGTAACAATTTCAAACGGTGCAGGTTTTGCAGTAATTTATACAGGCAATATTATGACAATGCCGGGACTCCCGAAAGTTCCTGCCGCAGAAAAAATTAATATTGACGAAAACGGCAAAATAAGCGGACTTTTCTGATATGGTTAAATTGATTTCTCACAGCGCCGATGAAACTGAGCAAATCGGCGAAAAAATTGCAAAAAAGCTCCACGGCACAGAGGTAATAGCCCTTTTCGGCGGACTCGGTATGGGCAAAACCGCCTTTACAAGAGGACTGGCAAGAGCCCTCGGTGTTGATGACGGTGTGTCAAGCCCTACTTTTGCCCTTGTAAACGAATACAGCGGAAAGTACAATATCTATCATTTTGATATGTACAGAGTTAATTCATGGGATGATTTGTACTCAACGGGATTTTTTGACTACATTGACAACGGCATTCTCGTAATTGAGTGGAGTGAAAATATAGAAGGCGCACTTCCCGAAAATGCAATCAGAATAACGATTGAAAAAGGGGAGAGCGATGACGAAAGAATCTTTGAAATTGAAGGTGTTGAAATTTGAAAATTCTGTCTGTTGACACATCTGCAACAGCTGCATCTGTTGCACTTTCAGAAGAGGGCAAGCTGATCGGTGAAACTTTCATAAACACAAGCCTTACCCACAGCCAGACGCTCATCCCTATGGTTGAACAGCTTTTGAACAATACAAAAACGGAAATATCAGATATTGATGCAATTGCAGTCAACGCAGGTCCGGGTTCATTCACGGGAGTAAGAATCGGTGTTGCGGCAGTAAAAGGTCTTGCTTTTGCAAATGATATACCGTGTGTTTCGGTTTCAACACTTGAGAGTATGGCTTATAATTTCCTTTCAACCGACTGTATTGTATGTGCCGTAATGGACGCACGCTGTTCACAGGTATACAATGCACTGTTTGAAATTAAAAACGGAGTTGTTACCCGACTTTGTGATGACAGAGCATTATCGCTTGATGACTTAAAAAACGAACTGCTGTCTGTTGACGGAAGAATCATCATAGCAGGTGACGGTACCGATATTACCTGTAAATACATCGGTAATGAAATTAAAAATGCAGAGTCTGCTCCCGTAAATCTTAAATATCAGAGAGCGTCTTCAACTGCACTTGTTGCAGTTGAAATGATTAATAACGGACAAACCGTTTCGGCACAAGAGCTTATGCCGGTATATCTCCGCTTGCCTCAGGCACAGCGTGAGCTTAATAAAAAACTTGGAGGTAGAACAAAATGATAGCACTCGGATGCGACCACGGCGGATATAACCTTATCTGCGCAATCAAAAAATATCTGGATGAAAAAGGACTTGAATACAAAGAGTACGGCACTTTCAGCGAAGAAAGCGTTGATTATCCGGTTTATGCCTACAAGGTAGCAACTGCAATCACCTCGGGCGAATGCTCAACAGGCATTCTCTGTTGCGGTACAGGCATCGGTATCTCAATTGCCGCAAACAAGGTAAAGGGAATCAGAGCCGCAGTTGTTTCAAACGAATTTTGTGCTGAAATGACTCGCAGACACAATAACGCAAATATCCTTTGTATGGGCGGCAGAGTTACAAGCGAAGAAGATGCTGTTAAATTTGCTGACATCTTTCTTAACACACCTTATGAAGGCGGCAGACACGAAAACCGTGTGTCAATGATTACAGACATTGAAAACGGTACTTTTAAAGCATAAACAAATTAAAAATAAGATTAAAACGCTCTTTTTATTAAGGGCGTTTTTCTTTTTGAAACTTAGATTTCTTGTTTGTAATATTTTGTAATTGTTATTTCTGATATAGAACCATTTCATAAATATTAATTCTATTCAGGAAATTAAAGAAAATTATTCTTTCTCAGTCAGAATTATATGTTGTGCTAATTGTATAATATTATTAAAAGCGCACCTATTTATAAGTGCATTATAACTACTATATTTCAATTTGTAACCAAATTTACGAAAAAATTTCAAATTTTTAAATTTATTTACAAAAAACCCTTGTTTTTTTTCCTTTTTAGTATTATAATAACATCACAATGTTTTTAAAGAATTTTAAAAAAGAATTAAAACGATTTGGGAGAGAGTAAAAATGAGATTAAGAAAACAGGAACTTGGAGACAGAAACCTCGTAGGAAGCAGGGTTGAGGCTGTAAGAAAGCAGAAAGGTATGAAGCAAAAGGAGCTTCTTGCCCAATTACAGGTTAACGGCGTCGATATGAACGCATCAGGACTTTCAAAGCTTGAAGGTCAGATTCGTTTCGTGACAGATGTTGAGCTTGTTGCGCTTGCCGATATTCTTGAAGTGTCTGTTGACTACCTTCTCGGAAGAGAAAACTGATTTTTAACCGAATCTTTAAATTGCGCCGTAGATTTTTTCTGCGGTGCTTTTATTTTTTAAACGAGTAATATTGACAAACCAATATTTAGATACTATAATCATAACAGCGTTACATAACGATGTTATGAATTAGAGGTGGCTACTGTGGTTAAAAATAAGGCAGCTTACACAATTCATTCGAAACTCTTACGCCAAAACTTTTTGAAAGTTTGTACAGGTCGGTAGGTTGGGAGTCACCTTGCATTGAGCAAATCGAAACCGCCTTAAATAATTCATATGCAAAATTTGTTGCATATGACGGTGACAAACCTGTCGGAATGGTTAGAATTATCGGCGACGGCGGTATGTCATTCTATATAAAAGACTATGCCGTTATTCCCGAATATCAGAGTAAGGGTGTAGGAAAAGCATTAATGCAATTTCTTGAAGATTACATACGCAATTCTATGCCTAAAGATTGGGCAGTAAGCCTTGAACTTATCAGTTCTAAAGAAGCTGTTGCTTTTTATGAAAAATTTGGATTTGAACAACGACCGTGCGACTGGGATGGTTCGGGAATGTTCAAAATGTTAAGATAAACTAAGGAGTGTTTCATTTGGCAAAGCAAATTGAGGGCGTTTACGAAAACATAATAGCCTGTGCCACAAAAGAATTTCTTAACAAAGGCTATGCTGATGCATCTCTGCGAACAATTGCCGCTGAAGCACACACAACAACAGGTTCAATCTATACCAGATTTGGCGACAAAGAAGGACTTTTTGAAGCTATTGTCGGAGAACACTACACAAAGGTTATGCAGATGTACAAAGCCGCTCAGGAAGAATTTGCCAATCTGCCTGCCGAATCTCAGCCAAATAATCTGGCAAGCTTCTCAGGCGACTGTATGTATGATATGTTTCTATATTGCTATGATAATCTTGAAATTTTCAAACTGATTTTATTAAAATCAGAGGGAACAAAGTTTTCTCATATGATAGATGAAATGGTTAAAATTGAGGCTGAGGCCACTCATAAATATTTGAATGTACTTAAAAGACTTGGAAAACCGTCGCCAAAAATTGATACTAAACTTGAGCATATGATTATTACGGGTATGTTTAATACCTATTTTGAACTTATAATCCACGAAATGCCGATTGAAGACGCAAAACTTTATCTCAAAGAAATGCGTGAATTCTATACGACAGGTTGGATGAAAATAATGGGGCAGGGTTAAGCCCTATTATTTTTGAATAACAGTTAGCGATAACTAACCTAATTTTGAATGATAATCGAAAACGACTGCAGCGTTTTTGTATCAGATATACAAATTATCCACTTGGAGGAGATCTATTCTTGAAAAAGCAATCGAATTTATCAAGACTTATGTCCTACGCAGGAAATCACAAATACTTTACTTATGCTTCCTGGATTCTCTCGGGAATCAGTGCTGTGTTTGCACTTGTTCCTTTCTATTATCTTTGGAAGATTATCAAAGAAGTACTTGAAGTAATGCCTGACTTTTCAAAGGCAACAAGTCTTGTACACAACGGATGGATGGCAGTAATATTTGCCGCTGCCGCATTTTTAATCTATGTTGCAGGACTTTTATGTTCGCACAAAGCAGCTTTTCGTGTTCAGACAAATCTGCGAAAAGATATGATGCACCACATCATTAAGTTACCCCTCGGAACTCTTGAAGCTCTCGGAAGCGGTAAAGTACGAAAAACGGTCAACGAATGTTCAGAATCAACTGAAACATACCTTGCTCATCAGCTGCCCGATATGGTAACCGCATACATAACACCTATCGGACTTCTGTTTATGCTGTTTTTCTTTGATTGGAGATTCGGTCTTTTCTGCTTAATTCCTATTTTGCTGAGTTTTGTTATTATGTTCACACAGATGACAGGACCTACACTTAAAACTAAAATGGAAGAATATCAGAATGCTCTTGAAGATATGTCAAATGAAGCTGTTGAGTATGTAAGAGGTATTCCTGTCGTAAAGACATTCGGTCAGTCTGTTTTTTCATTTCACCGTTTCAAAAAGTCTATTGACAACTACAGCACATGGGCAATTTCTTATACCGAGAGTATGAGAAAACCAATGTGTATTCTTACAATGCTTATTAACGGAATTTTTGCATTTATTCTCATCGCAGGTATGTGGTTTACTTCAGGCGGAGTAACAACCAATTTAATTCTCAGCATCTTGTTCTATATTATCATAACTCCTGTATTAACCGTTACAATGACAAAAATAATGTTCCAGAGCGAGAACACAATGCTTGTTACAGACTCACTCAAGAGAATTGACTCAATTCTTAATCTTGAGCCGCTTGAAATCACAGATGCAAAAACACCTAAAGACAATTCCGTTGTTCTCAAATCGGTTTCTTTCAGCTACGATAGGGAAGATAAAGCCAAAAAAGCAATTGACGATGTATCGCTTTCAATTAAGCCAAACGAAACAGTTGCTTTTGTAGGACAGTCAGGTAGCGGTAAAACAACGCTCGCAAACCTCATAAGCAGATTTTTCGATGCTGATGAGGGAGATGTACTTATCGGCGGTGTAAATGTCAAAAACATTGATAAAACTATTCTGATGAATACAGTTTCATTTGTATTTCAGAACAGCCGATTAATAAAAGGCACAATTCTTGATAATGTCAAAATGGCAAGACCTAACGCAACCAAAGAAGAGGTACTTTCAGCTATTCACAAGGCGCAGTGTGATGAAATCATTAAGAAACTTCCTGACGGTATAAATACCGTAATCGGAACTCACGGCACATACCTTTCAGGCGGTGAACAGCAGAGGATCAGCATTGCAAGAGCAATCCTCAAAAATGCACCAATTCTCATCCTTGATGAGGCAACCGCTTTTGCCGATCCCGATAATGAGGCAAAAGTTCAGCAGGCAATTAATGAACTTGCAAAAGACAAAACCGTTATTATGATTGCACACAGACTTTCTACCATTGCAAATGCCCATAAAATCTATGTGCTTGAAGGTGGCAAGATTGCCGAATCAGGTACAAATGACGAACTTGTTGCAATGGGCGGCATATATGCAGATATGATGAAAAATTATGTTTCATCCGTAAATTGGAAAGTTTCAAAGGAGGGTAAATGATGATTAAAAGGCTTCAGCATAAATTTGCTCTTTCCGAAAGAGGCGCAAAAGACCTTATTCAGGGTATAATCGCCTGTGCATTACAGAATATTTCATTTATGTTTCCTGTAGCTTTACTTTACTTTTTCGTAAGTGATTTGTTAAACAGCGGTATAAAACCCGAAAAAATATGGTTCTATATTTTAGGCTGTATCATAGCACTTGCTCTAATTTTTGCAGTAACCTATTGGCAATACAATTCAACCTTTCTTGCAACATATGTAGAAACAGGCACAAGAAGGATTACACTTGCTGAAAAGTTAAGAAAAATTCCTCTGTCATTTTTCGGCAAAAAAGATCTTGCCGACCTCACAAGCACAATCATGGCAGACTGTACATATCTTGAAACAGCATTTTCACACTTCATTCCACCGTTTGTCGGAGCAATAATCTCAACCGTTCTTATCTCAATCAGTCTTTTCTTCTTTGATTGGAGAATGGCAATTGCCTCTCTTTGGGTTCTTCCTGTTGCATTTACGATAATCGGTTTGTCATCAAAAGTTCAGAAGAGTTTAAACCACAAGTCTATGGATGCAAAAATGGCTTGTGCAGACGGCATACAGGAATGTATCGAAACAATTCAGGACTTAAAAGCAAACAATGCGGAACAGGCATACATGGCTGGTCTTGATACAAAAATTGACAATGTAGAAAAGCGTGCTTTGAAAAGTGAATTTGGAACTGCCGCATTTGTAGTATCTGCCGGATTAATTCTGAAACTTGGCATTGCTACAACAGCGCTTGTAGGCTCAATCCTGCTTATAAACAGACAGCTTGATGTTCTTACATTCTTTATGTTCTTGCTTGTTGTATCAAGACTTTATGATCCGATGCAGTCTACTTTGCAGAATCTCGCCGCAATCATCAGCACAAGCACAAATGTTGCAAGAATGAACGAAATTCTTGATCATGATGTTCAGACAGGCGATACAAAGCTTACAAACAAAGGCTATGATATAAAATTTGAAAATGTAGAATTTTCATACAACAACAAAGAGAAAGTTCTCAGAGATGTTTCATTCATAGCTAAGCAAGGTGAAGTTACCGCTCTTATCGGTCCGTCAGGCGGCGGTAAAACCACCGTATCAAGACTTGCCGCAAGATTCTGGGATATTAACAATGGTAAAATCACCGTCGGCGGTATGGATATTTCCAAAATTGAACCCGAACCTCTTTTGTCACTCTATTCAATTGTTTTCCAGGATGTAATCCTATTCAATAATACGATTATGGAAAACATCAGGCTCGGCAAAAAAGGCGCTACAGATGAGGAAGTTCTCCTTGCCGCAAAACTTGCAAACTGCGATGAATTTGTTTCAAAGCTCCCTGACGGTTACAATACGGACATTGGCGAAAACGGATGTCAGCTTTCAGGCGGTGAAAGACAGCGTGTTTCAATTGCACGAGCATTTCTTAAAGACGCTCCGATTATTCTTCTTGACGAGGCTACAGCGTCGCTTGATGTAGAAAACGAAACCCTTATTCAAACAGCTCTTTCAAGACTTATCAAAAATAAGACCGTAATTGTTATCGCTCACAGAATGAGAACAGTTGCAGGTGCAGACAAAATTGTAGTTTTGTCAGACGGCGTTGTTGCCGAAGAAGGCACAGCAGCAAGTCTTAAAAAGTCAAACGGAATATTTGTTCATATGATGAACTTACAATCCGAAAGCAGTAATTGGAAACTCAATTAAATATAACCCTAAACGCAAAAGGAACAACTGTAATGTTTGTTCCTTTTCTGCGTTGACATATTAAAAACTATACTGTAATATTATTTTGTAGGATAAAGGAGGGATGAATGTGATTGACCTCAACAACATTGAAAAATACAGAGAAAACAATCGAATAGAGGCCAAAAAGGCAACAGGCGGATTACCTAAAAGCTTGTGGGAAACATATTCATCCTTTGCAAATACACTCGGAGGAATTATACTTTTAGGTGTAGAAGAATACAGGGACAAATCACTTCATCCCGTAAATCTTCCCGATCCGGATGAACTTATTGAAGAATTTTGGGAGATAGCAAACGATATTCAAAAAGTAAGCACAAACATTCTTTCATATGATGATGTTTATGTGCAAAAAATTGAAGAAAAGCATATTATCGTTATTACAGTGCCAAAAGCAAAAAGATTTGACCGTCCCGTGTATCTTGATGGCAGTATTCATAATTCATACAGAAGAAACGGCGAGGGTGACTACCGTTGCACACTCGACCAAATTAACGCTATGGTGCGTGATTCCGAGATTAAAACACAGGATATGAATATCATCGAATGCATGACTGCTTCCGTATTTAATACCGATTCACTCCATAGCTACCGAATAAAAATGTCAACTGTTAAGCCAAATAATCGGCTTCAAAATTTGTCGGATAAAGATTTCTTGCAGGCAATAGGAGCAATAG